>Ga0228711_1000809_pt1 | contig 42034 bp, 16 predicted proteins | sample MedpolnodulmetaG_2_FD_177996 | JGI IMG/M metagenome (GOLD analysis project Ga0228711, IMG submission 177996) | Root nodule microbial communities from Medicago polymorpha collected in Santa Monica, California, United States - brown nodules | ecosystem: Host-associated > Plants > Roots > Nodule...
TGTTTTCAATCCGATATAATAAGGATTCTTCCCCTTTATGCATTAATCTTACTCTACATTAGGCATGGACAGAAAAACCTCCATTTTATTAAAATAAACTTTACAAAAAAAGAAACCATGTGATTTATCCAGTGATTTATCCTTAACATTAACACGTGGGGGTGGATGGGACGACAAAAGTGTCTGCAAAATTTGATGAAATCGAAGTAGAAAGAATAGAGCCATACTTCATTCCATACTTCAAAGTTCAAACATTAACAGCTTCAACTAGAAAAAACAAGAAAGTGTGTAAGATGCCCCGGCAAGTTTTGTAACACTTTAATTTGTGCAATACTGGGGTCATGTGCATGCGACAAAGTGAATATCTTAGAGTTTCTAGAAAGACCATTTTTTTATAATTCATCTGACTCTTAAATAAAATATGTACTTTTTTTTTTTTAAGAATTTAACTCAGATTTAATTTTCATTTTAAATTAATATATGCTGGTTACTTAATAAAAGTTAAATTGGATGTTATTGGTATTACATTGAACGTTTGAGATTAACTTTATTATTTTTTTATATTTCATTCGATCATATTTATAAACAAAAAACTACTTTTAAAAATCATTAAACATTCAATGTATTGACATATGTTATAGACTAAATAAATTATATTTCAATGAACCTAAGAAGTTTTGCTTTTTTTTTATTTTTATAAATTTAACCCAGAGAGAGTAAGTGTTTAGGGTTTAGGGAAATGTGCATTTATATCAAAGGAAAATGTGATTTACTTTGTTTATGATCTCCCCTATTGCACCTTGGGTTAATTTTATTCAATATGTTTTCTGTCCCTTACCCAAAAAAAAAGTTTTTGTTCCTTATAAACCATCCATATTTTTAGTTAGTTTATAAAATTTTGCTTTTATTAATGACAAATGTTAATAATTAGGTGTTAGATTATTTTTTCTCCTTTGTTTGGATTGAAATTCATAACATCTAACTTTTTATCTTTTAGATGAAATCAATTAAACTATTCAACTCCATCTATGAAAATTTCATCAATTCCAATCTCTACCTTTCACAACTTTTTGTCTCTTTGTATGAACTAGAAACAACCATTTTTTTTATAGGGACTAAAAATGGATAAAAATATTAATAGAAACTACAATTGAAAAGATTCGTAATTTTATAAAAAAGTAAAAACATATTTGATCCTTTATTTAAAAAAATAATATTTAATCCTATAAATCCTTTCAAAATTTAATCCTACAAAGTAGTGTTTGAGTCAATAATTTTTCTTTTATCTTTTGTTCACAATAATTCATATATTTTCACATATTGACTCATGTTTTAGCCTCATCTGTTTCTACATTTTGACTAACGTTTTAGCCTTTTTATTCCAACAAATTGACTACTGTTTGAGCATGCCTTTTAGTATATTGACTTCTATTTTAACTTGTCTAATTTATATGTAAATTGGCTCTGATTTCATCTGATCTTATCACGAAATTGGATTTGAGGTACATAATTCCAAATTTCCAATGTAATTATTCCTTGTTTATGATTAGTATTGCTCATCTCATAACACAAATGCAGTCAGCACATTTTGTCTAGATTTGACTGTATGTTTTTTCTTATGTTGGTTATTTCAAAACTGGAGGGTGTACTTTCTAGGGTTGGATTTTCTTGAGAGAGTCAACTGAAATTATTTTATGTACGGTTAGACCCCAAAAAAAATATATTTTATGTACGGTTATCTCAATTTTTCCTTATAAAATACTTTGTTCATTAGAGTATATCTCTTATGCACCTATTAATATTTTTTTCCTTTTTTATTTGGAATAAATTTTGGCTTATAGAGATCAAAACTTCATTTAAACTTAAAAGAATTTTGTTTTTATTTTTGTAGGGAGCCTAAAGTTGTTTTTTTTTTAAATAACCCTAAAGGTGATTTTTTTTAAGGGAACCCTAAAGGGTATTTTGCAGTATCATCTAATATGGACATAACACTTGATTTTAATTTACTATTGTTGGTCCACATGATTTGCAGTTTTAAGTATATATTTTGCAGCTTCTTCAAAAAAAATTATATATTAATTTTGCAGATCTCCACAGTTTTTAGTAAAATATCACTCCCTTTCGCTATGTTCAAAACACATGATTTTACTAAAAATTGTTGGTCCACATTTGATCCTTTTTTAAGTCTCTTCTACTATTTTTCTTACTAAGCAACTTGTATACTATAAAATAATATATATTTCTTTAACTCTTTTTGTGTTGGATAACATATGATAATTTCTTATATATCATTTTGACTTTTTTTAAAATAAAAACTCTTATGTCTCTCTTCTCCTTAATTAACCTACGGGCGGACCTTCTCTAGGACGAAAAATGTGTCATGTTATCCCACAAAATTTTATTCTCTTTGGTAGATATATACTATAGATTACATACCTCCAAAGATCCTTTAAACTACATGTTTATAATAAGTTAATACTTTAAGTTTTATCTAGGACGAAAATGGTCATTTAAATTTTTTATTTTGTTGTTACAAATTAGTTTTTTAAGTCATAGAATATTTACACCGTTATCTATTTTTTCACCCAACTTCGTTAAAAAATGTTTATAAACCGTTTTTTTTTGTTACAAATGTTTACAAACCGTTTAACATCGGAGTAAAGATCACCTTAATAAAATAATTAAAACAAAGTTCTTTGGACAGTTCTAAAACTTATCTAAAGGGTGTCTCAGATATTGATTTTTTTCCCTTTACAATCATATAATCAATATTAAATTATTGAATATTATTTGCAAGTGACATTGAAAGTTGTAAAGAAATAAAGAAGTTGCATAAGATGACTCAATAGTGTTTTAGTATGTTAATGGTGTGAAGTAACTGTTGGTTTTGCAAATAACTAATTTTCGCCATTCAAATTGACCACATTTATTGGATCTCTCACAACCACATATTTTTCACTTATAAGGATCGAAATCTCATACTTTACTTAAAAAATCTACATCTATTTCCACTTAGATCAATGTATAATAGATTGAATGTAATATTGCTAAAAAAAAAGATTGAATGTAATATTTTTACAAGTTGAATAGATATTTTAAGATAAGAAAAAAGTCTATTGTACGTAATTAATTCAAGTTTCTCTTTGAAAGTGGAATAGATTTTATTGGTCAAATAATTCTTTTGGTCATTTCAGTTTAACAAAAAATCAGGTTGGTTCTTTAAATTTTTTAAATTTTAAATAAGTCATTTAAATTGGTAATTTAATACACCTATTTAAAGTTTTTTACATTTTTAAGTTTCAAATAGATCCTTAAAAGAGTAATATTGTGTTAAATTAACAACGTAAATGATCTTTAAAACTTGAAAAACTTAAAAAATTAATCTGATATTTTTGTCAAACTTAAAGGACAAAAAAATGTATGTGGCCTATCTTATACTAGGCAAAAAGATATTTAAGTTCTTAAACAATTTGGAAACAAACCTAGTATCCTTAGTTTTGATTCATTTAACTATAGATAGTAGACCAAAATGTGTAAACTAGAATTACATGAGTTTATTTTATATACAAAATATAATTTTATTCATGAACAATTTTTTATTAGAAATGCTTTTATTAACTAAACACTAAACTCACCACCAAAAAAAAAAAAAAAACTAAGCAGTAAACTGCTGCTGAGATGGATTCAAATAATATAATAAGCAGACAGGAAGCAGAAAGATATAGCTGTGTGTGAGAGAGAGAAAGAGAGGGAGAGAATAAGAAAAAGCAAAATAGGCTTATTTGCTTTCATGATGTTTTGCATTCACACAAGCAAAGTACACTAGCAGAGCTTAAATTCACAAACCCTAAGAATCAGTTCTGCTAATGCCTTAAAATATAAAACTAAAATTTCTTAGATAAGTTTTATGGGGAAAATTGTATAAAAAACTAATCACTTATGAATCTTTTCTATTCTATTACATTTTCCTTTCCAGCAAAAAAAAAAAAAAAAAAAAAAAAAAAAAAAAAAAAAAAAAAAAAAAATTTTAAAAAAAAAAAAAAAAAAAAAATAAAATATTAATTTTACTTACCAAAAAAAAAAAAAAAAAAAAAAAGCTAGTAGTGATTGATAGAAGAAACTATATTTAAGCAAGTCCAACAAAACAAGCTTAAACTTCATATCTCCAAAGTTTTATGAATAATAATTCCAGCATGTATTCAATCCCTAACAAATTCATCAGTAAAATAATAATACAATTAAAAAACAAAGCAATCAACAAAGAGTAAAAAAATACTCGATCATGGAGAATATAAACATGATAATCAATTCAGAAATCAATTAAAAAACAAAAAAACCCATCATCATCTTTTTTATTCCAAAACACAACTAAAAAGGAAACACACAGAAAGTTCTTACTTAATAATCATATACACATACATAGAGAGTGATAAAATCATATATAATAACATTTCTTCCTCTTCTCACTTCTCAATTCTCATCACATTTTCATCACAAACACTACTACATATATATATTTATTCCATTACTCTAAAAAACACTTAGTAACTCCTTTCTTCAATTTCTTGTAAGTTGTAATCATCTCATATTTTTCAGTAGGGTGGCCTAATTCCATGAGGCCAAGGAAAAGCTTCATGTCCCACATGACCACCATTAGGAAGAAGATTTGGTGGCAAATTATACAAAGGCATAGAAGATGGATCTGGAAGATGGTGGCCAGACTGCATGTGGCCCCCACCTCCGCCACCGCCGCTACTTCCAATTCCAGGAGGAGAGGAATTACCACCACCACCAACCTGATGTCCACCATGGACCCCACCACCTTCATCCTCATCTTCTTCAAGTGGCAATCTTTCATAAGTAGCATTAGCAAAAGTAGCAGCAATAACCATAACAGGTCCAGCAGCAATCAAAGGTCCAACAACACTACCACCAACAACTTGCCCTTGTCCACCGGCTAAGTACACTGTTAGTCCGGTTGCGCCTGGAGGAGCTGGTCCCGGTAGAAAAGCTCCGGTTAACGATAGAATATCAAACCTTCCATGAAGTGCTACAACAGCTCCTGGTGCTGCTGGTTGTCTAAGGGTAACATTTGCAACTGATCCACTACCACTTAGAACACAAACACCGCGCTGTCGCCTTCTTGCAAACTGGGCTACACTTTCAGCTACATCTGCTCCAGAGGATACTTCCATCACATGGCTTTTCAGTGAATTTGGACTGTCTCTTGTTACGAAAATTGGTGGTTTTGGTTTGTTTTTTGAACCTGGTGGTCTTCCTCTTGGTCTTCGGTTTCCAATTTCGACTGCACCTTCTTTTGGTTCATCGTCGTCTCTTTCTTCATCTTCTTCTTCATCTTCTCTTCTTTTGGTTTCGTTGATGAAAAGTTCGGTGTGGGGCCGTTTGTTCATAAAGCCAGGTGGATTACCTGACGGGTGGTGGGGATGATCCACCACCCCAGGTAATCCTACCTGATGACCTGTCCACCACGGATTAGCCAGAACTGCTGTTGTTTTTTTACCGTAAAAGTACAAGAGATACTCAAACCCGAAATATAGAGGTATGAAAATAACAATACTAGAATTGTTGTTTCTGATGAGAATTTTTCTTTTTCAGGTAAAGTAAAGAAAATAAGATGATGTTATTGTTTAGGTAAGAAAAATTCAATTTAAAGCTCAAAGTTTCCTCTTACAGAAAGCAATTGACTTATTCTATATTGGACTGCAGCTTCTTCTTGCAACTTGCTGGGAAAAATTTGGCAAATAGAAGTTTTTTGTTTTGTCTATTTTGATTTTAAGAGATAAGGAAAGTCAAACCTTAACAACTCATGATATAAGAAAAACAAAGGGTTTGTTCTTGTGTCTATCTAAAAACAAACCTAAAAACAAATTATATGAAATACATAGATGCTCTTTCACTAGCTATAGAGATAAATTAAAAGAGAAAGAAGAGAAAGGAAAGACTAAAGAGAGGTGCTTAGAAGTTAGAGGTGAGGAATTAGATTCAATGACTCAAGGGAATCAAGTAAAGGAGTGTGTGTGTGTGTTTGATATGAAAGTGAGATTAATTATTTATTAATTAAGTAAAAGAGATGGTTTCATCATAAGATGCAAAAGGACTAGTAGCTAGTAGTGATGGTTGATCAGACGATTATCATTATCAGGAAGTGTTCTTTATTATTTTAATATTATTGTTATTATTTTTTTTTCGACAAGATTATTGTTATTATTATTTATTTTTTAGGGAAATTATTATTATTATTATTAATATTATTTGATTTCTTTTGATTTTAAAATTGTAATATTAAGAAGTGGTCTTTGTGGACGCAACAAGGAACGAATGAGTTTTATGAATCCAACTCATTTAAATTTTCATTAACAATTAAAAAAAATCGAATGGATGCAAAACTAAACCTCTCGCATAATCAAGAACAAACATAAATATACTCTATATGATTTCAATTAAAGTTAAAGGAAGTAATATTACACTTACATATAATAACAACAAGTAAGTTTTATCTTACTAAATGAGGTGGGTTACATGAATTAAATTATACAATAATGTTATATAAGATTTGAATATAATTCCCTAAACCTACACGGCAAGACTCTCACTGCTCGTTAGTTATTTGCAACTAATTTTAATGATTACAAAAGATAAGTGTAATGTTTATTGTTTTTTTTTTTTACAAAAGTGTAATGTTTATTGTTGAATATATTGAAAATAAAATTTTAATTAAAGGGTCAAATGCATTTTATCCCATAATCAATGGTCGCAGTGGTACATTCCACTTCAATGATTGAAATAAGCACTTTAGCTTCTACTTTCATATTGTTTGTGGCAACTTCGACTTCAATTATTATTTTTATTAGGTTAAATAAATTTTTTGTCTCTGTAAATATAGTTAATTTTGTTTTTAGTTTTCATAAAAAAAATTGACATGTTTTCTTCCCAATAAATTTTTTTAGCAAATAGTTTTAGTCATTGTTAAATTAAAAATTATTTATTATGCTTACACTTATAAATTTCTTAATGATTTTTTAAAGATTTGTTTAAATCATTATATAAAGTTCCTCTACAAAAAAATTAACTCAAAATATTCATTAAATTTATTTTGAAATTTTGGTGTTTAAAAAAACTTATATTTAATTCATTACATATTTAAAACTCTAATTTTGTATAATAGAGTTTATTATAATGTTCTTAAAATGTCTGTATTTTTTTCTCTTAATTGTTACAAGATTTTGGACACGTACATAGAAATACATATAACTTAATTATTTAAAATTAACCTTGTATTTTTTATAAGTGTGTAAATCTTGCTGCTATTTTTGCAGAGAGTTGATGGTACATGAATTATCTTTGTATTGATAGAGAGTTCAATCATCATATCGAAGATCTTTAGTTAGTTTTAGGATTAATTAGAGGTTGATACACTTGTGGGTTGTTTTAATTTTTGTATCACTCGTTTGAGGTGGACTTACACTTGTGTGGTTTTACTAGGTTAAGTTTATACCCCCCTAGTTTTTATGTATTTATTTTCCCTTTTTTAATAATATTTATGAGCATTTGACAAACGATTAGAGTAGGGTACCAACTGATTTAAGAATTTTTCTTTTTGATGTCATCTTACTCTGGCCTTATAAAAAAAAATGTACGATTATAGTTTTTATGTACTTTACTATAATTTCACTCTTTGATCGTGTTTTTTCTTCCTTTGCTTTATTGTTTATGATATTATACTCTCCGGTCCTATTTATAAGAGAAATTTTGGTCAGCAAAAGTTAATGTATTTGGTTAAAAAATTGGACCAAATACATCCACTTTTGTTGACCTAAGTGTCTCTTATAAATAGGACCGGACGGAGTATATAATTGCCACAATGGCAACATGAACATACAAGTTTCAACAAACTCTGTCTTTTCATATATCTCTTATTTCTAAATGTTAACACGTAACGTAATATTAAACCTAGATTTAACCTAATTTTTTCGCGTGACTTTGCTATATTAACCCTAGATTTAATTTATGCAAAATGTCATCTCTTATTTCTAAATGTTAACCCGTGACGCAATATTAACCTTAGATTTAACCTAATTTTTCGGGTGACTTTACTATATTAACCCTAGATTTAATTTATGCAAAATGCCATCTCTTATTTCTAAATGCTAACCCGTGACGCAATATTAACCCTAGATTTAACTAATTTTTTCGCGTGACTTTACTATATTAATCCTAGATTTAATTTATGCAAAATGTCATCTTTTATTTCTAAATGTTAACCCGTGATGCAATATTAACCCTAGATTTAACCTAATTTTTTTGCGTGACTTTACTATATTAACCCTAGATTTAATTTATGCAAAATGTCATCTCTAATTTTAACCTAATTTTTCCCTCCACACTTTTGCATTTAATGTTTATCTAAAGTAAAATAAAATTATGTTTCTAATTATTAGCTTTTTTTTGGGAAGGAATAACCGTTAACATGTCTCGCTATACTTAACCTAATCTGATACTTATAAATGTTAACTCGTCTCGCTATACTTAACCTATTATGTTACGTTACTTATAAATGTTAATCCGTCTCGCTATACTTAACCTAATTTTTCCCTCACACTTTTGCATTTAATGTTTATCTAAAGTAAAATAAAATTATGTTCTTAATTATATGCTATTTTTTTGGAAATCTCTTACTTATAAATGTTAACTCGTCTCGCTATACTTAACCTAATTTTTTCCTCCATACTTTTGCATTTAATGTTTATCTAAAGTTAAATAAAATTATGTTCCAAATTATATGTTTTTTTTTGGAAAGGAATAACCGTTAACCCGTCTCGTTATACTTAACATAATCTCTTACTTATAAATGTTAACTCGTCTTGCTATACTTAACCTATTATGTTACGTTACGGTATCAAGGACGATGTCATGGAAAATCATGTTATGGTACAGTACCAACGTCTATGTTTTTTAATATTATGAAATACTATATGACAATCATGACATTTATCTAAACTATTTTGTTACCTATTACCATCAAATATTACCTTCCATATGATTCGCACGTTGGTAAAAAATAAAAAGCAAAGCTTTTTCTTTTGGAGATTATTTGAAATTAGGGTTTTGTGGGGTAGCGTGCAAGTTGCCAGGTGGGAGTACGTCATTTTCTCGGGTCACTATATTAATGCATCAACGTTTGATTTGAGGAGTAATTCTTATCAACGTATCTATCCATTCAGTACGTACTCGTACACATACACATACATATCTGTATAAACAATTGACTAAGTAGACTTTTTTTCTTCTATAAAACTAAATAAACAGGTATAAGATATTTAAAATGGTAAAAGTTTACCTTTCTAACTTATTTTTTATAGACCAAATTAGAAGCAGAATATAAGTATTAAGAACTAATTTAACATTACAACACCTAATTGCTCACAGATCCCCCTTTCTAACATCACAAACACATTGACACAAATTTTAAAAAAGAAGAAAGAATAATTTACCATAAAAATCAATTGCTCCAAATCTTGAAACCCTTGTTGTCACCATTTTTTTTCTTCTTTTCCTAAAATCATCTCTCAAAATTGTTTTTCTTTCTCTATTAGTTAAATAGGTGGCTTCCACGTATTTTCAATCTTCTTTCGTATGTTTTTATGATTTGGTCACATTGTTCATAGTTTTGATTTCCCGTTTTTGTACAGTGTAATTTTAATTTTTGATCGTACCTGATCAGAAGGTGATTATCGGTGCTTTGAATATGCGGTGGTTTAAGTGGTGGTGGAATGCGTCAAGAATGTTTCTTGGAACGGCGGGGGTGTGTACCTCCAGACACTCCGACGCTCAAGTCAGTAGAGATCAGAGAATGAAGGTTTAGAGGGAGGATAGATTCTACCCTTGGGACTGCTATATAGAGGTGTGTGGCTGCAGAGCCGTTGTAATGGCACTTGTGCACCCGGCGGTTACAAAATCGTGAGAAGTGTAACCGACGGGGAGAGATTCGCGGGAACGTGCTCGAAAGATTGAGGTCTGAAACTGTTTCCTTCTAACAATCATTAGCTCATGAATAATAGTTTCATAGGGTTAGTAGAAGATACTTGGAGGAACTAGTACTTCACATGTATGATAAGGTATATCCTAAAGGAGATGCTCAAGGGCTTGAATGGGGTGATAAAAGAGTGGAGTAGGGAGGTGTATGGAGCACTAGAGGTTAAAATTCAAAAGTTGGTGGAGAATACTACTAACGAGGTCGATTTGCAATATGAAGATCGAGGTATTTCAATTGTTGAAGTTGAAAATCAGAAGTCTTTGTTTAAACAATTGTGGGAGTTTCTTAAAAGCAAAGATGCAATAACTTATCAATGGTTTCGATTGAGGTAGTTAAGAGAATGTGCTTTGAATTTAGGTTATTTTCATGTGTGTATAAAACGAAGAGGTAAGTTGCATGGAATCAAAGCTCTAAGGACTAGTATGTTAGAACCAAGTTGGTTCGAAGAATAGTAACCTCTAATTTTCATTTTTTATGGTGACAAAAAATATAAGAGAATGATTTGCTCTTTAATGTGTGTTACATGTGTAGAATGTTGAATACAATCGAAACAAATTCATGACAAAATACTAGTAATAGTATTAGTGTGTCGACAAGTAGTAATCTTTATAAAAGTTTATCTCCATCTGGATTATTGTTGTGAAATACCGGTTCGGAATCACACCAATGAAAAACAAAGATGTGTGGAGCAAAAGGTAGTGGTAATCCTAGGTCTAAGTGTCTTCAAGCAACAACACACACAAGAGCTAAAACAATGACACAAACACTAACCAAGCATAGAGATAAGCAAGCTTAAAAGGAAATAAACAAACACACACAAGATGGTAACCCAGTTCGGTCCAATATGACCTACTCTAGGGGAGAGAGCAGCTCTCCAATCCACTATGAGAAGATGTTACAAGGGGTTACAAGAAATCAGCCTTATACCTAATTTCTACCATTTGTTTTCCTCACCACAATCGTATGAATCTTACTAGAGAATACACAAAGGAAGCTTTAGATCCTTCCAATGATGTAATCTCACTACCCAAGGTGATTACAATGTTTATCCCAACTCTAGAGACCCTCCTTACAAAGATACTCAACCCTCAAGTTCCCCCCTTTGAAAATCCTAGGCCTATAGCTTCAGCTCTCCTTCAAAATCTGCAGAAATCACTTAAATACTAGTCACAAAGGTCCACAATCGCGTCACGATTTTGACCAATCGCACCACGATTGTTCTAACCCAACCGTTGTGACCAGTCCCTTTCAGGTAAACTTGGTGAGGAAGTTGTTGAATCGCGTCACGATTTCCCAAATCGTGTCACGATTTTCCATCTCAAAGAACCAACCTCTCTGCCAATCCAATCGTGTCACGATACCCAAAATCGTGACACGATTTCAGGTTTTCCTGCAATCACAATTTGAAGCCAATATACAACAATTATGTAGTTTCAACTTGATCACTACGATTATGATTAGGGTATTTAAAGTAAAATAAGGGGTTTGCACTTGACAATATGATTAGTTTTGATTCCTTCAAAGAGTGAGAAAGTGACTAGGTCATATAGATTTCCTTCCCTGAAATATTTGAGTAACTACAAACTATGAATACAGTGCTATTGATTACTTGATTACAATACCTTTGTACAAAATAGTTAGTATAATTTGTCACTAAATCTCTTCAATGAATATTGCTCCCTATTGTATTAGATGAGCCCAAACCAATGAAGACTTAGGAACACTAATGACAAGATACTTTATGACATTTTAGTTGTGTTTTTGAGTCGTTTTAGTAGAGTTTGAGGTCATTTTAGAGATATTTTAGAGGAATTGATTATGGTTTATGGAACATTTTGCATTGTTTTCATTTTCAGTCATTTTAGTGAGAAATCAAGTAAATCGGCATATCAAGACATTGCATGGAGTTATGAAGGGAAAAGAATGAAGAACAAAGGAGTTCAAGAAGGGTTTTGAAGACAATATAGTGTGGGAAAATAATGTTTGAGGTCCCAAGATGAAAGAATGGAACAAGATCACTCAAAGTACAAAGAAAAACAACATTTTTTGGAAAAGATTCGGCCCCATGTGCCCCATGATGTAACTCATGCGCCCCAGGCGCATGACACTTTCTGGATGCAGTTTTGTTTCTATCTCATGCGCCTCAGCATACGCCCAACGCCTTCTAACTTATTTTTCAATCCAAAAACAATGGAGAAAGCCCAACAACTTAGTTCAAAACTTGACTGTGTATAGAGACCCCTTACAAACACTTTATTCATTCATAAACCAGACGGTGCAAGGTGTGAAGGCAAGGAGCAAGTCTATCATCAAGGAGGAGGAAGATATGGTTTCTTCCAATTTTCTCCCTTTAGAGTATGTTTTGTAATTCTTTCTTGTTTATGTTTTCTATTGCCATGAGCAACTAAAATTCCTCTGATCAGGGTTCTAAGATGAAACTTTGTTTATTTTTTCGAATTCATTAATGCAAGTTCTTTATTCAATTATGATTTAAATTTCTTATTTATTTTCAATTTTTTTGTCGTAGTAATGCTTTTGGACCTTTAAGCACAAATAAGCTCTAATTGTATCTATTGAAGAGCTTTATGCAAAAATAAGCACATATGGATATCTTTTATGATCTTAAATTGTCATAACATAGAAGATTCCTTGGGCAAGAAGATTGAAGGATTGCATTTTATCTCGATCCGAAGACTTTGAGATTCATCCAATTTCAATTAGCTTAAAGATTGGAGGCATTTAAGTGATTTTATAGTGTAGAAGATTTAGGGTTGTGGGTGACTCGTAAATTAAAGGAACCTTGTAATTAATTCTAGTAAACATTTTCAACATTTTAGTTGAAGTTCGTAGAAGAGACGTTTTCTTCTACGAAGAGAGGATGAACCCTTAGCAAGGACGATATTGGAACCTTTATAAATTCGGTGTTCTATTTTCCTTTACTCTTTAATTTCTCCAAATTTACTTTGATATATGATGTTGATTAATTTGGTTAGATGCCATATGGTTTATGATTGAATAATTTCTAAACCCTAATTGTCAAGAACATTATTGAACTATTAATTCAATCACCTTTCATATTAAAGATTAACTAGTTGATTATCTCATCATATATATCAAAGTTGTTAGTTTCTTGTGATATTTATTTCTTGTTTAAGATTAGGTTTGCTTTGAAATAGTTATTGGTTTTATGGATTATAGTGTGTATTAATAATTTATTGATAAATTACAATTCAAGAGTGGATACCTCATTCTAATTTGAATTATTGTGTCATTTCTTATTCTATTATCATTGAAGATATTTCATAATTCTATATAGTCATTTGATTTCAAAAGAAGTTTTATAAAACTATGCTTTCGAAAAAGTTTTAGAAAAAAGGAAAAAGTTATTCACCCCGAGCTTATCGTTGTTCTCATCACATCGGCATACAAGGTCACATCCATCCCTACCTTTTGCCCCATGACAACATTGGTTATCCTAAACCTAGGATTGTTTCCCTAGTTGTATGGAATCATAAGAGCCTAGGGTTCCATCACTCTCACCTGAAACCTCTATTTCCTCATCCCCCTCCACACCACCATCAACATAGGCGGTGCCACCACCATCAAACTTACCTCCATTATGAACCTCCACCCCTATTAACCTCCAAAGTTCTCCCTTCCTCCACCACCCACAGATTAAACACTTCACCCACCATTTTTATCCTTAGAAATCCATCAATCGGATCCATTCTTCCTATACTAACATGTATCTGTGCCATATCCAATCTTCTCAGTTCTATCATAGCTTCATCTCAAGGAAATTACCAAACTTAGACCCTGGAAATAAAAAAAAACCTTCATCCCACAAATGAAGTGGGATTGCATACACATTTAGCCAAACCCTTCTTCACGTTGACACCATTTGAGGAGACCATCATCAAACTTCAGAGAAAGTAGTATCCCACCATTGCTTGTGTGCCAATTATGCTATCTCGATATCTCCTGGTACCAAGGGTTTCAACAATACCATATCCTCCCCCATTTATATTGATCTTATACTTATTAATCCTTCCAAAACCAAATTGTCTTAGACAGTTCTACCTTCTATGTTAAAATCTAACCCCCCCCCCAACGAAGCAATCTTGTAGCTCCTCTAACATCACTGATCTTGAATGAAACTCCAAACTTGACCCCGTCATCATATCGCCTCCCCTTCCTCCTGTCTCATTAGTCACCCATCTCTTTAAAGGAATTTTTCTCCACCATTGTACACCCATAATCCACGTTCTTTTCCTCATTCTTTTGTTCTTTTCCATTTCCCTCATCTCTACCAAAGGGAGCTTGGTTTACTCTTAGCTTCATGTTTTCCTAAACTGACCTCCTCTAGCCTTCTTCCCAGGTCTTATTCATCCCTGACTTCTTTAAATTTTACAAACCCGGATTGACGACCCCATTTGTCCAGTTTTCTAAAAACAAAAACTTCTCCCACTCGTCCAAAACGTGCGAACAACTTCCAGAGGTCATAAATGTTTGCATGATCCAAAAATTTTGTAATAAAGAAGAGAGTTATGATTTTGTCAATGCTAGAAGTAACCAGATCGTTGTTGTTTCGCCAGTGAAACTTGTTTAGTCCCCATGGACCCATTCCCCCATCGAAAACCTTTTTGTCATGTGTACCCCCTAGAGTTTCTCTCTTTAAGTTCTCTCTCATCTTCATACTTTTGATTTATAGTTAACGAGTATTGTTTATATACTTATCTATCTATTATATGATAAAGATAATATTATAAAAATTATATTCTCTCTCTTTTATTTATATAACTTTTTTACCATATGTGAAATTGTGAGATATATCATATCAAAACATGTTTCATGGCCATCCATTTTTCCGTAAATATGCGATACCCGATCAATCACGTGCAAAATATAGTTAATTCAACTAAATATATGGTTAAACTAGATCATGTTGAAAATTATGTTTAACTATTTAGTTTAATTAACTACAATTTTAATTAAATTAATCACATTTTAATCATTGAACCATTTCGATATCATATACTATACTATATCACCTTTTTTATAAGTAATAGATGGATCAATTAAAGTTGATATATTAAGTCCATGTTATGAACCAAATAAATCAATTTTTATTGATTAATTTATCTTAAAATAAGATGGAGTATTTAACACTACTTTTGTCGGAAATGACCGGCCAAAAGCTGCATAAAAAATCCACCGGCATAATGTTGTAGAGATTTACGATTACAGAGCAAGCACTACAACATTAATCCAAGTTGTTTATCCAATAAAATAATATATTCATTGTCAAAAGAGGTAACCATGCTTATAATTCTCAAATATAGTCTACCACATAGGATAGCATGTGAAATCTTGTGAAGCACAAATACTCATAGAATTAGGCTTGTTCTAGTATCGGATACTTATTTTGTCAGACACTGATACAACACCGACACATATAATTTCATTTAATTATATCATTTTTTTTAACTATTATCGATGTCGGCGTGTAATGTTGTGTTTGATACTCATGTCTGAGTCTATACTTTATAGATAAAACCCAAAAACAAAGTAAGAATCCAAAGTTCTAGAATGAATAAGAGAAAAAGAAGAGTTTTGTATCTTACTCAAAATGGGGACAAAGGGCAAGTCAAGAAAAGGGTAATCACCGGCTAAAACACGTATTTGGGTTGCATAAACAAGACGCACGGGCAAAAATGTGTCCCTTATATATAAACAAATCTCTTTCATTTCATATCTCTCTATCAACACAACATGTTTCTTCCTTTTCTCTTTTTCTAACTGTTAGTTACACTCTCTCTGAGTTCTACTTTCCAGAAAGAGAAGAATAATGAAGAGACGAAAACTCCGACAACAACAAACTTCGACATGTATACATCCTTGTTGACAAAGAATTCGGAAGGCCAAGGATTGCAATGTAACTTTGCTATATATAAAGAAAAACAATGATTTGTGAGATATAGGAAAACACAGGCATGCAGGATGGAGTCAGGCAGTGATATAGTTTTAGTTTTATGGTTCCTTTTTTTTCATCTTAATTTAAAATTTGAATGCTACTATTACTTTAGGTCTTTAAAAACATGTACAATAGTTGTTTCAAATAGCCACAATCGATTATTGGTGTTATGGCAATAATATATCTATAGATAATAATTATTTTTGTTCGTAAGCCTCACATTTTCATCGAAAACGCTACTTATTGTGATGGAATTCACGTGAAACTTTCACGAGAGGAATACTGCATGTATTTACTCACTTGTATTGTACTGGAGCGTCATGTTTTTTGATTGATCTGTTTATTTATCGTGATGTTTTCGTGAGATATCTCTCGTAGTATATAGCAATGCTCTTTTTCATTAGTTTTATGTTTTATTAAATCATTTTTGTGGGGTCATTTGTCGCGTAGACGCCCCGTCATTTAAAAAGTTCACATGGCAAGACTCAGTTAGATGTTCATCTTCCTCGCTAACACCATTTTAACATCGGAGACCATTTTTGCTAACGGACAAATTTTGTGTGATTAAAAACGGGGAACAACTAAATGAATTATAACTATACAAAAACAAACAAAAGTCTATTATGAAACGACTATTAGAATCTCTATAGCACCACATACACTGCTATTGGAATGAATATGGGAGCAATATACATTGACTTTGAAAACAACCGAAGGAGGAGGACAAGGAAAAGAATTCGAATTATTCTTATAGCAAATGAAGGAAGTTTGTTGCTTAATTTGAATAAAATATCCTTAGTAACAACAGTTTGATGAGAGAAAACCATAGTATTCTTAGCTTTTCATATTTCATATAAAGCCACACGAAAGAAAATCTGCAATACCAATTTTCTTTATCTTGACCAAAACATTGAAAGATAAGTTTCTATTAAACCAGTTGTGCGCATAGCCATATTCCTTCATGATATCACAATCCCCCAACATATACATTATAGACTTAGAAGAATCAATGCAGCTAGGACAAAGATCATTACTGGACATATGCTTCTAGCTAGCCTTTCATCAAGACTGCTTCTTTTTCCATCCTATGAGTTTCTCGCGCGCCCTATGCAGTTTGGATTATAAAATCCGAACGACATAAACACCCCATAAAAACCTCTAAAATCATGTTGAAACATTTCGGATTTTAAAATCCGAATAGGGCGCGTGAGAAACTATAAGTTGGGAAAAGTAATGGTCTTTCATCTATAGTTAGAAGCCTACTATGAACAAGTGTCCAAAGGAAGGCTCTATAACAATTGAGGCATGGCCACTTCCACGCCTTATCAAATAAAGGATATGCACGTCATGGGGAGCCGTACTCTTGAATAAAATAGCATGAGTGGATTTCATTGTAAAACTACCATCCGAGGAAGGTTGCTTTCGAGTTCCACTTGAGTGATTTTGGTGATGTTGGTGACTTTTGATGAGAGAGAATGATAGATGAATGATTGGTTAGAAGAAAGATAGAGACAATCACCAAAATTTAAAGTCACATAAGTATTTTCCCTTGCTTTGATATGAAATTCGGGAAGCCAAGACTACGAGGCTTAACATAAGCAGTCATGTAACAAATAAAATCCGGAAATAAAGCACACTAACTGGGATGGTATTGCTAATAACTTCAGCAGTGCAACTAATGCTTTTAAGCCAAGAATTTTTCCAGAATTTTGTATCTAGAACATCAAAAACTATCCAAGTGCATTTAGCCTCATCCCAGGCATTCATTATGGCTCTCCAAATGCTAGTAGAAGAAGTTTTATGATTAAACACTGGAATAGTACAAGTGCCACAACTTATAACAGGCCAGTTTCATTATGTACGCCTTATTAAGGATCCTTAGGTTCTTAAAGCAATTATAATTCCATTTATAAGTGATCACCGGGTACAAATGTTTTACCAACAACCTTGAACTAGGGCCTCATTCCTTTATTCTATTTATTTTCCATCAAAAACAGATAAACGGTGTCAAAGTGAACTAACGTGAGTTAACTCACGCAGGGGCATTTTCGGAAGTTTGATTGGGAATGAGCAAAACGAGTTGGGAGAATAGCAGAATTCCTAGGATTATGAACCTTTTGGGTTTCATTTGGGAATTAAAATAAAATTGTGTAAAACTATGTGGGCAAAGGATCAAAAGAATAGATCCACATTTGTACTAAAATATAGATAGATTTAAAACTCATGGTTATTTGCACACCATACTCCACCAAATGTATACAAGACATGTATGATGTTTAGATACAAAACAGTGTCCATGTGATCGCAAATATCCATCATCCTACAAAAGTTTTAGATGCAAAACAGTGTCCATGTTATTCCAGCTTATCTGGGATCCATGACAATGGTGTGTTTCGGAAGTGTTGGTTTCATAACACTTACAATTACGGCTAAAGAAATAAATCACTTCATATTGCTAGAATTTACATAAATAAATGAATTTAAAACTATAGTGCCCCCTGTAAAAAAATGATACGTGACCATGTGAGGAGGGAAAGTAAACAATAGACTTTTGTTAAGCTTTATATATGCAGTTAATTTCAAAATTCACAATTGAGTTTCAAACCACATGCCAACGGTTCCGGACATTTTACAGCACAGGAACAGGATTTTAATTCCAAATGATCATCATGCAATCTAGCCTTATAAAACGGGCATCATCCTAGTGTAAAATATCCAAGCATCCTGCAAAGCGTGTGAGTTTGCATAAGTGAATTGTAAACATCAAACACAATTTATTATTTCACTACGTGGTATCCAGTGAACTTGATCAAAGATTACAAAATACTAGTCATTAGTTAATATCAACAGAGATGAATCAACAGATGTATTCAGTGGCTACATAACTTCAATATGAAACTTACCAGCTTAACCATGATTATCAGGAAAAAAGGGGAATAGAGAAGGGTGAAAACAGTGCCTTTTTTATAGTTTGATTAATCTTCAATCTTACCTTGTGCATGAGCCTATCAAATTGTATATATGAAGTACTGGCACACACTGTAGAAGAAAGGCGTCTCCGATGTGTGACACCAACACGATACTGACACATGTGGTTACATTCAATCACTTCCCTTTTCTTAAATTATTGCAAGTGTCTACATGTCAGTGTCAGTATAGTGTCTGATGTCCGTAACTGTGTCAGTGCTTTATAGAATTGTATACACACGAAATCAAATTTGATGCAGTCAGTTTTTTTAACACAGTCAGTTTTATTTCATAGTTCCAAAAATACTGATGTTAAATCACGACCGTCTGACCATGATCAGATGGCCAAGAACGCATGACTGCGTGAACGCGGCAAATTGCCGACTGTAGTCGATCTCGGTCCGCATACACACATATGCCAATATCATTGCAGACAGGTTCTAAGATTTTTTGTCACTACTATAGGCATTCACTTCAGTCATGTCAAAGCAAAAAGTGAATGGATTATGGAATCATTTACCTAATAAGGTAGTATATGAATATGAAGGCAAGTGTGAAATAACCCACAAGTGAGCATGTTTTCCTTGTTGATTTCTTCTCAAAAACCTACAAAATTCAGTTTCTATACACCAAGTCATTTTCCGATATTGTGGTAAGTAAAAGCATATAAAATGAGGCACAATGAGAAGTAAAAAACATTACCTTCTTGAATCGATCCATGGTTCCCAACATCATACCCCTTGATCCATCCATTTTGTTACCCTAATGAATTCACAGTGGAATCTAATTATTAGAATAGAGAGAAGACAGTTTTTCAGAAAAACAGACAGTATGTAATTTACATACCACCCGATCGAGCATACTGTTATGACTCTCAACCTCCTCATGTATATCACCTGTTAACTGTTGATCAAGTAAATATTAAAAGTCAATAAATAAGGCTTATTCCTTTTAATGATTGCATTGATAAAATAGTAAATAAGTAATTAGAAAACTATGCTCTGTAAACCAATAGGCTACATAATTTCTGATATATGTTAAATTTAGTTATTGACCGATGTTTCATATTTCTTATGCACATGTACACATTTGTATTAACAAATACTAGTAGCATGCCAGTTGCGACATGGAAAGATATTTTCATTTAAGATAAGATATCAACAGCAAATAGAAATTATAAACCATGTCCACATACAATCTTGATAAACAAATTACAAACATTTTCAGACCTGCAACAAACATGAATTCTCAAAGCCTTTTGATGGCCTTTTATCTACAAATACATTGATGCGAGTTAAAAAGAAAAAATAACGCATTTGTTTTTAGAATACAGCAAAATATTTGTTGTTAAAAAAGAAATACAGAAAATTATAAATAGGGTAAACAATTTCTTAATATTAAGTGATCCAAAACAAAATTCAAATTAAAAAAATGAAAAACTAACGCATATGTTTGTAGAATAAATAAACCAAATTAGAAACAGTCAAACAGAGCGAACAATTTCTTACCAATATTTCAGCAAGTGATCCGAAACAAAATTTCATTAATCATAAACAAGTTAAACAACATACATGCACAATGTATAACCAACTTTACACAACAATAGGATCACAAAAAATAATAATTTCTTACCAATATTTCCACAAATGATCCAAAACAAAATTTCACTAATTATAAACAAGTTAAACAACATACATGCACAATGTTTAACCAACTTCAATGCACAAAAGTGTAGATTTAATGATTACGAATTCATACAGCCAGATGTTAAGATAAGAAATTAATCGATACATACAAGAGAAATAGTAACTAAATAAAAAAAATTTACTTGCTTTAGAAAAGGAACTTACTCGCTTTAGAAAAGAAACTCTGTCATGCAGAGTGTCTATGGCATTATCATTATCATGCTCATTTATTTCAGATGAGTAAGAAGAAGAAGCTCTTAAACCACCCTCCTCCAGACTATCAATACCATCTAAAAGTGATGATCTGGATGACCGGTTATCTCTGTTTTTGAAAATCAAACAGCTTAATAGTTGATATACAAGGAATCCGTTTTTAGCAAAAAATAACTAGAAAAAACAAAACGAAGCTTTCTAACCGATGTGACAAAGACAAGTGATAAGTAATAAAAATTAGTAGTAAACTTTTAACTCAAGTTGGTTCTCAATGGTTTGAATTCCAAATATTCAATCATGCTCATGGTGGCTTGAATTAAAAAACCAAAATGAATTATTAATGATAATGTAAACTAGATTGACAACTTCCTGAATAAATTGAAAATGATGATAATATTCATCAGAAAAAGTTTGAATCAAAATGAATTCTGGATTTGCAACTGCAGATTTAACAAGAAAAAATTAAGATGCAGTAGCAGTACTACAACAGTCCTCTTGTCGTGAAGTAAAATGTATTTAATAAAAAATAAACTCTCACATTAGACTCATGATAGGGCTGAAAGTTGGGAAATAAAATGTTTTACATGCCATATGATAGCATACAACAAGTTCGCACACAATTTTCTATAACCCAATTTGACAGAACTAAACCAATGAATTTTCCTCTACTGATTCCCCCCAGATAGTAGATTCTACAGATTCCGTTTCTGCATGTGTCAAGACAAACCAAGTTTGCAGAAAACATACCAGCGACAATTTGAAATTGAAATAACTCAATTCATAAGGTATAAAACCAAGACATAAAAATGAACAGAAAAGTATCTAATAAGAAATTTGACCTCAAATGTTTATCCTGATTTTCAATTTAAAACTATTTTTTTATCTAATCATTTAATACATCTAGAGTAAAAATCGACTCACAAATGATGATACAGGGCAACAGGGAACTATGGAAATTAACATCAAGACATAAAAAAAACTTCCATCACAACTGCAAGCTCTCAGCTCTCGAATTAAATAAAAAACCACATTTTTATTCCCTGGTGTACTTTTAATATCCTTTATAGAAAACTTGTATAGTGGTATCTACTATCCGAAAAGGTATATAGTAATAGTAAGTAATAACATAGATAGCCTCAAGGCCATGGAACATTCATAAGACAACAAAATACAATTTAAACAAACATTAAACAAATGAGGAGGATTTCACTTTTTAGAAGAAGAAAAAAAATTCCTTCTCTTCTTTGAACACAAATACCTCCAAGTTTCAAAAACTTGTTATGTCACCCTATTTAAGTCTTCACTGTTTTTATCAAAAACAGTAAAACAAGCACTAACCAGTTGGAAAGTATTTCATACCATTCGCCCATAATAAAATCATCCATTTTTCATCATACCTTCTCAAATTTAAGAACTGAATCACAGTATCAAATTACAAAATACGTGAGGTTTGGACTCAAAATAGATTTTATTTATTAATTTATTTTATGTTCAAATCAGCTAATGATCAAAATCTCACAATGAAAAACCAATATGGGTTGGGTCTAGCAAAAGGGGCTAGACTCCTACAGCTTGGCGAACCAAGGTTCGAATTCCAACTGGGATAGGCCCACATTTAGTGTCTGACACGCCTCGAATAGGATTATCTACAAGGGAGTTCGGATTTGCTCCATCTATCAAGCTCCATTTACGGTCCATTATGAGAGATAGGCACAAGTGATAGATTAGTGAAACCCATTTTAAGAAGTGGACCCCACTAATGGATCCCACTAATATCCCCCTTGTGTCTATCTCTCTCATAAATGGACAGTAAATGAAGTAAATCCGGACTCCTCCAGTGAAGGGAACATATAGTAAACCAAAAAAAAATCTTGCAGCGAAAAAATATATATCAATTTATCTTATCCCTTCTCCCTAAAAATCAATTATTCAAAAAAACATGCATCTCACTGTAATCTTGATTGTAAGTTGGTTCAAATACCAAATAAGATTTAATATGATCCTCTTCAACTTCTTTTCACCATTGATACTGAATAACGCACATAAATTCACGGAATTAGTTACTCCAACCAACGAATTGAACTGTGAATCAGCAGTGTCTATGGTTCAGTTATTTGAGTTGTTACATCATTGTTTCATTTTGGTCATTGTCTATGGTTTACTTTTTATTTGCTGGTTTACTTTTATGCTCAAATACGCTTATGATCAAAATCTCGCAGTGAAAAACCAATGGGGGTTGGATCTAGCAAAAGGGGCTAGACTCCTACAGCTTGGCGAACCAAGGTTCAAATTCCAGCTAGGAGAGGCACCACATTTAGTGTCTGATACACCTCGAATAGGATTGCCTACAAGGGATTTTGGATTTGCTCCATTTATGGTCCATTCATGAGAGATAGACACAAGTGAAAGATTAGAGGGACCCATTTTAATAAGTGGACCCCACTAATGGGTCCCACTAATCTCCCCCTTGTGTCTATCTCTCTCATAAATGCACAGTAAATGAAGTAAACCCGGACTCCTCCGGTGGAAGGAACCTATGGTAAACGGAAAAAAAAATCTCGCAGTGAAAAAATACATATCAATTTATCCCTTCTCAATCAATCATTCAAAAAAACATACATCTCACTGAAATTTTGATTGAAAGTTCGTTTGAATACCAAACAAGATTTAATATGATCCTCTTCAACTTCGTTTCACGATTCATACTGAATAACGCACATGGGTTCACGGAATTAATCATTCCAACCAATGTTTAAAAACCAAACCAAACAATTCGAAGAGTTGAACTTTGAATCAGCATTGCCTAGGGTTAATTGTTTGAGTTGTTACATCACTATTTCATTTTGGTCAATGTCCAATTCGGTTCTTAAAACATCGCTACAGAAACAGCTCGTTTGGAATGACTTATTTAAGCTTATCTACCGGCACAAGCACAATCCAATCACTAAGAACAACCTAACCACTAAAGGCCTGTTTGGATTGGCTTATTTAAGCTTATCTACCGGCATAAGTATGTGTGAGACTATTTGGGAGAAGTTATGAAAACCAAAATGAGTTATTAATGATAATGAAAATAAGATTGACAACTTCCTGAATAAATTGAAAACAATGATAATATTCATCAGAAGAAGTTTGAATCAAAAAGAATTCTGGATTGGCACCCGCAGATTTAAGAAGAAAAAATTAAGATGCAGTAGCAGTACTACAACAGTGCTCTTGTCATGAAGTAAAATGTATTTAATAAAAAAGAAACTCTCACATTAGACTCATGATAGGGCTGGAAGTTAGGAAATAAAATGCTTTACATGCCATATAATAGCATACAACAAGTTCGCACACAATTTTCTATAACCCGATTTGACAGAACTAAACCAATGAATTTTCCTCTACTGATTCCCCCCAGATAATAGATTCTACAGATTCCGTTTCTACATGTGTCAAGACAAACCAAGTTTGCAGAAAACATAACAGCGACAATTTGAAATTGACATAAATCAATGCATAAGGTATAAAATCAAGACATAAAAATGAACAGGAAAGTATCTAATGAGAAATTTGACCTCAAATGTTTATCCTGATTTTCCATTTAAAACTATTTTTTATCTAATCGTTTAATACATCTAGAGTAAAAATCGACTCACAAATGATGATACAGGGCAACAAGTTCATGATTTTAGATGATTTAAAAACTGAACAACAAGGAACTATGGAAATTAACATCAAGACTTAAAAAAAAACTTCCATCACAACTGCAAGCTCTCGACTCTTGTATTAAATCAAAAACCACATTTTTATTTCCTGGTTTATTATTAATATCCTTTATAGAAAACCTGTATTGTGGTATCAACTATCTTCTGAAAAGGTATATAGTAAGTAATAATAACGTGGATAGCCTCAAGGCCATTGAACATTCATAAGAAGACAACCAAAAACAATTTAAGCAAACATTAAACAAGTGAGGAGGATTTCACTTTTCAGAAAAAAATATCCTTCTCTTCTTTGAACACAAATACCTCCGAGTTTAAAAAACTTGTCATGTCACCCTATTAAAGTCTTCACTACTTTTTTCTAAAAAACAGTAAAACAGGCACTAACCAGTTGGCAAGTATTTCATACCATTCCCCCACGATAAAATCATCCATTTTTCCTAATACCTTCTCAAATTTAAGAACTGAATCACAGTATCAAATTACAAAATATGTGAGGTTTGGACTCAAAATAGATTTTATTAATTCATTGTATGTTCAAAATCTCAAAGTGAAAAACCAACGGGGGTTGCGTCTAGCAAAAGGGGCTAGACTCCTATAGCTTGGCAAACCTAGGTTCGCATTCCAGCAGGAAGAGGCACCGCATTTAGTGTCTGACACACCTCAAATAGGATTACCTACAAGGGAGTTTGGATTTGCTCTATCTATCAAGCTTCATTTACAGTCCATTTATGAGATAGACACAAGTGATAGATTAGTGGAACCCATTTTAATAAGTGGACCCTACTAATGGTTCCCTCTAATCTCCCCGTTGTGTCTATCTCTCTTATAAATGGACAATAATGTATGTTTGGTTCCACTTGTAGATTGACCAGAATTGATTTTGGATGTGTAGAATTGATTCTGAGATGTTTAGTTGTTGTCAAGTAGAATTGATTCTGCCTCCAGAATTGCTTAAACATGGAGCTAAGATTTGTAGCTTTTGATTCTAGAATTGATTTTCACACACAAATGTATCCAAACACAAATCACATTTAGTCAGAATTACTTTTAATCAAAATCAATTCTATCAAAATCAATTCTCTCCACCACATAACCAAACACACGCGAAGTAAATCCAGACTCCTCCAGTGGAGGGAACCTATGGTAAGCCAAAAAATATATTCTCGCAGCGAAAAAATACATATCAATTTATCCCTTCTCCCTAAAAATCAATCATTCAAAAAAACATGCATCTCACTGAAATCTTGATTGTATGTTGGTTCAAATACCAAACAAGATTTAATATGATCCTCTTCAACTTCTTTTCACCATTCATACTGAATAATGCACACAGATTCACGGAATTAGTTACTTCAATTCGGTTGAACTAGTTGAACTGTGAATCAGCATTGTCTACGGTTAAGTTATTTGAGTTGTTACATCACTGTTTCATTTTGGTCAATGTCCAATTAGGTTCTAAAAACATCACTACGGCTCGTTTGGAATGACTTATTTAAGCTTATCTACCGGCACAAGCACAATCCAATCACTGAGAACAAACCAAACACTAAAGGCCTGTTTGGATTAGCTTATTTAAGATTATCTACCGGCATAACCATGTGTGAGAGAATTTATGAAAACAGCTTATGACATGTTCATTTTCATAAGTTCTTTAAACGCAGCTTATTAGAATAAGCGCTTAAATTTAAATGAAATGAAAGCAAAATGGCGAAGATCGTGCATTGGAATTGCAGAAATATATAAGCGGAAATTAAAATGGAGAGGAAGAAGAGAAGAGATTAACGAACCTTCTATAATTCATTGATGATTAGTGAAATAAAAGGAGCGATCTTATTGAGAATGAAAAAACAATGTGAAAAATGTTGATTGAATGTTTAGAAATGATGACAAGGTTTCTTTTCGTTTGAGATCTAATCAATGAATTGAATTCATCAGAGAAGAAGAAAGAACAGGTATAAGGTGTCGTATAACTTTTTTTTTAAAAATAAAACGGTGTCGTGTAAGTTACAAAACGATTCCAAAAAAATAAAATAAAAATAAGGAATACATGGATAAAGTGTATGTTGTCGTGTATCCCATCCTATATCCAAAAGAAACATTGTTAGTGTTATACTATATCGATTCAAAAAAGAAGCACTATATCCAAAAGAGAACACATTAGTACTCAAGAGTTAAGTTATTTTAGTTAACATTAATTGGGGAAATATCGGGACAGGTATCAGTGCAGGATAATTATTGAATACTCTCCTGATACGTATCGGGAAATATTGGATAATTATTTTTTAAAAAGTAAAATTTAATCTTCGGATACTCTTCTGATACGTATCAGGAAGGCAAGAAGTATCAGACAAGTATCAGTGCAAGATACACATGAGATACGATACATCATCCATTTTGAAGTATCGGAGCTTCATAGATCTTACACTGATGATGCTCTTTTTGATATATATTGTGTATGTAATTGACTAAACATCACTCTCTTAATCGTCAAGATTATTTATATTTATGTTGATATGTTATTTTTGTTTGTTAATATATTTGCATATTAAAAAAAATGGTTATAATTATATTGTATATTTAATTATATAATTTTTTTATTAACGTCCTCAGCCGTATCGTATCTTGATTTTTGAAATTTTTCCATATCGGTACAGTATCGTATTTGTATCGTATCTCGTATCCGGGCTTCACAGGTCAAGATCCTCTCTATTTTTTATCTTCTCCATTTCTTTCATTTGTAAAGATAAAAATTTAAAAAAAAAATTAACCATGGTAAAACTCATTTGTTTTTATATTTTTCATAATGACAATCTTCCTTTATTTTTATAAATGGAGTGTTTGAACTCCAAATGGAAATATAAGTAAATATTGTAGTTTTTTTTAAGAAAGTAATATTGTAGTTGAAAATTGATGTATTTGAACTAAATTTTTAACCATATACATTGACTTTTTAACTATGGTTTTTGCTTATATTTTATTTCGGACGGAGTAAATCATTTTTACACATTAGTATAATTGCAGTAAATTAATATTATTAAGTAAAACCTCTTATTGATCAATTTCTACTTAATGCATGTGTAAAATTAATTTGCTCTTCAATGCATCTCTATTTACAATGAACTTATGATAATCGATGACTATCAAAATTAACCTTGCTAATTTTTTGACACTTTTCTTTTTATGTTTTCTTTTAAAATATATTCTTACACATTTTGATTGTTTTTAATAAACAATAAGTTAGTTTTCCTTTACAGACTTTGTCTTCTTGTTGTATGCCACTTCATTATTTTCATGTTATTCTTTACAAATGAGTGACTAAATAGTGTCGTTAGAATGCACAGTACATACACGTGACAATCGGTTTACTAATTGTTCTTTTATGAACAAGGGGGTTTACCTCCAGAGCGGGGGGTGTCATTCATTCAATGGTGACCGTATACTCCGCAACTCGTTGTGTTTCACCTTCTTGCTCCTCTCTAGAGTGTGGCAGATTGTCTACAAAAGACACTTCAAAGCTCAAGTCAGACGAGATGTCAACTGGTAGCAGACGGAATCGATATGTATATGAGTGATAGCAACAAAGTGAAGTGTACATAAATTGGAGTAATGGATGAGATAGTTGATCATACCTAAGGGACAAGGCCCCCTAATTGTAGTGGTTGATCTAATAGTAGACACCTTGTTAGTTGCAATCTTTTCTTCTTAGCTTTAAAAATGGTCTGTTATGAAGTTTATCCAAATATTGGAGCAATTAACCGACCATATAGGTGAGGAAGCCTATTTGACTCAAGTGAGTCCACCATAAGTAGGAACGACTCAAGTAAATCTGGGTGTATCTGCCTTTGAAGTAGATGTGCGCATCTATCCGGTTCATGTGAGGTTCTTGTATGTAGCAATGACTTGGTAGCTATTTATATTTTGGTTATGAAGTGAGACAACGAAGCACATACATGTTATCCAGATAAAACTAGGTGATTTTGTTGTCTTGTTGAGGTCGTTGACATGTCTCCTACGTCGTTCAAATGTACTTGATCTGGACGAGGTTGTTGTGGAGGAGGTTGACTCATGTATGATGTCACGTGTTCTATCGAGGTGGGTACCTCAATGGATCTTGGCATGTCTCGCTTCTACAGGATATTGACGTTGGACTTCCTAATGGATGATAGGATGGGCCTTGTAGGCTCATGCTTGTATACTAGCTCCTAGACCTTTGGTCACATAGTCGGCAATTGGTCTAAAAATATTAAAGTGGAAAGTTTTGAATTTTATTTGATGTAGGTAGATTTTAAAATTTTGACGATGTCGCTTCGCCACAAACCCGATATAATGTACCTATCAACTTAATCATCAAAATTCTCCAAATTAATTATCAAAACAATAAAATGTACATATCAAATTTAAATTATAAAATTACTTTACCTCAACAAAAAAAAAATCAAACGCACCCAAATGTAGATTTTGATACGACCGATAACATTATAAGTGAGGTTGTCATAGTCAAGAGCATTGTTCAACGGGTCTTTCAGTTTGCTCAAATGTCTATCAGATTTATCATATCGTAACTCCTGATTGCATAAAACATATGAAGAGTTACGACTCAATCGTTGTTTATTGAATCAGTTTGTAACTTTTAATCAACTTATTTAAGAGGTTGACCAATCCATTGAATGTATGGAGCAATCTTTCATAGTTAAAGTAGGCTCAAGTCCCAGCCACCTAGACAAAAACTTTGGGTAAAAAACAATACTATAGTTTTGATATTTTAAAAAGGTCTCCGAGCATCAAATAAACCTTAAGTTTATTAACTTAATTATCACACTTTTGGTCTATCTGCTTTGACATATGTGCAATTTTAATCTTACAAGCTTTTTTGGGCAATTTTGATCTCTTTAAATGAGTTCCTCTAGAGATTAAAATCTAGGTTGGGCAAGAGATTAGAAGATGGAAGAGACAGGACGAAACATTAGAAATTGAGAAACCAGATGAATAATGTTATTAATCAGATTAAGCACATGCAAGAAGATGAATTTGGGCTGTTGAGAAAAAAATGGGGAGCGGGACAAGGAGAAAGATGGACAATTTGAAAGAAAATAGTAGAGAAAAGATACCTTATATATGTACCGTACACTTACAGAAAAGTTCCCCGCGCATGGTACAATATATGACCTGCTCGCACACCCTAGAACGCGCCAAACGCAAGCTATTAACCAAGTTATTAGTCACCATTTTGTTTTACAATAAAAAGGTTTTGTTATCTATCAAATACTTGGTGTGGTGTTTCGGAGATCAAGTGAGCCATAAGAAATCGTTTACATCTAAGTTTTGACTAGGAAATAGAGCTTCAAGAGTAGAGTTAGTCGGACTTGAATTCAGTGGTGTAGAGTTTGAAGGTAATTTTACATTGTAACATATCTCTTCCATTGATTTAAGATCTCAATTTCACACAATAAAACAATCTTGACCATGTATTTTGATCGGACGACCGACAACTTTGTAATTGTATCACACAATTACAACAGGAAATCCCAGAGTTTGCCCAAGCAAGAGAGATGGAAGGAACTGAAATACCAAGCTTGATAATGATCACAAAGCCTGCACATGCAATTTCTTCGAGTGGCTAGAACAACTAGACCAGTGTCTGTTTCTATCATAGTGGGGACCAAAAGCATGCATACCATAGTTCCCTAATAAGTATTTTCATAGTACACACATAGATTTATCTGACATATATTATGAAGCACTGTACCATAAACTTGTGTTCGATGGTCCTCATTTTCCCTTTTCCATGGCATGTTTAGATCAGCATTTGAGTTCTCAATATTTCATCTTGTCAAAAGTGATTTTGACTTTATAGATTTCAGTTTTAACTAAGAGTGATAAGAAGTACACTTTATAAATATGAATTTTCATTCAAACTATTATTTCTAGAACATAAAGTAAAATATGAGATTAATTTATATATTCTTTTAATGTTAAGAACATTTACATCTATCATCACTTCGTCAAAATGTAAATATTTTATATCAAATCGTGTATTACCACAAAATTTAATGGGCGTGAAAGTGATGTATTCTCAACTTGTCAACATACAACACATCATTGAACATATATTTGTAAAAAAAATTACAGTGTTTCAGTATATAAAACCCTTAAAATACGATTCATTCTTTTTCAAACTTTATTTGAAATCATATTTAACATATTTTCATCCAAGCACACACTATTTTGTGGATGGCTTTTATTTTTTATTTTTCATTTTTTGATGTTAACCTCACGATTCTAGGAGGAAAGAGATACTGGTTGTCCGAAATTTGGCCGGAAAATTAATCAAGTCTAACCAATAATTCTTCTATCTAGGAATCGAATTCAAGTTCTCATAATGTTATTGACTGGAAGACATCTAATAATATGGTGTGATATAGTTATTTTGTTAAGAAATAATTAGATTATTTAAGCATGTCAAGAAAAGAGGTTAATCTCTTAAATAAATTTAGGCTTAATAGCAGTTTTGGCCCCCCTATGTTTCAAGAAGTTGTGATTTTCGCCCCTAACAAAATAAAATACAAAATCGCCTCCTAAGTATTGCCCCTTTTGCAGTTTTGGCCCCCCAAGCCAATTTTGAACAAGTCGATGCATACGTGGACGCCACGTGTGTATTTTTTTATTTAATTAAAAAAAATTATTTTACTTTTTAATTAAAAAATAATTTTTTATTTTTTTAATAATTAAAAATAATAAAAAATAAACAAATTACACACGTGGCGTCCATGTCAACTTTGACTTAGTCAAAATTGGCCTGGGGCCAAAACTGCAAAATGGGCAATACTTAAGGGGCATTTTTGTATTTTATTTTGTTAGGGGGTTAAAATCTCAACTTCTTAAAATATAGGGGGTCAAAACTGCTATTAAACCATAAATTTATACCGACTTCCAACTGAATGATATTTGGACAATAAAAGTGAATTGTGCAAGGCATTTTAAATAATCTCAATTAACTCTTTTAAAACCAAGTACAGGCATATATGATATACTACCTTAAGACTAACTATTAAAAATCCAGTCTATAATATCTGATCAAAGTCCTAATTAAAATTGGTTTCCTTTATAGATCAACTTTAAATAAAAGTGTGCCTCTTACTTCACTACAAGGGTTCATCTTCAATAACTAAACTTTTGTGCAACCAACAAATTGTTAGAGTGAGTCATAGCTATGGAGTAGTTGTTGCAAAGAAAACATTAATTCAAATTTGACTAGAAACCAAATTGGGGGACGAATTATGAGTGTTTCCCAAGCCCACAACACAACAAACCTATATCCGTACAAAAAAAACATCACTCCTCTACAATTTTTAGTATTCAACACTGAGTTAATTTACTCAAATTGGATATAATTACATGAAATTGGTTAATATAAACATTAAATTCTCAAACAAACTTTGGAAATCACTATAGCTTTTGTTTTTATGCTTCCCTACTCAATACGTAATCCCTTCAATTCATTGATGTGATTATATCTGATAAAAAATCAATATTGTGATGAGATATAAGAATTGTTAAAATTGACGTATTTTATTACTGTTATGATGTCACCCTCCAGCTCAACTTCATTTATTTTTTTTACTATGAAACTTCAGCTTCATTTAATGGCTTATACTATATTGTATACGAAAAGTTATTTCTGTGGCAAAATTACATTTAACATGTTAAATCATTTTCAATGTAGATTAAAGTATGTCATTATAGTTTTTAAATAAGGTATAGTTTTTAAATATGGTAAACGAAAAATGAAGAATGTTAACGAGTATTTTTAAGACATTGATTAAAGACTAAATTTATATTAAAAACAGGTGTTATTATTGTATTGACAAAAGTAACAATTCATATTTTTAAGACAAATTTTTATAGTAGAATCTTTAAACAATATCTTTAAGACATTAGTTAGCATGATCCATGAAAAAAACAATTTATTATTTTTTGATTTTCAAATAAAGTAATACTATCCCTAAAAAAAGAAGTAACAATATGGACTTATCTTAGTATTGGTTGATCAAATACTAAACTGTTACACCATGTCGTTGACTTACCAAATACACTCTAATAGTTTGGACCTTAATTTTAGGCTAAATTGTATTTTTGGTCCTTAATTGTTTAGGTAGTATCGCTTTGGTCCCTTAATTAAAATTTGATTTATTTTAGTCCCTTAACTTCTCCATGTTACACATTTTGGTCCTTTCCGTTAGTTTTAATTCAAAAATGTTAGGTTTTCTTCATCTTCTTCTCCTCTTTTTCATCTTCATATCATCTCCATCAACCTTCAACAACAAGAATACCAGAAAAATCCAAGAAGAAAATGAAGAAAACCTAACTTTTTTGAATTAAAACTAACATAAAGGACTAAAATGTGTAACAAGAGAGGTTAAAGGACCAAAATAAATCGAATTTTAATTAAGAAATCAAAGCGATAATACCTAAATAGTTAAGGGACAAAAAATACAATTTAACCTTAATTTTACGAACCACACAATCAAAAGCAAGTACTAATAACTCATAAAGAAAGGGAAAAACCACCCACAAACACTCCCCACAAAAGATTAATAGCACCCAACTAACACACACAATAGTTACAAGCCCTTTATTGCCAAAGTGAATGCACTGTTCTACCTCTATGTTTATGCCACATCATTGCGCCTACTTTCCTAGCTGGATTTAGTAATATTATTAATCAAACTGACAAGGTAGTTTGCCATCTTAAAACCACCCCATCTTTTTGTTTGTTGTGTTCTTACCAGGGGAAAAAACTAAATGAAGATAATATTTTGACTTTTGATCCTGTCAATTTTGGCTTAAATAAGAAATATCATGGCATTCCACATATATACTACAGCACAAAGCGTTAGTTGCTATTTATTAGCTGAACTTTTTTGTTCTTATTCTATATATTAATTTCATTAATAAAATATAATATATCATTTTATTTTAATTAAGATTCACACAGAAAGAATCATTGTTAAAAATCACCAACATTAGTTGAGTACAGAAGAAGAGGTTAGACTTCTACAATGTGATAAACAAAGGATTAGTCGATATTTGTATTAGTATAAGAATCATATCATATATTTATCTCTCCCACTCACTACTAACATTTGCTAGTATGCGGATTAAACTTCTAAACCCAAACAAATATATGTACCATAGGAATCTATGATTTTATTATTATGTTGATATATGATTTTTGTCATTAGGTGCTCACTATCCTTCATATTTGGATTGGAAAATAAAATCTAGACAAATAATTTTTAACCATTATCTGCATACTTGCACACAAATTTTGGATGAACAGTGAGCTTAAGAAAATCGTGGTGGCATCATGATTTTGTTGGAACTCTAAATTGTAGTTTTTGTCAAAATAACGGCTTATTGTAATTTTGTTAGTCTCCCTGTGAATCCAGACATACACTTAGCCTAAATGTCAACAAATGAATTATGATAAACTTAATTTATCATATATAACCCACTTGTGTTGGCCTGGTGATGTTGTCTTGGGATTTTGGAGTGCGCTCCTTGTTAAGGTCTCAACTTCGACATCATTTCAACTTATAGTTATAAATGAATATCACATATGAGAGAATGGTAGCTATGCTGCACCACTACAAGTCAATACAACTGTATTTTATTTCCTATTTTAGTAAAGAAGTTTAATCACAATATTTAACCAATAGGCCCCTCATTTCATCAATATACTAAGCTCTTTTTGGCTTCTACAGCATTAGAGGCCAGCCTTGTCTTGCACCAGAAAGGAAACAAATTGAGATGTTTGATCAGAGTGAAGAGATAGGAAAGATTTTTAATGTATGTCAACTATCTAACACATGTAAAGATAAAGATCCCACATTATTGATTGTTAGATATTGTACAATTACTTGTGTGTATATCTTTCCATGATTGTGAAATGTGGCTGCTAGTTCAGCATTCAATTTTTTGTTGAGCAACATGAATATGTCAAATGGTGTTACTATAATCCTCAAATGTATCAAACTTACAAAAACATTCTCGAATGAGTTACTTGCTAGTCAGTTGGTTAGTTTGATCTTCGAATGTGTCTTCTGTTTGTCAATTTGGTCCATAAATTACTAACATAAGGAATGTTTTTCAACTTTCGATACAATCAAGAACCATAATGACATCGCATCACACGTTTTCGGACCAACATGACCTTTTAGTCTTTTTTAAGATAACTTGTCTATACAGCAACAATGATCTAGCCTATAAATCATACCCTAAATGATATTGCAAGTGTAAAAAAATCAAAATTACCAACTGCAGGAATTCAAATAAAGTAGATTCTTAAGCAAATTAACCAAGATTTTATAACAGGAAAAACCATATTCAATAGTAGTATGATAATCAATGTCACACAAGGTTGAGGATTAACTTAAAATACCAATACTAGCCTAGGTGCTATTCATGGCAACGATTCTAATAAAGCAAACTCTAAGCATTATGCAATCTGTACATAAACTTATTTACAAGTTCAGCATGAACATTTATGTCCCTATATAAATGACAGCTTATGTATTGCACAAAGTAAAATTATAATTTTAATTAAATACAATAATACTTTTCATGTAGCTAAGTTCAGAATTCCACATTGTATTGAGAATTTTGAGATGATACCCTCATGATAAAATATTTCAAAACGAATAAAATGCTCACCAAATTGAAGATTTTCAAAAATTTAGAGTCTATATACTCAATTGAGAAAAGAAGATCCACATTGCAATTGCCACTCCATACAATCTTCAAAATCAAAACTGCTTGCACAATCCAACAATGCATTTTGCTGTTGTTCGTAACGACAAATGTAATTCAACCCAACAAGAAGATTGCAAATCGACTCCTCTGTCTTCTCACGGTCGGCGAAATATAACGTCTGAAGTAGCAGAACATTTGTCCTGCTAACTATCTGGTGCTGCTCGAAGTTACGCTCGCTTTGCCATCTCATCATATTATGTGCAAGAGGCGCAAGCCACCGAAGCATCCCATCAAGATTTTCCTTCCAATCATGGGCAAGAGGGGCGTCATATATGGCCAAATTCTTGACATACAACTTCAGTTTTGCCTTGAGAGATAACCTTAGGCTTGTTGGTAGCATCTGATATAGATCATCCCTGGCTTCCTCGCCAACTAAATGAGGATAGCGAAGAAGCTTCTCTATGACAATTATGACATTGGCATAGTGCAATGCAAGAGCTGAGCCACCAAGTGTCGAAGGAGGAGCATAAACAGCTAACCTACTTTTCGGACTAAACGTTGAACAACTTTGTACGCCTGATTTGGCTTGTCTTAGTTCTCCGGTAAACGAAACACCACTTTGAACATGACTTAGGACACCCGAATGGAACAAATGCTCCCTTTTCATGCTACTATTCGCAATTGCGCCACTGCGACTGCTAGATACATGACTGTATTGTTCCTCGTGATTGATAACATAACCATCGTCGACATCATCAAATCTTGCAACCGAGCTACTCAAACTTAGACACTCCATAAAAAGTCTCCCCGGACTTGTTCCACAAGGAAAACCAAAATCCTCAGGCCGAAGAGAAGCTAATTCGCCACTTCTCATGTCAATCCGAGGCTTACTAGTAGCTCCTCCCCTTCTCTGCACTGCAGGCATTCTTGCAACTGAACCCGGATGAGATCCATTTCTCTTGCTTGGATTGCGCTTCAAGTTCCCTGAATTCGTCTGAACATTAATATTACCAGAAAAAAATCCACATTCATTTTGCATAACCGGCAAACCACCACCCACGCCAACCGCAAAACTATTGTTCCTCAAAGCGGTTTCGCCGAAGATAACAGAAATTCTAGCATAAATAGTACAAACTGTCCTAGCCAACAACTCAACAACCTTATCAAATGTCTGATTCCAAAGAGAAACATCCTTCAAATGTCTCACATCTTGCCTCTGCCATAAAAGTTTCTGCTCAAAAGCTTTCTTACTCTCCACATGCTGATTATTCTGAAACTTCTTCACTGCTTGTTCCAACTCATTCAACACCTCCAATTCACTATACAAACTCATAGTCACATTAACATACCTATCCATTTTCCTCACCATTCCTTCCATATGCTTAACCAAAAACCCTAACTCCTTCACATCAATAACACCACCAACAATGTCACTATAAACATGCTCAAACCCTTGTAAAGCAGGCTCAGAACACTTCTTACCTAACCTAGAAACAACACTAGCAACACGGTTCAACTCTTCAAGCTTCTCTACCATAGCTAGCTCAAGAAGAAAACCTTCATCAGATGAAACCAAATTCTTCACACCTTCAGTGTTCAAGATCTCATTTTTAAGCCTTGAGATCTCAGACTCTGAAAGTGATTTATGAAGATGAACAATTTTTGACATCACATTTGCTACTTCAAAAGAAAGAATTCCTATAGTTTCTTTATTCTCTGTTCTCTTTTGATTATGCTTTTTCTTTGTTAAAGTTTCAAGAAGAAGAGCATGTTTCAGATTTGAACTTACTTGGTTTCCCATTTTTACAATCCAAGCTTCTGCTACCATATCTGCTACAAATTTCCTTCAAAAAAAACTTCTCAAAAATCAAACGAGGCCTCAAAATTCAATCACTTTGAAACTTACATAACCCCAAAGAAACCATAACAAGTTTTTTTTAGAGAAATTGGAACAAACCCATTTGAAAAAACATGAAGAAAAACACAAAAAAGCTATCAAAGTTTGAAGCTTTAATTCTGAACTATACTTAAAGAATGAATTTTTGAGAGAATTGGAATTGACCCATTTGAGAAAACAAGAAGGAAAACACAAAAACTTGTTAAAGTTTGAATCTTTAATACTCAAGAGTAGTTAAAGATTGAAATTTGCACTTGAATATTAAAATGGAAGATAGTGGAGAAGTCAGAGAGTGTTACAGAAAATTCAAACATATGCAAAATGAGGCATAGCATGCGCCACAAATTGAGTAGGCGTGTGTAAAAGAAAGATGATGGGTGTAATTGATTATAAGCTGAAGAGAGAGAGAGAGAGAGAGAGAGAGAGAGAGAGAGAGTTATTTTATGTGTGGAAGGAATGAATGGAAGAGACAAGTAGTGTTGTTTGTTGGAAGAGTATGAAGCTGTGTTGTTTGTTTTTTACATTATGTTTGAAAATTCTTTGATTAGTGTTTGATTTATCAAAATGAGGTATTAGAATTTTTGAATGTGGACTGTGGAATATAAAGGGGGGTATTTAGATTTTGTAGGTATTTTTTTTACATTTTTTGATTTTGGGTTTTTGGAAGTAGTATTGTTGTAGCTGCTCCATTCATGATGTTTATTGTATTGTATTTTTGTTTTGGGTAAAGTTGCTGGCATTGAATTGAAGTGTTGAAGGTAGAGTGAGAAACAAGGAAACTGTAATTAATGATGATCAAGATGGAACCACTAATGTTGGATGAGTGTTTGAGTTGTACTAATGTTGAATGATTTATTTTATTTTGGAAAATATAATTTGATTAAAATTATATGTGTTTAATGCTTAAAATTGATTTTAAATTTTTGGTTAAAATTGATTTTAAATTTTTGGTTAAAATTTAATATTTTAAAAGTGATTTGTGTGGGTTTATTAGAGGGGGTGGTTTAAAGGCAACTGGTTGGTTGAAAGATTTATATGGTCTCAGATTATGTGTAGGAGTGCAGAAGGAGGATTGGTTTGAGGCAAGTATGGGACGTCGTCTGGGTAATAGAGAAAGCTCTTTCTTTTATAATAATCGTTGGCTGGAAGGAGGGTTGTTACGAGTTAGATTTGGTCGGCTTTCGATCTTCATGTCAATACTAATATTTCAGTGGTTGAGATGAGGAGATTAGTCGAAGGGGTCGAGGGTGAGGGTACGAAGGAGGAAATTCTTTGTATAGGATGAGGAAAGCGTTGTGGAGTGTCATTCTTTGTTTGATAATATTGTTTTGCATGGTTCTGTTGTGGATACTTGGTATTGGAAACTATACCTAGTTCAAGGTTATTCGGTAAAGGAAGTTTACAAACTTTTGACTTGTGATGATCAGCAAGTCGATGCAGCATTCACGGACATCATCTAGAATAAAGTGGTGCCTCTAAAAGTTTTGTTCTTGCATAAAGATTACCAAATAAAAGATTACTAACTAAGAATAACTTGGCTCGGCGTAGAATTCTTCAAACCAGGGTGGCTGTAATGCTCGACTGGGTTTGGACTTGAGAAATCGGCTAATCACTTGTTCTTCGAGTGTTTTTTTAAAATGTATGTTCTTCTATTTTGCAATGATTGGGGGTATTTAGTGTGCTTCACTCTGATATTGGATCACATGTATCCCAGTCTAGGGTATCTCATTTTGTTGGAAGAATATTTGTGTAAGTTTTTAAATAATATGGCTAGCTTGTGTTTGGATTATGCGGAAGGAGTGAAACTTTCTAATTTTTTTTTTAAACAAAGAGTTTTCTATTGTTCAGAATGTAGACATGGTGAAACTTTATTCTCGATCGTGATTTAAGGTGTATAGGCCATTAGGCCTAATTCTTTTTATGATTTTCATGCTTGGTTATTCCACCATGTAATGTCGTTCGTCGACGTTTGATTTTTTTTTATTTTATTCTTTGTTAGACATATCTTGTACTTAACTTGACATTTACTTCTTCGCTTCTTAAAAAGATAATAAAATATGTTTTTTACTTTTGATATACCGATAATGAAACAAAAATAGTCATAAAAGTAAAATACTATTCCTTAAAAAAGAGTTAAAAACTATTTTCAGCTTCAATGTATCATTATTAAACTGTACTATATTTCTACCCATTTTACATCTCTTATGCTATGAAGAGTTAGTTTTGAATGGTGACCACCTACCCTTTTAAGACACTGACCTATACTTGAAATTTCAATTCAAAACATGGAAATATGGAAGGTGAAAGAGATGTGTTGATTTTGCTTAGTTGGGTGAATAATACACCCAAGTCTTAAAAGTCGAAACAAAGGAAAATTTAGGAACAAATTGATTATATTTTTAATCGTGAAGAATAAATTAAAAATAAATTCTCTATACGGCATTATGGCTTCACGTATGAGCTTTGACTTACGTGTTAAAATTTTGAAGTTATTGAACAAGTCATGTTTTTATGTTTGGAATTTGTAAAGTGAAAGGAATATAGTGGAACAAGACAATCGATTATATTTCATAATTTAATTTTATCTTTTTTGAAAGTGAAATGTTAGATAAAATAATATTCTTTTTGTACTACTGTAACTGTTAAATTTAATTACATTACATTTTTTATGCAACTTGTACGTAATAAATATTATAAACAAGTCATTTTTTTCAATTGTATTACATTTATAAAATAATATCATTTTTTTTTGAAAGAGTTTATAAAATAATATCATTTGTTAATAAAGTTTATAATACTATAGTTTTTTTTTTTAATTTAACGAAATTAAAAAGTTGTACCACATGGAATAATGTGTATGTAATTTCCTTCTCACAAAATCCCAAGGAATGGGAACTTTGATATTGAAAGGTTGTGAAAAGTTGGTAGACAAATTGAATGATTAGGGTCAAAAAGGAAGAAATTAGGACACCCACTATGGAAAAACGTATTTAGTGCTTGCTACGTTCTTGGTACTTCTAATCCAACGAAACAAACAATCCATTAACGTTGAAACAGATGTGACTTTTTGGTCTTAAGAATGAACTTCTATCCGTATAAGCAACCAAATTTGGTTTTGTAAAACAACCATGGACATAACATTGGTGAACAAATTAATGACCATGACAGACAGATCCCAAACAAATTTGATACAAAAAAGTTGAATGGTATGGTTTACTCCATCTACTCCAATATACGCAACAAAGTTTAATTTTTGTTCATTTGTCGGGTGTTTAAGGAAGAAAAAAAAATGTTAGTGAACTTAACTCAGTTGATAGTAATATTGTATAATATATTTAATGATTAAGGTTCGAACTTGAGACACCCTACTTATTTATCTTTTTTTAGGAACTTATTTATTTTCTAACCACTAGACTATTTGAACAAAATAAAAATTAGAGTACTACAATCAATTAGATACTATCTATATTTCTTTTCTTCCATGTTCTCTCATATCAAACAAGATAACATTCTCATTTTCTATTCTATTTCTTTTTATTTTCCTTTATCCCCTTCACTTTTTTGTTTTTGTTTTGGAAAATAATCAAAGCATTAGATAACTCACTCCCATAACTTGATATGTACTAGAAAGTAACGGAAAAAATAACTCCTTCACTAGTTTCCTCGTCGCAAAATTTAATGACGGAATTAGAGAGGGATTTCATGTTTTCTTCTCTAAATTTCTCTCACTAATTTTTTTTTAATTTAATAGTATGATCGGTACTTCATATATAATAATATTACTGCCATTATTTTTGTTCAAAGTGTCTGGCCGTATAATTCATAGTATATACTAAGTGCAGATAAGCAAGTAATTGCAGGTTGCGTGCCCTAATAATTACCACTTTCTCTTTGTTGATAAAATGTCTCAAGATTGAGCAAGTTATTTAATTAGTAAAACATTGCAACAAAATTATTCTTAGTGTATTTTTTATTCATGGATTTTTGGATTGGAGTAGCCTTAATAATTAACTGCATTTCTTACACTCCATTGAGTTGATTATTTTATGGTCAGCTGGTTATACTATTATAACTTCTCCACTACCACTACATCAATCATGATATTGTATTTATACTACTTTTTCTTTTTACCAACTTTTACTTTTCCACATTCTTTCCAACCCTTTTATTTTTGATGAAAAAGAAACCATCATGCTAATTCCCGCTAGCAAGAAACGTGTATATGGAATGATTTCACATTGGGATTAGATGGAATCTTAACATATACCATACTATAGTTTACAAAAAATAATACTAGTATATATCCTTGTAGCAATGTGAAAATGAGAAACAATTAAATTACTCATATATATCTAATCCAATGTCCTTTTCAATTTCATTCCTGCAGGCTGGTATATGACATTTTGAAGTGGTTTTGATTTGTTAAGAATAGTGTTCTTATGAAAACTAACCAAATAATTAAAATAATAAACTAGACAAAGACTAAACGAAAGAAATTGATCAAAAGTATATGATATAGTGGGATTTGGTATTGCATTGTGTTTGTTTTTAGTTAGGAAAAAGGTTACTTCACTTATGGGCCAAAACCAAAATAATCATCCTTCATCTAAATGGATATTATTCACACTGCAAAAAGGCAAGCAAATAATGACAAAAAGAAAGTTGGACCTAATACATTTATCTATAATGCTTTCGGCTTTCCTTTGTGTGCATCTCATTATATGCTTGGCTTTATATTGACCAAAACAAAATACTAATTATTCACAAAAAAAAAAAAAAAAT
>Ga0228711_1000810_pt1 | contig 42033 bp, 31 predicted proteins | sample MedpolnodulmetaG_2_FD_177996 | JGI IMG/M metagenome (GOLD analysis project Ga0228711, IMG submission 177996) | Root nodule microbial communities from Medicago polymorpha collected in Santa Monica, California, United States - brown nodules | ecosystem: Host-associated > Plants > Roots > Nodule...
TTAACATTTAAGTTTACTTTTGGTGTACAATACAATTCCTCCACGTAAGATGATCATGTTTGAGGCATGGTTGATATTAAATGTAATTTGAATTTGTTAGAACAACAAAGTAAACAAAAATAAAAGACAATGAACACAATTGATTATTGCTAACACAGTTCGATCAATGATTTCTACCTCTACGACTATATAGATTAGTGTTATAGTTCTGTTTTATTTATGTATGTGTTTGAGTATTCGAAACAACACAAGTCATATTCAACTTCCTTCACAAAAAAAAAAGTCATATTCAACCGAATTTTGGTTCATTATAGTGTGACTTGTGATGTTATGAGACACTAGCTCAACCCTAGGCTCAACACATGATTGTTAATTATTTAGGTTTAAATATTACTAATTTGTCCAACTGAATTATAAGATCAAAATTAAATTCATGGCCAGTGATCCCAATCTTCAAAAGAAAACAAAAAAATATTACAATTTCAAATATGGTTCAACACCTTAGTAACAATACAATAAGATGAAACTAAGTAAGAGCTTTAGAGGTGGTCCAGCTGATTGTGGCAACTCATCCAATGAAGGACTAGAGGCAGAAACATGAACAATCATGTATCGTTGTCAATGCTAATATATTCAGAACACAAATAGTTTCTTGTATCGATAATGATCAAGCTTAAAATAAAAATTCCTCTCCCAATGCAAACTCATACCAACATGGACACCTTGATCCATCACCATCCCAATTCACTTTCTTTTTCAAAAAAATTAAAATAAAATCCCCTTTATTTATTTCCATGTCAATTTTGCCTTCAATATAGTGGCCATGTTTCCCATGTATACACAAGATTAATGCAACAGCATAATATTTCAGATGGTATTGTTTATATGCTTGCATGTCACTATCTCCACATTGATTCGATTTTGGTAGGAAGCTGCCAATTTCCTTCCATGAGATCACTCACCACACTTAATTGGGTTTTCAATCTTCTATAAGTTTATATGAAATAGATGTTTTGATGGTCCCAATGGAATTATAATTAAAGAATTTATAGTGTCACACTGTCACATTTTGTTATTCCTAGTAAAAGTAACGTTGAGTGTTTCTGGCTCTCTTAATCCTAAGGACTTTGCTTATAAAATAACTAAGTGACGTTTGATTATCATCAAACGAAGATATATCTGGATCAGCTTTCAGCATGCTGATGTTGCACAAGGTTTTCTCATGTTCCAATGTTAATGAACAATGTCAAGGAGTAATATATAACTAGAAGCAATAAATTGTAATGTTATAACTGATTCTATATTTATTTTATTTTCATTTTTGGTTTATAATAGCTAAAATATAATCTTAAATCAAATTTTTTTAGCTTAAGAAAATGTTATTGAAATTTCAAATTAATTATGCATTCAATTTCTGCGTGTTTCCGTTTGCAAATTTTAAATAGCACTTCGTAGAATCGTAGATATTTATTTTTCTTGTTGACCGTGTCCATTGCCCCAACCCTATCTAGTTCTAGATTTTATTACAGCTATAGAAATCCATCCACTCACATATATAGGGGATTTACAAGCAATTGACCCGTGACATATCTTAAATCATTTATAGTATAGGATATACATACGTTATACGACATATACCATCCACACAGACACATACGTAAAAGTATTTCATGATCACTTTATGTGATTGCCATTTATTTTAAATTATTACTAATTAGTACAACTAATGATAGCATTAGACCACGACCAAAAGAGATTTCCCATGAGTGGGTAATTTTCTAGGGAAAAGAAATTAACAGAGTTGTATCACTGCCATGGCAAAAAAGAAAGAAAGAAAGAAAGGCATTCAGTGCAGTGCACCGATTCATGGAGCAACCAATCAGGTCCCTATAAACATAAGCTTCAACCACTCACACAGTCCCACACTAATTAACTCTGCATGCACTGTTAGTAATAGTGAGTGAGTGAATGATATTTGCATTCGTCACCTAAACGTAGCTAAATAAACAAGCAAATTAATTAAATAACCAAAAGTATACAAAATCAAATAAATTAAATGCATTCTCAACAATTATGGGGATTGAGGAGAGGACTTATGAGTTATGACTCATGCATAGTATTCACGGAAGCGTGTACGCTTAAATTATTAGGTCTAATTAAAGCATGGAAATTATTTTGCTTCAGTTTGATCACTGAGGATTATTGCACTGTAAGAAAAATTGTTCTAAAAATGGAATTTTGAGAAAGATTGTGATATGACCTTGCGTGACCATGGCCAAGTGGATGGAAGCCAAATCAAGTTCATGATTTTGACTGCTCTTATCTCCTTTATTACAAAGAGAGATTCTCTTTCTATTTTTTTCTTTTGTTCAGTGGATTCATTTACCCAAAAATATGAATTCATCTGTACAAGTATTTAAATTTTATGTAACAATAAATTAGCAACACTATTATAGTACCATCACTTTTTTGTTACTCCATTTGCAATAGTTTTAGGCTTGTTTTGTTTTATGGGATCTATTTAACTTGAAGTGCAATAATAATGTATGATATAAAAATGTACTATAGTTAGATGGGTACAGAGTAATACTCAAGTGATGCCAATAAAATTGGTTGAAGGCAGTGTACTAAAAAAGGTTGGATCGAAGTACGAGTTGTAAATAAGATCAATTTGTGCAGATATGTGTTGGGGCCCTTTTTTATGCTTGGAATCTTTTTCGTTTGTTTCTGATTTTCTATCATAAACCATTTTCTGTAATGTGAAATTAATTTTATCTATTTTCTGAAATTCGAAACCAATTGACAGTGTCATTTCCTGACACCTTGTAGGTGTGCATTAGATATCATAAATCAGAATATTGAATTAAAGTTGTCAGCAGAGGTAGACCCATAATTCAACTTTGCCCACTATTGTTGTGAGTATTAAGTAAGAGCATATCCATAAGCAACCTTTAAGCAAATTTATTTTGGTTGCTTATTATTTTTTTTATCAAAAAATGAGTTTCTTTGCGTGCCATATTTCAATTTTCAATTGTTCCTACTTAATGTGATCTTAAATAAAAAAATAACTGATTAATTTGTTGTCTTGCATGTGTATTAATATATTCTTTTTGGTTTCAAAGAGTTTAACGGAGAACACACGTTAATATTCATTTTTTTTAATATTCATAAATTCTCATTATCATATTGGAAAGTGGAAAAAATAATAATTTGAGAGTGATTTATATAGTTACGTAATAATCGATGAATTTGATGATTTTACATTCGCAAAAATTAAATAAAATGTATAAATGAATCATGCGTGAGAGGGGGAGTAGTATTTTTACTACATTACTACTATGTATCAAGTATTGACGTATTAATTATTATCATAAGTTTTTTAATAAAAAATAAAAGTATTAAATTGAGAGTGGTGCATATAATATTAGTTATATAGTACAGTAGAATCTTAATTAATATCACCTTCAAAATTCAAAGTGGCAATTTTTTTCAACAATTTTTATAGAAATAGGTTAATTATTATGAAATTAAAATATATTAATTAAATAGTACAAATAAAAAAATAACTAAAATTATAGGAGGAAGATGGTTTTATTTCTCGATCATGTAGTGCTACCGAAATACTCGTTAAAGATAACAAAAGTAGAAAATTTTAGGTCAAATACCACTTTTGGTCCTTTTAGTTTGACGACTTTCCAAATTAATCCTTTAAGTTTCGAATGTTTCAATTAGGTCATTTTAGTTTGACAGAATTCTCATGTTAGTCCTTTAAATTTCAAAAGTTTTAAATAGGTGATTTTAGTTGATAAACTATTTCACTATCGCCATGTCAAAACTTTCAAATAGGTCTTTTTAGTTTGATAAAGCCTTTATTACTCATCTAAATATTTCACTATATTTCCACTCATACAAATAATGTTTTGACTTTTTTTGCTTTTTTTTCCCTCAACATTTGTGCGTGCTATGTATTATGCATTTATAATAGGTATAGTTTTCAAGTGAATATTTATTTATGAATTGAGTATTTATCCATGATAGTGTTATATAAATTTATTTACTTGGTTATTTTTCTTTTCTTACATAACAGCACACTGGTAACAATGTCATATTTCTATAAGCTATGAAATAAATTTATCTTATCTTGACGAAGTAGTATAATAATTGAATTTTTTATTTCAAAATTTTGCAGAAATGAACTATTAAAGCCTCATGATCTTGGTTAGCACTTGGAAACATGTACCTATCTCTTCTGCAGCGGCTTCTTGAGTGGCATATTTTGAGCATACTTGAATTGTCAAAGTCTTCTTTTGTACTAATCAGAATATTGTGTTCTCATAGTTTATTTTTGTAGATTTTTTTTAATATGTGAGCACATTGTATATCTATAAGAAAATAAGGCATTGGCATTTGCCTACACCTTTGTTTAGTGGTCTTATTTCAAATGTTAAAGTTCTTCTTTAATTCATAAAGTTCTCTCTACCATGTATTAAAGTTATATGTATTCAACCTTCGTATATTAGTATGTTGTTTGATATAATTCATATGATGAATTTGTTTACCCATTGAAATTTTTCATTATATTTGCAGCAATGTTTTACACATGTGATAAAAAGATTCTTGAAGGTTGAATTTGTCTCCAACTTTCTTAAAGGGGTAGACTAATGCAAAATCTTGCTCATTTTTATGGAATTCTAAATTGATAACCATAGCCATATGTTGTTATTCTTCTTGAACCGTAGCAATTATGAATTTGCCTATTCTTCTAGACTAGATACCAATTTCTTATACAATAATTCTATGGACCACTTGATTCAAACATGACAGACTTCCACCTTCTTCTTTTGAGTAAAACTTCATAATAACTTTCTCATATATAACACAAATTAATATGTTAATATAAAATTAACAAATAGGTGATTTTAGTTGATAAACTATTTCGCCATCACCGTGTCAAAACTTTCAAATACGTCCTTTTAGTTTGAAATTTTTTAAACTTAAAGGACTAACTTGAAAATTCTGTCAAACTAAAATGACTTATTTGAAACTTTTGAAACTTAAAGGACTAACTTGAGTATTTTGTCAAACTAAAGTGACCTAATTGAAACTTTAGAAACTTAAAGGACTAACTTAAGAATTTTGTCAAACTAAAATGACCAAAAGTGGTATTTGGCCAAAATTTTATAGTAAAAAGATTATTCTTTACACTTTTAAGAGTTTGACTACACAAGTTCGATTTTTTTTTACTATAGTGCCCTTAGGGCACTAGTTAAAGATTAAAAAATAGAAGTAATTTACAAGTTTTAGGTAGAAAATATTAGGCTTAATTGATCCTCCGGTCCCTTAATTTAATTCTTTTTTTCACAATGGTCCCATAACTAAAAATCGTCTCAAACTATCCCTTATGTATTATGTCGTTACCTGTTTTATTCCTCTCCTTTGGTTTTGAACCACCAACACCAAGTTCTTTTTTTCTTCTTTTCTTCTTCCTCTTTCCTCTTCTTCCTTTTGATCTTCATCATCCTAAATTTTTCATCTTCTTCAAAACAACACAATTAAATTCAATTAAATATCTCAATTCTTTAAAGAAATAACAATAACTTCTCAACATTTTTCTGGGTTTTGTGACAATTATCCCTAAAAAAAAATCCTCAAGTAAGAGTGAAGAGCAAGATCAACAGGCAAATCCTCGGGATCCCACTTGAACACATCAGTTTCACAAATAACGTTGAACTTCAACTTCTTTCCACAAATCTTCCTTTTCAGATAATACATCACCAACTCCTCATCCGTAGGATTGAACCGAAAACCTGGCTTCGACGAGATCACCTCACTGAAACAATCGGCAGAAGCAGATTTCGAAACCGCACCCATCTTGATCAGAAGAAAAATTTAACAACCCTCGATTACCTAGAACCAAAAACCGAAACTTTTTCAATCAAAACCAAAAACCCACAACGATAATGACTGAATCAAGCTTTAGATCGATAGTTGGAATTGACTATCAAATTGTAGAATGAAAGAATAGAAACCCTAAGTAAAAAATTAAATTTCTCACTCAAAAAGAGATAACAAACAAAAAAATCAAGCTTTTTGAATAAATAAGTGGTGTAACAAAAAACCCACAACAAAATAATAGGATCAAACCTCTGGGTACGAGGATTCAGTTGTGGAAAAAAAAAACCCGAAACTGGGAGAAAAAAATTGATGGAAAATAACAGGGTGTGAATGTTATTGTAATGTGAAAGGTTTAGGAAGCTAAGGGAAGTGGTTGGAAGGTTCCTCCTACAATGAGGAAGAATGATCGAGTACCTTTAAGTGAAGTAGTGACCAGTAACTTCAAAACATTTTTTTGGGTTTTATGATTAGTTATTAACGTTGTTTTGAAGAATTGAGATATTCAATTGAATTAAACTATGTTGTTTAGAAGAAGATGAAAAATTTAATTGTATTGTTTTGAAATGATAAACAAAAAATTTTATTTTTTATTATTTCTGGATTTTAATGTTTGAAGATTGATGAAGATATATGAAGATGTTGTTGAAGATGATGAAGAAATGAAGGAAGAAGATGAAGAAAGGGAAAAGAAATCGGTTGTTGGTGGTTTACTATAAGATATGATAGACATGTGCGATCGAGCGGTTCTCATTTATAGACAAAAATCAAAGGGCTAAAATTAAAAAGATTAATAAGGTCTATGGTAGATCACTTCAATGATGGTCTATCTTACATGCCGGGGGTTAGAATTAACGGAATTGGACTAGATTGACTAACGGAACAAAAATAAGGGACAAATTTGAGATGTTTTTTAGTTAGGGGGCTACTTTGAAATAAAGAATTAAGCTAAGGGACCAACGGATCAATTAAGCCAAAATATTATCATTCCTAAAATAAAATTTCTTCTTTAAACTTCTTAACTACCCAAGGGCACTTGTAGGATACTTCTTAGCATTTTTCTTACTATATTAGTCTTCTTAATTAGTGTCCTAAAGACATGGTTAGTATTTTCTTTTATTTTTTTATCTTATATCAAAATTAAAAAATGCTAGACTATATTTATTATTCCCAACTTAAGGTGTTTTTGTTTTGGGAGGACAACTCTAAAGTGATGATGCCATTATCGAATATTTAATGTCAGGGCACCCCGTCATCGCATTATCGTTATGCTGCCGAATCGTCGATGAGACATGCACCACCTACGCTACGGCGGTAAATTATTTGGCTATCTCCTGCATAACTAGTTCTAATAATCACCCACCTAATGTAATTTGTCAAAAAACCTAGTATAACGTAATCATCATTTTCTTTAGTAATCAAAATTTGTTTTTGTTTGCAACTTTATCAAAAAGCTGTATTATATTATTGGGTTAAATATGTTTTTGTTCTCTATAAATATACCAACTTTTCGTTTTAGTTCCTCTAAAATTTTCCTTCAACTTTTAGTCTCTATAAAATTTTCAATCACTACTTTTGGTCCCTATTTTTAAGTTAATTTTAGTATTTTTTAATGAAATTGTGCAAAAAAGTGTAGGATATTGTAAAAATCTTTCCCAAAAAAATTAGAATTTTTTAACAAAACATAAATTTAATATGATTTTTTAACCATCAAAAATATAAAAATTCATATTAAATTCATGTTTTGTTAAAAAATTCTACATTTTTTTGGAGAGATTCTTATAATATTATGAATTTTTCTGTAAAATTTTATTAAAAAATATGAATTCTACATATAAGTTTACTTTAAAGGAGGGACCAAAAGTGAAGATAGAAAATTTTTTAGGGACTAAAAGTTGAAGAAATTTTTTAGAGGGACTAAAACAAAAAGTTGATATGTTTATAGGGACCAAAAACATATTTAACCCTATATTATTTAAACAAGTTTATACTATAAGATAATCTTAAAAGAAATTTTAATTTTTCCCACATGCATTTCTAAGTCTAGACCGATCTTCACAAACAACGATGTTTAAGACAATATATCTTGACCCCATTAATTTTCTATCACTCCTTAATCACATCTATGATGTTACCTTCTTTATTTATTTATTTCTCTCTTTCAAGATGTACATCAAATGTATGTGTGTTAAAATAAAAAATTTCTTATGTTTAAAGTAAACAAACAATCAATGTGTGAACCTCTTCTAACATTGTAAATCGCTGGACTGTTAGAAAATGTTTAACAACAATTTGTAATTTTAGAACATTTAAAAAATAATTAATATACCGTAGAATCATAATTATAGATAAATACATGAAAATTAAAATAACAAAGTTTAAATGAATTATGAATAGTGTGATGATAATTTTCAATAAATAACTCAATGCCTGAATTAAATGCTTATCATTGTTTAGCAGTTGATTATTAAATCTACTTGCATTCTTGCAATGACATGTGTTTATGTAGCTTTTATATGAGGCGTAGCAAGTAAAAATAGAGTCTACTTGTTGTGAATAATGATGTTTTTGCATGCATTTTAAGTTAATAATTTTTTGTATGAGAAATTGTTTTAGGTGAATCAGATTATGAGATCCATGAGAGAGTGAGGACAAACTTCAAGACTTAACAAAGATATTTAATGAGTTTCTTATGCAGAAGTTGAATTTGACTCTTTGCAGTTAACTTCTTAATAAGTGACAACATTTGTTAGCAAGGTGATAATTATTTAATAAGAAAAAGAAGCAAGTTGATAATTATTAATGCTGGTGAGGCTATGTAGGTGGTGCACATATAGCACAATGAAAAATAATAGGTATCATAACAAATGCTAGGTGCGGTGGAATTAATTTTTACAATTGTGTAGCATAGGTTCTTGTTAGGGTTGCTGTACCTGAAGAGGGATCAAAGTTTAAAATGGCTGGTCCATTGGAGAAAAATGTTGGCAATACTAACGTGACACTTTGGTTTTGACCATAATAAACAAACATCATAGAATCGTAATCCTATCCATTATTTTTAGAATTAGAATTTAATAATGTACTCCTACATTTTTTTTCGGTTGTGATTATATTGTTTATGGTTCACAATGACAAATGCCTTAAAGATATTGTTTAAAGAATCTATTATATGAAATTTTGTTTTGAAAATATAAATCAAACACATAAAAAAGTAATTATTACACAATTTTTAATACAAAAGATATCGTTTTTAATTGTCTAAACAATGGCCTAAGAACTTTTTTTCTTGTTGTTGAAAGAAATGGCCTAAGAACGTGATAATGTACGGTCCTGTATATAAGAAAAGATTCTTTTTTTAGGTATATTGAATAATTAATGTATATCGTTTACAATGAAGATCAAATACATTAATTATTAAATGTATCTAAAAAAAGAATCTTTTCTTATATATAGGACTGGATGGAGTACATTTTTAGAATTTAATAAAGTTATCCATTATTTTTAGAATTTAATAATGTACATTTTTTCGTGCGTGAGTATGATTATTTAAAGAATTATTCTTCAAAGTCAAACGGTAGTTAACTATCGATTTGAACACTTTCTAAATCAGAAAAACCAATTAAAAAATGTCTCAATTAATCTCAAAAGTATCAAACAATAGTTAGTTAACTAGCATCTGATCTGAGAGTGTGAGCCATCATTTGGTTCCTAATTAAAGAGTAATCATAAAATAAAAAATAAAAAATAAAAAAACTCCTACATTGGGTAGGAAGCTCCCGTGTAGGGCTGGTTAACAAGTTGGCTTTCTTGTTGAAAACAATTAGACTTCATATTTGAAAAAAGTTGATAATAAGTTACGATTCGATTGAAGTTTACAAAAAAAAAATGGCTTAGAAATTACGATCATTTGAGTAATTTGAAGGCCTGTTTACCAACAATGACAATGACTAGGATCTCTATTCACTTCAGAGAGGATAAAGTACATTGGATTGGATGAAATTTGATTTGGTGATTTCTAAATTTTCAATATAAGATTTTTTTTATGCACTATTTGCCAATCCAATGAAAGATATTTTTCATAAGATAATGTGGTTATTATACTTTTATTTCTTTTTTCCATCGAAATACAACTCTCATTTTAGAAGAATCAAGTATCTAATGCGTGGCTTCATGGCAGTTTTAAGAAGGGGAAGATATATCATGGTGAGTTATGAAAACAGGTCCAATGCAGAGTTCTAAGATTTTCTATATGATTTTATTTTTGTTTTAGGCAATTTCAAGTTGTCTGTAGTTTTTATATTTTTTTTCTTTGTTAACTCTCAAGTCTTAGGGGGAGGCGATTAATGATCCAAAATTCAGTCGCGAGCCGAGTAAATTCTTACAAATATTTACCTACTTAAAAATCAATCTCAAATTCTCCTGAACAATTCCTGATTCCTCTTTAGATAGAGTTAATTAACAACTTGAATTATGTTACCTTCTATGCCTAGTTTTAATACCAAATTTCAGATATTGAGTTTGAGTAGTATAATGAGTGGGTGTGTGTTGCCTAATGTAATTTCTTTCTGGTCAAAGCTCTGATGGTTAGGTTACCAAGCTTACCAACTTTCAATATAGTGACCAACTAGGTAAAGTAAAAGCATTTGGATTTCTTAAGGCAACCCCAGATTTGAAAATATTAGAAAAGAAAGATCATCTATCTAATAGATTTTTTTTTTCTTCTAGTAGTGTAGTGGCTGAAATTCATACATTTAAATGTGAAGAAGTGAGATGTCCAAAGTTTGAATATCAACTCCTGCATAAATTATACAATGTCTCTACTGAATGAACTAAGCTCATGGGAACATCTAATAGATGCTTTAATTACACTTACCTCTCTTATGTTAAAATATATACACTCTTTTTTTCTCTTATTCAGAGTGTATATTAAAGAATTGCTCAAAAAAAGTATATTAAAGAAAATTACATTCTCTTCCCGTAAAAGATAACAAATATACATTTCTCTCCCTCTTACGTTAAAATATATATCTTTTGATCTCTTGATAAAGACTCTAGTCCATTAAAATATAATCAAATCAAATCTGTAATGCATATTTTTTTTCTTCTATTTTTTATTCACAATATCATAAACGTATAGTTTTAAATACTACTATGAACAATGAACCAATACAAGATAAAATAAAAATCCAATAAAAATTTATACTATAAACAATAACTGTCATAAAAGTGGCCTTTGAAGAAATAAATCAAATAAATCCGGCAAGAATAAAAGCTTGGCCTGTAACATTAAAAAACATGCATGATGCATTCTTAAACTAGTATTTCAACAGCAGAATGTAAACGTTGATGAAATAAACCTTATAGTCCAAAAAAGGTATTTATAATTTCATCAGCAAGTGGTTCCAGTTCCTGGATTTGTGTTTTGTAAATTTATAAAATTAGTGACAAACATGATATACAGATGCTCCTAATCTGTTACACAAGTTAAAATTTCTAGGCTTAAAAAACACCTTTCTTTGATAAAATGAAATCCAATCACAATAAATCACAATCACAATCTCCCGGAACTGAAACTAATTTTACACAGGCTCTCCTACATATCATAAGAGAGCATGTAGATGATGATTGAGTATCTGAAATACCAGAGAATTGTATCTGTCAACTAGTACACAGCCTTTGAAGTAAAGGAGATCTGCAGAACCGCTTTTCGTCTTTCTGATATATCTACCTAGTTCCACCATTTGAGGCTGGTCAGTAAGACAAACTTTGGAAATCTCTGTTGATAAAAAATGTACCTAATATCCACAAGCACAAAAATAGTTCAAGCATTTATTTCCGAATTGCATTGGTGCTCCCTGCTGCAACTTCTTCTACCCCAAAACATGTTCGAGCAAGTTGTTTTATCCAGTTTCGGCCCTTCAATTTTATCCTGATCCGTTGTTGATGTCTGTGAGTGACGAGGTGATTCGTTTCTTGTTTCTACGTCTCGTGGTTCAAATGATGGACATGAACCTTCATTGCAGGTGCATAAAGGTATTGCCATAGATGGAAATGGACTACATGTAACGGGACAGAGTAACTCTGAAGGAACAGAATTAACGCAGTTTCTTTGGATCTCTGGTGTGTGAGAAAGGGACGGCTGATCTACGTCGCGTGGATGTAACATGCATGGAGTGCAGAGGCCAAGAGACACATGTAATTTATTTTCTTTTGCTTGGGAACCTGGCAACTTAACAAAAGAGACAATTCCATGTCTACAAAGAGGGCAAGGGATAGAACCAGGAGGTCCAAGCATTTCAGAAGAAACGTTGCTTGTCGAGCAAAGATAGAGCGCACATCTCACACAAAATTCATGTCCACAACCTGCACGTAAAATCTAATTGCATCACTTACACTATTACGCGCTATGAAGTAAAGATGGACACCAGAGGACTATAACACCACCATAATTCCTCATTTCATACACACAAAGGGTTGATAGATCAATTCACTCTTATAGAATGACATTTTCGAGTTCCAACTTTACATTTTAGATTCTGGAAAGTAGTCCTAACATAATCACTTCTTTAGGTTATGCATCCATATTTTTAATGCAGAGTAAGGCAAGCAAACAAACAGATATTCAAAAGGTAGAGAATTGAGTACCTTCTGCAGCCACTGAACATGGCCTCTCGAGGCATACAGCACAAAACTCAATCTCATCAGAGGAAGTTGTAGATGATCGCAATCCATACTCTCTGCAGTTATTTCAAATTAATCTTAGTCTTATTTTCAACATATGCATGTTCTTCACTTTTTCTCAACAACTGACTACAAAATATCCTTAGGCTAGGATTGACAGCAATTTCGATTTTGGTGTAGAAGATTTTATAAATAGAAGGCATCTGTGTAGGTTTCCATGAAAGAGGAGAGTTTTTTCTAGTATACATTAAATGCAGGATGTAATGTCATTTCAAATTTTCACATTGCATTCAGTATATATTTTTATTTTGGTCTAACATTCAGTATATTTATATCTTTAACTAAAATAAATCGCATACACTGGCGATGCATCAAATGCCAACTATGACAGTCCGTAACCACTCAGATTTGATATTAGACAGCTAATAATCAAAGAACTAATATAGATGCCGGTTGATCATGTAAAGGACGTGAAAATTCAGATCCATTTGTAATCTACAAAATCAACCAAACTCTAAAAAGTGTAACAATCTTGTGATGTATAATTTATTCTTTTCTTTGTGCGGAGAAACTTAAGGGTACACACTATACACTGATGTGTCACTAGTTCAGGAACGCTTACTTTTTTATTCCTTTTCTACTTTAAATGAAGGGTGGTGGTGGGAGTCATACATGCCAATGGGTTCTCCTAATTATGATCACCAATAATCTGCCAAAATTATCTCTATAAGTGTTCATCTACCTGTTTGTTATTTTAATTATCTAAAAAGATTTTTCACAAGGGAAAAAAATTGGGTAGACTCGTACAAACAGGCATAGTGGATTGAAAAGTACCTGGCTATGTTGAGAACACTCATGAGAGGCAAGGACAGGTAATTTGAATGAGGGAAGGAAGGTGTTACGGCATCAGAACTGGGTGCCAGCAACGGTTCAAGCCAATGACGCCCCCACATCCTAGCAATATCAAGAGGAAGCCACCTAAGGGAAGAAGACAAAAATCAAATTAGTATTGATATGTAATAAAGCAAGTGAAAGTTTGTACTCGAATACTTTTGAAAATAAATTACCCGTTGCAATTCAAAGTCATCCGATCTGCACCTCTTGCAAGGAGGATCTGAAAAAGAATAACAGCATTATTTTAGTATTCAAAGGAAAGAGTCAGAAGGTATATCATGCACTAAATTTGAAGCAATTCATACCTGACAGCATTTTAAATTTCCCCCACAAGCAGCATAATGCAAAGGAGTGCTTCCAGCCCCTAAATCAGATTACATTAGTTATGTTGAAGGGGAAAACAACCTGAGATATTTATTAGCATATGGAACAAAAGAGATACCTATTAAATCCATTGAGGTTCCATAATGAAATGTCACAGAAGACATATTTGCATTAAGATCAAGTAGCAGTTGCACACAATCAAAGTACCCATTTAATGAAGCCATATGAAGTGCAGTGATACCACCATCAGCTGTCTTATTAACAAACTTGGACAGGGCACTGCACTGGAATAAAGTAAATAAATTTCTAGAATAAAGCATAGACGAATAAAAACTATAGTTAAGTCAGGCCTTAAAACGTTACAGGAAAGAACACCAAAATGAAATCTCAATCTCACCATTCCCACAATTAAAGTATCTATATCTTTCTTTCATCTAATAATTATTCAAGTGGGAAGTAATATGTAATTGCATATTACATAATGAAAAGGAAAGATGTACCTTTGTTCATGTTTGCCTTTTACATTTGATCCACCACCTTGTTCGGCATCTGATTGAGCATGTATCACATCATAAGGAGCACTCGGAACAAAGTCAGCCACAACAAGTCTAATACATCTTACATGCCCGTTCATTGCTGCAAAGTGAAGAGCTGTCCTCCCACTAAGATAATCAGCTCTCATAACCTGATATTGAATAGACCACACACTAGTGATTCTTAAAATCAAACTTGCATCATAAAAAGCAGAAGAAAAAAAATTATTAACAGAACTCACATTGCATCTGAAGAGTAAAAGTGTTTGTACAACTTCCCAATGACCATATCTACAAGCTTGCATCAATGCCGTCTTCAAAATTCAAATCAATGATCAAAATAAACCATATTTTTCAGTCAGTAAATCAAACACATGTATCAAAAATAAAAAGGGGCGGATACATATATCCAAAAAACTCTAATATATCTAATAATTCAAGCTTCATGCTATGGCACTGACATCTATTGATCGATGCCAGATCCAATATTGATCTGATTGCTTATGAATTAACATAACACACACACACACTCATAACAGCAATTTCGCCGTATCAAAATATTGAAAATGTATATTTTAATTTCATCAAATATTTAAAATTTACCACTAAATGTAACCATCTAATCAATTAAAACCATTATATCATGCAATTCATGTTTCAAATCAAAAGAGGGACATAAAGAGAGAGTGATACCTGGCCAGAATAATTTCTTGAATTAACATCAGCTCCATTCTCAAGCAACAATGCAACAATCTAAAACCAACCCATCAAAGAAAATAAATAAATAAACAAACTTTGAAGAAAATAATCAAAAGGGTTAATCTGAATTATAAAAACCTCGTTATGACCCTTTGCAGATGCAAAATGAAGAGGAGAATTAAGACCACCAAAAGTGGAGTATTTAGCAAGATAGGGATTACAATTCAAAAGCATCTTCGCCTCCACAAGGTCACCGTCTCTCGCCGCCGATACCAGTCTCTCGCCGGAGGCAGAACATCCGAAAGAATTTCCCATCTAAGGGACAGAAATAAAGGTCAACGTTGTAGAACAAACCCAACAAAAAAAAGTTGTAATAATATGTTTTGTTCACGCAATGTGTGTTGTGAAGGTGGTGATGATGACGTGGAAGGTGTGTGTGAGTAAGGTAGTTGAAACTTTAACCTCTTTGATTGTGATATGTGAGTGTTGTGTTGTTACTTTGTTACATGATCGCTTTTGTTGCCTCTTTGTTTTGTCTGAACCAGGGGAAAAAAAGTGAATTATACTTTATTTTCTCTTCTTTTGTTCTTTTCTTTCTTCTAACTAATCACTTTAAACAATTTGGTTGGCAGTTTCACTTTAATGTTTTTTAAAATAAAGTATGTCAAAATACAATTGGGTCTTTTTGAACTAGTCTATTTAGCTCGCATAAAAATTGGTTGGACACATCTAGCTTATTGGGATCATATTTTTTGGGTTACGCATTGGTATAAAGTTTTTAGCGTAATTTAATAATGATTAATTTTCATCGAAGGATTTGTGGGACATATAAAATGAATCTTCCCTCTTAATAAGATTTTTATTACACGCATGAGGTAGAAATCGAAACTGTGATCACATACTTCAGAGGTCTAAGACACTTACTATTTAGTTCAATTCATTGTTGGTTATTGGATTGACTTGTTGTCAACATTTTTATGATTTTTGAAAAAATAGTATTAATAAATTTAAAAATTATCATCTAAATTAAAATTCATTAAAAATATTTATTTAAATATGTAAATTTAATAAAAGGAGATTCAGTTAGCCCAAAAATTTAAAGTTTATAAATTATAAATTTGATTCATGGAATAATATTTGTGTTTAATTGATATTCAATGTTTTTTTACGGGGGAATTGATATTCAATGTTAATTCAAAAAGTATTTATACTTTCCTCCAATCATAACTTTGTAAATAGATAATGTTTAACCCAATAACAAGTATCGAAACGGTTTAACCATTTATGTTAGCAGTTTGGCCGGAACGAGCCTAACAAATATATTTATTGTCACAACTATCTCTCGGTTCAAAGAAAAATGTGAATTCGGACTCAAAACTCACACCAATGAAACTATGATGTGTAGAGCAAAGGAAAGTAGTAACCAATAACAGCACTCAGATCTAATCTTGAAATCAAAGTGAAAAGGTCAAAACCACAAGTAAAAGATAAAGAGAGAAGAGAAACAAACACACCCACAAATGATTACCCAGTTCGGTCCAACTTGACCTACTCTGGGGGAGGGATTGACCACTCCAATCCACTATCAATGAGTTCTTACAAAGAGATACAAATATGTTACAAGAAATTAGCTTCAACAAGCTCACAAAGAACAAACCTAATTTCTACCCATTTTTCAATCTCACAAATAAACAAGACACTCAATGATTTCACTCACCCAAGGTGTTTACAAATTACAATGTTTTCCACCCCAAGAGAACCCTAATCAAAGACCCTCAATCCTAAAGTTACCTCCTTTGATTTCGCAAGTTTTCCTCTCTTGAAACTCGTTCTAAAAAATGAGCAGAAACACTTAAATAGTACTCTGCAACTGTCTAAATCGTGTCACAGTTGCCAAAATCGTGTCGCGGTTCATTGTGTACGACCCAAGGTACACAAATCTTATCCACAAATCGTGTCACGTTTTTCCAAATCGTGTCACAATTTGGCTTCAGGAGCAACCTTGCATTCGGCATCAGAAAACGTGACACGGTTGTCAAATCGTGTCACGATTCTTCACTTTCTCAAATTCAATTTTGAGTCACATTGCAACAAAAACATTTTTGAGTAGCTTTCAAGTTTGACCAAAATTTAGATAAAAAAAGAGGTTTAATAGGTCATTTGGTCCCCTAATTAATTTACAGTTTTCATTTTGGTCCCTTAATTAATTAAACTCATGTTTTGGTCCCTCAAGTTTGCCTCCGACGGTCAAATAAATCTTTGGCTGTTAAGTTTAACCTCAAATGTCTATGGTGGACCAATTTTAAGAGTGGTCCACCATAGATTATATTAATTTTTCTAATTTAAACCGTTTGATCTTTTTTATTAAAAGAGGATCGTTAGATCATGCATGTCTACTGTATCTTATGGTGAATCAACAACATCTAGCTTTATATCTCATTCTTCATCTTCTTCCTTCCCCTCATTCATCACCTTCATAAAAAACTCCATAAAAATTCCAGAAAACACAACTAACATAAGTTTGTCTCTTTTAAATCTATTCATCTCTTCTTTCTCTCGTAACCATTTCCTTTCTCTCTCTTTTCATCTTCAGATTTTCCCTCTTCATTTTCCTTCATTTTCTCGCACAACAAACCCTAACTCTAGCGCGTTTTCATTCTCACTAGCGACACATGGAGATGTCAATGGAAGATTTGCACTCCTTCGAAATCCTCTCCATCATTCTCTCTGTTTTTTTCGTTTCGTTAATTCTCAAGAATTTCCAGTTTTCACTATGCTGCTACGTTTGTTTCTTCTTCAAATTTCGCTTTTTGATTGTTTAATTGTCCCCTTTTCTGCTCGAAATTGAAAGAAACAAAAATTAGGGTTTGTTTATCCCCTTTTCAATTGCTTATCAAAAATTGGCGTTAGTATGAATTTGTTTATCAGATCTTTGAATATTGAAAGTAAATTATTGTTGAATTTGTTCATGATTGGGGTTCTCTGGATATTTTTTATTATGTTGAAGTTGTGGAGATGGTAGCAACTATATTAGCTCTGGATTCATTGATTTCTGGTGCTGGTGATGTTGCTGCCTAGTGTGTTACTCTGTTTTTTCTAGCATATATTGCTGGATAGTTACATGTCATTGTTTGAGAGCCAACCTTGCGCTTTATTAATTTTTTTGTTTTTGTAGTGCTTTTTGTATAAATAAAAATTTAACGAAAAATTTAGAGTGATTTTCTTTTAAGAAATTTTCAAAGTTCCTCTCAAATTATCCCAACTGCGTTAAGATTTATAGTGATTTGTGGAAGCCCTTGAGTTGAATCTTTTTTTATTAGCTCTGGATTTATTTGGGGTGTTGGTGATGTTTCTGCCCAGTGTGTTACTCTATGTGCTGGTGATGTCGAAGAGAGATTGGGATATGTGTGATTTCAATTTGGAGAAAGAAGAAGAAAAATTGAAGAAGAAATTGAGTGACAGTGTAATATTGAAGATGTTTGTTGTTGGTGGTGGTGTTTAATCGATTTGTTTATGAGTGAGTGATGAAGATGATGTTGAATGTATGAAGAAGTGGAAGGAACAAGATGAAGAAAGGGAAATATAATCTAATGGTAGCCTTCTTTTTAATCCAATGGTAGTTGTTGTTGGATCATTGTAAGATAAAATAGTCCTTCATAATCCAATGGTAGCCTTTTTTTTAAAAGATCAAACGGTTAAAATTTTAAAAATTAATGAAGTCTATGGTGTACCACTCTTAAGGTTGGTCCACTATAGACATTTGAGGTTAAACTTAACAGCGAAGGATTTATTTGACGGGCGGAGGCAAACTTGAGGGACCAAAACATGAGTTTTATTAATTAAGGGATCAAAATGAAAACTGAAAATTAATTAAAGGACCAAATGACCTATTAAACCTAAAAAAAAAAAAAAGTTTGGCCAAAATTAAAACATATTTGGGTTTGCGGTGTTAAAAGATTGAAAAAATTATGGCTACTCACCATAATATACAAGTTTTAATATAAAATTTCTATTTTAATGGAAAAACTTTGTGATATAAATTGTACTTTTTTTTGCAATAAGAATTTATTCTTTAAAGCCTCATATTTTGTCAAATTTACGGTCAACAATGGTGGTTAAATATTTATATTTATTTTTTCAAGTTGTCATGCTATAGGTACAAAGTTTCAACAAGATGACATAATGTTGCAAATGAAAGAAGAGTAGTGTATATATATATATATAGGGTTTAGGGATGATAGGCCCTTCAAGTTGTTCAACCCTTTAAAATAAGTTGGTCAAGAGTTAGCTCAAATCCAAATTAAAAACAAAGGTCGGGTCGTAACAAAGGATAGATTTTATGTCATCAGAAGTTATGATCCGATCAATCCAAAAAACTTTTGATCAATACAAAAGACTTTTAAAGCAACTTTCATACACAGATATGGAATACAGTTATGAATCTACTGTTGTCGCTGAACGGTGTAACTACTTTTAGAATGGTGAGATTTAGAGTGTATGTTTGACCAGACCATAACATCTATGATGGAAAATTTAAAATTGATCAAACACCTTTTGGATAGAATTATTTTCCAACTAGGGGAGTACCATTAGTACGTAGGGTGCATTATAAAGTTTATGGGCCATGAATCTAGGCGCATTAGGAATTTTACTTCATATACATTCAGCGTGGCTCCATTACACACCCAATGAGAACTGATAAGTGTCAAAATCTTGCAATGAATATTCACAACAAACAAACCACAATCAAAGGGTAGTTGGGTTTTAGATAACAACTATTGAGTGCATTCAAGGAGTGAGCAAAGTTTCCATCATATATGAATGCAGAACGTGCAATTTGTTGTGGATACGTTAATATGGTCCAAGTGAGTGAGCCAGTAGTAAAGCTTTTCAAACAACGACTATCACTCACTTTGAAAGATGATTTGCTGGCTAGTGCAGATGGAAACTTTACAGTTTGTGCTGCTAGCTTCAAATGGTCAACCACTTTCAACAAGATGTCAGAGAGTAAGATTATCATTGATTCTAGCAACATGTAGCAACATGGGAAAAAAATCGACCTTCTCATGTTCATGTTCATGTCCATGTCTGATGTAGTACGTGATAAAAGTGTTAATTATCTTGTAAGAAAAGTCTAATTCACCGCCGATATATGTTTGCTTGTTAAGATTGAATGAGTGAGAATGTTCGTAGAGTTAAAGTTTTGTGGACAATGTACAACCTTATAGTAGTATATGGTATATGTTCTTTTAAAGGATAGTACTGTGGACTAGAGACAACTCATAAATTCTGCATTATATATCTATTTTCACATACGTGTAGTTCTAACAAAAAAAAAATTAAAAAAGTAATTTTTGTCTATAAATGTGTGATGTGTTTTTTTTAAGGAATAAATGTGTGATGTGTTGTGATCACTATAATATTGGAATTTATCAACAAAAAAAAAATTTTGTAAATAATTGTATAAACCAAATTGACTAGTAAAAATACATTGAGGACTAAATTAACTAACTAAAGACACATTTAAAGATCAAAATGACTAATGAAAGACACTTTTAAGTTTGTGTTTGTCATTTTAATACATTTAAAGACTACTATAACATCTTGCATATTTAAAGGCACAATCTATAATAACATAGGTCTTTATTTGCCATATCATTTATTTTTTGATGTATTAAATTCTATAAAAAAAAATTGTTTTTCAAGGTTAAGTGCAGGTCATTGCCCACACATCCCACAATGCGAGAATCCATAGTCCCTTTGAAGGACAAGTTGTCTAGTACTAGTGATACTCCAACACATTACAATTAACATGCAATTGATATGTTAATCCTTTGGGCGATGGGATTAGTCCCCTTGGATTAGTCGATTCTTAGATCGGATACCGAGTTTTTAAAACAAAAAAAAAAATTGCAATTGATTTCAGACATTCAAAGGAATCGTTAAACCAGCTAGAAGAAAAATGCAAACCTGTTTTTTTTCTTTCTTTTCTATACCTCATAATGACCTAGCCACCATGATAGTAGCTTTATGTGGCAATAATATTGTCAGTCAACAAAATCCCCTTGAAAGTTGAAACACAACACGGTTCTTGGCTAACCATAATGCCCATATTATTGCACACCAAATTATAGAATCTATCTAGTGCTCTTCAATTTCTTTCCTTAAAGTAGTAGCATCCCAAACTGTAGAAAATTACTACTAACAAGTTCAATATGTTCATAATTACTACCTAATAGGTCACCCTATTTGTGTAAAATCTAGTTCAATTGAGCTATTTCCACCCATGGTCCCATGAATGGCAGCTAGTTATTCTTTGGGCTTGGTATACCATATATGATCCCTAGGAACTTTTTTTTTAGCAAGATCCCTAGGAACATGGCAAAATAATTACTATTTTATTACTGTAAATACCTCATTTGTTTTTTTTTCTTCTGTTGGCTAGCTATAATACCTCATTATATCTATAATATTAATCGAAAAAATTTGAGAATTGATAAAGATTTAAAAAGGAAGAAAATTAGCAAAAATGTTTAAAAAATACATGTACGCAGTTCCTTCCTATTTATGCTATGCATCTTGAGTTAAAAAAAGATTCTTGTATTGATTCAAAAGAAAATGCATCTTGCAAAGCGGGCATCACCACAAAAATTCAAAGATGTTGTACAATTTTTTTTGAAATTGAATGAAATTAAAACAATGGATAAAAACCAATGAATGAAATTAAAACAATGGATAAAAACTAAGCATGTATTACTATACAGAAGCTATTCGCACAAATACAGTAAAGGCTTTATTACAAAAATATAGACTTGTTAGCATTTTCCAAAAATATATTAAAGTTCATAAGACTCAGCTCAACCGACAATGTCAATATTACTTCATCTACGACCTTCGTAAGACCTAACTCAACTGACAATGCAAATATTACTGCACACTTTCACCTAAGTTTGAACTCATGACCTTCCAATTTTTGTGTGAATTTCAAATGATGTTTGTCAGTTCGTCTACCCATGAGAAAAAAATATAAAAGTCTCTTGAATCTTGATACTTAATAATCAACTAATTTGAGCAAGAAGTTAATAGTCATTTCCTACTTTTCTCCCCACGAGATAACTTACTCTTATGAGCAATTAGAAGAATCTCTAGAACGTCTAACATTTCAGGTAAGGACGGTAGAATCAAAAAAAAAACTTGTCTTCTAAAATGAAAGAAACAAACCTAATATCCTTTCACACTACTCATTAACATTTGGCATAAAATGGTTATAAATTTTTTGTTAACTTCTGGAGGAAAAGGTGATAATGACATCTTTTGAAATTAAAATAATTTTAGTATACCAAATAAATGAACAATAAAAAGAAAGAAGAAAATTTATGACCAAAATATAAAATACCAAAACATGAAAAATGCATTAAAAAAAGTCATAATAGTTCAGCAGTTCCCATTTGCAAGTTGCAACTGTAAAGGACGGCATTAATAACAGAACAGACACATATGTTTTGGATATGCATGTAAGAATGCAAAGACTAACTCGCAGGTCAACAAGTCAATACCCGAACCACCATGACTAGAAAACTTGTTTGCACTCTCACAAAGTGCATGCATGCATCACCATCAGCAACGCCACGAGTTCCTTTTTTTGCGGTTCGTTCTTGACTCGAAACCTTCCTTAAGCGACCCTTCCTATACAACCAAATGTATAACCCCTTTCTCACCAGTTCAAAAAATTAATAAAACCAAAAAACAAGTTCACAAAACAAGGTGTATCAGCATATTGCATTAACAAAATGGTTTTGTTATGCAACTCTAAGTGCAGCTTTGATCTTCTGAATGGTGCATGAGATGAGATTATTCACAGTATCAACTGACTCCATTGTGAGCTTAGCAGAGGGAAGACTATTCACCAGAATTTGGAATCCAACTGTGAGCAAACTTCCACCACCGTCGCCAGCACCACCTTTCTGTAAAGTACCATTTGACATGCCGTAGCCAGAGGGATCATTACCATCAGGAACAATGGCAAAGCCTGAAGGCAAGAGTGCAACATATGCAGAATCTCCACCACTCATCACCACATTCAATGATTGCCCGTCAACCGGTGCATACACCACCACCGAGCATGATGTATCCATCCAAGTTTCTTGCAGAATCAACATGCTGCTATCATTCGCATTAACAGCCTGCAAAAACAACAAAGATTTTCGGTTTTGGTTGTATTCATATTCATACAAAATCAACATGCAAATAATAGTCTGACGCTAACCCAATCACACAAAACCAAAAACAAAACCAACATCCAATTCCAAACAACAGTTTTATCTATAGCTTACCCAATCTCATAAAACCAACTTATAAGGAGGATTGTTTAAGCTGTATACGTCCTATTTATGATTTCTCTGTAGCTAACGTATGATTTGGATTTGAACGGATAAGTAAAACTTACATTAGCACGAAGGAGAGAAACGCAGTTTCCTTGCCCTTGACCTTTGGCAATGTGAACCATCTCTTGCATGGGTCCACCATTAGACAAAATGTCCCACTCGCTTCGAAGCCTTTCATCACGTAGAAAATCAAACAGTCTTTGTCGTGAAACTGGCATCCAAACAGATGTTGCAGCGCTGAGCACGATACCGGGAGGCTCGCCAGGGTCATCAACATTTTTCCTAGTCATAACTCTCATGTCATCACTCAGAGTCCCCATTTGGAGGCTGTCCCATTTTCTAGCAGATGAAGCACAAACCCCGGAACAGAAGTTGTTGGTCATACGTTGCGCCAGCTTCAACATGCTTCTTCTACCAGCTTGGCTCAATGCTGCAAAATCAACATGCCAAATTTACACCATTTAATTAGTAGTTAACAAGTGATTAGAAAATATAATGATTTAAATTCATGCACGTGATTTGTTTTACCGGTGTGATCATCATTAGAGATGGAAGAGGACATGAGGATAGCCAAGCCTTCACACTGCCTTTGGAGGGTGGCGATCCATCTATGAGCGCCAAATCCAAAACCGGAAATAAGCAACGGACGATAGAGTTGGTGAACAATACTCTCATCATACTCCCAGTGCTCAATCCAAGTGACCTACAACAATGCAACTTATCTTGCGTTACTATCCAACATATTCAATGCAATGATACAAAAATATTATCTATTTCAGAAAATGTTGACAATTGACATAATGCCCTAGGCTAATTATAAATTATAAATTAGTAACATAGGTAAGATGTTTGTAGAGGATTGAGTTTAAATACAAAATTGATACAGATGTCAGAAGGATAGAGGTGAATCCCGACACACTTGGCAGATTATAGAATTTTCATAATTATTATAGTAAATTATAAAATCTGTCTAATTATATTAAAAGGCACAGATTAACACAACACATGTCTCCATTATATTTTATATAGCATTAGCAGCAGAGAACTGGATCCAGGTCATATTGGTCTCGTACACAGTAAAAAACAAATATTTTATACTAAAGGAGACAGGAATAGAAGCATCAACTGTATTGTTTATACAACAAAGATTGAAAAATCCAAGATTTAAAATTTTCATGCAGTTTTAAATACTAAAAGATGCCAAAAGATATATGAAGTTTCAAAGCTAAAACAATATAAGCCTTGATTCACTAATCTCTAGGAGTACTAGAAGTGGACAATCTAAGTACAGACAATAAGCATCTTCTCAAGTAAACAAGTAAAAAACTACTAAAAAACCGATTTCTCAGGCAAAGTTCAATCTTATTCTATATGGATAGAGCAGTCACTATAAAGAAAACAAACTTCAAAGTACAAAAAACGCAAGATAAAAGAAAGAGAGAAAATAAAAATTGGATTGGCACTTACCTTGGAGTAACCATTTGGCATATCCTGCACAATACAGCCAGAAGGAAGTCTTCTACAGCTTATGAATGGTTGTGCATTAGAAGGATCATGACCAATCTCAACGGAAACATCAACCACGGCCCATACACCTTCTGCATGCTGCTTACAGAACCGAAGGATTCTCACTTGACGAACCGGGACTAGTGGTGAAAGCAATTGAACCTCGGTATGCATCTGAAATTGCATAATCCTAGTAAGCTATTGCAAACCAAGGCACATTGAAGCAAACTAATACACAGCAACAGAAAAAAAAGCGTACCAAATGTATAGCCCCATTTCTGGTTCCACCGATTCCACCAGATAAAACATCAAGGTTGGCAGATCTAGCAATCATAGACTGAAACATATCTGCGTATCGATTCTATTCAAGAAAAGAATAATCAATTAAAACAATATACTAAACAAACCTGCATAAACATTGATGGTAATTAAAAAACAAAAACTATATCACTTAGAAAACGTTGGCTACAAAATTTCCTATCAAAAACGGTTAAATTACAAAGAAGACTAAGAGGTTGAGTATTTGATAATCATACCGCATCCATCAAAGTTTCCACAAGTGCTAAACTGTTGATTATTACTATCCCAGTTTCTCTCGTAGCTTCAGCGACAAAACCAGCGGGTTTAGGACCAATACAAGAAGAAATCAACCGTGCATACTCTTCTTGATTCAATATGTCTCTCTCTCCATCCAAACCCTTAATCCAAACAGGACTATCAGTCTGAGCCATCTTTAATAATTCATCCATAGCAGCCAATGCAAGATCTATTAGAGCCGATCTCTCAAGCTGAACATCACTACTACTTCCCATCAATCCCATTGGTGAACTAATACCAGGCATTGAGCGACCATCTCCAAGATCAAGTCCCATTGGCAAAGGATTGCCGAGGGAGCTTGAACCACCACCAAAACCGTTCCTTCCGATACCAAGTTCTAGACCAGAATTTGAGGTTGGTAGAGCCATGGGATTAGCCAATGATGATATTGGTTTGCCAAGGAACTTGTTTGTTAAGGCACATATACGGTTCAATTCGTCCTTTAGACGAGCGTTTTCAATTCTAATCTGGTGCTCTTCGAACAATATTTGGCCAGGAATTGCTGGTCCACCACAGTTGTTGCATATTGGATTCACCATTGCTTCTTTCATCATGCTATTCTCGCCTCTAAGCTTGTCATTTTCCTGCCTAAGCATTATGTTCTCATGCCTTTCCAGTTGAGTCTGATTCAACAAAAACAAAATCAGTTAATTGTTAAAAATTACAATTACAATATCTCTATTAATACAAATGCAATAACTGCTGTGTTTAACAAGTTTTTAAATCGCTTTCATGATCTTTGATATTATGGAGAATCACAAAAAAATGCGGCTTAAGCAGCCTTGTTGCAAAGACATTAAAAACCTTAATGCCGCAACTCAGATTGTGATTGCGGATTTTAAAAGAAAATGAAACATGGTATTTAATATTCACCTTCATTTGGGTTCGACGATTCTGAAACCAGAATTTGACTTGTTTATTTTCCAAGCCAAGTCTCTTGCTAAGATCCAACCTTTGTTTTTCATCAGGATGAGGACACTCTTTGAAGAAACTAAAAGAAAAAAACAATAAGAGAAAAATGGATCAATCACAGAACCACATTAGTTAAAAACAAAGAACAATGGCAAGAAATTGATATAAACATACGATTCAAGCTCTTGAATTTGATTAGGAGTGTGTCTGTGGTATCTCTTCTTCCTCTTACGCTGACCATCATCACCACCATCCTGATCATCACCGGATAATCCTTCAAGATCAAAGTTATCGCTTCCGGACCGGCTTTCATACTCATCCTCTCTCATTCTCCCAAGCAGACCAGTATCTAAACTATCACCAGTGAGACCAATCTCACTCTGCCCCTCCATTTTTCTTGGCTGTAGAAAATAGTCTCATCAGCAATAACAAAGAGTAATGAATGAATGAATAAATAACCAACATGCACAAATCAAATCCAAAACCAATAAAGATTAATCAACTATAAAATAAGATATAAGATTAAGCATACAGTTGAGAAGAAGGTAGATGGATTTTGCATTGAACTAGAAAAGGGTATAGAAATATCAGTGGCAAGTCTTGCAACCTTACAGGAACTGTTCACACTCTCAAACCCCATAAAAAAAATAAGACTTTTTTTTCTCTCCTAAAACTTGTCTGAAAAGAATACTACTCTCTATTCCTTCCATTCTGAGTCTTATGTCCTCAAGTTTATTTTTTTAATACCAGCAATCGTCACTATCACTTTTGCCAATGAACTTTTCAGTTTTTGATTCCACACAACCCTTTGACTTTTTGACCCTTTATCTCAGATTAAGCCAAAAACTGACAAGATTGAATTTTTTGATTAAAAAAGTAGAAAATAAGCAAAAAGCTATTTCCTTGTCAACACCCCACAAACAAGACTTTTATCTTTTCTTTCTCTCTCTTAAGCCTAATTCAGAAGAAACAGATGAAAAAGGTTACAACAGGACAAGAAGAAAGTGTCTTCCTTTCTGATCCAACAAGGTTCACACATGCTTCTCATGTCTGAACCCACAACAGCAAGAACAGTGACACATAAGGGAAAGAAAAAAGTCTCCAATTTTCTAATATTTCACACTTGACCAATTTCTTGTCAGTATTGAGAATTTTGACAGAGACCCTGAAAGAGAAAATCCAAAAACATTGCATGGAAGAAAAAAAAGAATTTAATCAAAGATTATTGTCTTTGTTTTTCTTTTTTTGTAGATAAAAAAAAGACATCAAAATAAGGTAAAGAAAAAAACCTTATCTCACACACATGTATCTCATAGTCATATTCACACACAACACCAAATCTAAGCAAAAACAACTGGTTGACATTTCATTCTCTCTCTCTTTTATCTTTCTCTTTCTATTTCTCTCTCCTCACACAAACACAACACAAGACTGATGATGTTATAAGTGAGAAACAAAGAAATGAAGAAAAGTTAGATGGTTACAAACCAACCAAGGTACGAAGAAAATGATACCTTTTAATTTGACAGTGAGAAATGTAAAAGGACCCAAAAACAAATAGGACTAATGGGTTCCACAGGAAAAGAAAAAGTTATGGTTTTTATTTTCTTTTCAAAATGAAAATTAAATTTATGGTTGATGAATTTGACGGTAGCTGCATTTAATTTTAATAATGATGAAAATCATTTATTTTGATTTCAAAAAATCATAAAATAAAAAATTTCAAGGCATAAGTTAAGAAGACAAATATAGAAAAAAAATTTTGAAACTTGTGCATTCAATATCTTAAAAAAAGTTGTAAAAATTATACTTTCAATATACAGTAAAATTTATTTTTAATCTCTTTTTTAAGCTCTTTAACTTATTCTTAAGAGCACAAGTTAATATGACCATTTATATTATTATTATTTTTCTTTAAAATGAATGTGTTTTGTTGAGATTGTTGTCGCACTTTTGGATCTGTGGAAGAGAAAAGGACAGATAGAATAGTATTATAGTGTGTGACATAAAAAATGGTATCTAGATTGAATAACAATATTAAAAAATGATAGTGGAGCTGACTTACAGTGACTATGTGAGGTAATCAGAAAGTCAATGACTTTTTTCTATCTTGATTCTTGATATTTGTTTTTTGTTGCTATCACAAAACCCCTTTTTAGCTTTGAAATTAAATCCAACACAATCTCCTCTCTGAATCTTGTCAATGCCAGCTTGTGCACATATATTTTTCACTATGTGGTCTCTTCCCCTTTTTTATATTTTTATTTCTCTCTCTTAATGGTAATTTAATTGAGAAAAAGTTAATTTATACCCTTAAGACACAAGTTAATGAAGTAAATATAATAAATATTTGTTAAAATATGTACATTAAATTTAATTTTTGAATTTATAATAAATAAAATGCACAAAATTTTAGATAATATTTTTACTTATGGATTCCTTAACATGTGCTCTTAGAGCACACGTTAGCATGACCCAATTTAATTTTAGATAATAGTTTAGTTATTTATATTTCTTTAATTTCAATTTTATTTTTTGATCCATTTGCATATTGTTATATTATGACTCACAATTTGATGAAGAATATTGTTGCTAAAAATATAAAAGATTTGTTTCAAATATATTGTGCTGAAAATATATTTATGGACAATAAATATATTTTTGTGTCGTATGAAGGAAGATTTGATGTAAATATATTTTGAAAGAGAATATTTGATGCAAATACTCTTTCACTGAAGGAGGAAAAAAAAAAATATCTTCAGCGTGATATTCGTTCCAGATTTATTAGCTATATTTCTCTATAAATATAAACCTTGTATCATCAGATGTAAACATGTAGAGAGCTAAAAACAAGGGTTTAGAAGCAAAACAAAAACTGGGGTTTGTAGAGTTTTTGGCAACAAACATTAGGGTTGGGATTGATTCTCCTTGGAAAACACTATTAGGATTGAGTCTCTTGGTCACGGGAAGAGATTGAGACTTTAGGTAGAATTAGGTCTGGGAAGAGATTGAGATTTTGGGTAAAATTAAGTTTGAGGACTTATTCTTGTAACATTTTGATATATCTTTTGTAAAGTTTTTTTGAACAAACAAAAATGAATTATATTACCACGGACAATGTAATTGTTACAGCACAAGGTGTGCCAAAACAATCACGGAAAGAATAAAATCCTGTCAATATTACAACAAAGCCAGTTGATGCCCATACATAAAAGCGGGCTCGACCACCAATTATGAATACCAAAATTAGAAACGACGTTACTAGCTTTCGACCACGTTACTCATCATTATAGTGGAACGAGAACTGCTCTCTCCCCCAGACTAGTTCAGTATTGGACCGAACTGGGTAAACAAATTTCGTGTGTTCTCTCTTTCTTTCTCTAGCAGTTTTCTACTTTTTCTTGTGTTTATAACGTTCACCCACTTGTTTTGGTTACTTGATTATTTTGCTCCACACATCAAGTATTTTATTGGTGTGATTTTTTCAACGAATTCACAACACATATATATTTTATTTTTGTCAAATTTGCATATTGATTTTAAGCTTCAAATTCATGATTTAATTTTATCATGACATTTTTTTAAGTAGTTTAGTGGCTTGAGCGCATATATTTTAAATGTGAAGAAGTGGGGTGTCTGAGGTTTGAACCTCGCCCCCTACATATAACATTTTAATCTTCAAATATATGGTTTTTCATCTATTTTTGTATATGAATATTATATTCGAAACTTAAAAATTTATATGTAAATGGACAAAAATGAAAAAATTGAAATGAAAAAAATAATAAATGACTAAATTGTTATCTGAAATTAAATTAAATAACTAAAAATATAATAAACTTGAAATTAATATTCCAAAATAATTTCTAAAACTATTATAAATGTTATTCAGGATTTTTGTTTTTGATTAAAAAAAAAAAGGAAATGTTGAGAAAACAAAAACTAAGAAATTATATGAACGTTACTAGCATGCAAACTTGGAATATGTTATAAAAAAATAAGACTTTTATTAAATTCATTAGGAGGAGTTTCTAAAAAGTAAACACTAAAAGACTTATCGGTGAGAAATAATTTAGCAAGGTTTAGAGGTATAGTTGGTGATCTCGTGATTTTAACTCAGTTGGTATGAACAAAACATAATACATGCAAGGTTCGGGATTACTAAGCATAAGATTCTAATGCGCGAAGCAGAGTGAAATTCAAATTTTTCTTTATTAGTAATTAGTAATTAATGCAATAACTACTGTATAATTTTCCTAGTAAAAAAAAACCTATTATATAATTTTCTTTTTAGTATTCTTAATCAGTGCCGTGATTATCATTTCCCTATTAAATTTGGTATTTTTTAATATTTTTGTTCAAAAAAATAATAAATTTGGTATTTTCATCGATAAATTTAAAATTAAATTAATAATGTCAATAATATACCTGATAAAAGATTCAAAGACAGTGATGAACTTAATCAATAACCTACAATCTTAAAGATTGTTTTGAAATATTAAAAATGTGAAAGAGAAGATTTATGATACTACAATTTGATAGATCAACTGGAGTATTCTCTCCGATTCATGTTATATGTTACTACTTTATAAATAAAAAATTATCTCATAACATAATTTTTTTCTCTCTGTTTTCCTTAAGATTCTTGTTTTTCTTAAAGACCTGTTTGGTGGTTAGGATAACAGATAAGATAAATTTTCAATACATTTGAAATATTATTTGTACATTAAATGCGTGTATTCTCTTAGTCAACATTCAAACATAGTTTTTTGTGAGACTCGCACATTTTAATAGAGTCAACATTTGTTGGTCATAGTCGTTTTATAATATTTAAATAAAAAACCGTTACAAAAAATCTATAAAATATTACCTTTTTTTGTTTAATTTTAATTTTGGTCCTTATATTTTCACTCGGTTTTGACCCCTCCCACATATTTTTTACTAAAAACTGATGATGCAATATATTTTAAATGTAATTTCATACAATCGAATGATGCAGAGTGATCAAAACTTATGAAATTACAAGAAAGCTCGTTAAAAACTTCAATTTAAATATGATATATCGTCATTTTTAAGGTGAACAATCTTAAAGAGATACCAAAATTTAGTGATTTTTTAAATAGGGAGACTACAACTGTAATTAATTTTTTTTTCAGTATATGAAGCGTCAAACTCCACATGAAGACTCAAAAACAGAAAGGGTATTGTTTTTCTTCTTTGAGAGATCGAAATATTCTTTGTGCAACTGCGAAGATTGATTCCAAAACATTTTTCAATGACATATTTCTCTTAAAAAATGAATGATATCTATTTATTCCATGTATTTTAATAAAAACTATAAGAGTTTAATTGATATGCACCATCATTGTCAAGTTAAACTTTTTATTAATTCAACAATCTTTGCCAAAATCATGCTCCATTTGTTTCTAAGCACATGCCGCTTTTTTACAATATACATTATTGACATAACTTAATTTTACCGTAGTTTTTAGCTAATATATAAATAGAAATGTTAGCATGTAATAATTTGTTCGATCGTCTTAAGGAATACTTTCGAAATATGAATTTTTATAATTTATTAATAGAAATAAATAATTAAAATGTTAATGTTTGTTGTCGTGAGCGTAAATCAGTTGGTAAGGACAATGTATTGTAATATGCAGAGGTCGAAGTTTGAACTTCGAACATCCAACAAACGATTGATTGCGACGTCTACCTAGGAATAGAGTTTTTTTTATATATTTTTTTTTGACAAAATCTTATTTTATAGAAAAATCTCATAACAATAACATATAAAAATCACACTTCAATCGATTCTCATAATTGTCATTTCTCAAATTCACGATCATCTTAATTTTAATGTGATTAACGGTAATTATCTTAAAAAAAATGTGATTGACGGTAATTTTGCTAAATATAAAATCAATTTATTTACTCTTTATTCTTCTTATTATCCAATTCTCATAAATATAGGGAAAAACAATGTATCATGACATAAATATAGAAAAATAGTTTATTCTAATCTACTTTAATTTTTTAATTTCACTAGTTTACATATAAAAAATCAATAGAAACACAATTTTTTTTTTTAAGAGAATAGAAACACTAAATTAATGTTGATATTATTAAAATAACTATTAGTTTCAAAATTTAAGTATATCAATTTTCTCATATAGGTTTTATCGAGAGAAAAATTCTCATATATCGATAAATATATAAAATGGGAAATTTTACATTGGAAATTGGTAAAAAGCATGGGCGGAGCCAAGGCCCGGCTAGCCTGGGCCGTTGCCCAGGCTCTAGCCCAAAACTTATGCAATTTTTTATGTAAATCCTTTTGAATTTCTTATATAAACCCCTATAAATTTCTCATGTATATTTTTTTGTTCGGCTATTTCTTTAGATTTTTTTATTTGCTTGCAATTTCTTATGTAAACCTCTTTGAATGTTGATTATTTGCTGCAAATGCAATTTATCCCAAACCCAAATAGTGAAAGAGACCTGCATCTCGAAAATTGCAGAGAAAAAATGTGTTGCATTTTTTTTTTGCCCAAACTTTATATTAATCTTAGCTCCGCCACCGATAAAAAGTGAAATTTTAACTTTTTAAAAGTCAAAAAGTTGTTATTAATGAATTTTTTTTTATTTTTGACATTCTTAACTAATGTAACAAGGACACTAGTTAATATGACCAATATAAAATTAGTTTTGACAAAATCTTAAACGCCTTAAAATATTTGGCGTAAATATTATATTTAATGAAAAAGAGATTGCAAGAGAGATTGCGGGGTCGACTGCTTGAAAAGGAGTTCGCGATGTCCGCCCCCAATTCGAGTAACAACGCGTTTCTGCACGCGCCTGATCTTCTGCTACTACTAGTCTACACTCTTTCCCTTTCTAAACACGTTTAATTCAGTATGTGCCGGACCACGGCAACTACCAGAGGTTGTCTGAAAAAATCCAATAAACAGTGTCAAACGTTTGAGGACTATACAGTCATTTCAGGAAAATTATTAAGGTTACGTTTGGTACCAAGTTTACTCCAATAATAACGTAGTTGGCCGCTTGTGATTGGTGAACGAGTGGCGTGACTGTAGGATTTAACAGATTGGATTTTATTTATGTTACCAAATCCAACTTTTTCTTTTATCCATTTTAGGATTTGCTCTTTTTCCCTTTTTTATGGTTTCATTGTAAATTTGTAAGAGTGGGGTCGGAATGAAGAAAAAAGAGAAGAACGTGCAACGTATTTTCTAGCGTGAATTTCATTCCTTGTACTATATTAACCATGACGGTGAAATGGAAACAAAATGAACAATATCATCTTTTTGAAAGGATGAACAGTATTATATTGTTTTTACTTTAGCTTAATTGCAGTTTTGACCCCTATCTTTTCAAAAGTTACGATTTTGACCTCTAACTAATTAAAATACAAAACAGCCCCCTATGTATTGGATCTTTGGCAGTTTTGGCCCCCAAGGCCACTTTTGACTTAGCCTTCGCTGACGTGGCACCCACATCCCTTAAGTGAGGTGCCACGTGTAATTAGTTAGGGGGTGCCACGTCAGCGAAGACTAAGTCAAAAGTGGCCTTAGGGGCCAAAATTGCCAAAGATCCAATACATAGGGGGCTGTTTTGTATTTTAATTAGTTAGGGGGCCAAAATCGCAACTTTTGGAATGATAGGGGGCCAAAAGTGCAATTAAGCCTTTTACTTTTTGTTTTTGTTTTATTGATTTTCAGTATAATGCCAATCGGTTGTCTAATGAAAGATACTGTAATTACTAATGGAGTTCCATATGTATCAATCGGTTGTGCTTCTTAAACACATTAAAATGAGTCACATGTGTTGGCATTCCTAACATATATGAAGGCTCGTTTGGTCTTTGTTAGCTTGACCTTATAGTTGTCGATGATGATCGTTCATCCATACTGCCAATCACTATATTAGGCATCATATTTCATTTAATTGGTTTTGCATGTGTCGTAGCGGAAATTGAAGGTCTTATGTATCGCGAGGCCATGAGTTCGAGTCCTCCGGGCTCCTTTTTATATTTTCAACAATTGTCTTCACCGAATAACAATTTGTATTTGCTTATGAAAACGTTTATATATATACATTCTATGAATATTTGGCACCCCCTAAAAAATTAGTCAAGATCCACCACTGCTGCCAATACTCTTTTTAGATCTTACGTGCATAAGCTAAACATGGTATCGACTTAGAGAACATAATTTTTCAGTGGTAAAGGTTGTATTGTTCCACTAGACGTGCCAAAATTGTTGATGAATTAGACGAGGTATTGACCGATGTCCTCAATTGTGATTCCTTTCCTTCAAGCGATCAACACTATGGACTAAATTGTTTCCCCTATAAGTGGGTTCCTTAACTGATTTGTCAGAGCATTAAATACGACTATTTTGGGGGTTTTGCTACTAGACTAAATGCATGTAAAATTTAAGATAAATGCATAATGATAAATGGATAAAATGACAAAAATAGTTATACTTTGATTGATTGTATGTTTAATACATTGTACAAAGTAGAAGATATTATTCTTACCGACTGAAACGACATGGACTACAATGTCTAGACTCGCATGACTATTTTTGCATATAGTGTATTGGTTTTCCCTCACAAAGGGGTTTGTGGCACCCCATATTCGGTTGTTGGCTTCCCATATCAAGACATGATACGTTGACAAGGTCCATAATGCGCAACTTTCCATAAATTGTGCATTTATATTCATTGTTCCTTGCAGTTGGTGGAGTTGTAAATAAGGAGTGTGGGTTTGATACCTCATCATCCAGTTCTAGTGAGCTTCGACTTAGTCTGAGATATTTCATACTCACATACTAGTTAATAGACTTGATAAACAGTCAACTATCCTTATTTTGGTTGATATAGTCTTCGCATAGCCTTCCATCGACTCGGATAAAACTCATATAAACTCTAATCTCCTATATGGTGATTTTGATTAACATGACAATTATTTTTAGGTGTAAATAGAGAGAAATATCAAAGAGGCATAGCTCTGTGTGTGTTGGTTCTTCAACAATGATAATTAATTTTGATAAACTTGTTTTAGACAAAATTGATGTAATTTAAAAGTGAGTTGAAGGTAAAATGATTTTTGCTTAAATATGATCTTATGAAATTAATTCTTATCAATTGTTGTTTGGGACCAAATAAATTTTACATGTATAACTACCAAAATAAATTTTAATATTTGTGTATTTAAAACTGAATTTCTTAATAAAAAGAAACTAAATTTCATTTCCATTTAAATATGGGTTAAATATGTTTTTGGTACCTATAAATATGTCAATTTTTCGTTTCAGTCTCTCTAAAAAATTTCTTCAACTTTTAGTCCTCCAAAAAAATTTCATCTTCACTTTTGGTCCATCCTTTAAAGTAAACTTGTATGTTGAATTCATATTTTTGAATAAAATTTTGTTGAAAAATTTATAATATTATAAAGATCTCTCCAAAAGAAATTAGAATTTTTACCAAAGCATGGATTAAATATGAACTTTATATTTTTTGTGGTAAAAAATTCATATTTAATATATATTTTGTTAAAAAATTCTATTTTTTTGGAGTGATTTTTACAATATTCTATACATTTCTGCATAATTTCATTAAAAAATACAAAAAATTACTTAAAAATAGAGACCAAAAGTAGTGATTGAAAAATTTACAGGGACTAAAAGTTGAAGGAAAACTTTAAAGTGACTAAAACAAAAAGTTGATATATTTGTAAGAACCAAAAACATATTTAACCCTTTAAATATTTATCTAAAAATATGTTTCATTATTATGTTAAAAAAGTTGCATTAGTAAATTTATAATTTATAATTTATAATAATACCAAGATTACTATAACTTTTATTTACTTTTTTTTTGTTACAAGTAAAACTATATTTAGTAAAATAAATACTATCATTATCTAGAGTAAAATAATATTATGCTATATTCTCGAGGCTCAATCCAAGAGTCAATAAACCCAGTTCAAGAGTTGAAGATCCAACGAGTATCAAAAGTCCAAAACGAACCACCTACGCGGTGAATGGGGATTCTTTCCAGTGGATTTTTCACTGGATTCAATCCAGTGTCAATCTCAACCATTAAATGGTTATTTAATAATTTTAACTAAGTAAATCATAGAAAAATGTGGGGTGGTTATTCCACTACACTCTCCTGTTTTGTTTCTGTTTCTGGAGAGAATCTTCTCCCCTATGCGGCTACGCTAGTGAAGAGTTGAAAATGAAAATTAGAAGCCCCGTGAGTTAATTTTAAAAGAAAGTTGTCGTTGTTCTAATTTTGTTATTGACAAATTATTTGAATTACAAAAAAAAAATCAATAGTATGCAACTCTTCTTTATCGGATGTCCCCGAAGGGACAATAGTATGCAACTATTAATTATTATTTATTTTACAAATTATTTTGATTATTTTGTTAGTAAGTTTTTTTGGTGATAGCAACAATAAATCACATGAATAACTAAATATATTATATTATTTTATCATTCATAGTAGAAAATTTGGTGCATGTTAACGAGAAAATATATCTGTTTACGAGCCGGCCCACCAATCCACCAACTCATTAAGGGACGAGATGACAATTTAAACTCTATCATAAGATTATGTTTAGGTATAATCATTATCATGTAATGTTTTTATTTTGTTGGAATTTAAGTTTAATTCTTGCTAGTTTCCTGACTATGTCGGCATTGAAGTGTCTTATTCTTAGTGTAGAGATTTGCAAGATTCTTTGAAAAGTTAAAGAATGAAGAGAACACAACATGTATTTTACCGAATCAATTATATATGTTTTCACATCGAATTCCTTTGTATATGATGATTAGGATGTAAGGGAACACACCTCTAAGATGTTGTTTTGTACTTGATCATGCTTCTTTGTCAATTTAAACTTGTCGGTTGGCAGTGCAGTAAGATTAAGTTCAAAAGAATGTATTAAAATGCATTCCTTTACGTCCCTACTCATCCTATACGAATGGATTCAATGTGATAACCTATAAAGTTGATTCAGTAGAATACATGTCTTGTTCTCTTCATTCTTTTGAATTTTCAAAGGATGGTGGAAATCTCTACCCAAAATATAAGACACTTCAATGCCGACATTTTCGGCAAACTTTCAAGAATATAATTTAAACTCAACATCATGATGATGATACCACGTATTTAGGGAGAATGTAATGTAACGTAGATGAAATTAAAACTAAATAAAATTGTGTATTTTTTGAATTGATTTTGTGTACTTGTGCAACTTTATTCGAATTTATTCAATATGCAACTTTATTCGAATTTATTCAATACACAACTTTATTTAAATTTATTCAATACACAACTTTATTCAAATTTATTCAATACCAAAATGCACAACATATAAAAAAACATAAAAAAAAAATCCAACAAATCAAGACATTACAAACCATTACACTTAATAATCTCCCTCGTCACTTAAGTCAATTGGGTTGTCCTCGACAGTTCCTAGGACACCTGTTTTTGGCTACGGACCAAAATAACAGGTTCTTCCGCTCCGTCTCATCTTGTTGAAATCGTACACGGGCTCATTCGCCTTGCATTTTTGTCCGGTTCCTTCACATTCGATACCATGCCATGTCACAGTGGTTTTTTCTTTCTTCTTCTCACCCTCTTTTTGTAATTGAGAATCATCACCCTGTTTCTGAGACATATCTACACAATGCAAACATCAGATCAAAACCTACTCTTATCTTAAAAATTCTACCACAAATTCCTAACAACTTCAAACAATTCCTAACAATTCCTAACGATTTCTACCACAATTCAATCAATTCTATTCTAATCAACATCTAACAATTCAATCAAATCATAAACATCGAATATCATAAAATCAAAAAACAAAAATCAACAAAACTTAAATATGTGACAACTTATCCAAAAAATCTAACAATTCAATAAAAAAAAGCTAATGCAATAGGATAATAAGCACTTACTTGATTTTGTGATTGTAATTAGCGTTGAATGACTTAAGGTGGGAGAAAATCACAACTTTCTTGATCAAAACCGCAAATGGAGTTTTGGAAATTTCTAGGAAGCTGTTCTGTTTTTATAACAGAACCCAGCGTGAGTTTAACTCATGCTGACTTAAGTCATGTGTCGAACTTGACTTAAGTTACAATGAGGTATACACCTGCGTAAGTTAACTCACACTGACCTAAGTCATGTGTCGAACGTGACTTAAGTTACACTGGGGTATACACCTGCATGAGTTAACTCATGCGGGAGTATTTTGGATAGTTTGATTGGGAGTGAGCATTTTATGTTGGAAAGGGAGCAATTTTCATATAATAAAGTGGGGTTGTTATGAAAAAATGTCCTCCCGCTCTTCTTTTCCTTTGTTGCTTCCTTCTCTTTCTCTGTATTCTTTCCCTATGCTCTCTATATAAAGTGTTCAATTTTATTTTATTTTACCCAAATCATTATCTTCTTTCCCTCAGTCTCTTGTTTGACGTGACCATTAGAAAGAGTGAATGCTAATTCTTCCCGAGCATCTATGGTGATATAATTGAGTTGATGTCTTTTTTTTTTTGAATGGAAAAATATATTATATATAAATAGGGGATTAGATCCCAAGTATTACACCAAAAAGGAAAAATAAAAATACACCAAAACACCCAGCGAAAAAATTAACAACACCGTTAATTTTCCATTACCACCAACAGAGTTCAATAAAGCAGCCAACATTGATTTGTTGCTTCAAACAATCAGATTCGACCAGCACTCAACTTCCGATATATCAGAGGAGACACCAACAAAGCCTAAAAGTACTTGAGTCAAAAAAACTGGCTCCCGATCTCGAATCAAATGTGATCGGCCCACCAGACTCCTGACACAAATAAAAAAGACACCCCTCAACTCACGAACCACCAGAGCAGACACCTAAACCTGTCAAAAAACTCGGTCCACCAAAATCTCGATGCCAAATTCGTAAGATGGAGAAAAGGTGGAACAACAACACAAATCGATCCAGCTCGAACATAAACAAACAAGGACAGCCACAAAATCAACCACCACGAACACCTTAACAACGCCACCCTCTAGACCATTGTACCGTCTTTCTTCACGGAGGAGAAAAATCTCCAATCTTCCAGAAACTGGATCCACCACAACTGGACGACCCTTTCTAGACCTAAAGGACGCCGCCGACCAAAAGCCGACGACGAGGGGGAGGTTGGGAAAGCGCACAAAAGCTTGGACGACCAGAAAGAAGGAAAAATAACCACAACATCAACAAGAAGGTACCTCGACAAAGGCGACCAGCCCCCCATCAACACCACCAACGACCCAGCCACAACAAACCCCCAACAGTCCGAGAAACAACTACAATAGGAACAATCCCTTAGGTACAAGGAGCAACTACCCATCAACACAGATTGTCTATGTACATAACCCTTTCAAGCAACATCAGGAAAAAGTCTTATTGAATCCAATTCTTGCATCCAGCAAGAACACACACAGATGGACGGGACCAGCAAACACCACCACCCAACAACAACTTCCCAAACAAAAACAACAACAGAACCACCCCCTAACTGCGACCGTGGATGAGGCAAACCCCAAAACCTGAATCCAACCCACCAAAAACTACGCATGAACAACATACAACGATGCGAAGAATTGACGAAGAGCGACGAAAACACAGAGGAGCTGGAGGGAGAGACAACCAGAGAAGGAAAGGCAACACACCACCAGAGGTGCGTCAGACACCAAACGACAGTTGTACTGCCAGAAAACAGTGTCACACCACCGCAAACCACCACCGCCATGAGATCCACCACCACTAACGCCACCACCCACAAAACCACCTAAAACACCACAAAACGCAAACCAACACCGCGAAACCACCACGAAACCATCTGTCGGAGAAAAAAGGGGACACCACCAGTGTCGCACCACCGCCACGAGATCCACCACCACTAACACCGCCACCCACAAAACCACCTGAAACACCATAAAACACAAACCAACAGCGCGAAACCACCACAAAACCGTCCGTCGGAGAAAAAGAGGACACCACCACGAGTAGCTCCTACGACCTCATGAAACTATCAGTGCGGAGGTCACTAAATAGCCGGAGGTGAGGTGATGCAGAGGCACACGTCAACGCACCACCACCAGAGAGATCTACATCTTAGTGGAGGGTGGTTGGATTGGAGGGAGAGAGAGGCTGCTAAGAAATTTTAGAGAGAGGACAGAGGATTAGGTTTTTAAAGAGAGAAAGTTGTGCACTACATAATGCATTTTGTATTGTATGTCTGTCCTAAACCCTTGCCATCATCTTGACTTATGTTGGTGTCAATTGTCCACACTATCTAGGACTCTATTTTTGTCCGAGTTAGGCTATTGACGGGCCACACATATTATGATTTTGTCATTCTATTTGGTCGCAAAAGATAAACTATATTTACCTCTGCAGTCAAATTTTGTTGTTGATTGTAATTGTAGCAGTTCAATTTTGAAGAACTATATTAGTTTTTTTTAGCAACTATATTAGTTAATGCCATGATTGTTTGTGATGGAAAAGAACACAAGTTTCAAAAGTTTATTTCAAATCAATATGCAATGAGGGCATGAGATGAAGGAAAATTTGTTTCTTTTATTTGCAAATATTTTGATCAAAATAATTTATTGCTTTCTTTTTATTTTGCAGATCAAATCCAACATGGCCTTTGAAGTACTTTGATCTGATTGAGGTTATTATTTTCCAATTGTACACTATTATTAGTGTTCATAGTCAAGGAACGAAGCACTTTATTGTTTTTTGGTACATAAAAAAAATATTAGTATTCTTGCTCGTTTTATCTGTTTTTTTTTTTTGCTTTTGATCTTTCATTAATATTGCGTTGTATTATTTCCTTTTTTATATACATTTTTAGTTTAAGACCCTTGTTTGATTATTCTATCAGTGATTTGTTGAGAGTGTTTAGAGCGATGCTTTATGTTTTAAGTTCTCAAACTTACAACACTATTAAAAATGTGTTTTTATGTGTTGATTAATCAATAGTAATAATTTTTGTAAAAACAAAGTAATGATATAAAGAATTCTAGAGTTTACTCTCTACCTATTACTTTTCATTTGCTTTTACTCCAGTACTAGGATACTATCCATGTGGGATTTTACTCTACACCTTTTGCATTTCATTAACTTCCTGCTCTAAGTTTTATAATTTTCCCATATGTTACCTGTTACTTATATGCATGTAGTATCCCATTTAATTATTTAGGTGGAAATCAATCTTTGATCTGATACGAGTTTGTTGATATTGTTGTTATCCTTAGGGGCATCAATTTTCTGCATGTATACTTGTGAATTGTTTGTCTTTGCAATGCATTCAAAAATAGAGATAGGTTCTACAGATAATGCCGCAAATGGTGGTTAGCTTCTCATATATCCAAAGAGGTCATCAATAGAGGCTCTTATTAGAGTGTTTGATGATATTATTCAATATGCAATGAGGGCATGACACGAGGGCTAAATTTATTTATTCAAGTATCACATTTGTTTCAATTTTAGTCTCAAAATATTTTTATAGCCCCCCCCC
>Ga0228711_1000811_pt1 | contig 41999 bp, 32 predicted proteins | sample MedpolnodulmetaG_2_FD_177996 | JGI IMG/M metagenome (GOLD analysis project Ga0228711, IMG submission 177996) | Root nodule microbial communities from Medicago polymorpha collected in Santa Monica, California, United States - brown nodules | ecosystem: Host-associated > Plants > Roots > Nodule...
ATTTTTCTTATACCCTTAACTATTGATTACCCTTTTTTTTCCATTTCAATTCTTTAATTTATCTTTCTTATATTGTTAATGAAGGATAAATTTGTAAAATAAGTCATAATTTCTCCTTTTGTATAAAACTAATGAGTTTTGCTAGAAAACACTTTTTATGAAGGTATCTTTTAGCAAGTTATTCTATGAACATTTGTTAAAAGAAATCAACTAATTTTCATGAAGGTGTCTTTTAGTAAAGTTATAACTAAAAAGTGGAAATCACACCTCAAGGTGTGAGTTGCTAAAAGACACTTTCATGAGTGACTTCTAGCAAAACCCAAAACTAATTATCTATAATATATGTTAAATGATTAAAATGACTTATAATCTGAGGCGGAGATTAATACTTCAAAAATTTGTTAGATGAGATTGGTAATTTAACTTGTTTGAATTAAGGAATAGAAAGTTGGAGTTTCTAAGTTCAGACTCGGACGAATGAGTAAATATTAATTTAATAACTAATTACTAAAATTTGTCATTAAAAAAATTAAAATTTTATTATGTTCATTTATTTTATACTTAGTATATATTACTTTTTCAATTTTAACTTTTATTTTGGGAACTTTTTCAATTTGTACTTGTTAGGGTGACTTTTAACAAAATCCAAAACTAATTATCTGTAATATATGTTAAATGATTAAAATGACTTATAATCTGAGGCGGAGATTAATACTTCAAAAATTTGTTAGATGAGATTGGTAACAAAAAAAAAAAACTTACGTACTTGTTATAATATGAGACGTAGAGTAATACTTAAAAAAATTTGTTAGATGAGTTTGGTAACTTAATTTATTTGAATTAAAGAATATGAAGTTGAAGGTTATGAATTTAAACTTGGACAAATGAGTATATATTAATTTAATAACTAATTACTAAGATATGTGATTGAAAAAAGTTAAAATTTTATTATGTTAATTTATTTTGTAATTAGTATATATTAGTTTTTCAATTTTAACTTACATACTTGTTATAATAGTCTTAAAAGATATTTTAAATAAATGTCTTAAATGTTTAAAGATGTCAATTGGTTTAACAGAACCAAACTAATTCATTTGTTTTAATGATTTGATTCGGATTTCATCAACTTTTTTTACATAAATTGACAATGGATAACTAAAGAGAAATGATATTTGAACAACCAATTTTAAACAACTTTAATGACAACAACAATAGAAGAGATAAAAAAGGAGAGAGATAATAAAAGTACACTAAAAATATAGTTATCACAAAAATTGTTTAAAAATGATGATTCAAATATCATTTCTTATACCTAAAAAAACTAAACCAATTTTATTAGTTTGGATTTATTTTCTTCCAAACACCGAATCAAACAATAATGTTACACATTTTTTTTGGGGTTTTCAATTTTTTTATCGGTTTACGTTTTAGTTTGAATTAGTTTAAATTTAAACACTCTTATCTTTCATTTCTGTCACATTATATATCGGTTCACACACGAAAAAAAATGTCTACATTTTAATACTTTCAATTCAAATGTGATTCTTTCAACAAAAAAAAAAAATTAAAATGTGATGAACTCAAAATTATTAACTACACTACACGTAACCCCATATTAGGCCACAAAATTAGGCATAGACAAACCAAAGGAATTCAATGGTCCTACTCCTAATATAAAATCACACCAAACCTAATAAAACGACAACAAAACAAAACCCACGATTAAAAGAAAGAAGAAAAAATAAACCTTTTTGTTTTTACTCCTATGTTGCTGTTTCTTCTTTATTGGTTCTTTTCTCTCTCTCAACTTTCCCTTTAACTTAGAGAGAGAGAGAGAGAGGTTGCTGAGTGAGATAGCATTAACACTATTCTCACTTCCATTGAAATCTGGCGCAATTCAAGAACGAAGGAGAAAAGTGTGAAGGGATCACAATCTACACTCAAACATCACTTTCCTCTCTTTGTATGCACTTTTCATGCTTGCCCAGAAACGCACAACAAATAAAGTTTTGATTTTTTTCATGACCCTTTAATCTTTCAATGATTTCATAGTTATCAGCTTTGTTGGGTCACTAAAATTTTCTCATATTTATTTGATGTGATCTAATATTTTACATGGGTTTTGATTAATTTTCCTAATAAGGAGAATATATTAGATACCCTTTCGGTGAAAATTTGAATAGTGTATGATCATGAGCATGACAATTTTGTTTTGATCTGGTTTTGGTATGGAAAGTGAGGTTTTTTACGTGTATGAGGTGTTTTTCTTGAGATTTTGTTATGTATGATGTTATACACTTATATTAGTAACAAGATCTTAGATTTGATTTGGAACTTGGAAGAGGGGAGAGAGAGAGGGAGCGGAAGAGAGAAAACTATGCAGTCTAGAATGGAGGAAGGGAAGGACCCTGCTGCAATAACTGCAATACGAGTGACACACTCTAGGCCATTTCCATTGAGACTTTTGCAATTTTTCTTGCTATTTTTGATTATTGGAATTGGTGGTTCATTTCTTAGTATGTACATGATTAGGCATTTTGGTATTCATAATGTCGCTTTCGTGCAATCTTCGTTTAAGCCGTGTTTTCCGAAGCCGGCGATTATAGAGAATTGGTTTAAGCCTCCATCTAGTTTGTTGCATACTATGAATGATGATGAACTCTTTTGGAGGGCTTCTTTTGTTCCAAGGATTAAGAGTTATCCTTTTGAAAGAACTCCTAAGATTGCTTTCATGTTCCTAACTAAAGGACCTTTGCCAATGGCACCACTTTGGGAGAAGTTCTTCAAGGGGCATGAGAAGCTTTATTCCATCTATGTTCATTCATTGCCATCTTACAATGCTGATTTTTCGCCGTCATCGGTATTTTACCGGAGACAGATCCCTAGCCAGGTATGAACTAGCTTTGATATATTTTAAAGTTTGTTTTTAATATGGCTCATGGTGTTAGGTGCTGTATGTATATAGTAATCATTAGGAAATCAATATTATTGGTATGGATGGATTGCCATGTGTTGATTGATTAACATGGCTTGAGCCTTAGTAATGCCAAAATTGATTGACATGGCTATTGATTTTGAATGTTTTTGCACAAGAATAAACCATCAATTTAATCCCTAAACTATCACCCTCTTCCCAATTTGATTATTGAACTATATATAGAAATATAATAAATAGTCGCTAAACTCTTAATCCATCAAGTTAGTCCTTCAAATACTCTAAAAATAGGAGAGAAAATGATAGGTTAGGGACGATCTTGATGGGTTAAAAAGAGTTTTGGGACTTTTTATTATATTTCTATAGTTTAGAGACTAAATTAGAGCACATGTGACAGTTTAATGACTAAATTTACTGTTTATTCGTTTGCACCGAGTGAGTAAAGATCTGCAGTTTTGCACATCATTTGTCACTTGAATTCAACAAAGGCTTCAATGTCTTGAAAATGTTTGATTCTCTTATTATTTGTTTCTTGCTAAATTTTGTGGTATGAACTATTTGTGATGAAAAAGCATGTATCTAGGAAAAATAAATATCTTAATTGAAGTTATGATTGATAGGAACAAGAGTAAATTACCAAATATGTATACTATTATAACAGTATTCCACAATTCCTTAGAAGAATATTCTTCTAAAACCAACAAGGTGGTCACCACGTCTAAACTCCCATTCATTGAGACGCCCCTTAGTCTCAAATAATGTACATTGTTCTTCAATTTTGATGATATGACTGTTAGGAGCAAGAATAGGTTTCAGGTCGGATTCTTTTTTTTCTTTCTAAATTTCTGATTCACTTCCTTCTTCACAGGTGGCAGAGTGGGGAATGATGAGTATGTGTGATGCTGAAAGAAGACTTCTAGCTAATGCCTTGCTTGATATCTCAAATGAATGGTTCATCCTCCTATCTGAGTCCTGCATCCCTCTCCAAAACTTCAGCATTATACACCGTTACTTATCACGGTCAAGGTATAGCTTTATGGGTGCAGTTGATGAACCTGGTCCTTATGGGAGAGGACGCTACGACGAAAACATGGCACCTGAGGTCAACATTAGTGACTGGCGTAAGGGGTCTCAGTGGTTCGAAATTAACCGAGAACTGGCAGTTAGAATAGTTGAAGACAATACTTACTATCCAAAACTCAAAGAATTCTGCACTCCACACAAATGTTATGTTGATGAACACTATTTTCAGACGATGTTAACCATTAATACTCCTCATCTTTTGGCGAATCGGAGCCTCACCTACGTGGATTGGTCAAGAGGTGGTGCTCACCCTGCTACATTTGGGAAGAATGACATCAAAGAAGAATTCTTCAAGAAAATTTTGCAAGATCAGACATGTCTTTATAATAATCAGCCAACTTCACTTTGTTTCTTATTTGCTAGAAAATTTGCACCTAATGCTTTAGGTCCCCTTTTAGATATAGCGCCGAAAGTTCTAGGAATATGAAAATTGTCTGGATTCTGAGTTGCTGGCTGCAGCATCCTTGCAGGAGTACCGTTTGGACCATGTTAGTTAGCTACCGGCTTACTCCATTTGATCGCGTAATTCATCTTCCGCTTTCTCTGTTTCGCAGAAATATTGAGTTGCTCCTCCGGCATTTAGATATGTAGGACATTGAATTTAAACCGTATACTTATACAAGTATTAGCCAAAATATAGACTAGCATTTTGTTGGATTATTACTTGTTTATCAAATAAATATATTAGCTATCTTTTTGGAATATGTATTGCTGCTCCTGTGAAGACTAATTACTTTTTCTGGCCATTTTATTATGCAATATAATCTACCCTTTCCCAATATTCTTCTAGTTTCAAGGTAAAAGTTCCAAGTTAGAATCGATTATGGAGATAAAATCAATTCTAGAAAACAGCCAAACACATAAAAGTGAATTAATTTGATTTCACTTTTTAAGAATTTTCTTTTTTATATGCTTTTAGAATCAACTTTGCCAAATCTGAGTGAAATCAAACAAACATACATTAATGGGTTGAAGCTTTCATTTGAAAAAGCTCAAAAGATGCTACAGAGTGTGACAGAGTGAGTAATGAAGGTCTTCCTGAATCCTGATAGTGATACTAGCCTTTTGCTATATTCAGTGATCAGCAATTATTGTTATTATATATTGACAAGTTAATGTCCATACCTACACTCTACACACACTCAAGGAAGCAGACAAACGTTTGTACTATTGGTTAGCAATGCACAGACAGTGCCAGTCTTAAAAAACACTGAAACAAGAGCAATGACAAAAGTTGTTAAAGAGTCCTCATCCAACTCATTCTTTAGTTGCTAGCGTCTATGTCAAGGATCATTTACTCCTTTACATATTCTGATAAACCTAATCAACTACAAGAGATCAACTCAGTTAATTACTTAATCCTTACTTACACTGTTACTGATCCAACATAATACCATTACAGATAATGCCCTCAATCTCATATTCTCCCCTATCTCGGCATTCAGAGATCAGTTGTTGGATTCATCCAATGGCTAAATCGCTCGATGAATCCAACTATTGAGCACAACCGACGTCTACCTATAGAGTCTGCATATAATACAAATCCATTGCATTCACCTCACTCTTAGAAGTGTGTAATGTAGTTTATTATACAAATATGCCATAAATTACACATATTTTTCAATATAGATTAAATGTAGAGAGTAACAATAAAAATATGAAAATATTGATTTATTTGACTAATAGGTCATTTTATTTAATAAAACAAAACAAAAATATAAAATACAAACAGTTGAGACTTTCATTCAGATGTAGAAAATCTTTAATTGGTAAACAAACAGACGTTAAAAAAGACTAAGCAATATGAGCATTGAGTTTGATGGACAATTATATATGAAACTAATCAATTAGAGAGAATATGAAAATCATCCAAAAACAATAGAGAAATGTGTGGTGTTTAATAATGATGAAACCACAGAGTATGTAGTAAAAACTCTAATTTTTTGTCTATGGCTAAGAAGGCAATATTGGCTTATTAGGATTATTTACATTTATAATTCATCATGATATTTTCTCTCAACACCAGGTACAATATCCTGCTGATGTTTTAGAAGATAACTAGCAGCTAAAGATGCATGAAGTGCAGCTCCATAAGGGAGACCATCTTCATTGATTTTGAGAAAAGGTGAGTGTAGTAAAGACTCGAACCGTTTATGTGAAGCATTCTTCACTCCAAGCATGAAGAAGTATCCAGGTATGACCTCTTGATAGAATGAGAAGTCTTCAGATCCCATGGATGGTGTCATGACACTGTCAACATTGTTGATGCCAAGCATATTCACCGCAACATTCACAAAATGTTCATGCAGGTCACCATTGTTTACAGTAGGAGGATAAAAATGTTTCACTCCATGAAGGAAGTCCACAGTTGCATTGCACCTATGCACAGCAGCTTGCCCAATGATAACCTGCATAAATGAATCAGTCCTAGGCCTTGTTTGGATAAACAACTTAAGTAAATGCCTATATATTATCCATTTCATACGAAAATATTTAAGACACAAACATAATGTTAACGCAGTAAAATGATCCTGTTTCTAAGTTAACTTTACGTACAACCAAGCTAGTCAGGTTTAACAATCAAAGTAAGGAAAACAACAAAGAGATTATTTTAAGCTGATGATGCATACTATAGGAGAGGTCATTAATTTCATATTTCACTTTATGCATTCAAACTGAATTGATTTATTGCCAATACATACCTCCTCAATCCGCTGTCTCAGTTGGTTGAAGCTTTCTTTAGAAAAGGCTCGGAAGGTACCACCAATTGTGACATGATCCGGAATAACATTGAATGCACTACCTCCTTGGATCTTTGCAATCGTTACAACCTGCGGGAGCATGAATTATGTAAGGAAGACAAGAGGGGTTATGTCACCTTCAACAAGCATGTCTTTCATCATTTACATTTCAAACAATGATGATTCTTGGAAACAAAATTATAGCAATCTATATATCTAAAGCTCTAACAGTTTTCCACTTTATGCAGATGAAGCAGGTGGAAGTTTTCCATGAATAGGTTCCTACTTAGGCTCTTAATAGTATTCTCTATTATTCTTTTTTAAGTCGAATTATAGCTTATAACATGTAGAAAGAAGACATGCTGATTGCTTAGCATAGTTATGGATTCAAGAGTATCATGCAAACTTATTGATTTTAGCAAGTGAATAAGATACTGTTTGGAGGAGCTTATGTAAACAGTTCATGGCATGTACATAAGATGTTTTCAGCTTATTTCCAAAAGCTCTCCAAGAGACTTTATGAAAACATCTTACAAGTTATATGAAAAAAGTTTGACTTTATTTTATATTTTATTATAGAAACAACTTATACATAAGAATGTATATGATACACGTTTATGCTATAAGTGATTAAATAAGTGTTTATCCGAACAGAGCCTAAGCATGAAATAAGTGTAATAAGAGGATAATAGGAAGGAAAAATGTGAGAATAATTTACCTGGGAGTCTAAAGGATCAGCCTCGCGAGAAACAAGGTGTTGTAAGCTATTAATCGCGCTGGAAGCTGCTAATATGGGATCTATAGATTGTTGAGGAATAGCTGCATGCCCTCCCTTTCCACTTATTTTTGCTTCAAAGAAGCCACTTCCTGCCAATATTGGACCAGACCTAGAGGCCACTTCACCAATTGGTAAGTCAGGAGCAATATGCAATCCAAAGATAGCAGTGACATTTTCTAATGCCCCAGCATCTAAAATTTTCTTAGCCCCTCCCCCTCCTTCCTCTGCTGGTTGGAAAACAAGAACAATGGTTCCCTTCTTAGACAACAAAATAAAGAATTTATCAGTAATCCACAAGGAGGCGAAGACTAAGACAGTACTGAGAAAAGTACTAGACATGAGCTATAAAGTATTGACATTGTTAAACAGACACGGACACCACCACGATATTAATACTGACATGTAGACACAGTAATAACTTAAGAAAATACAAGTGATTGAATGTAATCATATGTGTCAGTGTTGAGCATCGGACACGTCTTCAATCTGAAGTGTCAGTGCTACATAGGATATGAGTGACTTTGTGGAATAATAATAAGGGTATCAACTTTTTCTCTTTTAATTTTATGTTCTCCCTTCTTTTAGTTAGAATCAAAATGGCAAGAACTAAGCATGATTTTGAGAGAAAAACATTACAAAATGGATTCAGATGTGTCATGTATGCCAGATGATAGAATTATTGTAATTTACAAATATTTCACGATGAGAGATCTTTGACTTTGACATAACTGAATTGAACAACAAAAACTTAAGAAGTTAAGATCATCAAAAGGGACAAAATTTTATAGTTGATGAAAAAGAGATATATATTTCACTTTGATTCAAGTTTGACATTGAAAAAGAAGTATTAAGGAAAAATCAGATATATAATTTTAAACAAATTATATGATACAAACCAAAGAGATATGTGATAGATGATAGAATGCCTGTAATTTACAAAACTTGCATCAGGAAATATATAATATCCCCACAATTTGGTAATATGCTACATGCCAAAGAGATATATGTTTCACTTTGACATTTTTGGACTTTGACTTCAAATAAAAAGTATGAAATCATCACAGGGATCAAATTTCTAGAGTTGATGACATTTTGGACAATATAGTAGCGGCCACACATTTTCAATTCATATTGGAATCTCAGGAAAAACAAAGCAGAATATTTTTTTGTTTAAACCCTCCCAGTTTCTATGGGTGGCCAAGAATTATTCCAGCCATGGGTAGAACTCGAGTGATCTCGATCGATTCAACTTTAACTAAATTTCATTACAATTGAGTCAAGCCACTTGTTTAAGCAGAATATAACATAATAATACAACATAAACGAAACCGAAAAAAATAAGAAGCTAAGACAAATTAAAGATCTCACTTGTATCTCTTTTTCATGCTGTTTGAGAATCTTTGCAGCACCAAGTAGCATTGTAACATGAGCATCATGACCACACGCATGCATCTTTCCATCTACTTTACTCTTGTGCTCCCACTCCACCATTTCCTAAGGTTCAAACATGAGACGACATGACAACAAATCAATGATATATATAATAGCAAAATGTAATAGAAAACCCTTTGTTTATCTTAACTCCATATAGAAATATGATATTAGAACCATCCCATAAAACAATAGAATTCAAAAGTCAACCATCATAAAAGATCATATATACTTATAGGGTGTTGGCTTTCAAGTATGAGTAGTTAAATCTCACATGGCTTATGAGAGGTGTCTCATATACGTAATGCCTTAAGGTTTTGGGTGAGATGTGTCGCCTCCCTCTCTTGTGGTCCTAGAGCATTTGGCCTGTTGTTTCTCTTGACGCTCCTCTAGACTCCCCAACAAAGGGGAAGGCAATATGAGTTATAACATGTAATTAATCAGAGTGATAAGATATTTTGACGATTTGTATGGAGTAACATAGAGGCAACATGGATTCAAACTCTCCCCTAACATTAACATTACCAAGAACTAATTACTAACATTTATCGTTCAAAAAGAAAATCAAGTAGTTTATTAGACGAAAAAAATGTGGAAAAGGGATAAGGTCTAAAATGAAGAGAGTAATAGTTTAAGGACTAGCATAATGAACCTGCATAGAAAGAGCATCCATATCAGCTCTTAAAGCAACAAAAGGAGGCAATCCAGTTCCTATGAAACCAATGACACCAGTGACTGCAACTGGATGTTTATAATGGATACAAAGCTTATCCAATTCTAATCTTATCAGTTTACTTGTTTCAAATTCTTGATAACCCAATTCTGGATTCTCATGAATCTTCCTTCTGATATTGATCATCCAATCATAAACCTCAGGACTCTTGGCACTGTCTAGAAAATTGTTGAATGAGGAATTATGTGTTGATGATGACAAAATTTGTGTTGCAGCAAAGACATGTAATATGATGATAAAAAATTGGTAACATATGAATTTGAAGGAAGAAGACATGGTATGTTTTGGTGTGGGAGTGATGAATTATGAGATGAAGGTTGATGATTGAAGCATAACACTAACAGTAAATGTTATTGTTTTGTTTTTTTTAAGATGAAGATTAGGTGGCTGGTTCTTCAATCAATGCTTCCAACTTCCTATGACTTGGACCGTTGTTGTCTTGTAGTTATACTTGTATGATCTACATGTGAGATATTTTGTTGGGTTAAATATCTTCAGTCTTTGTAAAATCGTAAATTTTCAAGTTTAGTTTATATAAAAATTTAATGGTAATTTTAGTCTTTGATAATTTTAGTCCTCCAAAATAATCTCTGTAAAATACAAATAGAGACTAAAATTGAATAAAAAAATCTAAAGACTAATCTTGAAAGTCATAATTTTGTAAGGACTAATAACATATTTAATCCTATTTTTTTTTTAAATATAGATAGACGAAATGATAATTGTTTTTATAAACTTGGACACATAAGTGAAAGAGTTAGAAATCAAACTCCGGTCATAGTATTCGGCTTAGCAATTTTGACATGAATAATGATATTTGTTCAATCATTCGATGACAACTTTTGTAGCAATAGAGAGAAAAATGAAAAGGGAGGATAAGAACATCATGTGAGTATGAAAGTGAGTTGTTTAAAAGATGTTACAACATAATTGTAAAAATATCATTTCTCTTATAAGAAAAAAAAAACAAAAAGTCAATATCCATTTATTGGGCCCTTTGAAGCTCGGCAAGGAGGCCCAAGCCCTCTCCTCACCACATCAATCAACATTGGCATCACATTACTTTGTTTTGGCCATTACTTTTTCCATTCTATAAGTTTTTCGCACGCCCCATTCAGATTTTATAATTCGAACTGCATAGGGCGCGCGAGAAATTCATAGGATAGAAAAAGAAGCAGTCCTATGGTTTTTGAATAATAATATTTTCAGATTAGGCTCCAAATTTGCTTCAACATGCAGATTTTCATCAGGTATAAATTCCTACACACATAATTTATTATATGCACTCCTACGAGCTTACGAGAACTAGTGTGTATGTCCCTCCGTGCACTACTAGTAGAGGACTGCTGCCTCCCTAACCTAACTCTGTCGGGCCTCTCCTCAGGCCTCTGAGACATATCTGCATAACATTTTAAAAAGCAAAAAATCGATGAGACATTTTCATACGGACAAATCAACAACATTTCTAACAATATACAACAACAACAGTTAAATTTCAGTGTCATTTCAATCTGTAAACTACCACATTGAAGTCAAACTAACTATAATCAACATTAACAAGCATATTTCTAACTAATTTCATCATTAGCATTGAAAAAATTAAAAGGAAACTCACTGAGACATTTTAACAAACACCTAGAGTCCATATTTAATCAAGTTCAACAATTTCAAAACCCTAAAACTACCACATTTCACTCTAAACAACATCTAAACTACAATTCCTAACTTAATTCATTACTAACAATCCTAAAAACTAACACGCAAGCAAAATTTTTAAAAACGTACAAATGTTAAATTTCTTCAAAAAATCCAAAATTTCAACCAAAAAAATGCAATGAAGTAGGATAATCAACACTTAGTTGATATTGTAGGAGAAATTGACTTTAAATAGCGCAAGAATGATGAAAATCGCACTTCGAGGGAAAAATTTGGTATTTGAGAAGTTGGAAATATGAAGTGTTGTGTTGTTGTTAAATGACTTAAGTCATGTAACGTGACTTAACTCACGCAGAAGGTTTAAGGTGCGTGAGTTAACTCATGCATGGATAAAATTGTCATTTCAGTTGGGAGCGAGTAGTTTTTGTTGGGTAAAGAGCAGAATCCATATTAGTTATCCCACACTGAAGCGGGTTTATGAAGCCCATCTGACAGAGGCTAGACGGCTGGAGAACCCACAAACGAGGGAGGAGATGCAGGAGAGAGGCAGTGGTGTGTGAGGAGTTTTCTTCTATATCTCGTCGGTTGTACGTTGTTCACTAACAAAACGAACAGACACATCGACTTGATATATCTTGATTGTATGGCGGACTTACAGGCGATTGGGAAGTGGTCATGGGGAAGGATGACCTTAGCTTACCTATACTATTATCTGGATGATTCCTCCACCTTCTTCGTCTGCTAGTTGCAAAGCTCAGGAAAATAATGAAAAGTTCTTCAGTAATCCATGAGAGATTATTGGAGGATAAAGAGTATAGTAAATGACATTGTTGAGAATAGTATAATGAAGTAGATAGTAGATTAAGGACATGTTTGTATTGATTTATTTGAGTTTATCTACTTAAGATAACTTGTATGCTTGTGACACTTTTTCGTAAGAGGTTATGGAAACTTTATGAGTTGTTTTGAGCTAGTTTTTATAAGCTCTTTATGATATAGCTTATGAATACTACTTATATGAAAATAGTTCGACTTTTTTATTTTATTTTATATATATATATAGAAATTGTTTATACATAAGAGCTTGTAATATAATCACTGAAGTAAGTTGTTTATCCAAACAACACCTAAAAAGAGTTCTTTTAGATAAAAATAGCAAGAACCAAGGATGATATTTAGAAACACACAAAATGGATTGCAACTTACAAAGTTTCATAACAAGAGATATCAGTTTGATTGTTTTCTGTAATTTACGAATATTGTAGAAATCTAATAAAACTGAATTGGACTACTAAAATTAAACAAGTTAAGATCATGAAAAGAGACAATATTTTTACAAAAAGTTATTTTATTTACAAAATGAAAGATACTTTTATTTACAAAAGCTGAAGAGTGAAAAACATATTTTACTAGGGCATATATGGTTGATGAATCATTAATGATGATAGAATTATAATTTACAAAAGCTGGATAAGGAAAGAAACAAAAGAAATATATGATATTTTATCAATAAAAGAAAAAGGAAAGAAACGTATGATATGCATATTATGCATCAATGTTACATTTTTTTTCACCATTTTATTTATGCGCACAATTTTTTAACCAAACTATATATTTTTATTGACAAAACAATCTATATTTTTTTTTCTGAAGGGACAATCTATATATTTGATGGGCGCACAAATACACAGTGTAAATTATCTCTCTAAAATCAAAATTTCGAAGAAATTTGACTCTGGACCACTTATGAGTGAATTTTTTTTCTGAAGGGACAATCTATATATTTGATGGGCACACAAATACAGTGTAAATTATCTCTCTAAAATCAAAATTTCAAAGAAATTTGACTCTGGACCACTTATGAGTGAAAAAAAGGCTAGTTCAACTGCATGATCATCACTATGCACATATTAGCATACAGAGTTGATACATATTGAATTTTGGCATAATTATCTTTCTGGTTCTTTATCTTACTTTTTAGGTTTATTTTGGTCCTATGATTTTTAAAAGTGTCAATTTGGTCCCCTAAATTATCTCGGTCGAATAAAGTTAATCCTTCCTTAAGAGTCTTATGCCATATCAAATAAAATGTGTTTTTGGTCCCCTAAATTATCTAGGTTGAATCAAGTTAATCCTTCCTTCATGAGCACACAAGTGTGTTTTTCTTGGTTTTAAACATGAAACCAAATGATGTATAGTTCTTGACATATTCCACAGGGAAAATAACCATTTCTCGGAATGTTGTGTTTTATGAACATATTGTTTTCTTTATAAGAAGATACAATCATCTACTGCTCCACCTCCTAAGTACTAATCCAATATCAAACTCATTTCATGCCTATTATTTCCTATCCCCTGAATTTCGAGAAAACTCCTCCTTGCCTGCTGCATCATTACCCTTACAGCCTGCTGCCAATGCACCTGTGCCTCCTGCACCTATATCCCTGTCTGTTGCTGCATTTCTTAATAATTGCTTAAACCAAAATCCTGCTGATGTTTGAGAAGATAACTAGCAGCTAAAGATGCATGTAGTGCAGCCCCATAAGGAAGTCCATCTTCATTGATTTTGAGATAAGGTGAGTGTAATATTGACTCAGATGGTTTATGTGAAGCATTATGCACTCCAATATTGAAGAAGTAACCAGGTATGACCTCTTGATAGAATGAAAAATCTTCAGCTCCCATAGATGGTGTCAAGACACCAACTTTATCGATGCCAAGCATATTCACTGCAATATTCACAAAATGCTCATGCAGGTCACCATTGTTTACAGTTGGAGGATTGAAAGGTTCCCACTCTTCAAGGAAGTCCACAGTTGCATTGCACCTTTGTACAGCAGCTTGCCCAATGATAACCTGCATAAACAAGATTTCAGTGAAAATAATAGTATGCATTGCAAGCATTGTTTTTTATGAGCTTAAGTTGAAAGGGAAAGATGCAGAATATTGAGGCTCCAACTTGCACAGGTTAGATGTATGCAGCTTACCATAAGCTAACAGGTTAATTTCATTATTGCATTGACCAATGAGCCATAAGGCAACAACCTTTCAACTCATAAGCCTGTCAACAAAAGGAAAAAGGTTTATTGTTTTGGCCTCACTTTTGTTGGCAGAGGTTTTATGCATCTATATGCACTGCTTAGAAAAACTACCTTGAATGAATTTAGGGTCTAATTGGTTTCAGAAAACGTTCTTTGTTTTCACTTTTAAGTACAAAATTGTCACCTTGTTTAACTATCAAAGTAAAGAAAAGAAAAGAAAAAATATAGATTATTTTAAGTTGATGATGTATATAAACTATAGGAGGGATCATTAATTTCAGATTTCCCTTCATGCATTCAGGGTTCAGACTGAAATTATTCATTTCCGCTGCATACCTGCTCAATCCGCTGTCTCAGTTGGTTGAAGCTTTGTTTAGAAAAGGCTCGGAAGGTACCACCAATTGTGACATGATCCGGAATAACATTGAATGCACTACCTCCCTGGATCTTCGCAACCGTCACAACCTGTGGGGGCATGCATTATGCAAGGAAGATAAGAGGGATTGTATCTTGTCAACAACTCAACATGCATGCCTTTCATATTTTTAAATAATCAGTAATTATAAAAAATAAAAATGACACACACAGACATACATAAATCATAAAGGTATAACAAAATTATATTAAATTTCGGGCTTCGGCCCTCTATATAATAAAAATAATAATATCAAATTATCCCTACACGGGAAAATATCTAACAAGTTTTCCACTTTATGCAGATGGAAGAAGTGGCCGTTTTCCATGAATAGGTTGCTATTAATTGCTCTTTCTGATGTCCAAATATAGCTTATGTAAACATGTAAAAGACGTGCTGATTGCTTAGCATAGTTATGGGTTCACAAATATCAAGCAACCTTATTGATTTTAGCACCTGTTTTGATAAACTGCTTAAATAAGCATTGGTAACATTAGCTCTTACCATGTAAGCTATTTCTATAGCAAAAGATAAAATAAAGCCAACTGTCTTCATACAAGTTATAAGCCTTTTTCATAAGCTCTCCTAGAGTTTTATGGAAATAAGCATAAAACAACTTATAGATATGTTGTGAGCTATTTCTATATGTTTTTCTAAACAATTTCACAAGTACTTTATATCAGTAAATTAGCTCAAATTCACCTGGGTGTCTAAAGGATCAGCCTCACGAGAAACAAGTTGTTGTAAGCTAATAATCACATTGGAAGCTGCCAATATAGGATCTATAGAGTGTTGAGGAATAGCAGCATGACCTCCTTTTCCACTTATTTTTGCTTCAAAGAAGCCACTTCCTGCGAGTATAGGACCAGACCTAGATTCCACCTCACCTATTGGTAATTCCGGATCAATATGCAATCCAAAGATAGCTGAAACATTTTCTAGTGCTCCAGAATCTAAAATTTTCTTAGCCCCTGCACCTCCTTCCTCTGCTGGTTGGAAAACAAGAACAACAGTTCCCTTGTTTAGACAACAAAATAAAATAATTTATCAGTAATCCATGTGAGGATGAAGACTACAATCACAAGATAATACAGAGAAATATAGTAGGCATGAATGATGATGTACATTGTAGAATAAGAGTTAGTTTGGATTGACTTATTTGAACTTATCTACTCCCATAAGCACTTGTGAGGCTCTATGGATTGGGAGAGCTTACAAAAAGTTTATGACATGTCCATAAGGGCCTATGCCATCTTTTGACTTTAACTGACGCTCGTTAACCACTTCAGACCAACTACTTAATTAAGCCGAATATAACATTAATACAACATAAAGGAAACCAAAATAAAGAAGCAAGACAAATTAAAGATCTCACTTGTATTTCTTCTTCATGCTGTTTGAGAATCTTTGCAGCACCAAGTAGCATTGTAACATGAGCATCGTGACCACATGCGTGCATCTTTCCAGGTACTTTACTCTTGTGCTCCCACTCCCCCATTTCCTAAAGTTCAAACATGACTGATGACATCTCGTCATTACGTAATTTTATATGTATTTTGATCACATTTTGGAGTTCACAAGGCAACTTAAGCAGCAAGAAAAGCAGAAAAACTGAAGAAAATACAAAGAAGCAAAACGTGACACGATTTGACAAAGCAAAAACATGCTCTCTGCCTTGATGAAAACGTGTCACGATGACCAAAACGTGACACGATTTGAGGAAACCCTAATTCAGTTGTTTGTTATTCAAAGGAAACGTGTCACGATTTACTTAAAACGTGACACGATTTTGGGCGAATTTATGTGCCTATTTAAGCTGAAGTCTATTCTAAAGACAAGGGTTACGAATTGAGAAGAGCAAAGTGCGATTTTGAGACCTAAAGACGGCTAGGAGGGCGATTTCTTCAACCTTCTATCAGTTCATGTATGTTTTGATTTCATCATTGATTATGCTATTTGTAAACTCGATTATGAGTAGCTAAATCTCTTAGAGATTAGGTCTAAGATGATTCTTTGTAACCCTAATTGATCCATGTTGCTGTGAAACTCTATTTATTGTGAATGACAATATAGTTTTTATTCAATTCAATTGTTCTTAATGTCTTTTTATATCCTGATCAAATATAAACATGATTTAGTGAGAACGAATGACTACTGACCATAGCTTTCGACTTAGACCTAATTGAATTGTTCTAATAAACATGGTTAGTCTAGGAATGGATAATCGTTTCTTAGTGATAATAGGTTAACGTACTTAAAATCTTCAAAGATTATTAAACCACCTAAGGAATTAGGGGTTGTAGTTTGAGAAGAAGGTCCTAACTCAAGGGATTGATTAGGACAATTTTGTTAACTATCGTGGAACTGGATAATCATTCATAAGAATAGGTGCAGTATACCAATTAGGGGAACATCGATGATTCGAAAGACCTGATCTCATCTCTCTCTTATTCTTTAAAACCAATCTTTACTTTCTGTGGTTACTTTTATGCAAACAAACCAATCAATTGCCTAGTGGCAAAACAAAACAACCTTTATACATCCTGAATAATAACGCCTTTGAATTATTGAGATTAAAAACAATCCTTGTGGGAACGATATTATTTTACTACTTCGACAGTTTTTGGTTCACTTGCCAATCGTCTATCAATGACATCACAGCATATCAATCAATGATATTAAAGTAAGAGGCAAAATTTGAGGAAAAAACAAATGAAATTATAAAACCCTTTATCTTGAACACTATAGTGCACATAGAAATTAGAACTTCAGAAATCAGTAAGGCAATATGAATATCATGTGCACCATATGTCCCTCTGCAAATTTTTATACACATTGAAATATGAAAAGTCATCGGTGAATGCATTTACTACAAAGGATAATATAGTAGTAGTAGTAGTCATATACAAATTATACATGTTCATTACACTACCAACTTTTTTTAGTATGCATAAAAATTTCCAATGGGTCTTATAAATAGAAATCGGAGGGAGTAAGTAAGTAATGAACCTGCATAGAAAGAGCATCCATATCAGCTCTTAAAGCAACAAAAGGAGGATTTCCAGTTCCTATGAAGCCAATGACACCAGTGACTGCAACTGGATGTTTATAAGGGATGCCCATTTTATCCAATTTTGATCTTATCAGTTTACTTGTCTCAAATTCTTGATAACCCAATTCTGGATTCTGGTGAATCTTCCTTCTGATATTGATCATCCAATCATAAACCTCAGGACTCTTGGCACTGTCTAGAAAATTGTTGAATGAGAGGTTATCAGTTGTTGATGACAAAATGGATGTTGTAGCAAAGACATGTAATATGATGATGAAAAGTTGGAAAGAGATGAATTTGAAGGAAGAAGACATGAGAATCCAGAATTGGGTTATCAAGAATTTGAATGCTTCCAATTCCAACTTCCTATGACTCTCTCTGCGATGTCTAACTCATAAGCCACCGTCTTGACAAAATAATTGAGGTATCCGTGCGTTTAATTTCCTGACAAATAAACACCCAACACGACAAACTGAGGGGAAAAAAACACGACAAAAACTGAAAATTCTTGTCCCAAAAAAAACAATTTTTTTTGTCTCATTTTATACAAGTTGTTTAAAGGCTTGATAGCAGTTTCATAAGTTTTTGCTCCACCATTTTGACCCCCTAAAAAAACTACAAAACGCTCCATAAGTTTTGCAACTAACCCCCAAGGTCAATTTTTGGTAAAAAAAATAATAAAAAAAATAACACGTGGCACCTCATAGAGTGTCAGATCAGCGTAGACCGAGTCAAAATTGGTTTTGGGGGCCAAAACTACCACGATGCAAAATTGTTCAATTTGGGAAAGTTAAGGGGATAAAACTGCTATTAAGTCTTGTTTAAAATACTAAAATAATATTTTATTGATCAAACTTGTATAAGACAAAAAATTGTTCAATTTCATAACTTGTTCTCTCATTTTATAACGAGTTCATGAAGAGTGATATCTCTCATATGAAAAACATTTAAAAAATGCTCATAAACTTTTTACTTTAAAAAATTAATTTGTGAAAGACAAAGTTAAGATAAAGTTACGTTTGTGTATTATTTAGTCTTGATTTGAAACAAAAAGGATTGATTATTTGATCTATAATGATGTTGATGAAATATTTATCTGAAAAACTAGTTTGAATTCAAAAACAAAACAAAAAATATACCTAATCAAGTTTGATATCATAAACATTTTTGGACCGATGATCTCAATGTTATATGTGGACCAATTTATTATAAGTAACTCAGAAACAACAAGAGATTTTTGGTTTAAATTTTATAAAATTCAACCAAGCCAACATTTGTCTTCATTGAACACTTTGGTTTGGTTAAATTTTGTGAAAATATATTGCAAAAACTAAATCAAACTAAAATGGTTATTTTTTAATTGGTTATATTTTTTCTTTTCAATTGAAAATCAAAGTAAACTAACATGTCAGTCATTTGTAAACGTACATGTTCCCTCCTCACTAGTTGTATGAATGTCTAAACCATGCGCAATCATATTCCTAGACAATATAACTTTTAGGGTGTGCTGCAATGGCAAAAACCAAGTCCCGGAATGTATAAAGTGGTGATGCTTCCTTTTCTCAAGCGCTAAATAGAGTTCAAATTGACATGTGTATTTGGGATGAAGAGAGTCGCTTTTGTGCTGGCCAAAAAAGAGTGGTTGGCTCCACTCCTTGATGTGGATTTGGGGGAGGCTTTAGGATTGTTATCGGCTCTCAGGTTAGTTCATGACCTTCCATTGAGTATTGCGGACTTTGAGGTTGATTACAAAATTGTTGTGGATAGTCTCTATGGTAGTATATATGGTGTTTCTAATCACAGTGCAGTGGTTAACAATTATAGTCGCTTTTAGCTTCTGATTTAGTAACCTGTGATGTTAGGTTCATTAGGAGACAAACCAACGAAGTCGCTCATAGTTTAGCAAGGACGGCTCCATATCATACTAGTTTCTGTATTCATATTAGGATTTCATCTTATATCTCTACTATTATTATAAATGAAATGCACTAAGTTTCTCTTTCTAAAAAAAATCCTACAAACAGAATTAATCTTCTCTTTTTTAAGGGGTATTTTTTTGGTGATCAGTAATTTTAAAATTTTATAAATTCAAATCAAACTCTTCGAGCTTACTCTAATAATGCACAATAATATGTATAAAGTAATAAGAAAAAACATCTAAGATGGATGGTAACCAATATCATCAAACTGTTGGTAGAAATCAAAATCTTATGGTTATCTTTATAGTCCAATCCATTGCACTAATTCTAATTTTGGTAGGAATCAAAACAATTCTTAACCTGCAAGTAACCTATTAGGAACACTTCTACTCTTGAAGTTTGGAATGCTTACTTTTTAATGATCCTTAGTATATTGTTGCACTAGTGATTTACAATGTCTCATTATACATTAGAGCATTGATTAAAAGAGCACTTGAAATATAGATGTAGATGGCCTACCAACTAGTTTACATAGATAGGCAAACTCATTTAACATTTAAGAACAGCTTATGGACATTACAAATGACTAAGCAATATGAGCATTAAGTTTGATTGACAATTATATTTGAAACTAATCAATTAGAGAGAATAAGAAAAACATTTTAAAAAATAGAGAAAGCTAAGATGAATCACATGTTTATCAACATTTATAATTCATCATGATATTTTCTATCAATTTCAAGTACATCCTGCTGATGTTTTTGAAGATAACTAACAGCTAAACATGCATGGAGTGCGGCTCCATAAGGGAGTCCATCTTCATTGATTTCGAGATAAGGTGAGTGTAATAAAGACTCGAACCGTTTATGTGAATCATTCTTCGCTCCAAGCATGAAAAAGTATCCAGGTATGACCTCTTGATAGAATGAAAAATCTTCAGCTGCCATGGATGGTGTCTTGGCACTATTAACTTTATTGATGCCAAGCATATCCACTGCAACATTCACAAAATGCTCATGCAAGTCAACATTGTTTACAGTTGGAGGATAGCTAGGTTTCACTTCATCAAGGAAGTCCACAGTTGCATTGCACATATGTACAGAAGTTTGTCCAATGATAACCTGCGAAAATGAATCTACTTATGGCCTGTTTGGATTGACTTGTTTAAGTTTATCTACTGATGTAAGCATTTGTGGTACTATTTGGGAGAGTTCATAGAAACAGCTTATGATTGTCCATAAGCTGCTTTTAGTAATTAAAATTGAAAACAGAAAATGAAATATGAAAACATTCTCTCAACCAAATAAGCCATTAGTATTCCAAATTTGTGCTTTTTATGCTCTACTCAATTATGTTGACTAATTTTTCAGATGAAAATAGTTAAGAGTCTTAAGACACAAAAACATGATGTTAATGCTGTAAAATGAACCAGTTTACAAGTTCCATCTATTATAATTCTTGGTATAAATACAATCATTATCAAGCTATCAGGTTTAACAATCAAAGTACAGATTATATTATACAAATCATTTTAAGCTGATGATGTATACTGTAGGAGAGATTCAGACTTCATTTTATGCATTCAAACTGAATTTATTCATTTCTTATTACATACCTGCTCAATCCGCCGTCTCAATTGGTTGAAGCTTTGTTTAGAAAACGCTCGGAAGGTACCTCCAATTGTGACATAATCTGGAATAACATTGAAGGCACTACCTCCTTGAAACATTGTAACCGACACAACCTGCGCAAACATGCATTATGTAAGGAAAACAAGACGGATTGTGTAGCCTTCAACAAGCAATGATGTTTTTGGAAACAAAATTATATCAAACTAGCTCGACAATGGAAAAGCTCTAACAAGTTTTCTATTACTTCTTCTTACTGTTGTCCAGATATAGCTTATAAGGTGTTACCTGGGAGTCTAGAGGATCGGCTTCGCGGGAGACAATGTGTTGTAAGCTAATAATCGCACTGGAAGCTGCTAATATGGGATCTATAGAGTGTTGAGGAATAGCAGCATGACCTCCTTTTCCACTTATTTTTACTTCAAAGCGGCCGCTTCCAGCCAATATTGGACCAGACCTAGAGGCCACTTCACCTATTGGTAATTCAGGAGCAATATGCAATCCAAAGATAGCAGTAACATTTTCTAATGCTCCAGAAGCTAAAATTTTCTTGGCTCCTCCACTTCCTTCCTCTGCTGGTTGGAAAACAAGAACGACGGTTCCCTGAAATAAATTAAAAGATAAAAAAATTATCAGTTATCCTATCCATGAGACGATGAAGACTACCAGTAGCAAGACAATGCACGGAAAAGAAGTATATATCGAAGCATTTGTGAGATTACCTAGGAGAGCGTATGATACACGCTTACTACATGTCCATAAGCTTTTTTCAGCTTATTTTCATAAGTTTACCACAATAGCTTATTATCATTTATCTTATGTTAATTGAAATAACTTATACATAAAATGGATTCACAAAAAGAGATGTGTTTTGCTCAAGTCATAAAATATCAAAGTGAAAACATATCTTTTGCTCAAGAAAATATATAAATTTCACTTTGAGAATTGTTGACTTTGACTTCAAAAGGATCAATTTGCTAAGGAAAAGCAAAGAAGAATATAACATAATAGTTATTACAACATAAAGGAAGCTAAAGATAAAAGGTAACACACATGTATCTCTTTTTCATGCTGTTTGAGAATCTTTGCAGCACCAAGTAGCATGGTAACATGAGCATCATGACCACAAGCATGCATCTTTCCAGGTACCTTACTCTTGTGCTCCCACTCCACCATTTCCTATGGATCAAACATGACATTACAACAATTCAATAATCGTTATAATAGCATAAAACTAAATTTGCGTAAAGACAAACAAAAGTACAAAACCCTATCTTCAGTCCATATAGAGGTTATAACACAGAACCATCCCATAAAACTACAGAAATCAAAAGTCAACCAACATAAAAGATCATCAGTATTACTATATGAAAAGGCAATATGAATATCATGTAATATAATGAACCTGCATAGGAAGAGCATCCATATCGGCTCTTAAAGCAACAAAAGGAGGCAATCCAGTTCCTATGAAACCAATGACACCAGTGACTGCAACTGGATGTTTATAAGGAATACTCATTTTATCCAATTCTGATCTTATCAGTTTACTTGTTTCAAATTCTTGATAACCCAATTCTGGATTCTCGTGAATCTTCCTTCTGATATTGATCATCCAATCATAAACCTCAGGACTTTTGGCACCGTCTAGGAAGTTGTTGAATGAAGAATTATTCGTTGATGATAAAATTTGTGTTGCAAGAAAGACATGTAATATGAATATGATGATGAAAAAATATTGGAAGCATTTGAATTTGAAGGAAAAACACATGGTTTAATATTGTGAAGAATTATGAGATGAAAATTGAAGAATTATTTGTTGATGGCAATAAATGTTTTGTTTATGTAAGAAGAGTAGGTGGCTGGCTCTTCAATTGTTCTATCTTCCTATAATCCTATGACTTGGAGCTGTCTTAATTGTATTATATATGATCCACATGTGAATATAAATATCTGAATTTGTTTAGTTCACATTTTTTAATACACTACAATGTTAACTTTAAGAGGAATATGTTAATATGCAATGATGATTGATTCAGCAAATCTTACAAATGCAAATCAAGTATTCTCTATAAGCATAGTCAGAGATCTCACTTCCCAATACTTACATAATTTGCAGATCTGTAATTCCTTTTGTTGGTACTTCTGTACGTATTCATTATAATAAATCTTTATTTGATTTTAAAAAAAAATAAAAAAAATATTGTTCATTACTAAGTACTAACCGCTTGGACGAGTAATGATATTTGTACAATCTTTGTGACAACCCTCATTTTCTCTCTTTTTATTGGTCAAAAACAACAGAGAGAAAAAAAGGAAGAGAGAGTAAAAACATAATATGAGTATGAGAGAGATGGTTGTACAAAAGTTGTCACAAAATAGTTGTACAAATATCATTTCTCATTAAACAATCATCTTTGGGATCATTTATGGAACAACTAAAACATACACCACATCCACCCCTCCTTATACACCTATATATGTGATACTTTTATTTAATAATGTTATGTTGACAACATTTTTTCCCTACCTCCATTATACACCACATGTGAAAAAGACATTTTAGTAATTTCACCTATGTGAGATAGAGTGTTAGATGGGGTGGTGAGGGCCACATGACCACGTGTCACATTTATGTGTGATTGTAGATGAGATGTGTGCCACATATGGTGATCATCGTATCACCACTCATTTTTATTCTTTTGTTGGATAAGACATAAAAAAAGCATGTGAGTGAGGGTAAAATAGATGTTTACAAATTAATGGATGTTTATTTATCATGCTTTCTTAAAATACATTTTTTTGTTTCTTTATTATCACATTTGCTGCATTTTTCAAATAAGAAATTGGTTTAAACACCTTCTCATAAAATAAAATAAAAAAACTCATTTTATGTATTTCATCTTTTTACTACAATTTTTTTGGATAATGAAGTTTTAAAAATGAGAAGTTATTTTTTAAAGATTAATGAGAAGTTATTTTGAATAGCTTCTCCTAAAAATCACTTTCGAAAGATATGTTTTATTATGTGAAATTTCTAAGAATGAATATTAAACTTACTAAATGTCAAAATTAGTCTCTTACTTCATAAAAAATTTGTTCAATCTATAAAAAATAAAAAAAAATAAAAATTAGTTTAAAAAATTGTTTCAAAAGGAATGTCATTTATACGTTTCAATGTAGGACTACTTTAATTTTTTTAATTATTACTCTCTAATTAATGTTGTGTAGACTACTTTCAAGATATTTTATTTCACTTTACATTTATGATTTAGGATGGTGGAAAATAAACAAATTTGGTAAAAGTGTCAAACAAATTTGACAACATCATTACATTTCTTAGTTTATACGTAAAAACCTTAGTCATTCTTTTTGAAAGGAATGAAGTACAACAAATGAAAATATTGTTGTCATGATGATGATGCTGCCTCCAATGATTACGACCTACATCTAGAGTCACATGCTCATGTATGTTTCAGTGTCGAATATTGCTGAGGAATTACAAGTCAATGGAGTTCATGTTCAATCCTCATAACCAAATAGAAATTCTAATATGGGCACAAGCATAAATAATGTATTAGAATATTGCTATTTTTTTATTTATTGGGGTAATTCTTTTCAAGTTATTGTTGGATACTTATTGCAAACATCCCTTTCAACTGAGAATTAAACTTTAGTTCGTCACGTGAAAGAGACATTCAAATTCAAAAGGTGAAAGTAACGAATGTGGGTTTATAATAGGAGCATAAGAATGAAGAAGACCTTTCAAGAGGAAGTCAATAGTCAATGTGGAATCAGATTCAATAATAATGTTACAAAAACCTTGTTCTTTAGCTATGTACTGTGAATCAATTTAGATGTCATGATGCTCAATAAGCAACTAGAGGTCTCAATGAAGCTAGAAAGACCAAGAATCCAGTCACCATTGATGTTAGTAAATCCATACAATGATGCAATGGTTATACCAAGACCCTAGTTATATTTATTAAAACACTCTTCTTGATTTATGTAATTCAATAAATAAAGGTATATAGTGGAAAAATAATAATAAATATTTCATTAATATGTTTTTAAGGATTGTCCATTAATATTTTAAAGTGACAATTATTTTAAAAGAGAGAAAAGAATGCAAATGTAACAATCAATTATTTTGAGAGAGGTGCGTACAATATTTGTTGCTCCTCCTTCATATTTGTGAATTGAGGAGATTTTGGATATTGCTATGTTATAATGCTTCTGTTTCATTTCCTATCAAATCTCTTCAACAATCATCTTAATCTATGATACGGTTAACTTGAGCTTGGTAATCACGAATTTGTCACAAGTGAATCACATTTGTATATGATTTACACAAAAAAAAAAATGAGGGGATTACACAATTTTATTATATCTGCTTATTCTTTTTTTGACAAATCTTATGATATTTGAAAAAGAAACGGTATTGTAAAATCTTACTATGTCTGCTAAAGAAAGAATGACAACGCCAAGTACCAAATTGATGCATTGCCCTATATCATTGCTTCGTCCATCGATCCATGCATGGGACATGATCACAGAAAGATTGTCTTAGAATCCTAAATAAAAATGAATTTGAAATTAGAAATCGTATCAATCTACTCACCCAAATGATGACACAAAAACTCAATTAGACAACTTTTTTAAAATGATGTTTTGGAAGAAGTTAAATTAATCTACCTAAATTGACACTAGGGAGAATCAAACTTGAACTCATCGAAGAGGAGCACACTCCCATGATATTGTTTACAATACTCTTTTGTTTCTCTTATATTTTCTTTTTATTGAATATAGCACATGTTTTGATTCACAGCTGCAATATCATTTTCGCGTCTCTAAGGCATTATTAATGTGAAAACAAAGAGGCTAGCGCCTCTTTGCTACAATTTTTCTTAAAGTGCTGCAGTACCAAACACCTTAATAATCTTTTTGAAAACCTGTCACTTCACTTCATGAGAGTCCAACTTCTTTAGTTTTTTTTTAAATAACTTCTTTAGTTAAATTCAACATTGTGTTGATAGAAAAGGATAATATTAAGATAGTATATATCTTTCAAATTTTTCATAAAGGATACAATTTTAGGCATTATAATTGATTTTGAAGGTGTATAATTGATTCTGACATGTTCGATTATTATTAAGTAGAATTGATTTTATTTGAAGCTACGATTTGCAGTTTTTTATTTTAAAATTGATTTTCACATAAATTTATTGTTCAATCAACTTTTCCATGAATCTATTCAAACACATCATTTTTAGTGAAAATCATTTTTAACTAAAACTAGTTCTATATAATCAATTCCATAAAAACCAATTTTCCTCACGTACAACCAAACAAAAGCTTAGCCTTAAATTTAAATTTACTATTATACTATTCACTTTTACATAAATATATTTGGTTCACTTTTATCCCTTATATCAATTTTACAAAATTTGAAACCAAAGACACGCTAATACATTGATTATACATGCACGTGTAAAACACATGTTGCCGTTTCTTTGAACACAGTCCTCAAAATCCTCGAACTCAGATCCTCGTCGTATAATCCCACATTTTTTGTTTTTGTGTCTTTTTTAGACCAATGTTTTTAGTTGGCTTTTGAATCTTTAATTTCGCCACTTTCTTTGGAATTATCGTCATTTTCATCTGACTCATTAACAAAGCAATTTTTTTTTAGCCCAATTCAATTTCTCTCTGAAAAAATTCTCCATTTTTATGGCATTTCCATAACCCCTTCAGCTCAAAAAACGGATCTTTCTTCCACCCATTTGGCTGTTTTTGTTGTTAAAGAAGAGATTTTGTTGGGAAAAAATGAATGGAAATGGAAATGAAAATGAAAATGAAGAAGCTGTTTTTGAAATTGGGGTGGTGATTCCAAGGAGAATTATACAAGAAAAAGATGAATCTTGTGATTGTGCTTATGTTCTTGTTGAAGAATTTAAGAAGGTGGGGTTTGTAGTTGAGAGAATTATTGGCATTGCAGATGAGTTCATTAAGGTTAGCTTTTATTAATTTCTTTCTATATTAAACCCCTTATATAGAAAGAAAGTTTATGTATTCAAATTCAAATTCAAATGTTTCATTCTATATTAAATATGTTTTCATTCCATATTGGATGGTGTTTCTGTCTTATGAAGTAATTTTGGTTCTTTTGTTTGGTTTCTCTTGAAAAATTCTAGTCCCTTTTTTTAATTATGCCCATAGAAGGGTAACAAGAATTTTCTTTATATTAGGCATGTTTGGATAAGTAGCTTAATAAGTGCTTATAGCATAAGTTCTTATCATATAGGGCTTATATCTAAACTAATAAACTATTGGTATAACAGATAAAATAAAGCCAAATTGTTTCTCTATAAGCTATAGGTTGTTTTCATAAGCTGTCTTACAAGTACTTATAGCAGTATATAAGTTGAAATAAGTCAATCCAAACATACCCTTATGATGTTCCATGGTGTTTCTATATGATTGTATACTCAGTTCTATGTGTCTAATTTAAGCTTTTGGTGGAGTAGCTAAATTGGGCTGTGATTTGTTTAGTTGGCTGCACCTTTGGAGACATTAGGAAGAGCTGCAGCTGAATTACAAATAAAGAAACGGACTCATATAGGTAGGTATATGCAAATCCCCAAACGGAGCATGTGTTCTACCGAATACAACTTTATGTTTTAAGTTCACGTTGTAAAATGTGGCTAGCTAGCATGTGATGTGATCGTTTGTGTTGCTGTGTCTTGTGCTATGCCAGGAATGGATTTACAATTTGAGGTGGAAGAGGTTGAAGCTTTCGTGAAACAACCTGATGGTTCTATTTTCAGTTGGTGCGAGCGTTTTCATTGCTACTGTCATTTGATATATGGAATAGTAAGTTCTTTTCATATAAGCTATAGTATAAGCACTTATCATATAAGCTATGCCTATAAATAACAAAAGCTAAACAAAGTCAAATTGTTGACATATAAGCTATAAGTTGTTTTCACAAGCGATCCTGGAGAGCTTATTGAAATAAGTTGAAAATAGCTTATGGACATGTTATAAATTGTTTCCATAAGCTCTCCAAGAAAGTATCATAGTGTCTGTGTCAAAATCCTATTGACATGACTATTATGAAACGGAAGCTGGATATGAACCGTATCCTATTGACATGTCTTTAACTTGTATTTTGAATTTGCAGGTAAACAACAGCAAATCAGTGATAACCCTTAAATTTGATGGAAAAGAAATCTATTGGGAAACCGGGGAGAATCTGATTCAGAAATTGGAATCAGAGAACATTGTCAAGCAAGTGTTTCCTTTACATGGTATTTTTTTTTTACTCTTACGCGCCGTCAAATCTTCTCTAGATTTAGTATCACTTGAAGGGTGAACTGATATTGCTTTTGATTGATAGATGAAAAGACTAGAAAGAAACTTCTCAGGACTTGGGCTCTTCATTGGTGGGACTTTACGAGTCAGCCAATCGACGAGATTTATTCGTATTATGGGGCAAAGGTAAAACGTGATTATGAGCTTTACCACACGATATGAAAATGATAATTATCCATTCTCCTTATCCTACGGCTACGAATGAATGAATCGTCTTCAGATTGCAGTATATTTTGCTTTTCTTGGAATGTACACACGATGGCTGTTCTTCCTCGCTGCATTTGGACTTGCATTGCAATTGATTGACTTTAGGTGAGCCAATCTGGCTAGTAGTGTATGTTTATGCCACCACAGCTTCTTTATTTTTGCATATAACCTGATGATTATATGATTTATTACATTTCAGGTCAATGAAATTAGTAGTGCTTCCTGTTTTCTTCGTAGTGGTGATACTTTGGGCTGTAATGTTTTGTCAATTCTGGAAACGTAAAAATTCAGCACTTCTAGCCAGGTACTAGTAAAGACTTACTTTTTACTTCTTTTCGAGTCAATACATTCACTTTTCTTAGGTGTTACTACCCTTTCTGAGATGTTTTTCCTCTCATGTTGTCTCGCAGATGGCCTCTTAGCTCTGCAGTTGCAGTTGATCCAGGATACAAGATTCCAGGGAGGAAGGGAAGTTCCCTACAGCCACCAATGGAACTCCTTAAAGTATTTGAGACTGATAGAGCAAAAGGGAAGGAAGTATTTCAGAGATATGAGTGGTTAGGGCGTTTTATGCGATTCAGAAACGACGCTATCATTATCTTCAGCATAATATGTCTCCAGTTACCTTTCGAGTTGGCATACGCACATCTTTATGAAGTTATTGGTTCCGATGTATATAAGTGAGAATCTCTAATCAATCCTTCTTGTTGTGATTCTACTTTCTAGAATAAATTGAATATTCTGTTATTTCTTTTTTTGCAATATATTTCTGGATTGTTTCACTTGGTCCTATGAGTCTATACTATTTGGTGCTAATAAGTGTCTATTATTGTTAATCTAGTTATACAAATTCTTATACTTGATTGAGTCAAATATTTCATTATTATGACCCTTGTTTTGATTATTTGGGTTCAGGTTTGGGCTCACTGCTGTTTATCTTTTCGCCATTCAGTATATTACTAAGATTGGAGGTCAGGTATCTGTCAAACTTATCAAAAATGAAAACAACGAAAACACAGAAAAACGATCCGACAGCTTGGTCTACAAGGTGATAATGGGGAATTAGTAGGTCCTATGGTTATTTTTATTTTTATTTTCTGTAATACTGAACAGGAGACTTAGACGAAGACTTTCTTCTGCAGGTGTTTGGTCTGTATTTTATGCAGACATACATTGGAATTTTTTATCATGCCTTGTTGCACCGTAACTTCTCAACTCTTCGCAAAGTTTTGATTCAGCGGCTCCTTCTGTCAGAGGTTGCTTTTCTAATTTTTCTCTCGCTTTAGGGTTTTCCCTTGAACTTGTGTAGTAACAGAAAACATTTTTTTCAGGTTTTGGAAAACTTGGTGGAAAATTCATTGCCTTATCTCAAGTACAGCTATAAAAAGTACAGCGTTCGGTAAGCCTTATTCATCCCCCACTAAGCTAGGTATTCTTTTTATACTGTATTGCAACCATTAAGTAATTAATTTATCTTTCATTTTTGAAGACACAAGAAGAAGAGAGAAAAAGGAGAATCAACAGATAAGATTCAATTTAGCTCTAGAGTAGAGAAAGAGTACCTAAAGCCTTCTTACTCTGCCAGCATTGGTGACGAGCTTGAAGATGGGTTATTTGATGGTATTTCCATTGTACTCTCAATTTGCATATGATATTAAATTCTCGAACAAATGGAATATTTGTGTGGATGAACATGTTTATCGTGTAGTTAGAACTAAAATGGCTTACTTTGTCATCATGTTCAGTAAGCATTACAAGACTGGTGTTATTTCATTGATCTGACTGAAAAATTCTAATCTGGTTGCAGATTTCTTAGAGTTGGCGTTACAGTTTGGAATGATTTTGATGTTTGCTTGTGCATTCCCACCTGCATTTGCTTTTGCTGCTGTGGTATAAATTCTTTTATCTTTCCTTGCTTATTTTTGGAGGCTGTTTTAGGATTTTAATATGACTTTAGTACTTGTGTAAATATTTAGAAGACTTTATAAATATAGCATCTAAAATTTCCTCAAGTTGTTTTCAGCTTATTTAGTAAGTTCTCATGAAGGCTTATATAAACAGTATTCAAATCTTTTGCAATGTTTTCTCTCCGATTGTAGAAATAGCGTATGCATGAGCCCTTATTCAATAATAACCGCTTAATTTATTTGAACGACCCCTTGCTTTGCTTAACGTTGGCTATAAATATTCTTTAATTCATTTTGAGCCTTTGTGAAAGTTAATGTCATTGACAACTCAGTCCCTTTCTGTTCAGAACAACATTATGGAAATCAGGACAGATGCCCTAAAGCTGCTAGTAATTTTGAGACGGCCTGTCCCTCGTGCCGCTGCGACTGTAGGAGCCTGGCTTAACATATTTCAGGTATTTATTTTACAGGACTTTGCAAGGTTTTGTCGATTATTATTTTGGACGATCCAGTTTATACTGTTGATGATTAGGAATTCTTGTTTACCAAATAAGCTACTATGTAAAATGTGAATCTGCCAAAATTTTCACAATTCAACCTTTTATAAGTTTCAATTGATGAAGGGATGACAACAACAACAATAACCATCAACCATGCCTTTTTCCGTTAGTGGCTACATGAATCAATTGATGCCACAAATTACGGTTATGTTAATGTTTGGATAAACAATGTAATTAAGCACTTATCATAAAAGTTTCTATGTATAAGCTATTTTTGTAACAGAAGATAAAATAAAGCTTACAGCTTCGCAAGTACTTATCAGTGTTGTCAAATACGGCCATGGTGAGGCCATGGTGGATTGCAGTGGTTGATTTTTTAACAACTGCCATGACCAGTTTTTGAAGGATTGCGACGCCGTGGCTTTGATGGTGGATATGGCGGCGTGATATGGCAGATTTTTGGCTTTCCACCATGGTCTGCCATAGCATTGATAACATTTGTGCTTATGCAATAGATAAGGTCAAATAAGTTAATCCAAACAAGCCATTTACTTTTAATTGGTGGAACAGCATGTGAAAGATTTATGTTGGTCAATCTCATTAGATCTTTGTATAACTATATTTTAAACATAAAGAAGTACTTCATCATTTAGATGGCATTCTTTCACACCTGATGTCACACTATGAATTATATATATTTGAGGACATCCTTGATTTTTGCAGTTTCTCACAGTGATGTCAATTTGCACCAACTGTGCTCTTTTAGCATGGCTATATGATGAGGAAGGGAAATGGAAAGTAGAACCTGGACTTGCAGCAATTTTGATCATGGAACATGTCCTTTTGTTGATTAAGTTCTGTTTCTCTCGCTTGGTTCCTGAGGTGATTGCTTCTTCTCTCTTGTTTACATCTAAATTAATAATTCATTTCCATGATAGAAAGTAGAGGTGTTTTGTGAGAGATGACACTGACAGGTAGAGACAGGAAAATGGGCTAGCCCGACCGGCCCGCTAAGCGTAGGGCTGGGCTTAGGCATTGTTTTTAAAACCCATATTTTAACCTGACTGTTTAGCTCGGCTTGGCCCGATGCAGACCAGGTAGCTGGTTTTGCCAGTTCTTCTGACAAGCTACGGTACCGTTTTCTATTGTAGGAACCTGCTTGGGTAAGAGCGAACCGTGCAAAACACACTACACAGGCACAAGATTTGTGCTCTAAGAAGCTTTTAAGGACACTCTCTGGAGGAAAAAGGAACTTTGGAGAGATGAAGACGAAGACGTTGTAGTTATAGTAATGTTTTTCAGTTATTTGAGTCTCACTTTTTTGACACTCCAGCAAGAGAGAAAGAAAGCTCAAGCTGGATTTTTGTTTTCTCCATTTCCTATGGCTTAAATGTATATTAACAAAAGGGTTTTCCACTAATTGTAAATATAGAAATTACTAATGACAGTTCTTCAAAATGTCAATGAAACAAGGTTTGTGTCTATTTGTAGGGGGTGTTTTTGCACTTGGGAGGTTTTGCTTTTGTGATTCATTTTTTGTAATTTATAATTCATTTTATTATTTATTTTGAAGGGAGAAATTTATATGTTTTGGTTAATGCAGTGTATATTCTATAGAAAGAAACTCTGTATTTATGTTATGCTGTATTGACACTATTATTATTAGTATTTACTTGCAACTAACAAGCTAAAAAGAAAATACAAACTGTGCTGCAGAATTAATATACATTTCACACAATATAGTTTAACAATACAATGGGAAGACAAAAGATTACTTTTTTTATTCCTGATTATAACTACAATATTTTTTCAATAGATTGGAATATGTTAGTCTACCTTCTAAATGATAAGGCATAATTCTTGTTTTCCAGAGGTGCAATTTCATGTACAACAACCACTTCTCTTGTTCTCTTACGTGTTTGGACATATTCTCCCAGCAACAACTATACAAGCATTTGATGCAAATTGCAAAGCTCATTTTCATGTCCCACCAACAATTTTTCCTTACAACAGTTTTGTATAGAAATTTAATTATACCTATATCATCATCATCATCATCATTCATATACATTATCAACTTAAAAATTAATGTACACCGCCAATCAATCATAATCATCAAATCATTGAAAACATCTGACTTCAATTGTAACTTTTTCTAAAATCAAATATATACTCGGTCGACATAAAACTTTTTACAAAATGACAGTGTATTAAAATTAAACTATATAGTTATTAAACTTAACTGTGATACCTCAATTTACATTTGTGACTTGCTATGTAAGATAGCTTCCAAAACGAGCACTAACTTGACGAGCATATGCAACAACAGCCTTAGCCCATTTCTTGATCTCACCTTTCAACTTATTTGAATCCATTTCTTTCAACTTCTTTCCTTCCTCCATAGACACCACCTCAACTGAAGAAAAACAACGATCAAAACGTCTTCGTCTTGTAGATTTCTCCTTCTTTAATTGGTGAATGGTACTTCCACCATTAAAAGATAGAGATTTCTTCACAGACATATATTGTTTGATTAGCAGCCAAGGTAGTTTAGTTTGTGAAAATTAATGTAGTACAAATTATTATGAAACAGATTATGATATTTTTGTATTGTATGTACTCATTTTAAAGGGTGGCGAATTAGAGTTAGACAAGTAACATAGTATGAGAATGCGTGTCATAATTTGCTTTCATTGACCTTAGACTTTGTCGATACGTCTAGGGTGAATTCTTAACAAGTTTAATTTAATTAATACTTTATCACACTATGATTTTTTGTTTTTATTCCTTTCTTGTCTAGAAAAATAAGTTTAATATAATAATTATATGAAAAGTCAAAAAATGTTGGTAGCATATAAGAATCAAGAATGGTATTTGCCTTTCAATATTTTGATATATTCTTTTCTATACGTGTAGATACCACGTTAACTTAACTATGAAGAATAATTAAAAAAATAATTGATTTATATATCATTAAACAATTAGTTTGATTAAATTGAAGTTCTAAAATTTATTAGAAATGTAAGGGAGTATACGATTTTTATTTTCTTTGACTCGTTAATATACTTATTTAACTCGTGACAATATTATATTTTGACTTGTGTGTGCATGTACCGCTAGTGATAGCCAAAAAAGGATGGGGGAAACGAAAGCACGAGAATCATTTCATTCATTCAAAATAACTAGCATAAGGTTTTGAATACGATTTCTCATGAAAAAACAATGAATCCATAACTACTTGTATTAGGAAATTTAGTCACATTTGATTTGATAAGTTGCCCAGCATATGTTTCATGTGCAAGTCAAGGTGCCAAACACCAGAAGGGTTGATTTTTATTTTTTTTAAACGAGGTATTTCAAAGTTTAGTAATCATTCAAAATAATTGAGATCAATTTTAGAGATTAAATCATGAGCAAATAGTTAAGGGACATAAGCTTCTGGTCTCACTTGTGCCACAAAATAAAGAGTACACATTAATCGTACCATGAGCAATGCTTGCATTTCCATATGTACCTAAACTACTTCTATTAAAAATATTGGACGATCCAACCAAAGTAAGACTTCGTTATAATTAGACGGATACTGCGCAAATACTATAATTCACAAATTCATGACCTAGATAATCAAAATTACACATTTGTGTTACAAACCAAAAGTGATATTGATCTAAGATCTAAAAACTTGTACTACATACTATGCCATTGTTTCTATTTTTAAAACATGCATCTTATATTATATTTTTAATTGAACCGTAGAAGGACAGTATAAAAAAAATCTAGATATTGAGTTAAAAAAAAAAAATCTCCGTAAAACAGATAAAGATACATTTGTGAGAAAATATAGATAAGTATTCATTCAAATAATCAGTCTTTTAAGCAGGTGGTAATAGATTTCATGAATTCAGATTGCTTTTATTCAACAATCTCACAGATTCACACAACATCCACATCCGTTTTGTTGAATCAATGTCAAACAATCTATATTTCAATGCATTATTTATTTATTTATAAATTAAAATATCAAGCTCATAATATGGTTTGTTCGATCTCGAGTAAACAACCACCAATGTATCAAACTACGTGACAGGGCAAGATTATCGACCGCATACAATTTGAATTTAAATTTGACGAATGTATGAAAGAACACTTGTTAGGAAATGTCATTTACCAATATTCTGTTCATGTTTCGAAACATTAGTCTCTAATGCATTGTTTGGAACAATGCAATGACGCCGAAAAGAAATAAGAGAGCGCGTAAAATTGATTGAACTATTTATCTTTCCTTTCACTTTCACTTTCACACCCAACTAAAAAACCATCCAACTTTATGTTTTTTACTAACAAATGTTAGTTTTTAGATTAATATTTATTCATTTGTCAAGTTTAAACCTAAGAACTCAACTCTTTACTTTCTAATCAATTTCATTCATTCAACATTCTTTTTTGTTACTTTCATTTCATTTTCTTTTAGGCTAAATTGCATTTTTGGTCCCTTAACTATTTAGGTAGTATCGCTTTGGTCCCTTAATAAAAATTCGATTTATTTTGGTCCCTTAGCTTTCTCTTTGTTACACCTTTTGGTCCTTTCCGTTAGTTTTAATTAAAAAACGTTAGGGTTTCTTCATTTTCTTTTGGAATTTTCCTAGGATTTTTGTTGTTGAAGGTTGATGGAGATGATATGAAGATGAAAAAAAGGAGAAGAAGGTGAAAAAACCCTAACGTTTTTGAATTAAAACTAGGCTTAATTACATTTTTGGCCCCCTAAGTTTTTCAAAGTTGTGATTTTAGCCCCCTAAAAAAACCAACTCTTTCCAAGCCCCGAAGTTTACTTTCTGTTGCAATTTTGGCCCCCTACGCCAATTTTGACTCAGTCAACGCTGACGTGGGCGCCACGTGTGTAAATTTTTAATTTTTGTAATAAAAAAATTGTAATTAAAAAAACAAAAAAAAATTATTTTATTTTTGTAATTAAATTTTTTTTTAATTACAAAAAAAAATTATTTTTTTAAATTAAAAAAAAAAAGCAAAAAAATAGAAATAAAATAATTTACACACGTGTCCTTTGACTGGGTCAAAATTGGCGTGGGGGGCCAAAATTGCAACAGAAAGTAAACTTAGGGGGCCTGGAAAGAGTTATTTTTTTTAGGGGGCCAAAATCACAACTTTGGGAAACTTAGAGGGCCAAAAGTGTAATTAAGCCTTAAAACTAACGGAAATGACCAAAAGGTGTAACAGAGAGAAAGTTAAGAGACCAAAATAAATCGAATTTTAGTTAAGGGGCCAAAACGATACTACCTAAATAGTTAAGGGACCAAAAATGCAATTTAACCTTTTTATGATTCTAAACACACCCTAACTCTAAGTCGAAGGAACCCTAAAAAAACATTATCTTTGGGTCCTCTAAGGTTTCTAATGTAGCCAGTCCTAAAAACATCATAAGTTTCATTTATAGGAGAAGAATAGAAGATACATTAACCTAGTTTCATTTGTTGTGAATCATGATTTATCTATGTCTACTCCTTCCGGTATTTCAAGCAACTAGATCCATGTCATCTGCAAAACTTTTTGTAGGATGTATGTAATGTTAGTTTATCATGTTGAATTATCGAAACGGAGTGTTGCTACAATTTTTCAAGTTTTAATCATAATGCAAGCCTTTCGTATAACACTGATCAAACCAGTCTCCAAAAACATTTCGCTCGCTATGGGGAAGTTCTCGATGGTAATTTACTTTCCGATCCTCACAAACTACTAGTTTTTCATAGATGCAATAACAAAAAAAATGAGTTTCCCACTTTTAAATGGTTTCTGAATATGTTTAATTGCAGTTTTGCCCCTTAAATATCACAATCTTGCGATTTTGGTCCCCCTAAGTATCCCCTTCTAAATATAACATAGTGTGACAAAGCAAGCCAGTATGATGTTCTAATACGAGACCGATTCGACCGTCTTGAAAACAGGCAAGGAACTTGACCCTAACCGCGACCTGTCGGTAGAACCACAATTATCAAATAAGGAACTTGACCCTAACCACGACCTGCTGGTAAAACCAACACTATAAAAGTTCTTATCCCAAGAAGTTCTCACGATAGAGAAAACTCAAATATATTAATTAATCTTCAAACTTTGATTTTAGAATTACATGACCTTCTTATTTATAGCCTAGGCTTGGAATACTAGAGATAAATTCCCGCTACCATGCATTTATCAAATACATTGATACGTACGTGTTTATTACCCAGAAAATAGGCACTAACATGATTAAAATTCCCACTAGACTAGCCACTATAATAACTTAGAGCACTACTTTGAAGCATTTGGAGAGGCTAGGAGAATACAAAAGACCATCTAAAAATTCACCCAAAAATAAAAACGAAAATTGCTTATTAATATGGAGAAAATTGGACTTTTAATGCTTCTCGTCATGTGAATTTTTTATAGGTTTCCTTCCACATGCTTAGTGAACTCTTGATCTCATCATGTTCATTTTAGACCCAAATGTACTTTTTCCCTTTGTCATTTTAGGAACCCAACCTTGTAGTTCAAAGATTCTTAACTTTAGACCTTCGAGACAACTTATTTTACAAAATAGATGATGTGGCAAGGGGTAAACTAGAATTCGCATAAATGGTAGGAGACGAAAGTACCTTTAATCTCATACTTTGATGTTTTGAAGGTCTAAAAGAGAAGAATTTTTGATTTATAAGGTTGTAATCCAATTTCTTTTTACAGGTTAGAAATTCGAAATTGCTCAGATGGCAGAGTTAAAAGTACATTTAACCCTTAATTTTATATATGAGTTGATTGAGTGGTTTTATACATTACAACTGGTTGTTTTTAATGTTCCTCCAACAAAGATTATCATGGATCGTAAAACAGGAAGGCCTCAAGGCTTTGGTTTCGTAACTTTTGCAGCGGCCGAGGAGGCATCGGCTGCCCTTGAGACCATGAATCTTGTCATTAAGGCCATGAAAAACCAGGTATCGTTGTAACCTGCATTATGTTATTTTATATGTTAATGATTCTTCGATCTAGATCTTTTCTAGAATACATTTAAAAAAGATAATATAAGGGTAACCATGAAAATTCTTTCAAAATGGAATTGATTAAGTATTTGAAAGATGTACTTTCTCTATCTTGTATTAATTAGCATACTTGCTTGTTTCACGCACATTAAGGAAAAACCATTATCATTATAAATCAATTGATTAAGTTTGTTTCAAACCTATACCAAATAATACACTGAACCACAATTTTGAGAGTTGTGAATTCGAACTCACCAATTTAACTTTAAACGTGCTCATGCACACTTTTTAACCGAGTTTGATGAAAAGATGGTAATGGTCAAAATATTGACTTAAATAACCAATTTGGTGTAATTTTTTTTAATTACAAACATTTAACTTGAAGAGTTTAGAGAGAGTTTGTGTAACACCAACACTTCATATTAAAGATGTGTTTGGTATCCAACATGTTTATGTCCGACATGGTATTGGCATGACACGTTATCTATACATACTATAAATTTGAGGTTTTTCCTCAAATGTATAAATAGAAATGCAAGCTTTTCTAAACCATTTTCTTGACACATTGCACTATAAACTAAACCGTGCAATATCATGGATTTGTTATTCAATGCTATTTTTTTTTAAAATTTTTTTATAATAAGATAATACATTTTCAAGACCGAATTTAGGCATTATAAAATTTTGGAATGGTGCATAAACACTATTTTAATGGCGTACCTATTGTCTAATAAAAAAAAATTGGTCCAAATTGTCTAATAATTTTAATTATTGAAAATCCTGTTAATGAATAATTGTCTGAAAAATATTGATCCAAATAATTTTTTAAATTATTGCCAAAAAAAAATGGTCAAGATGTATAGTTTACGGGTGAAAACGTTGCTTTATTGCATGGTACAAAAACACAATATTTCAATGATCTAGCTTTTGTCCAACGATTTTGGTTACTGAAATTCTCATTCTTTGCAACTTGCAAGGATAAAAAATACAGTTGTCATCTCCTTGGGGCCGGTTTTTCCCCTTAAACAAAGTGGGATCAGCACACCTATTTGTTGTTTTATTAGAACACACAGACCGCAATTGCGATAAATAGTTATTGATCCACTGTTTATCATTGAACGTTTCCAAACAATAGTAGCAACAAAACTTTAAACTATGACACATTTGTAGAATTGTTACAAAGTTTATAATACTACGATGTTTCCAAATACTCAAAAGTAGAATGGTAATAAAGTTAGTAATAGTTAACAAGCATATTGAGGTGCGATGTTGTAGCAGACGCTGCTGCGAAAGCAATATTGTGGTCGCAATTGCATATCGCAATTTGAAACCATGAAACAATACATAGATTGCAAAAATAATTAACCACCAATAACATTAAAATATAAACTCCAAGTGCATCCTCAACATGTGTGTAAGGACATGTGAAATATCGGCAATATCATTGAGATGGGAAAGGTGAAAAAGTGCAATGTCGAAAGTGAAAAAATCAGGGGAATAGTTATGTTTGAAAACATAAAAAGCAGAATGGGAGTGACCAGTTGTAAAGAGAGAATAGTAAATTTGAAGCAAAAGAATTTGGAACAAAGTAGTCACAATAGTTTACTATGTGGTGATAAGCATCAAGGAGCACATCGTGTTTACCTGCATGCGACAAAAGTCTTAACAAGACTAAAAACATATACGAATGCGAAACTGAGTCAGATTCATAAGGATTGTAAGAGTGTAAGTTTGCGATAACATTTTCAATTGATTTGAAACGGTGAATGACGCGATTGAGAAGGGGGATCGTTGGAAGGAAAGCGGGATAATCATCATAATCATCAAAATCATCATCTTCCTTGAAATATGATGGAGGCAAGAAGGAGGGTACAGTTTGTATTTTATTTTTAGGAGGGACGTAGTTTTTCATCTCGGGGGAGTTTAGGTTTAGGATTTCATCCACAAACTTGGTTATGTTGATGGGAGATTGGGGTTTTTCACAACTTTGGAGGGTGCGAGTTGTTGTCATCATCTTTAAGGAGATTTTGAGGATCCTGCGGTGTGATGGCCGCAATAACTTTGATAAACAGGAATTCATGCTGGGACTGGCGGCCGACAAAGGGAGCTGCGGATTGATCGTAGAAGAATTCATAATATTATAAGAATCTCTCTAAAAATAATTAGATTTTCTTAACAAAAAATGAATTTAATATGAACTTTTATATTTTTTATGGTTAAAAATTTATATTAAATTTATGTTTGGTTAAAAAATTCTAATTTTTTTTTTGGAAATATTTTTACAATATTCTACACAATTCTGCACAATTTCATTAAAAAATACTAAAATTAACTTAAAAATAAGGACCAAAAGTAGTGATTGAAAATTTTATAGGGATTAAGGCCCCGTTTGGATAGAGCTTATTTTGAGCTTATGAAAAATAGCTTATGTAAATAAATAAGCTTTTATTTTAATTTATAAGCTTTCACCAACGAAAATTGTATCTTCATAAACCATTTTTTCATAAACTACCTTAAAAACTTATGAATAATACATAAAAACTTATTTATTTACATAAACTGTTTTGTATGAATCATTACATATACATGATGGTATTGCCATCTCTATTCTCTCAAAATTGACTATTAAATCTTTGAAGCGATTTGAATGTGTACGCAAATCATGGTCTCTATTATTTGATATATACCGCAATAATTTGTTAACAAAGGATCATCCTTATTGTGATGATGATGCATCTGTCCTCCTATTTCAAAAGAATCGGCACGGTTATAATGAGTCGAGGTTTAAGAATAAGGTCAAATTAGATTGGTCAAGTGTCAAGTTAGATGATCAACGAGTGTATAATTCTGATTTTGATATTTTAGGTTCTGGTAGTGTTCATAAAACTCTTTGTCTCATTTGTTCAAATCAAGGAAATATTATATTGTGGAATCCATTTAATAAGGAAGTCAAACACATTCCTCCTCTCCCTTTTATTTCCGGACCTTATTGGGGAGTTTACAATGCTTATTATGGATTTGGTTTTGATCGTGTCAGACACGACTATAAAATGATGTATTATATAACAAATATTGATTGCTCTGATGTTGACCTTGGTGTGCATCCAGATACGGAGCTAGATATATCTTACTACGGCCTAATGATGATATATAGTCTAAGAACTAACTCTTGGAGAATACTTGATCTTGATATGTGTTACAATCCTGATGATTGGGAGGGACAATTGTACATGGATGGACTCTCTCATTGGTTGTGTGAAAGAGACTTAGATAATGGTGATAGTGATTATACACATTTGCTGTCATTTGACTGGAGTAATGAAGTTTTCCTTACAACTCCTACCCCCATGAATGGATAATGGTGTTTTTGTGTGGCATCGTTTGGTGCTATTAAATTTAAATAGTTTTATTGTTTTGAGCATGAAAATGCAAGCACGAATACATTTCACATTTCAACTTTGGGTGAACTCGGTGTAAAGTAATCGTGGACTAAAATCTTCACTATAGGGCCTTGACTATCCTATCAAAGCGGGAAAGAAGGGTGATATGTTGTTCAGAAAAAAAGACCATGGAATAG
>Ga0228711_1000812_pt1 | contig 41993 bp, 11 predicted proteins | sample MedpolnodulmetaG_2_FD_177996 | JGI IMG/M metagenome (GOLD analysis project Ga0228711, IMG submission 177996) | Root nodule microbial communities from Medicago polymorpha collected in Santa Monica, California, United States - brown nodules | ecosystem: Host-associated > Plants > Roots > Nodule...
TACTTTGAATTTTGTGTACTTGCTAATTTTTCCAGTTGCATTTGCTACTTAGTTATCAGCTGTCAATCGCCACAATTTATTTTCAATAATCAGGCAGCAGCTTTGCAGAAATTAGTTTTATTACTAAATTATGGGTTTGAATACAAGTCAAGCTATTATAAATGGTGTTAAGAACCTGGTGTTGTTACGTCCCTTGCAACTGGTGCAGCATAGTTTGGTGTCATTGAGTCTACTAAAAATTGGATTGAGGATTCACATCCTAGCCTTGTGAGCCATTGGGCACTTTTCATTGCTGGGGTAGGAATGAAGGGGTAGCATCCGAAAATTGCATGTTAATAATTCATTTGAGGGGATTGGTTTTAGGAAGGATTAACTGGTGGTTTCATCTCTGCGCATATCTTAACCACTCCTTTGGAGTTTGGACATCAAAACCAGGCTGCAAGTTCAGGGTTCAACTGCGAGGTATAATGCTTAATAGTGTTATGGTTTAGTCTCATTATTTCCCATCTGCATTTTTACAAAGATGAGATGATGTATCATATCAAAAACCTTAGATATACTCATCTACTTCAGATTCCCATTCTTTTCTAACATGCTGTTACAAAGAAATTATAGTTAAAATGCATACTTAAACTAAGTCAGACTTGCTCTGGTCCATTTTTGTATTGTTCAGTTTGACTCATTTGTTGAACCAGTGAACAGTGACTTTGCAAAATTGGAAATTTGGCTTTGGTAACAGCTTAAGGTAACAACTTATTGTATTTCATTCATGATTAAAGTCTCAATATAAGGTGAGACAGAATAAAAATAGTGGGACTAGCACACAAATGAGAAGGCCGAGCTAAAGAGTAAACAACTGGATTGGTTTGTCTCCAAATGAAACTAATCGTTAAGTAGTTATTGCTAGATAATAGAGCCTTACAAAATTTAACAATTCTCCCTAGCTCACTATTATTGGTATCTTTCTTACCAATCTAAGTTTGAATCACTTGCAGACAATTCATTTCAATCATAATATGATACTGCCTCCATTCGCGCAGCCATTCCAATGCCACAAGCAGACCTGAGTAAGCCTCTAAACCAGGTTGTGTAAGACTGGAGCATGAGTCCCTGTGCATATACCCACAACCGAAAGCGTTTGAAACTGTGAATAGTTTAGGATCTGCATTGGTCTCTGTTTGGGCGAACAACACTGTATTGGCATGCTTGTTTCCATATTTACTTTAAGTTGATACTCCCTCAGTTCCTAAATATAAGCAAATTTTACTTTTTAGGTTCATTCAATTAATGATGTACACGTACATCATTAATTGAATGAACCTAAAAAGTAAAATTTGCTTATATTTAGGAACGGAGGGAGTAATAAGTAGTGGTGTATGTACTTTACACATTCTTCACATATTTTCATGTGAATTTATTATTGGAGAATATTATTTGATTAAAAAAGATGGAGAATCTGAATAAGTTTTGACTATACAAGACTCTTATTGGTTCCACAAAACCACAATCCGTACCATTTAGAGACTAAAGAATGAAATTCTTGTCATGGTATGAGGATTACAGGTGATGCCAAAGGCGTTTGTACAAATTAACATTGATAAAGGAAAGTGGCTCAACACAGAATTCTACTTTTTGAACATGAACGCCAACAATATTTCCCTTATCATACACCTAACTTTTCTACATGATATAAGGTGACTCATTGGTGAAATGGAATTTGCAAAGACTATTCACTGTCTAACTAATTTAACTATACACCTAATATCTCTATACAAGTTGAAAATCAGGAGTGTAAACTCCTTTAGATTGTCGAAAGAAATGAGATTGAAGAAGTGTTGTGTTTGAGAGTGTGAATGATACATTGTTCACTGATGCTGCAATCATTGTTCCATTAGGTTCTTGAGAAGTTTGGTTCTGCTGACAAGGATTATTAGAAATGTGTTTCATAATAGTTTTTTTTTTCTTTTCTCTGGCAACATTCTGTAGTATTCTTAATAAATCTTATCTATCATTCTGTAGTGTTCAATAATAACTATATACATTTAAGAGGTTTACTTACCAGTACAAATAATGGATAACTAGATAGTGTGTGCAGGCTCTATTAGTACGAGTCTGATTGATAATCCATTCAATTTTGATCAAAGCCGCAATGGTGTCCCCCGTATTTTGATAAAACCGCCGTTTTTGTTCCCATTTTAGAAATATTGACCAATCCGTCACTTTGATCATCCAACTTAATGACGTGTTAAATAATCATTCACTCTCAATCACTTGTATCATTTCATTTGATACTATTTTGGCTTTGTATTCTTGGTTACAACTAACACATATGTTAAGACTTTCAACAATTATGTCATTTGTTTTCATTTCACGTCATCTAATTAGATGCTCGAAATCATGAGTTGGTCAAAATTTCAAAAATGGAAACCAAAATTGCGCAATTAAAAATAAGGAGACCGATATTGCGGTTTTGTCATGAATTTATGATATAGAAATCGGGAGTCATTGTAGCATGAGAGAAAGATAAATTTGGTAAATTAAGGAACTTTTTTTCCTAGACCAAAAAAATAAATAAATAAACTTATTTATTCAAAGCAAAACGCTCAAAAGTAAAAGTATGTACTCAACTGGCATAATCTACTTTCATTCATTCACCAAGTAATTAAGAAGTATGCAAGACTAAAAACTATGAGAGAAAAATGCATAAAGAAATTCAATATTCAAAATCAATATCCAATTAACAAAATCTATCAAAAAAGTTAACTTCAAGCACCAAAACTGGTTCGTTTTTCTTCTTGAAATTGGTTATCTATGGTTATAGTGCTGAACATTTTTCTTGCAACAATGACCTCAGTGAAGTAACTTTGAGTTCATTTAATTACTACATTTTCTATGTTGATTTTACCTTGTTGAGGGGTTGTGTGGCGCCCAATGTTTGTCTGACAACTTCCTTTTCTCGGCATGATCCGTTGACAAGGTCCAATATGAGTAGCTTTCTTGCTTAGCGCTCCGTGTGGTTATTAGTGCTATAAACAAAGAGCGTGAGTTGAGTACCTCATTGTCAAGTTATACTAATCTTTGACCAGTTATGATATCTTCAAGACTCACATGTTCTTCAGTATAGTTGAAAAAGAATTGGTTAACCATTATTCGATTGTATTCACGCTCGGCTAACCTTCCATCGGTTATTATTTCTAGGTGTAAACAAATGCTCTCCATACATTGCATGATTGGTTAGTTATGAATGACTAGATGATGCAACATAAATTGAACTAGTCGCGTACAAATAATATCATTATTGCGTCGTAAAAACAAGAAACTAGTTTTTAGAAATATTTTATTCGGCTTACGATTGGATAAAAGCTATTAGCTCTTTCCAGTTGCTTCAATGGTAAACCGTAATTCTCTCAACTGATTTGGTGATATCACTACCTTATCACAAGGTGGTCCCTTTGTATAGTAACCTCTTTTACTTGACATGTCATTCCGCTCTTCACATTCTACTACTCTTTCTTTGCGCCATCTTGGGTGATTCATCATGGTGCATCCTTCCACCCCCAAATCCAATACTAGAAGTCGATAAGCTTCAACAACACAAAAAGGTATTCTTTGACAATCGATCCTTTTTTTAATCTTGTCATTCTTAGGGAAGAAGGTTGTTAGTTTGGAAAATGGAGGGGGGAAGAGAACTAATAAACACCCTTGGCTCGAAAAAGCTAGTTGAAGGTTCACAATACCTGAATAGGCTAAACTTCCAATTCTAACCTCTAATGAGGTTTTGTTGTAAAGGCAGGTTGCTTTCTTAGATAATTTCAAGAATTACTACTTTTAATTGTTAAATGGCTTCTTATTCTTGTATTTGATGCTACATAATGCACTTTCACCCGCTTCGTAGAATAGTTACTTACTCGAACACCGAAATTGTAGACGTTAATCTTTATTTAATGTTTCACTGCTACGCCACAATCCTGACCTCGAGTTTTTGTTCTCATGTAATGCCTTAGTTCAATGGCAAGAAGAGCATTATCAAGAATGGATATGTCGGGTACAAATGTAGATTACGTATCCGAAATGCATTTGTGAAGAATTCTTTTCAGCCTATTCGCGAGAACTTTGAAAAAAGTTTGTACAAAACATTACATAAGGGTTATGCTCATGACATTGAGAGATGGGGAAAGGTGCCCTCATTGAGCCACTACCAACATTCATGATATATATATCCTCACTACATATATTCCAAAAGTGTTCATAAAATCATGGATTTAAACCATCATGACCAATGCATTTGTTAGGCTGCATAGAAAATATCGCTTCTTTAAATTCCTCAATTAAAAAAGGAGCAAGTAATTGTTCATTGTCTTCAACATCAATTTATAACATTTATCATTGGTACTCTAAATGCTTTCCTTTTCCTCAAAATAACTTTTTGCTATGTATCTCATACCCACATCATCAGTAATACGAACACCATCATTATTTTCTAAAGAAGAAATGTGATTTACCTTTTTACTTGAGGTAGTCGCAATAAGAAAATACTTGGTGTTCAAATCCCCTTCACAGTACCAATGCATTTTTGCTCTTTGTCTCTGTACATATCATCGTGCACAAGAAGATGTGTCATTCTTTTCCTTAGATTTTCACACTGCAGCTCCAGACTATGTTCAACTTCAATTCATGGCGCCACACAAGAACCCTAATCGATCATCTCAAAGGCTTCACTACCCTAAACCCTAACCCTCTTTTCCACCATTTCTGCACCAACACTTCAGATTCAACTTCTCTTGCACTCTCCTACCTCATCAACAATTTTGGTTTTGACCCACAATCTGCTTCCAAACTCTGTTCCACCTACCATCTTCGTTTCAAGACCACCCAAAAACCTGGGATGCTACGGCCGTTGCCAAAACACCTTATATTTTGTCATTAAGTTTGGAAAAAAGGATCATTCCGAGGGCCGCTGTTGTGCAATTTCTTCTCAACAAAGATTTGACAGATAAGAATGCAAGCTTAACTTATCCATTTGTAGTGACTGATAAGTTGTTTCTTAATATGTTTATAAAACGATTTGAGAATGAGGCTTCTTATCTTTTAAAGTTGTACGAGGAAAAACGCAATCTTGGATACACCAGAGACGAGACATGCATGTCATGATTAGGTTTCATGTCTTTTAGACTGAATATGTTATTCTTGTTCCATATTCTATTTCAAATGTATTTGGTACAGCAGACTGTGATTGGATCTAATTTAGCTTTGCTTAGTTTGACAAATGCTGGTTTTGTATTGATTGATATTTCTTCAAAATCTTATTGTTTATCAGTCTTAATAACATCAAACGTTTTCTAGTACTACATGTGAAAATTTAATTTCCTAGCATTTATGGGCATGGAATACTTCTTTTTGGAGTGTAATTTCTCCTTCCATGTTTGTATAGTCCAATAATCTATGGCATAAATTCAGCTATACCAGATTATGTTATTCGATTTGAAATGATTTCAAGTTGTAGTTTAACCATGGGCAAATGCAGCCATGGTGGTAGCTGTCTGTGCACTTGTGGTTTCGGATTTGTGGACTACTTGCAGTTAGCATTATGCCACAGCCAGGGCAGATCTTACATAGCACTTAATTTCTTTACATATTGTCAAGTATGTTGTTATGTTTACCTGTTGGCCAATTGATATGAATTTGGTTGAGTCACGTTTAAATATCAGATGTTGTCCATGTTCAGTGTTTTATGTGACTACATTGCATTAAACAGTAGCTTGAATGGCTTGTTTTTGGTATGATTTGAGAGAGATATTCCTTAACTGCTTTTGGATATTATAACCTTGTAGAGTAATTTGGGGATGCATGTAATGGGATTCTAACCTCTGGAGTGGACTTCTTACTAATTTTTGGCCTTATGTTCTTGCCATTTGTTCACTTTGAAAGGCAATTTTTATTTTTTCTAAAGAATCTCACCTACAATGGAAGTTTTTTCTTAATTGAAGCAATATGAAGGAAGTTTTGTTCTATGCAACAAAATCATTTTGAGATGTTGTAGTTAAGATGTGTTGAGTGCTTTTGATTGAAAAAGATGCAGAACAATAAAGAAAATAAAAATTGATACGTTCAATTTGATTTAAATAAAATAAGATATAAATTTATATAAATTACCTCTACGTAGTTATTTAATTCGTTGAATTTATCTTTCATATGTCTTACTATTCCAATTATCATTATAAACTCATTCCAGGTTCACACAATTTACTGAGAAACCCTCATGCTTTAGATTCTAAGTAATTTTTTTTTCGTTGGTTCTCCACACATTGTTGTTTATAGGGAAGATTTAATGTAGTTTCTGTTACTGATATAAATTTTGGTCGTCTTCTTGAGCCACTTAGGCTCATTGTTTATTTTTCCATTTAAAGAATATCTTTTCTCCATTTGCTTTCTACTTTTATATGTATGTATTACTTTGAATTTTGTGTACTTGCTAATTTTTCCCGTTGCATTTGCTACTTAGTTATCAGCTGTCAATCACCACAATTTATTTTCAATAATCAGGCAGCAGCTTTGCAGAAATTAGTTTTATTACTAAGTTATGGGTTTGAATACAAGTCAAGCTATTATAAATGGTGTTAAGAACCTGGTCCTGGTGTTGTTAAGTCCCTTGCAACTGGTGCAGCATAATTTGGTGTCACCAAGTCTACTAAATATTGGATTGAGGTTTCACATCCTAGCCTTGTGAGCCATTGGGCACATTTTGTTGCTGGGGAAAAGGAATGAAGGGGTAGCATCCGAAAATTGCATGTTAATAACTCATTTGAGGGACTGGTTTTAGGAAGGATTAACTGGTGGTCTTATCTCTGCGCATATCTTAACCACTCCTTTGGAGTTTAGACGTCAAAACCAGGCTGCACGTACAGGGATCAACTGTGAGGTATAATGCTTAATAGTGTTATGGTTAAGTCTCATTATTTCCCATCTGGATTTTTACAAAGATGAGATGATACATCATATCAAAATTCTTAGATATGCTCATCTACTTCAGATTCCCATTCTTTCAAACATGCTGTTACAAAAAAATTATAGTTATAATGCATACTTAAACTAAGTCAGACTTGGTCTGGTCCATTTTATTTTTGTTCCGTTTGACTCATTTGTCGAACAAATGAACAGTGACTTGGCAAAATTGGAAAATTGACTTTTGTAACAGCTTAAGGTGATAATTTTAATTTGACAAGAAACAACTTCTTGTAAGAAGGCCGGGTTAAAGAGTGAGCAACTCGATTGGCTTGTCTCCAAATGAAACTAATCTTTAAGTAGTTGTTGCTAGATAATAGAGCCTTACAAAATGTAACAGTTCTCCCTAGCTCACTATTGGTATCTTTCTTACTAGTTACTTACTGACAATTCATTTCAATCATAATATGATACTGCCTCCATTTGTGCAGCCATTCCAAAGCCACAAGCAGACATAGGCCAGCTTCGGCTTCAGCAGGCCTGAGTAAGCCTCTAAACCAGGTCGTATGAGTCCCTGTGCATCTACCCACAACCAAAAGCGTTTGAATCTGTGAATAGTTTAGGATCTGCATTGGTCTCTGTTTGGGCGAACAACACTGCATTGGCATGCTTGTTTCCATATTTTCTTTAAGTTGATAATAAGTAGTGGTGTATGTACTTAACACATTCTTCACATATTTTCATGTGAATTTATCATTGGAGAATATTACAGTATTTGATTAAAAAAGATGGAGAATCTGAATATGTTTTGTCTATACAAGACTCTTATTGGTTCCACAAAACCACAATCTGTACCATTTAGAGACTAAAGAATGAATTTCTTGTCATGGCATGAGGATTGCAGGTTATGTCAAAGGCGTTTGTACACATTAACATTGATAAAGGGAAGTGGCTCAACACAGAATTCTATGTTTTGAACATGAACGCCAACAATATTTCCCTTATCATACACCTAACTTTTCTACATGATATAAGGTGACAAATTGGTGAAATGGAACTTGCAAAGACTGTTCACTGTCTAACTAAATAACTATACACCTAATATTATACAAGCTAGAGTGTGGATTAGCAAATCTAGTTTTTGTTGTGGAACACAATGTAAGTAAAAAAGAACAATGACAAATCTGCAATGTACAAAGCAACAAGGATTGTAGACGGTCTACTACATTGGCCACAGGTGGTTGGGGATATTTGAAGTTGCAACCATACCGGTTGAAATCACTCGCTAAGAATAGAAGCTAGAAATTGAGTCCTCGTTTCTAAGGTCCCTATCATATAATCAAGCAAATTGACCCTGCTGCGTTTGAAGTAGCTTATATAGTCATATGATATTAAAATACAGCACGTTTTCCATGTTTTTGTTGCAGAAGACTTTATCCCCCCAACAGCCAACCTCAACCACTTCCACCTATGTTAGTATTCCTTGGTGAACTCAAGGCCATCTGCAAGACAACTCAAGGTTCAGCTGAAGTCCTTATTCAATGGCCAGATCTTCCAAATTTTTGAAGTACATGGGAATCAGTTGATGTCATCAAAACACACTTCCTTTCATTTCACCTTGAGGACAAGGTTACTCTTTTGGGGGTTGTAAGACCTCATTAACTTTGGAAAAAAGGACCATTCTAAGGGATGCCGTTGTGCATTTTCTTCTAATAAATGGTTTGCGATATAAGAATGCAGTCTTAGTTTATCCGTTCTTATGGTCCGAGAAGTTGTTCCTTGATATGCCTATAAAATGTTTTGAGATTGAGGCTTCTTGCCTTTTAAAGCTGTACGAGGAAAAACGCAATCTTGCATACACCAGGGACAAAAATATGCATGTAATGATAAGATTTTTCAGGTATTTTAGCCTTAATACAATGTTTATTAAAGCTGTGAAATGATTTCTCCTTCAATATCTGCTTAAGAGTTATAATAGTTTTTAGGTTTACCTCCACATCATACAAATTTGTTCTTGCACTGAGAAACTAAATATTTATAATATGAATGCATGAATCAGTTTCAACTGTTGTATCTTCTTATCGCAATTTGACTTGAATGGTTCTATTCTTGTAATTTTTAGTTAAACAAATTATAACATGTTCTTTCTGTTGATTTATTCCATTTTATTAGGTTCTTATTTGTTTGAAGGGACATACCATTATCTTCAATTGTTTAACCATGTTAAAGTATAGCAAATCAGTTAACAACCTTGGCGACCGAACTTAAAACGTAGTGTCCTGCATTACATGCTCCACACTTGTGTTGAAAGAAAGAACCACAACCTTTGTTCCATTGCTCACCATGGTGTTGTTTGGTGAGGTAGCAGTATAATTGAATTGAAGCAACGAACATCTTTGAAATCAGGAGTGTAAACATCATTAGATTATCCAAAGAAATGTGATTGAAGAAGTGCTATTGTTTGGGAGTGTGAATGACACATTGTTTACTAATGCTGCAATCATTGTTCCATGGGTTCCTGAGAAGTTTGGTTGTTCTGATAAGAATTATTAGACATGTGTTAAACATCATAATGGATCTATTATTTCTTTCTTTCTCTGGCAACATTCTGTAGTATCCTTCCTAAATCTTATCTATCATTCTGTAGTGTTCACTAACTATACATTTAAGAGGTCTACTAGTACAAATAATGCATAGCTAGATAGTGTGTGCAGGCTATATTAGTACGAGTCTAATTGATAATTCATTCAATTTTGATCAAAGCCGCAATGGTGTCCCCCGTATTTTGATAAAACCGCCGTTTTGGTTCCCATTTTAGAAATATTGTCCAATCCGTCACTTTGATCATCCAACTTGATGACGTGCCAATCAATTATTCACTCTCAATCCCCTATATCATTTCATTTGATACTATTTCGGCTTTGTATGCTTGGTCACAACTAACACATTTTTTCAAGACTTTCAACAATTATATTTGCTCAACTGGCATATCTACTTTCATTCACCAAGTAATTAACAAGTATACAAGCCTAAAAACTATGAGAAAAAGATGCATAGAGAAATTCAATGTTCAATCAAAATCAATATCCAATTAACAAAATCTATTAAAAAAGTTAACTTTAAGCACCAAAACTGGTTCGTTTTTCTTCTTGAAATTGGTTATCTATAGTTATAGTTCTGAACATTTTTCTTGCAACAATGACTTCAGTGAAGTAACTTTGAGAGTTCATTTAATTAGTGCATTTTCCATGTAATCTAGTCTTATTGTATCGAGTACAAGTGAGACATTGTAATAAACATTTGTATCATGTATAAAACTTCAATTTTATATATTCAATGAATTTTTCCATTTGTTACCGTGTTCAAAATTCAAATTGAAGAGTCATGTTTTACATATCTGTGGAATCAATGCTGATCCCTCTCCTTTTCTTGTTCCTTACAAGACCAGTTCAGTACAATTTTTGTTTGAATGCTTTATCTGAAACTAGTCTTCTGCTCTCTATATCATGCTCATTTTCCACTTCTCTGCACAAGATGATACCCCCACAACCAGTTTTTTTTTTCTTCTTTCTTTCCACATATCTACTACAGTGAAATATGTGAATCTAAAAGTCCACAAACATATAAGAGAAATGATATTTGTACAATCATTTTGTGATAACTTTTGGACAATTCTCTCATACTCACATTATGTTCTTACTCTCTCTCTCTCTCTTCCTTTTTCTCTTTCTGCTGTTTTTGACCAATAAAAAGAGAAAGGAAAAAAAAGAAGGTTGTCACAAATGTTGTCACAATGGTTGTACACATATCACCACTCAACATATAATCTGAAACAAAGGAACATTAAAATAAAAGAAAAATTCAGTTCATCATTCAACAAGCAAAGAGGAGGATAACACATCATCAATTAAGGCATGACGAAGAGTTTCAACCAAAAATATAGGAGTGCATTTTTACAATCATCCCAATCCCCTTCATCATCACAACCCAATCTATGGAACAAATTGAACAATTATCATAACCCACTGATCCAGAACCAGAAGTTTCATCACATATGAGCGAGACGTTGATATTTATTTTGCCACCTGCCAATCACATATGAAAGAAAATGGAGATGTCCATTTCCTCTCCATTGGAGAGGATCCTAACCACAAAAATTCCTCTGGCTGTTTCCAATCTATTAAGTTGTTGATCAATTACAAATCTGATGCTTCTACAGGGGATCCTTCTTTCAATGGCCTGATATAAATCAAATAAAACTTCATTATTCAGATTGAAGTTTTTATCATAATAGAATTTAATAAAGTGAAGTATTAGTCAATTTTCAATTACCAAAATAAATAACATGGTTTTATTTCCAAAGTCTAATATAAATCATTGCAGCGGTCCATATTTTCTTCATCATATAAGGTAAAGGAACTATAAACTGAACCAGGAAGTCAGCTGCTTATTCTTACTCTTATTTCATATTTTCTTATATGCACAAAAAAACTACAGTGAGAAATGGTTCCATAAAAAGCATCTGCAGCAGCAGTCACTAGTTAAATCATTCCATCATTGTCTTTGCTTCACATTTAAGCAACATGGAATAAGAGCATTCATATATTTCATATTCTTCAAAGGTCAAACTAGCTCCAATCAAGTTTCGAACAAGTATTCAAATCCAATAAGGAACAAGATAACAAATTAAGGTTAAACACCTGAAAATTTGGTAAAGACATGCCCAGCTTTGTCTCTTGTTTATGCAAGATTCAGTTTTTCTTCATAAAGCTTTAACAGATAAGGTAACTCCTCCTTAAAACGATTTATATATGTGTCAAGGAACAACTTATCGCTCATTAAAAATGGAGCAGTTAAGCTTGCATTCTTTTTTCGCAAACCTTTCTTCAAAAGATATTGCACAACTAAGGTCCTTGGTATGATACTTCTCTCAAGACTAGAACTAACAGCCCTTGATACAAAAGCTCATTACTAAGTAATTTATCAATGGATGCTAACATGCAATGAGGTTGCTTTCTGGATATTTCAAGAACATCTTCATCAGACCAACCCTATTTCCTAAAGGCATCATAATTTTCTTTCCACCAGATTTTGGATAAATATGGTTTGGCAATCAATGCTATTGAGAAAGTTGACTGTGAAGGATCAAACTCTGAATCCTTGAATTCATCCACATACTCAGGCAAGTCACTTGCATAGAGTACCTTAATCGGGCTCCGAAGCAATTTGCAATATTTGAGTTTGTTACTCCACTCTCGATCAGCACTCTGATGTTATGCACCCCATACGACTTTTTCCAAAGAAAATTGGATTGTAATTCAACAAAGCAAAAGTGTCTGTCAGATTGCAAGAATCTGTAAACCAATTCATAGGTTAAGACTAATTGAATTTTCATGCTTGCTTTCAGGATGGTGTTGGGGTTCTTACTGCCAAGCTAAAGAATGTCAGAGTAAGTGGCACCTTTGAGTATGAAAAATTGAAACTTGGGCAACACCCTTTCGGAGGGTTGCAGGAAAGTAGCCATGGTGCCTTTGCAATCATCTCATGTAATTGGGTGTTAGAGAAACCATGGTTTGTAAAGAATGTGAGAACAGAGTAAGGTTTTGGGTGGACTTGAATCAAACACAGTAGGTGGAGAAAAAGTTGGAAGCAGATTGTGGGAAGAACCAAAAATTATGGATGAGGCATCGCCAACTCGATGGGGCTGAAGTTCAACACAGAGCTTTTTGGTTGTTAATTTATAGCAGCGCCGGCCAACATCCAACAGCTCCAGTCCTTCTGGTTGGTTTGCTTGCACTAAAGTGCCTTAAGTAGCCCTCGATGAGTCCGTTTATATCCGTCTGAGCTTTCAAAGATATACTGACCATAGGTATCTTACTTACCATCAGATACCGACAGTGTAGCAGCACAACGCTTTTATTGCTCTCCCACAACCCTGTTTTCACGGTTGAGACTGTTTGCATTTCTCTATGGTCTTATTCTTATTGTGTGCCTTGTAATCACGTTTGGATCCACGAAGGCAATTGCTCGTGTGTTCCCCTAACCCAACCCAGGGATTGAATCAGGCCACAACTATTTGCGTTTTTGGTATTTGCAAAGCAATTAAAATTGCAACTCAAACCTAAAATCAGTTCAAACACAGCAACCTAGTTCGGTATAGCTTAACTTATGCTATAAATTATTGGACTAAACAAATGGTGAAGGAGGAATGACGCTGTCACAAAAAAGTATCCATGACCATAAATGCAAGAAAAGTTCAACTTTTACAAGTATTACTGGGAAATTATAAGGTATTATTACGAGTACGACCGATATAAATCACAATTTTGAAAAATTGTCAATCATAACAAATATTTATCTGAGTGGGAAATGAAACAAGTTAACTAATCTATCTACATTCACCGACTGTATGAAAAAGTATTGAAATCGAATACAGAACAAGACAACAAATTGAGACTATAATACCTGGGGGGATTCATGACATGCCAATTTTGTCCCTGGTGTGTACAAGATTCAGCTTTTCTTCATAGAGCTTTAAGAGATAAGATGACTCCTCCTTAAAACGTATTATGTATGTGTTAAGGAACGACTTATCAGTCATTACAAATGGAGTAGTTAAGCTTGCATTCTTTTTCCGCAAACCTTTCTTTAGAAGATATTGCACAACTGAGGCCCTAGGTATGATAGTTTTCTGGAGACTACAACTAATAACCCTTGGCACTTTGGCAATGGCCATAGCATCCCAACCCAACTGATTGACCCAAAAGTTCATCACTAAATTAATTTTATCAATGGATTTTAACATACAATGAGGGTCCTTTCTAAATGCTTCGGCAATATCTTCATCAGACCAACCCCATTTCTTAAAGGTGTCGACTTTCTCTTTCCATAGGGTTTTGTTTATAGTTGTTTTGGCAAGCAGCGCTATAACAAAAGATGCTTTTGAAGGATTAAACCCTAAATCCTTTAATTCCTCCACCAACATCGGTATGTCACGTGTCCGGAATACCTGACTCCAGTCCCGAAGCAATCTTGCCATGTTTGGGTCGGTCATTCCATTCTCAACCAGCAATCTGATATTAGATGACACATTACTCTGTCCAAAGAGATGTGAATTTCGAATTACACAAGCAATAGTGTCATGGTGAGATTGCAAGAATCTATAAACCAATTCGTAGGTTGGGACTAAAAGATTTTCCAGGCTTCCAGCAAGAACCAAGGGGCTCTTACTGACAAGGTTAACAATATCAGAGGTAGAAGCACCTTTGGAGAGTAAAAATTGAAACTTTGGCAAAACCCTTGTGTTGGGGTCGCAGGAAAGTAGCCATGGTGCCTTGAGAATCATATAACGTAATTGGGAATCAGAGAAACCATAATTTCTAAAGAAAGTGAGAACAGAATCAGGTTTATGGGCAGTGTTGAAACGAACATTGTAAGAGGAGAAGAGTTTAGAAGCAAATTGTGGGGTGCAGCCAAAATTATGGATGAGATAGGACACAACAAATGAAGGTGAATCTGAAGTTTTAGTGCAGAAATAATGCAAAGAAAATGGCAATGAGTAATGTTGAAAAGGGTTAGGGTTTGGGGATTGTGGGGAAGTTAATCCATTGAGATAATAGATTAGGGTTCTTCTATTGAATTTGAACATAATGAATAGGTTGATACCTTCAAATTCAATCTCTGCCTACCGGCGAATATTTGGTTGCTTCATTTCATGGTCAGCAGAGGTGGCTTCACGGCGGATGCGACGGTGGGTTTCAGAAAACCCAGAATCTGATGACATGCTTAATAAATTGCTACGTCGGTCTCCGTAAGCACCTTTGCATTTTTCAACTTTTTCAAGAAATTTAAGAAAAATTGTTAATTTAATTAATGTGTTTGTTTTGTGTATTAATATTATCAAATTGTTTTTTGTTTAAATGTGTATTAATATTAAATTTGATTTTTCATATTTCGCGGCAACTTAGTAGAATTAATTAATTAAATGTATGTTTAGAAAAAAAATAAATGCATTTAGTAATTTGAAAAAGAGTTTATATTCAAAGATAAATTTTTATTCGAAAAAGTGTTTAGATATTGAGACATAGAGAGTATGTAAGATCATTTTGAGTTTTAAAATAGCACAAGAATTAAGAAAAATGTTTTTGTATTAAATTTGTTAACAATATACATCCTCTTTTGAAAATTATTTGTCGATTATTAAGAGAGAAAAATGATTTTTTTTTTCTTCTTAAATGATGGAGACCAAAATGATTGATATGTTTTTGTTTTTTTAAAGTAACGATTGATATGTTAAATCTTTTCATTTAATTAAGGATATTTTGTGAAAAATTAATTAATGCACCTTGATATTTGAAGAGAGTCATGTAAAACAGCAACAACAAATTTAATGCACCTTTATTTTATGAGATAATAGTCATTTTGGTCTCGGTTTTTGAACATGTAACGAGTAGTCACAATAGTTTCTCAATGTATCAAAATTTAAAATAGATTTGGTTCTTAATGCAGCCCCGAAGCAATCTTGCAACGTTTGAGTCGGGCACTCCATTCTCCATCAGCAATTTGATATTAGATGCCACATTATTGTGCACATAGAAAATTGGATTTTGAATTATACAGTCAATAGTGTCGTCGTGAGATTGCAAGATTCTATAAACCAATTCATAGGTTGGGAATATTTGATTCTCTAGGCTTGGAGACAAGACTATGGGGTTCTTAGCGACAATATTAACAATGTCAGAGGAAAAATTAAAACTTTGGCAAAACCCTTGTGTTGGGGTCGCTGGAAAGTAGCCATGTTAGCTTCACAATTATATCGCGTAATTGTGTATGTGAAAAATCATGGTTTGTAAAGAATGTGAGAACAGATTCAGGGTTTTCGGTGGACTTAAAACGAAGACGATGAATGGAGCAGAGTTTGGAAGCCAATTGTGGGTCGAACCCAAAAGTGTGGATGAGGTAGGAGACAAGAAAAGAGGTTGAATCTGAAGCGTTGGTGCATAAATGTAAAGAAAAGGGTAATCTTGTCTTGTTAGATAAATATAACAATATGATATACGTGTCTGTTTCATATTCACATGAGTATGTTACTCCACATATTTTGAGATATCCGCAACTAATTGTAGATATTCAGAGATAACAACTTTTGTTAAAAAAAAAATGAATTTCTATGATTTTTATTTCTAATTACTTGGAATTTCTTTGGTGGATTGTAAGGTGAGGGTTCAATTAAGTCCAAGCACCAAAAAAACATCATTGGACTGAATCAATGGTCAAGATTATTTAAAAGTAAAATTAAGAACATCTGTTTCTTTCCACACATAACCCTATTTCCATTTGCATCTCTTTCAATACACCAAGGTATGTACAAGATGTTGCTGAAAGTAAAATGGACCCAATGATGAAAATTGGCCACACCATGGTGCAATTGAACGACAATTAGAATTATGTTCTTCTCCCAACACAAAACACTCGCGCACAACTGAACTTTTCAAAATATCCCTGCGTGAGTTAACTCACGCAAGTGTAAATTCCAGCGTGAGTTAAGTTGCGCAGAATTTAACACTTGCACAAATTAACTCACGCAGAGGTATTTTCGATATTTCAGTTGGGCACGAGCAAAATGTGTTAGGTAAAGAGCAGAATTCCGACAATTATGGATGTTTTTGCTTTTGGATTGGTTTAATAACAAAGGTAGAACAAAGGTTTAAATTTGACCAACCGCTTGAATTGAATTTCCATTTTCATTATCACCATAATGAGAGAAGCAATTTATTTGATTGAATGAATGTTAACAATTACACAACTGGAGATTTTTATTTGGATTGATTTTGTCCCACTATCAATTCGATTATAGTGTGTTATTGTTTGTTAATGTATACTACATATTTTTATTGATTTGAAGAAAAATAATGGTTACTTGCTTGATCTTGCCCATAAAACAAAACCACACATTAGTTGCATCATCTCAAGTTGCAGAGGATATGGGTGGAAAAGAAGTTGGAGAGGATAGGGATATGTAAAAATTGTGTGTGGAAAGGAATAAATGTTCTCAATTTTACTTTCGAATAATCTTGACCATTGATTCAATCTAACAATGTTTTTTTGGTGTTTCACCGATGAAAGACTTAATTGAACCCTCACTTTAGAATTTACCAATTTCTTCAAATTCTTATAAAACCACAAAAATATTAACACATAAAAATTATATACATTTCACTCTAAATTTAACAACAAAATTTCTAACCAAAACAAAATATATTCAATTGGTCAGCTAGTAATTGCCGTGGGGGTGGAGAATATACATGGAAGGAGGATATACAATGTGAAATGGAAAAGGATTTGGACAGTGTAAACTGGAAAGGAACATGGGTGGACCTAATAAAAGAGGTCCATATTTGTAGCAACTCATTTTGAACTTAATGAATTGAGCTTCTTTCACTCATTACAACTGCTTCTAATTACATGATACGTAATTCTTAAAAAAGCCATTTCTTAACCTTCCAATTCTTAAAAAAGCCATTTCTGCTTGATACGACATCATTTTCCATGACTGTGTGACTGGTATTTTGCAACAGCAGCAAATCTAAATATGCAGGTAACTTCTGCTATGTCATCGAATACAACTTCTGCTTAACAGAATTTGAAAACATAAAATAAATGCTTAAATAATGGAGTTCAATGTCAAGCATTCATGAGATACTTTCAAATTTTAGCAATCGCACTATCCCTTGTATAGTTGGGTTCCTGCCTATTAAGAATTCAGAGTCCCTAACCCTTTCAAAATGAATCTTGATCAAAACCATTGTTCCAACAATATTCAACTATTCATACTCCATTCATGCAAGTAAAAAAAAAACAACATAACTTGTATAGTTTAATTTAGCATTAACAGAAATATAAAGCCCATTCGAACTTTGTACTTTAAGGACTTCAATTGGAACGTAAACCCTTCCTCTGGTTGGACACAGCATACTTGGTAGCTCTCTCTTCAACCTTGTTCTTTGTGTGAGCTTGGTGAAAGAAACAAACATCTACATTGTTGCTGCAAAAGACAAAGAAACTTACTGTTCAAATCAATGTAGTCCTAATCATTAAAAAAAAAATTATGGCATTTTTCAGACAACCATTTACATTCAAAAGGGACCGCATAGCAATTTTTGGAAGCACATGAACTATATTGGATGGCACTAGCAGCTCATAGTAAAAATTCCTAGCTTTAAAACATAAATATATCCAATTGCTAATAGATTTCTTTCACTTCTAGACCATATGTTATGTTACTTCACCTTAGAGGTATATATATCCCTTTTATTTGAAACACTTATCGAGCAAGTATGAGCGCCATGATACTACTATAGAACTTATCATTCAACCTCAAGGAAAGTATCTCATCATGTCCATACTCTTTCAGCAAAGAGTCAAACAAACAAACAACAAGCTTGGTTCATAAAGATTATACACCACTCCTCCAAACATGTAGAAAAAAAAATTGATCTAAAACAACAGTTAAATCCGCAACAAAAAAAAAGGAAAAAAAAAACTCAAATAATTTGGTCCATAAAAATAATATATACCAATTTAGTGCCAGTTCTAATAGTAGGGCACATACAAAAGATAAGTACAGCAATTCAAATAACTTGGTTGAGGTCAATTAAATATTTTCAGATCTTATTTGACTTAAATCAAATGAAACAATTATTGTTTTCTTTATATTTCCTTATTTATCCAATTAAAAGTGCTTATAACACTATACAGGGGATGTTTCATCCCTTATCTTGATATTCAGGTAAAATAATAGGCTCAATTGCATGTTTCGTCCCTTATGTTTATTTTAAGTTTTGAGTTGGTCTTTATGTTTTAAAAGTTTCAAGTTTGTCCAAAATGTTAATCATATTGGAATAAGTTAGTCCCTTCCGTCACTTGGCCGTTTAGAGATCTGAGTTGAGAATATGAGTGTTGGAATTTTTTATTTTTTGGAATAAAAGAGGGCCAAAGCCCAAAAATGAGTGTCGGAATTTAACTTATTGTTTTATTAAACTCAAAATTATGTGGCGGACCAGACTAACTTATTCCAACATGAGTAACTTTTTGGACCAACTTGAAACTCTTAAAACATAAGACACCAACTTGAAACTTTTAAAACATAAAGGACCTACTTAAAACCTAAAGTAAACATAAGGGACCAAACATGGAATTAAGCCTAAAAAATATACATGTGCATAAACAAAATAGGATGTAAAACATTGGTTTAATAAAAGTCACAAATTAGAAAGAGGTTGAAGGCTTAAATAACCGTTAACTTGCACCCATAAAATACTCTACAAGCTTATACAAGTCCAGTTTGTGCATGAGACAATATGCGAAAATTGTCATATAAAAGAGTTACTTAAAATTAAATAGTCCTGCAAATAAGTTCTTGAAGTAATATTTGTTCAGTGAATGATGTAGTCCTATAAAATACAGGAAATGGACAACATTGTACATACCCATGGCAGATAATTAAACTAATACCTATGAACTATGATATTTAAACCTGAGTCTAACACAGTGACAGGGGACAGAGATCTCAGGACAAAGACGATTGAATCAGTTACGACCATAAGAGCTCACATAGGAGACGACGGAGGCTTAACGCAGTGACAAGGGACAGATATGCAAAGCCATAGAGGTTGTGTTGAGGGTGAATGTAGCAATCAAAGTCAAACAAAAAAAATAACTTATGGCTCGGAACTTGGTTAACCGTAGCCGGTAAAGAAATAAAATAAAAGGTTGATGTGGCTTCAAATGAGAGGGTGTGTTATAAAGAGTGTCTTGAGGGTGTGACCCTAGCATTCCTCATCCCTTTTATTTGCATACACTTATCGAGCAAGTATGAGCTCCATGATATTGATACTGCTATAGAACTTATCATTCAACCTCAAGGAAAGTATATCATCATCATGTCCATACTCCTTCAGCAAAGACTGTATGATATTTAAACCTGAGTATACCGTATCTATATCAAAATAATACCTATGAACTAATGATATTTAAACCTGAGTGGCTGAGTCTACCATATCCATATCAGTAGGCCAAAAGGTAAAAATAACAAGAAGCAAAAAGTCAAGTGCTATGTAAGGAAAGACTGTGGCTTCAACGAAGTGTGTAGTGTTTTGAATAATTGCAGTTGACATTATTATTAAAATTCCAACCATTATTATATTAATTTTGAGTTTTGGGAGCTCTTCACAACTGTACCGCAGACATTAGTACAGATGCATTTGTCCACAATTATCTGCAATTTTAGTATTTGCAAAGCAACTACATGCAACTGGAACCTAAAATAAGTTTGAATTCAGTAACCTAATCCGGTATAGCTTAACTTATACCGTAGATTTTTCGGACAAAGTAACAAGGAAGGAGAAATGACTAAATCGCAAAAAAGAATTATGTTCCCATAAATTAAAGAAAATTTCAACTTTTGAATATTGGTATTAGATTCAGACTAAGATGCATAACCATTTGAAAAAATATCAATGAAAACATAACCAACAACGAAACAAGTTAGCTAAAGTAGCTACAATCACAGTCTGTACCAAAAAGTATTAAAATCAAATACGGAACAAGATAACAAATTATGGCTAAAATACCTGAAAATCTAATCATGATGTGCATGTTTTGTCCATGGTGTAAGCAAGATTGAGTTTTTCCTCATACAACTTTAATAGATAAGAAGACTCCTTCTTAATACCCTTTATACACATACCAAGAAACAACTTCTCAGGCACTACAAATGGACAAGTTAAGCTTGCATCCTTTTTTCGCAAACCTTTCTTCAGAAGATATTGCAATACAGAGGCCCTTGGAAGGACCCTCTTTTCGAAACTTAAAGATAAAACTGATGGTCCTTTGGCAAGGGCAAGTGCATCCCAACCCAACTGATTGACCCAAAAGTTCATCACTAAATTAATTTTATCAATGGATACCAACATACAATGTGGTTGCCTTCTAAATGCTTGTAGAACATCTTCATCAGACCAACCCCACTTCTTAAAGGCATCGACTTTCTCTTCCCACAATGTTTTCCTTACAGATAGTTTGGCATGCAATGCTACACCAAAGGTTGTTTTTGAAGTAGTAAAACCCAAATCCTTTAATTCCTCCACCAATTTCAGCATGTCACATGTCGGTGTCTGAAATGCCCGACTCCTTACCCAAAGCATTCTTTTAATGTTTGAGTCGGCCACTCCATTGGCAATCAGCAATCTAATGTTAGATACCACACGACTGTCTCCGAAGAAAGATGGATTGCGAATTATACAATCAATAATGTCCTTGTCTGATTGCAAGAATCTATAAATCAATTGATAGGCTTGGATAATTTTATTATTGAGGCTTGTTTTCAGGATGTAGGGGTTCTTAGTGAAAATGTTAACAATGTCAGAGGTAGAAGCACCTTTGGAGAGAAAAAATTGAAACTTTGGGAAAACCCTTTTAGAAGGGTTGCAGGAAAGTAGCCATGGTTCCTTTGAAATGGTAAGACGTAGTTGGGAATCAGAAAAACCATAGTTTCTAAAGAAGGTGAGAACAGAGTCAGGATTTTGAGCAGTCTTGAAACAAACATTGTAAGTGGAGCAAACTCTGGAAGCAGATTGTGGGGAAAAGCCAAAATTGTTGATGAGGTAGGAGACTGCAAAAGAGGTTGAATCTGAAGTGTTGGTGGAAAATGTTGGTGATGATGGGTAATAATGTTGAAAAAGAGGGTTAGGGTTAGGGTTAGGGTTAGGGTTTGGTGAGAAAGTTAAGGCCTTGAGATGGAGAAAAGCTCTATGACGATGGATATTCAACATTTAAAAATGGTAAATGTTAAAGCATATGAATTTGAACCCTAATTCTGGGAATTTGATTGCATAAAATGAGTAACTTACCTGTTAGTTCGAAACGAAATGGAGGACCTGGAAAACAAGGGGTGATGGAAAGGAATGTAGGAGCTCGTGTTTAGAGAAGCAAAATGAAATTGAAGAACAGTGTCATCTAGTCACAATAGTTCTCACAATATGCACTCTCCTTATCAAAATAGTCTCTTACTTTAACAAACGTAAATTGTAAGTTTCGTCAATTATCCAATTGAAATTAACAAAACTTTAATTACTCCTGAAACGTTAATCAATTTACCTCATCCATCAAATTTTAGTCACAATAGTTCCAACAGTATGCACTCTTGCTATTCAAAATAGTTTTTGATGAGTACAAAGATTTATATTTCCGATGATAAGTGCTTATATCTTTCATGCATACTCCTCATCTTAACTATCCGCGCGTTAACCTCCACACTTCAATCCTTCGAGAGCTCTTGGCGTTACAGAAAACATTTTAATTTGATTAACGAATTGAACAATCACTTTTTTTGTAATTTCGCTACATTAAAAAACTATTGTGGTTATTCATTATATATTCTAGAACAAAAAATTACTATTTACCAAATTTAAGAGTTAGCGCAAGAATAAATGAAAGAGAAGAAAACACTAGAGTTTAACATTTTATTTGAACTTAGGAGTACAAAATAATGTTAGCAAAACATCTTCTTTAACACACATTTGATAAAATTCACATGAATTCCATTAAATTTACATCAAACTAAAAACAAAAATTCCATGAAACTCATAACATGGTTAAGGTATATAAACTTTGTGTTATGTTAACAAAGTGTTACTAAGAGAAAATTGTGTTGGAAAAAACATTTCTTAAAATTTTAAAACATTGACAATACACATCTTTCAAGACATAATTAGTGTATATATGATTTTTTATAGAGTTGTCTAAAAAAAACTAGCTCAAAATTCAACTTCTAGGTCAACGTTTTGATATTTTGGTTTCTTGAGTTTTTGGTGCATTAAAAATTCATATTTAATCCATCCGTTATCGAAAAATTATAATTTTTTGTGGAAAATGTTTTTTTTATGTCCTTAACATGTGTGAAAAAAATATGAAAAATCTCAATATCTATATAAATTTTCCAGACGCGCAGTTGGAAAAATATTACGATTTTACACGTTTCAGTAAAAAATTCAAAATAAATTGAGGCTTAGTCAAAATACTACGTAAATTTGCAGATCCTATATATGTATTTTTATAGAGGTTTCTGCAAAAAAAACAGCTCAAAATTCAATTTTTAGGTTGATATTTTGGTGTCTTAAGTTTTAGGCGCGTCAAAAATTCATATTTAATCCGTCCCTTTTCGAAAAATTCAAATTTTTTGTGGGAGATGTTATTTTTTTTTTTTCTAAACATGAGTGCAAAAAATAGTGAAAAAATTCAACCTCTAGGACACTTTTTCGGACTCGCACTTGGAAAAAAATTGCAATTTTTCATGGTTCGGTCGAAAAATCAAAATAAATCGAGAATTAGTCTGAATACAACGAAACTTTATAGACATATCTATAAAAATACATATAGAAGATGTGCAAAGATGCGCATTTTGGTCAAAAAAAAAAAAAAAATCGAGACTTATTCGGAATCTTACAAAACTTTGCACATCCTCTATATGTATTTTTATAGAAGTGTTCCTAAAATTCCGAATAATTTTCGATTTATTTTGATTTTTCGACTGAAACGCGTAAAATCACAACTGCAACTGCACTTAGGTGCAGCAAAGTCAGAGGCAGTTGGTGCCAGCGGTAGTTAACTTCCGCTAGGGGTAATTTGGTCATTTACTTGTGTTTTAAGGAAGTTTTATATGTCAAAACAGCCATTTTCAATTTATTTTTTGAAAAGTGATAATACCAATATAGCGCTTAGCTCCATATTAACTTTGTAAACCTTATATTTCATATGTCCTCGTGAGCTTAACTCAGTTTGGTAAGGACAATGCATAATATATGCAAGGTCCGGGGTTCGAACCCCGACCACCACCAAAACCTTATATTCCATCTTTGATGAAGGGTTAAAAATTGAAGCAAAAGATCTTCCATTCAAATTCAATTGTATAGGTGTGTGAACTTTCAAGCAAAAAATCTTACAGAAAATATTGTCAATATTTTCAATGTAATACAGTAGTTGAAGTCTTCCATATGAAGGGGAATACCTTTCTTTTCAGTTTTTAATAACAGGAGAAAATATTTGGTCAAAAAAGATATTATCCCAAATGGAATGATGAAATAAAACAATGGATCAATGAGACTTGGTGGCTCAAGAGTCAAGACAACATCAATGTTGAATCTCATTGTACATCAGTAACAGAAACTACACAAAATCTTTTGAAGAATAAATCGTTGCAGCAGTCCTATTTTCTTCACTAAACAAGGCGAAAACTGAATCGGGAAGTAAGCTGCTAATCATCATTGCAGCAGTCCATATTTTCTTCACTAATTATCCCAATGCTCAAAAGTCAAAACCCTTTAAAATATTTCAAATCACAAGCCAAAGCCAACAATTGAGATTAGTGAAACTAATAACTAAGTATCCACCCCAATACACACTCAAAATACAAGGATGAAGGATGATTGATGAATATTTCTAGCAAAGGTAGCAACAGCAGCATAAACATTCAGCTAAGCTAGGTTACAAATAAGCATTGGATATTAAAGAATTTGTGCTCGTGCTTCAATAATTTATAAGCATCAAGTAACTGATATACATTGCAAGTTCGCAATTGTAATGAAAATTGAAGATTACAACTATGAACAAGCGCTCCAAGTTCTAACCCCATCATAACGAAATAACTCAGTTAAGCTAATTGCAACTTAGACAGGGTTAACCCAAGTACTTGAATATGGGATGAAGAAACATTAAGATGTTGAATTACAGAAAATGTGTGCTTACAAGTTAACCATTCAACAGCTTCCAGACGCTAGACTGTCCTCCCTGATTTTTCAAACACCCATTTTTTCTAGGTATAGCTTTAACAAATTATCTCCTTCCTCCTTAAAACACTGCACATACTTTTCAAGAAACACCTTTTCATTAACACCAAATGGAGTAGACAATTCAATATTATTTTCTATCAAACCTTTGGAGATTAAATACGAAACAACACAAGCTCTCGGAATGACCCTATTCTCCAAACTATACGAAAAAACCTCTGGCCTTTTCACAAGAGCTGAAGAGTCCCAACCCAACTCATTGACCCAAAATCTCATCACCTTATTAATTTTCTCCGTGGATGCCAGCATACACAATGGCCGCTTCCTAAACGCTTCAAGAACCATTTCATCCGACCAACCCCATTTCTTAAAGACAACAACTTTTGCATCCCAACGAGATTTCGACATGGCCCTTTTAGCTAACAATGCTTGACAAAAATTTATATTGGTAGGATCATGAAATCCCATTTCCTTAACCAAATCCAAAGCATCCCTCATATCATAAGACAATAATATAGAGGGTCTTCTAGACAATAAAAAAGTGATATTTGAGTGAATAACTCCATCATCAAGTAACATCTTAACATTTGTAATAAAATGAAAATGACCAAAGAAATGTTTACAATGAAGTATACGTTCAATAACTTTCTCATTAGAAGGAAGAAACCTTCTTACCGATTCAAATGTAGGTATTATACTATTCTCAAGACTTGAATCTAGAATTCTAGGGCTTCTTGTAACTAACTCCACAATGTCAAGATTTGAAGCACCTTTTGAGGTTAAAAATTCAAACTTTGGCAAAACCCTTTTGTAGGGGTCACATTTAAGAATCTTGGGTGCTTGTGTAATGATGATTTTTATCTGAGAATCAGAGAAACCGTAGTTTCTGAAAACAGCTATTACTGAATCGGGTTTTTGGGAAGTGTCGAATTGAACGAGTTTTGAAGCTTTTGAAGCGGTTTCTGATGAGAAACCGAAATTGGTAATGAGATATGAAATTGTGAATTGGGTTTGTGGTGAAGTAGTTAAGGAGGAGAGGGTTGAAAGAGAAGAAATGAACTTTGGGGTTGGAGAGGGTATTGTTGTGATTAGGTTTAGGTTGTGAAAGAAGGGTTTGAAACTTGGGGACTTCAACATTGGAGAATTCCAAGATCTGAAACAAACATCAAGATTGAAAGATTTACCAGAAGACAACAAGTGAAGGTGAAAGTGATATTTGTACTTAAGTGACGTGACAATGAGGGTAAATGTCATTTAATGTTACTACATATTAACATTTTTAATAAGAGATAAACTAATTAATCTTCAAAATTCACACTCCAAGGGATCAAAGAAAATTGCATTACAAAATCATTGATTCCCTCGTTCAAATTGATTCGCTCCTATGTCACATTGTAGGATTTTCCACCACATTCTCAAACGTTGTAAAGCTTCCAAAACCGTTGCTAAAACTCATGCAAGGATCGTTATACTCGGTTATGCCACATACCCATCTCTTGTAGCGTCTCTAATATCAACCTATGCACATTGCCACCAACCCAACATAGCCCATCATGTGTTTTCCAGAGTTATGAATTTATTCAACATGAATTTGGTGATTGAAAGCTTAGTGAAAAATGGTGAATGTGATATTGCCAAGAAGATGTTTGATAAAATGCCTGTTAGAGATGTGGTTGCTTGGAACACCATCATTGGAGGGTATGTTAAAAACTCGCGCTTTCTTGATGCATTGAGTATTTTTCGCTGCATGTTGAATGCCAAAGTTGAGCCTGATGGGTTTACTTTTGCTTCTGTGGTGACGGGGTGTGCACGTATTGGCTCATTTTGTAATGCGAAGTGGGTGCATGGTTTAATGGTTGAGAAAAGGGTTGAGCTGAATTATATACTCAGTGCTGCTTTGGTTGACATGTATGCTAAATGTGGTAGGATTGATGTTTCGAAGCAGGTTTTTGAGTGTGTGGTGCGTGATGATGTTTCTGTTTGGAATGCTATGATTAATGGGTTGGCCATTCATGGACATGCTTTGGATGCAACTATGGTTTTTTCAAGGATGGAGGTGGAAAATGTTTTGCCGGATTCTGTTACTTTTGTCGGGATTTTGAAAGGTTGTAGTCACTGTGGATTAGTTGAGGTAGGTCGCAAGTACTTTGAAATGATGCAGAAACAATTTTTGATTAGACCGCAGCTTGAGCATTATGGAACCATGGTTGATCTCTTGGGACGAGCAGGGCATTTGGAAGAGGCATATTCCATGATTAAGGCAATGTCGGTGGAGCCTGATGTTGTTATTTGGAGATCACTTTTGAGTGCTTGTAGGATCCATGGAAAGAAAGAACTTGGCGAATTCGCTATTGCGAACATTTCCTGTCTTGAGAGTGGGGATTTTGTCTTGCTGTCAAACATGTATTGCTCTTTCAAGAATTGGCATGGTGCTGAGAGGGTGAGGCACATGATGAAAAAGGGAGGAGTTCGTAAAAAGCGTGGTAAGAGCTGGATTGAATTGGGGGGAAGCATTCATCAATTTAATGCAGCTGATCAGTCACATGCTGAAATGAAAGCAATTTACAGGGTTCTGGAAGGTTTGATGCAGAGAGCTAAACTGGAAGGATTCGCACCCTTGACAGAACTCGTTTTGATGGATGTTTCTGAAGAGGAAAAGGAGGCAAATTTAACATTTCATAGCGAGAAGTTGGCTTTGGCTTACGGAGTTCTGAAAAGTAGCCCTGGAACAAAAATCACGATTTCCAAGAACTTGCGTATTTGTCAAGACTGTCATAATTGGATTAAAATTGTCTCAAGGATGTTAAACAGAGAGATAATTGTGAGGGATCGCATCCGTTTTCATCAATTTGAAGGTGGGTTTTGCTCTTGTGGAGACTACTGGTAGTAACTTATGATAATTGTTTTGTTGAAATTGTTGATTGGCCCTTAGCTGTTACACATTCTGATTATATTGAGAAGAAACTGAAAAATGTGAAGGAAAGGGATGGAACCAAAATGGGAAGCTCTCTTTACAAACATCAAATTCACACCCACTTAGGTCTTTGTCATGTCTATAAGCTTAAAAAATGGTAGTATGCAATTGGTAATTATTAATATTGTACCTTTTCTGCATAGCAATGGACAATTTGGCCTGATGTTCAGCAAGAAGTAAGACCTTGAGGAGATGAAACAGAAGCAATTATTGAATGAGTCTCAGCAAGACACCGAGAAACAGCATTTGCAGTGTGTGAGTCTCACATTGGATGAGATGTGATCTGAAAACGAGTTCATAAGTGTGAGACATCCTTCACCTTACAAGCTGGTTTTGGAGCTGAGTTAGGCCAAACCCAAATTGAAGATAGTGAACCCACAGGGGAAAAAGATGCAACTATTTCAGTCAACCTAGAAGGACAAGTAGTTTCTACATCTACACCCATGCCAATGACTCAGTCGAATGTTTAAGCCATGTAGCTGCTTCTAAATGTGCTTTTGGGTTAACTGTAATAGCTGTTCTTCTGGTTTCCCTTCACGCTGACCTCCAAGTGGATAATTTCTAATACCAATTATTACAAAAAGGAACAATGGTTATGATTGTAAGCAATTATTATTTACTTTACCTTTAATATTTTCAAAATAGCTACTTAGAATTATTTCTAATTTACCCAATTTTTCATTCACTTCCAATCTAGTACATGGCATGCAACAGCTTTGGCTGTGAGCTGGGGCAGAGCACGTTACATCAGATAGCAAACCTCATAATATCAAGTTTGTATGTTTTGAGTTTTGCCTATTCAAATTAACATTGTCTATTAAACGTTTGGACATCATTAATCAATTTCCAATGGATAAATAACAATTTAGCCAACTCTAAAGATGGATGGTTGTAAAAATGTGGGCACCATCTGAAATTGAAATGCACTGATTGGATAAAATAACACATTTCTTGTTTGCCTTTGTTGTAAGTGTGTAAAAGTCACATGAAAACAAGTTGCCTGACATATTTTATTCATCAGGTACCTTTCAATATAGAGAAGGTATATGATTTTGCAGTGCTTTGTCAATTTACTAATTAATTGGAGAAGAGAAAAACCATTGTCATTGGGAAGTGGTGTGAGTTGAGTTTCTCTTTAAGGAAGGTCTTAGGTTTAATAAGTTTTGTAAATTAAAAAATGGACACGAACAGAGCTGTTTCCCTTCAAATGAGTCTATTTAGTTAAACTCACATTATTGTATTAATAACTACCGGACTAGGGTTTAGATTACAAAAATGCAAAGAGGGAGGTCTCCCTCAAATCACTTATTTGTCAGGAGAAGTGAATGAGAAGATGATCAATCCTACTAGGGTTTAGTTTGGTTTGTTTTTTGGATCTACAAGTTGGCGTTTGCTTGAAAAGAAGAAAATGTGTTTATATATCATTATGTTTATTTTGGAACTAAAGTGTAAAAGCGTCACTATAATCACAATCTAACATTCATTTACAACATCCAAGAAAATATAGACCAAAACTAAGCAACAGTTATTTGAACTGATAATTAGAGAAGACCCAACATGTCTCTACCATAGGACTCAAAAAGAAAGAATGACACCACAACCTCGTAATGGAAAGCCTAAAAGAAGCCATTTGTTCAACACAACTGTGTTCACGAAAAACATGACTGTCGACAAGAAAAAATATCACTTCAACAAATGAATTTGATGATCAATCTAGGACTCAAGTTACAAGTTCTAATTTGATAGGTTTATTGTTTTAAGTTTGTACTTGCTATTCAAGAAACACACAGATGAATATAAGTTGTAAAAATACAAAAACAGAAGCATTAAGTATAAAATGCAGAAAAGTAACAACCAAAAGTAAATTGAAATTGCATTATTATTAACATATGTGGTACATCATTTGATCAACAACCAAAGAGGTATTTATACGAGTGCACGTATATGAGTGCATTGCATAATCTATTAGGCAAATTAGGAATGAAAATAAACTCCATAAAATGGAGAGAACGGATCCCTTATTTTTAGCAAAAGAAAGGAACTACTCTCGAAGTTTGCATGCATGGCACATGTCCTTTAACTAACTTGAAGCTTTTTATGCAAGTCACTTTAAGTATTTGATTTCTAACTTATGGTGGCCTTCTTGACAAGTTTGTAGTTGCATTAACTAACTTTCAAGCTTTTCTTGTACACTTTTGAAGAGGTAGTTATTTTGAATGTAAAAGACCCGAGTGTTCGAAAGATTTTTGAATTAGGATCTTTCAAGCTTTGTACTTGTAATCTCCGAGGATGTTCCTTCGAGTGCACATATCAGACTAAACTGCTAAGTTCACTACGAGTGTGTAATTTCGAGGCATTTCTCAAGCATTCTTTAATTTTCATGTCAACTGATTCGAAACTAAAGTTTTCTATTTCACATTAAAATGCATGGAGTTCGTTAGAAGTAATTAAACAAGAAAATATCCCATCATTGCCAAAGGAATGTAACACCAATAGAGTTGGTTATACATCATATAGCTTTGATTAATTAATTTCTTTTTGTTTGTAAACATTGAAATATGGTTGCAACGTACATGTTTTCACACGCTCTTTGGGACTCTGAATTCAATTCCAAAATAATATGTTGATTGAGAATGGAGATTAGGGATGATCGGAGGCAGGGGTTTGAGGGGTTCAAGTGAACCCTCTGAACTAAAAAAAAAATGAAAGCAAATATACCTTTATATATTTTACATTTTGAAACCTCTGAATTTTATTTTTTGCACCACTAACATAAGATTAAAGATTAAAGGTTAATTAAGTTTTTAGTCCCTATAGATATTCACAGTTTTGTTTTTAGTCCCTATAAAATAAAATCACACTTTTTAGTCTCTATGACATTTTCCTTAAGCATTTTAGGGATCAAAAATGTTGATGAAATTTGTTTATGCTAATGGAAAATTTTTATAAGGACTAAAAATGCTGATAAAAAATTTTATAGGGACTAAAAGGTGTGATTTTATTTTGTAGGGACTTAAAACAAAATTATGAATATTTACAGGGACCATTTACTTAATTAACCCTAAGATTAAATACTCAAAAACTCGTCTAAGCTAGGGCTCTGCCATTGATCGGAGGTAGGCACAAATGTTTATGATGAGAGTGTTTCTCATAAACTACTAGTTTCATGCATATATTAACGAGTTCGTGAAAAAATATTATATAGTGAATGAGATTTTAACATGTCATTAACTTACAAGTAACTTCGAACGGATGTAGTTTACATCTCCAAAATAAACAAGGGTTAATACCTCTTTTGGTTCTTGTAATATTAGTGAATTCCGGTTTTGGTTTCTGTAAAAAAAAAGTTTAGATTTTATCCCTATCATTTGAGATTCTTCCACTTTTGGTTCATCACTTAAATTTGTCAGCAGAATCTGCTGACGTGGCATGCGATTGCGTAAGTCTTATACAAAAATAATTAGTACATGTTAGTATTTCGACAACTTTTTTAAAATTTATAAATAAATAATAAAATGTAATCTTTCAGTTGTTCATTTTCTATTTCTTCTTCTTCTTCTTTCATTTAATGATCAAAATCACATAGCTTGTACTTGTACATACTTTTGTCTCAAGTTAATTTTAAATCCGTAAATAAAATAAAATCATTCACCTTCTTGCTCCTTCTTCCTACTTATTTTTTGCTGATTGTATTTTATTTTTGAATTTTTTTTATTTGTTTTGTTGGTTGTATTTTCTCAGTATTATAGTGTTTTCTTGGATTGTAGGTTGTATTTGTTTGACCATTGTGTTTTAAATTTGTCAGTATCATTGTGTTTTGGACTTGTTGATAGCCTTGTGTTTGGTCATGTTATGTATTTTGAAAGATAATCATACCATATTAGAAAGATAAGAAAATTTAATTCACAAATCAATTTTAACATGGACAAAAAAATTTTGATTAAAATCCGTAAAACCTAACTCAACTGACAATGTCGAAATTGTTAGATCAGACGCCTTCGCACGGGTTCGAACTCAAAACCTTATAATATGTGTGAGTTTCAATGTTTCTTCAAAAAAATATGTGTGAGTTTCAATGGTCTTTACCACTTCATCTATAGAACAAAACAAAAAAAGATTATAAACAATAAGAGCTCTTTGCGTGGGAGAATATACATGCCAAGCTAGAAATTACCGGGTGTGATGCCTATATTGAGGAAAGCACTAAAGGAATGCTCATTTCCTTCCATATTTTTCTGTTTCCTAATCCCATTGGACTGTCTCTTTTCATGCCAAGACATCCATCATGACCAATCTCCTCTATTTCTAAGTCCATATAATCATGACATAAAATATCAACCTCACACCTAAAAAATGCTAGCCAAAACAAATTAAACTTTAACATATGCCAAAAAATGGAACTTAACAACTCTTTGTATTCCTCATTTGAAATGCTTACAAAACTTATGAGCACTAATGTCTCATCTAACCATCTTTTTGCAGTGCTTTTGGTAGTAGGTTTAGCAACCCTTTACTTTGCATGTAGAAGAAAAGTACACATTTATTTGATTGATTTTAACTGCTTTTGCCCCCCAAGTTCATATAGACTACCTAAAGCCATGTTTGAAGAGAACAATTATTTTGATGATATGGAACAAGAAGCTGTTGATTTCCAAAGCAAAATCAGTGCAAAATCTGGATTCAGTGATGAAACATCCATTCCTCCATCTCTTGCTCAAATACCCAAAAGTAAAGCTCTCACTTTTGCACTTGAAGAAGCTGAATTAATAATGTATTCAGCAATAAAAGACCTTTTACAAAAAACCAAAATCAACCCAAAATCCATTGACATTGTAATAACCATTAGTAGCATCTTCTGTCCTACACCATCTCTTAGTTCCATGGTGGTTAACAATTTCAAGATGAGAAGCAACATCATGAGCTTTCATCTATCAGGTATGGGATGCAGTGCTGGAATTATAGCTGTTGGTCTTGCAAAAGACTTGTTGAGAGTTCATAGAAACTCATTGGCCTTAATAGTAAGCACAGAGACACTTAGTTTAAATTGGTACACAGGTAAAGTTCCATCTATGCTACTAACTAATTGTCTATTCAGAATGGGAGGATCAGCTATATTGATGTCAAGCAAGGTTCAAGATAAGCATAAGGCAAAGTATGAGCTAAAGCATATTGTTAGAACAATCAATGCATATGATGATCAATCTTATGCATGTGTATACCAGGATGTGGATCCAGAGAGCAAAGAAGGTGTATCGATATCGAAGAACATAGTCAATGTTTGTGGAGATGTGTTGAAGAAAAATATTGCTTCATTGGGACCATTGGTTTTACCATGGAGGGAGCAATTCCTATATGTAGTTTCAATTATTTATCACAAACTTTGGAGTAGAAGAACAGGCATATATACTCCAAAATTCAATAGGGCTTTTGAGCATTTCTGCATACATTCAGGAGGAAGAGCTGTTATACAAGCCATTGAGAAAAATTTGAAGCTAAGGAGAGAGGATGTTGAGCCATCAAAAATGACTCTGTACAGATTTGGAAACACTTCATCTTCTTCAATTTGGTATGAGTTGTCATACATTGAAGCAAAAGGGAGGATGAAATATGGAGATAGGGTGTGGCAAATTGCCTTCGGAAGTGGATTCAAGTGTAACAGTGCAGTGTGGAAATGTTTAGGTGACGTGAAGCCTGATACCACCACTGCATGGAGAGACACAATTCACACATACCCGATAGATATTTTAGGGACACGCTGATTCAAATTATCAACATTATGTTGTACTTAAATGTGTAATAAAATATTATATCTGCACAAATGATTTAGATTGTAATATAAATAATTATTGAAGTAAAAAGAAATTAAAACTTGCACATAAAGTAAAAAGAAAATCGTTGAAGTAAAAAGGTAGTCACATTTTAGACTATATGCTTCCGGCTAATCCTTAAACTACACCAGAAACTTTGCTTGAATGAACGGATACACAGAAAATTAGACAAACAATGTCACAAAAGCATACATGCCTGACAAAATTCTTTCTTTTTTCTTTTTGGTTATGTTTTGTGGGTTCTGTAGTTTATAAACTAAACCGAATTGCAAAGCTAATGAAATACACATGAATCTACATAGTACTAATCAACATGCAATACGACGGTACAAACAGGATGAGAAAAGTGTGTTAAAACGAGAAGTTTGAATACATAATTGTACATCAAGACCTCCAAGTAACAGCACATCAAATCAAAACTCGACTGAATAAATTAGGACTGCATAACTAGAATCGACGGATGTCTTTAGGAGGCCTGAAGTTGAGGGGATGTGTTTCTGGAGTGGCATTGTCATCTTCTTTCCACATTTTTATGGTCTTGTCTGCTTCACATGATATAAGCCTTGTGCCCGTGACATCATAGGTTAAAGCATAAATACCAGCTTCACTGTCCAGTGAACCTGTAAGAGGGAAGGTTGGGGAAAGAGGAAAACAGATAACAGTCATTATATATGTATATCAATCTTGTCATAACAGCCAACTAGCATCAAATTGAGCATGTAAAAGCAGTCAAATATGCATACCAGGTTGTACAATTGTTTGAGATTGCTGGAAATTGTGACCACTCTTCCAATCCCAGAACCACATACTGCCATTGTCACCTGAAACAGGGAAAATAAAGTTTAAGATTAAATTCCATATGACAAGTAAAGAATGGGGACTTTAATCCCTTGTTACAAGATCATGAAAATTAGGGGACAAGGATTAATTTAATTTATTCCATCAAACATAATTCCCAACAGAACTTTATTAAGTTCTAGGCCAATACCTCCGGTAACCATAACACCCTCCTCATTGACAGCCATTGCATTGATAATAGTTTTCTGTTGAGAGCTGCAAATACAACAAATAATGAAAATGTGTCAATTATTATAAAACAATATTTGTCTAACCAATATCTTTGAAGCAGTATAACTTGAACATGTACATTAATTATAGACAACTAACAAACAAATACAAATTGATCTTGCTTTTGTGATTTATCTCACAGGAAACTATCTGATTCTTTATTAATATTGAAGTAAAGAGATGCTCAGCTGATGCTATCCATTTTCTATGTGTATACCGCGTTTATTATCTTGCCTTCTCTGTTTTCTGGCATTTGTATTAGTTGCATCTTGTATGGTTTCAGTTCTGTGTTTACCATTTTGTTAGAAGTTTAGCGCTCAGATAGGGTTTCAGTTATGTGTTTACATTAATTATTAAATCAGACTTCAGTTGCGTAGTCTTCAGTCTTTTTTTGTCTCAACTCTCGGTTCCTAGGGGAAGTGGGCCCTGGTAATCCACAGTTCGGCTGGGATGAAACTAGACTTCCTTTTTGTCGGGAAAAAAGGTGCTCGGCAAGCTTACTCAAGTTATTATTTGTGTTAGCACATCATCTCACCAAGGGCAAGGCTCTTTCTACCTCCATAGTCACAGTTTGTGATCCAAGCTAAAAATGTGTGGTCCATATCAAATTCTCAATGGCTCACACCCTCGTTTAGCTTGACGGGGGAGAAATGGAGTATAGAGATGCTATGTTGATATTCATCTTCCAACAAGTTCACTTTTGTTTATTCGCTAGCCTTCTCTGTTTTCTAGCATTTGCACTAGTTGCAACTTGTATATTTTCTGTTTTATGTTTATTAGTTTTATTAGAAGCTTAGCTTATTCTAAAATATTTTAATCTGTAACTAACTCAAAGCAACTCAGTTAGTTACAGTTATTTAGTAGCATAGTATCTACAATCTATATATATCTTAGACTACTGTAATTTTTTCTTCCGATTAATTTCAGTAACATTTTACAATTACAGTCCACTTTCATTTTTCTCTCTTCTACCATAAAAGGTAAACCTAATAGTTAATGTTCCCCATAATCACACAAGTTTGATAAGAATAAGTTTATGAACTCACAGCATATTGTGACAAAATTCTCCTTTTGGAAGGGTGAACTTTTTAATATTATCAGCTGATGCAGATGCAAAAGCTTGCCTGCAGCCAACAAAGAAGAAAAGGTGAGACTGAGAAGACAAATCGAATAACATATTTAAATAATATTAACAAACAACTCAACCATAGTTAAATAGTTAATCGTTCTACAAGTAACAATCAACTGATATTGAACACATACTCTTTAGGATGCTGAGCCATTGCTCGAACAGACTTTTTATGGTTTGTAAGAGTTGACATTGTTTTACCTGCATGAACGCATTGTGTGTAAGATTGGTGCAAAACACATTCAGGAACTAAATTCAAGTGCATATATAATCACCAGCAGAAAGAAAGAAAAACAAGTTACAAGAAAAACAACAATAAATTACCATATCTAAGGTCCCACATCTTGATTGTAGAATCGTGAGAACCAGTGACAACTTGAGGGTCCTATTAACAAAAATGAGCAAAATAAGGTTCCCCAGAGAATGGAAAAAATAAGGTTTAAAAGTATAAAACTATATTAAGACATATTTCAAAGCCGCATTTGAATGCTGAAGTCTGAGTACACATTTATCATATCAAAGAACTTGTAGTGGAACTAAGCCACTCAGATAACCCTACATGCCATTATTACAGATATTGATATGTCAGAGGACAGAACTAGGGACACGTAGATTACTGACCATGCAATATTAGGATTACCAATAATAAAAAATATAGACAACAGGAAAAGAATCTGCGTACCGTTGGCCGTGTAAACACAGAGCACACAGTGTTCTCATGACCTGAAAGAGCATGAATCTGCATTTTACTGCGTATGTCCCAGACCTGAAAATTTAGTATCATCAAAGTATAGTGTCACATTTCTACTTCCATAATAATATATTTGTTTTTTAAAAATTGAAATAGATGAGCCGAAAGTATTGCATCCATCTAAATCTAAATATACCATCAATTAACTATATCAACAACGTCCATACCCGGCAGACAGAATCACGTCCTCCAGTCAGTAAAATGTTAATTGTGGGATGAATAGCCAAGCAATAAACACCACTCAGATGACCGTGATAAGACCTAATAACCTAAATAAAACAATATAACATGCTTTAGTGGCCACTGGCCAGATATATTCGATAGAGTTCCGTAATTGCTGAAATATTCACCAGAAAAACAAATACTGTAGGAATTTTACCTTATTCTGTTCAAGATCCCAACATTTAACTTGTTTATCATCACCAGCGGAAAACATGTAGGTATGTTTGTGGCTAATAGCAAGGCCTGTAGAGAAAGCACGGTGTTAATACTAACCCAGTTCACAATAGCTGCCACAACTATTAAATATTTATACCTTGGCTGCTCACCTCTTACTTGTTCAATGTGACCTGTTAATGTGAGCTTTAAAACACCACTTGCCAAGTCCCATATCTGCCCAAATGAACAACTTAGCAAAAAAAAAAACCCAAAGCTTTGAAATTAATTAACAAAAGGCATAAGCATAGCGAAGCCATGCACAAGCCAAACATACATCGTGCATGGCTTGGGTCACTGCACTAGTTGCTTAAAAAGGACGGTTGTTTTAGATTAAATTGCAAAGAAAGAAAGTAACACACAGAATGAACAATTCAACATGGGTGTTTACCATCTTATCTACATGCCTTCTCATAACAAGAAACAATGACATACATTTTGTGAACAAATACCTTGATAGTTCGATCTGCAGAACCAGTAGCAAACCATGTATTACTGGGATCAACTGCAACAGATCTCACCCATCCTAAGTGACCACTGATGACCTACAGAAAATAACTAATGGTTATATTTCTCAGCTAAAAATATATCAGAAGTATTACAATTTAAAAGGATATCAGAAAAATTATGTGTGCTAGACCTGATTAGAATAAACGAATTAAGCCATTAGCAAACACACAAACCATTGTTTTGATATAATGTCAGCCTACGAATAGCCAAGCTTTAAAATTGAAATTTGTGGTGTTGAGTAGAACCTGTAAAGCATTACCAGTTCTATGTTTTAAATGGATTTTAAAATTGATTCTTTTTTACTGTATAGTGGATGCCAACGTAGATCTCTTTCTCATTATTAACCAGCACAAAATTTTGCTAAGCCCCTACAAACAATAAGATAATGATCCAAATCCAGCAGATGAATGGAAATTATGAAAGTAATTAATCCAAGGTATCCTTGCACTTATGGTAAGAAAATGGGGCTATAGGAAGGTGGAATTAAACAGGTCCTTCGCCTAAACTACTGGCTAGCGTACCAAAAATCCCCAATTAACATTGGTTTTGGTTCACAGAATCTGAGAATGAAAAAGAACAAACCTAATACCACTCATCTATCATCTTTTTTTTTTTTAATGGAAAATGTTAGTATGTTAATTTTTATGTTAGTTTTTTTCTCCCCAGGACTTGAACCCTGGACCTCCAACTCCTTAACCCTTAGCTCAAACCAGTTGAGCTACCCATCCCCCCAACCACTCATCTATCATTAAATAGTTAAAGAAGTGGTCAAGTAGTTCTCACCCTGTAGTTTTTCCACGGTGCATGCCACACAGGTCGTGGCCATTTACTTGGCATTCTTTCCATCAAAGCGGATGTTGAGAAATTCCTGTAATATTTCGAAACAACAAAAGTTTAGTCAAAAAGGTCAAACCAGCAAAATGTCAATCCTAAATATATTCAAATTGAGTAAAAAAAACAGATGATAGTGTGCAGAACCAACAAAATGAGCATAAAAATAAGCTATTAAATATAGAGGCATCGAGAGAAAGCCAGAACCTTTCAGATGAGCCAGAGGTAGAAACAACTACTGTATTTTTGCCCTGAAAACCAAGACCATTCCTGTAAAGAAACATAACATAAGAACCAATCAATCAAGCACCCTTAACAGCTGCTCAAAAACTTTGCATGCTGCATGTGACACAATCTATGTTTATTTGGAACCTATTATGGCTTTCCTTTCTACAACAGAACGGAATAGTAATGAAACGTGAATTCAATATATTGTATTAAAATCTTTTTTTTAGGTGTAAAATATTGTATCAAAATCTATGAATTTTCAAAAAAACATCAAAACACAATAAAAGATAAATGGAACATAATACTTCCCTATGCATGAAATACTTTTATATTTTTCTTTTGAAAATAAAATTTCACATCTTAGCAAATTTTCATCAACTTCTGCAATCTTTTCTCATGTTTACATCATAACAGTTTTATAAAATATTGAAAGCCAAATAGGCTCTTCAAAAATATTTCATAATACTGAACATAACAGGATTTATTATTAAGCTTTTTCAAGCAGAACGTATGATTCAAATCACAACTGTTAGGCAAAAATTGCAAAAATCATATAACTATGACCAAATCAGATTATTCATGAGCAAAAGATCGTTCCTGGCCAAAATGTGTGCAAGTGAAAGAAAAAATATTCTTACGTAGCAGTGGATGGCATAGATGGACCAACAACCAAAGCATTTTGGGCCCCTCCTTTCTGGAGATCCTTGGAATCTCCTGGACCTGTCGTTATAATACATAAAAACACTCTCTCAAATCCAATCTATGTTGTTATAATACTCAAATTAAAATTATATTAATCATAACATTCTTTTATCATTCTCTGTAAAAACACTCTCAAACCAGGTGTAAAATTTCTCTCTATTTTCCTCTCCTGCTCTCCCCCCATATCCCTCCCCTCACTTCCAAACTCTCAAACAGAGCCTCCAGGTCTGCAAAAGCCTATACACATTACCCTCAAAAGTATATAACAAAGTTTCCATAAACCAATGTAAATAACACTTACTCTCCTACAAATTCAAACCCCGAAAAAGAAAAACACAACAATATTACAGGCAGGCTTACTGATGTAATACAAATAATGGCAATATAACAAGAAACTAAGGGTCCATTTGGGAGGGGGGTTTTGGAGGGGAAGGCTTTGGAGGGCTAAGTCTATATCTTGAAATATAATTGATATTTAAAAAAATAAAAAATTTAAAGAACACTTAGTTTATTTTTAAATACATTTTATAGTGTTTGTAATTTAAAAAAGAAAAGTAAGCCCTCCCCTCCAGCACCCTCAATCCAAACCTACCGTAAATGTTAACCACATAAGCAAAAAGATTCTTAGAAACCATAATGACCTAGGTGTCAATTCATCAATATTCCAACAACTAGATGATCCTATTCGTAAACCAAGATATGGTAACTATAACTATGAGTTCCATATTCGTACCTGGAAGAGCAAGCACGTTAGAAGACCCTGCTTGTTGAGAGTGATTCTGTGTAGCAGAATCTGTCTGCTGGGGAGGCTGAGCAGTACTTTTAATTCCACCATACTCAGCATGTACCTAATGTCCATTACAAACCATATTAGCATAACTACACCTATTCATACTAATCAACAACAACAATCAAGCATTATCCCACTAAATGAGGTCGGCTACATAAATCAAACAACGTTATAATGCTCCATTGTATACCATATAGTTTTTCCAAGTCTTCCTCTGCCTGTAGTGATCTGACCTACTCTCCTTAAGTATAGAATCTACAAGTCTTTACTCTACCTGCCCAAACCACCTAAAGCCTAGTTTCCACCATCTTTACTACTATAGGTGCTATTCATAATAATCCAAAATATAATTAAAAAACTTGATATCCTCACAAAAATACAAACTTTACACCATCCACATCCCTTCTTAATCAAGGGCATTAAGATTACTAAATTAAAATAAAAAACTCAAATCAATCAAACCCATTACAAGTATAATTGAGATAAAACTAAACCCATTATGACTACAAACCACATTACCATAACTATACAGCTATTCATAATAATCCCAAAAGTAAATAAAAAAATTGATAGCCATCAGAATAATCCAAACTTCATACAAAACTCAAAATCAAACCCATGAGTATAATTAAGGGCATTAACATTGCTAAATCAAAATTAACAAAATTCAAACGAAACACATTAAGAGTAAGTATAATTAAGATGAAACTAACCTTGTAATTGACACGAATTTTCTTGCTGCAAAAGAAAAAAAGGAATAAGCGTTGAGTATATGAAAAGGGGAAGAATTAAGAAGAGAAAAGGAAAAAGGAGGAACCTTTCGGCATCAGGAGGAGGGAGTTGTTGATGAACGGGAGAGAAGAGATCGAGGGCACGTTTTAGGGATTTGAAGCTAAGCTTTTTTAGGGATTGGGGTTCAACTGGTTCTAATGCCTCCATTACGACGTCGTATAAGAGATGTTCTGGTTTAGGGTTTTGTTTCCCAATCACAGAGCGTAGAGTAAGAATGGGAGGAGAGGGAACCAAGCCAAACAACAATTGAAATTTACTTGCTTGAAGATTAAATATAGATGATGATTTTGGACTAATTTTTTATGTTCTAATAATTTAGAGATTATATGTTAGAGATTTTGTGAAGAATTAAAATCTATTTTGCATTTGTTTATATTTTTAACAAATAATCTTGTATGTTTGTATATAATTATATTTGGCTTAATTACACTTTTGACCCCTTAAGTTTTTCAAAGTTGTGATTTTGACCCCCTAAAAAAACAACTCTTTTTAGACCCCTAAGTTTACTTTTTGTTGCAATTTTGATCCCAAAGCCCAATTTTGACCCAGTCAACGCTAACATGGACGCATTTTTGTATTTTTTAATATTTTTTTCTTTTGTAATTAAAAAAATATAAAATAAATAATTTTTTAAATTTTGTAATAAAAAAAACAAAAAAAAATTGTAATTAATTTTTTTTATTTGTAATAAAAAACAAATAAATTTATTTTTTGTAATTTAAAAAACATTTTTTTTTAAAAAAAATTAATACAATTTTTTTTATCTTTTAAATTAAAAATAATAAAAAAATTACACACGTGTCCGTTGACTGGGTCAAAATTGGCGTGGAGGGCCAAAATTGCAACAGAAAGTAAACTCAGGGGGCCTGAAAAAAGTTGTTTTTTTTAAGGGGCCAAAATCACAACTTTGGGAAACTTAAGGGGCCAAAAATGTAATTAAGCCATTATATTTTGTTACAAAATTAGTTCAATCTTTTAAATCATATTTTCTCTCTCTTCTCAAAAAAAATCTATCTATTTTTTGAGAAGCGGTTCTTAACAACTTCTCGTTTGAAGCTGTTTTAAGATTTTTTCTAGATTCTTATTTTTTTTTAAATATCTGTACAAACGGATGCAAAACTCTTAAAAGTGATTTTTTTTTTTTAAAATGATTTTTTTTCCTTAAAAAAA
>Ga0228711_1000813_pt1 | contig 41985 bp, 23 predicted proteins | sample MedpolnodulmetaG_2_FD_177996 | JGI IMG/M metagenome (GOLD analysis project Ga0228711, IMG submission 177996) | Root nodule microbial communities from Medicago polymorpha collected in Santa Monica, California, United States - brown nodules | ecosystem: Host-associated > Plants > Roots > Nodule...
CTAAAACTTTTATACGTATATCCTTTATAATTGTCTCGGATCGGGTTAAGGTCCAATCCTTTGGATCTAGAGTCTAATATTGTGATCAACTTTCAATAAGGCCTTCATATGCTACCACAGTCTAATATCAGCCGATCATTTTGTCCCAAGGTAAAACTGAGATATCAACGTCTGTGGGTCTATAAATAGGGTGTAGAACATTGAAAATAGGTACACACTTTCGATTTATAAACTTCCTCAAATCTTCTTGAACATCTATAATTATAGAGCAAGAGTGTCTTTCTAGGTACACCCTCGGCACTAGTGAAGGATCTGCTAAAACCATCGAGAACCACCACAATGGTTTCTTTACTCCACCATAACTAATTCGTGCACTTGATGAAAAGATCATTGGCTCAGTCTATGGTCGTTCCCCCAAAATCTTTATCTATCTTTCAAATACTACAAATGTGGCTGAAATCGACACAAAAAACAAAGCAACCACTCGCTCTCATGCTCTCTCCAATATCACAGTTCAAGAATCTCCTACACCACGCGATTCTCAAGTCGATCATTTCCTCTATATTGGTAATCCTTGTGGCAGCACCTTCAAAACCCATAGAGGAACACATTTCACAGCCTATCAGAGCCTATATTGATCTTTTAGAGATCGAGAACAATTATGGCAACAATTCAAAAAGGATCAATGCAAGAGATAATCTAGAGGACCTTTGTCAATAGATACAACATCAGTTGTAGATGCATGAGGAACATTATCAATGGTTAGCTAGGGTGGAGAATGTGCAACTTTGAATGGGGAAAATCATCGGCGTTTAGCTAGGGTGAAGAACGTGCAACTACAATTGATCATTGTCGCACTTCAACCATCAACAAAAATCCCCCAACTAAAGAAATATGTTCACGGTGAAATCTTCTCCAAGCATCGATGATATGCTAGTCAATCTTGATGCGATGACTGCCATCATATAAACATATACATAGAATAGAAAAATGAACACTGAAACAAAGAAGATTAATGAAACCTCAAAAGTGTATGCATTTTCCCCATCCATCACTCCAAACAAAGCAGAGGAGGAATAAATAATAATTTACCTCCTCGACATGACGGAGGGGTGGAGGACGTGAGAAAAACTCATTGCCACATGACTCGAGAAGTAGAACGTATTGACACTCAACTCCAAGGAAAAGAGATCAACATACCTCAGTGTCGTTAGAGTATTCTGACTGTGAAGAAAAATTGTTTGCAAATGGACCATTCCATAGAATCATCACACTAGAATCGTTACTCTGGACATTTAGAAAGCCTCCCTTCATGGACATGGAGGAGGGGCTAATGGATATGGATGACCATTTAGAGAATGTAGATACCCCATGGTGTGGTTCAAGAGAATCCCCAACATTCCATAAACTCATTGTATGACCTTAAGTATACTCCCTCAACACTTTTATAGAGAGTGTATTACTTAAATGTTTTAATGTGAAGTTCATGGATGAACGACTTGATTTCGATCATCCATTATGGGATAAATCTAATGTGGCTACATTCAAGTATTGTCGCTTCCACCGCAACCCCAACCATAACAGAGACGATTACGTTCACGTTAAACATACAATTGAGGACCTTATCCAAGGAGGAAAGATGAAGAGATTCACATTGAAATGGAATGATGCTGGCTATCAAGAAAACATAAGATATAAAGAAAAGTAAGACTCAAAATTGGACATCTTCCACTGGATTTCTATGATAAAGAATTTTCTTATGGGTTCCCAGACTATCAAGTACCACTCTTAATCAAAGTATGTATGGCCGATTTAGAGGATAAAAGGGTCTAGGTAGACCAAGACAGTCCGTGTACCATTATGTATGCCGAAATTATCAAGAAATTGTAGCTTTCAAGTAGGAACCTCTCCCTATATCTTGGATAATATCTACAAGGCTTAATGAAGCTACTACCAAGTTGTGGGGATACATGCAGTTAATGGTGATATTTGGGGAAGGCTAATGGAAAAGGCTATCAAACTCCACTTCCTTATTGTATAGTGCAAATAAATTTACATCTACAGCATAGGAAGAGCCGCCAAATTCGAACTATGTGTCGTTTGATGCACTTCTCACTTAAAGATGAATTACCATGTATCAAACAATATTAAGGTTAGGGGTGTGCATGGTTCATGAACCAAACCAAACCAAACACTATTGTCCTTGACTTTTCTTATTTTTGTCTACACGTGGTCAGAAGAAGACAAATTGTACTATTTAGATCCTACACACTTGAACACATATTAGCATATCAAATTGTTCTTTAATACTGTTATCATCAAAACTTCAAAGGCATTTTTCTAAACACATTTGGTTACAACAATGACACGACCATTACCCCTCACACTCGTAATGGGGTCAAAAAACACCTTCTTTGGCAAAACCCCATACTCGACTAGCCACCTAGTCGACGTGGGAAACTCCATATCGCCAACCTCCATCCCAGGGTTTCATATGGCTAGTTGGGAATGGAGATAACACCTCTTGGCCAAATGCCTTTCCCTATAAGCTCAAAGAAATAAAAGTAAAGGAACACAACATCAAGATTATCTCGAGAGTCCATCTCTGCCTGAGGTTTCCATAGGGTAGGAAAAAAAGGTACATTTCACTAATAAGTATTAAAGTCCCATGGAGAAAGTCAAGACTCCACTCGAGTCTTAACTACGTAGGCAACATTGAGAGCTGCAACATTGAACATCAAAATCATGTTGAGGCTCCACCTCTGCTTCTGATTTTCACAGGGTTGAAAGTTAAGATGTGATATATCAACAAATCCCAAGGGCCTAGACGAAAAGTCATGACTCTTTCTGAGTCGTAATTAAGTAGGCAACAAAGATAGTTGCATTGGTAATATTATGTCGAGGGTATATTTCCGCCTCAAAAGTTGACATTTTTATAAATTCCCAAATAGCATGCTATGGGAAGGATCTTACAATGTCAGGGATTACTTGTGTTGTTCTTTTTATTTTTCATTGGATGCATTTAGTTAAAACAATATGTTCAAAGAAGATGTGGTACAAGATATTCTAGCATGTGTGCATCATCTCGACTCAAGATGTTATAATATATTCTATTTGTTTCTAGAAGCTAAGTTTGTTCTCGTGTGCTACAAGTTATATTGTGCTTCTAGAAGATTGTTTACTATTGGTTAATGTATACATGCGCTTCAAGTCAGTTTCAGAAAGATTTGGTTCAAATATATTTTGTGGACAACAAATCATGTTTAGCCCATTAAAGAAAAACCATAGAAAATTAATGGCTATATAAGGAGGCTCAACCCTAACAACAAGACAACAAAATCATGAATAGAATATTAGATTTTTAGGGTTTCGTTTTTTAGTCTCTTTGTGTTATTTGTATACCACTCTAGCACTGCCATAGATCACCAAAAGGCTTATAGTTGGTTTGTTTTAGTTGAGTTGTAATTCATCTTTTCATAATGTGTTTGTGTCGATCATTGGTGAGTGATTGAGAGAAAGTGAGAGGGGTTCTCATATTTAAGGGGAGACGTAAATAGAAAGACACGGCTAGTATTTAGTGAAAAGGCTTTGAAAAAGGTTTGTTCATATAAGACTGGACGAACTAATACTATCGAGAGTGGATTTCCTTTCTTGGGTGTAAGCCCCCCAGAGTAGGTGACGCTGCACCGAACTGGGTACCAATTCTTTATGTTCTCCTTTACTACTTTACTTATGATTATTGTTATATGTTGGTTTATTACGTGCACGTTATACACTTTGTCTTTGATATTGTGCCTAACATATTTGTTGCGTGAACATTTAGTGGTAAAATAATCAAAATGAATCACATAGGTTTACAAAACTTGAGATCATCAATATTTCTTGATAAGTCGTGTCCCTTTGCATGTATTCCTATATTCATTTCTCCAACCACGGATTCCCCCGACTTTAGCCTGACGATTCCATTCGAAGAAATGACAACCTCAGACTACAACTCAATGGATGTTTCAAAGAAAGACATTTTTTAATAGCAATAATCATTTAGAGAGCATGATCAAAAGAATCCACAAAATACTTTTAGGCAGCATTTTTATCCTACGAAGACGTCTCCTTTAATTTGTCCTCATGATCCAACCGAAGGGCCTTTAGCTGTGCAGTCTATTTTTTTTTGCAACTTGAGCAGTTGATAACGAGTCCTTATTGGAGGTATACATGACAAAAACTTCCATTTTACAGTTCATTACGAGCCTTATACTCTTTCCTGCCTCTACCAACACCTTCAACTTCTTCCTCAAAATACTCCAGGAAGGAGACATCTTACTTAAATATTTAGTTAAAGCAAGTTTCTTTACGATACTCTCTACCAATTTCACTTCAAACCTGCATTTGGATCACATATATGCTCGATCACATCAGACGCGGACTCTTCCATTGGAACCAAGGAACAAAGCCAAGTCACTACCTTCAACAAGAGAGGAAGTTCTTTTGCAAACACGCTCCTCATACTTAGAAGACTCTATGTCAAAAAGGTGTTGACTGCGTGATGGCGAAACAAGGTCTTTTAACTCATCGGTGGACATATGAGTTAGAGAAAAATCCTAAGGAAATACCTTTTCCGTAGTATGACGTGACCTTGCTCGTAGTGGAAGTAGCGCCAACAAAACTCTTAGAGAAGTTGGAAAGAAGATCCCCCAAGGTCACAACATATTTCCATTTGGATATGCCCAGTGACTTGTCAAGTCGTTGGTATAAACTCTTAGTGAAGTCAAAGATAAAAACAACCCCAATGCACAAAATCACCCACAAAACAAACGTCAATCTTCATTAGTGTCTCCATTGTCCAATAGATACTTCAACTCAGCAAAATTGATCGTTGACACCTTTTCTCCCTTTGCATTTCCATTAAAGTATGGTCCATACGATGCAACATTCTGTTATTTGGGAAAGTAAGACATGTTCATCTTCATAAGGTTGATGCTCTTCAAAGAATATTTGTCGTAAATTTTACTCCAATGCTTTTCCATTATAAAGATAATAAATTTGGCAAGAGCGACCATATTTAGACGACCACCCTCGCCAATTCACTCTTGAAAAATGCATATACTGTTGTGCATTGCGAGAAGCTGCTCCAATTCGGAAAACCATGGTTTGAAATTATTTGACAAATCAGTAAGGAGATCAAAGATCTTGAAGAAACAATGAAAGAAGTAAATCATTCCCTATTAACATCCAGCTGAGTTTGGAAATAGTGAATGTGACAGAAAAATTAGACAGGTAGACTCTCGCCCAAATCCAGACACAAGGACTCAAAACCATGAATGAGACCACATTCTCAATTATGATGAATTTATGAGGACACTAAACCAAGATGATTCATAAAATTAATCTCTAATTCTTAGAAGGGTAGATTGAACCCCAAATCCCAAAACATAACATCGTACATCATGAAGGTTATTCCACTTTCAAGGTTGAAAATCAAAACATCCCAATTTCGACGAACAACTTCCAAACGATCAATAAGAACCATGCCTAAGATGGTTATAAACTTCCATTCAGCCCCAACAAGTTCACATAAAGAATGGTGACTCAAGTCTTAGTCAGTTACATAGTCATACTTGCGAGCATCTAGATTAAGTGACTTGTAACCTTTAGCATAATTATTTCCTTTCTTCCCCACGGAATTCCTTCATTAACGAGCAGTAGCATAAGATGATGTCTCACTTTAATGGTCAAGCCATTTTCCCACCTCTACTTTGCTCAACTCTTGATCGTAAAGTTGTTTCAAGCCGCCCATCGTTGGTGCGAGTCCCCTTGAAATAGGAAGGGACATGGCACGATCACCACCTTATCGTTTCAGATGAAGAGACGAATAAGTCATAGAGACATACATATATGATGGATCACAACCAGGGCTTCACGAAGGACCCATTCACGAATCACATTAATCATAACCAAGGGTATTTCGTCCAAAAAAATCATGAACCCTTTTATTAAGATAAGACATGGTATCACAATAAATAAAGGAAGTTATACCTTAGAAGATTTATATAGGGGTCACATTAGTCAACAAAGGAATGAACTCAAGGTTTTAATAAATTCAACTCAAGGAGGGTGCAGTACCATACATAAATGAAATAGTTTTTAGAAACAAAGAGATGTTAGAGATAAATCACAGACTACTAGTTAAGAAAATCTTCATAAGAAGAATCAATTGAATCCACATGGAAAATAAGATCCAATGTTAGAACAAGAATGGTTCATACAATTTCTCTTGGGTTTTGATGATAACAAAGTATTGAAGAACACTTGGTATACTAACATATGTTCAAGTGTGCAAGATCTCCTTATCATGAAGAAGGAACATATGAAGAGCATCAAAAAGGGATTGGGAAGCTTAGAAGACTATAGTGAAAGATCTACTAGAAGGTCAAACCAGAAGTCAACCTCCTAGTATAAGGAAGTCTCACAGAAGCTGGGGAATGATCTCCACAGACTCTGTGAAAGACATCAAACACAAAAGCTTACTAGGCTACTTGAATCTAAGGGACCCAGAATCCACATAAGCTTTTGTCTTATTTTATGAGTTGCCTCTATCACAGTATCTGGTAGAGAAGCTATTTTGTCTTCTTCTGTCTACGTGTACAATCAGACAAAGGACATCAAGAACAAGTAAAGCAGCAGATAATTATCATTTCAGCAAAGGAAATTCAAATTACTTTCCAACAGGATTATCCATATCAGGTAAAGGGCCAACGTTCGTGTTCAAAGCTTCTCAACGACTCTATTTGCGTTGGCACTCTTCTTCAATGTCTCTCAAATCACTGCCTATAAAAGGAGCTGAAGACTTGAAGAAGATGCAACAAGACTCTGTTATTTAACTGTGTCATTACTCTGTCAAATTTAATAGCGCAAAAACACTTAGGATTTATTTCAAGTCAAATCTTAGAAATCCTAGGGAGTCTGTGCATTTGTTTAGTTTACACTTACTGGTTAGAAAAAGTGTAAGAACAAATTAACTTGTTTCAGTTGGGGCAAACATTTTAGAAAGTCTCTCGCTTGCGTACTTGAGCATATAAGTCTCTTGACGAAACCTTGATCACTTAGGAGTCTCAATTAGTGGGGATTGACCAAAAGGAAATCTTAAGAAGTTGTGCTTAAGCAAATGAAGTATTTAGGTAGAGTCCTAGAGCAAAAGTCTTTAGGTAGAGAGTCCTAGAGCATATAAGTCTCTTGCAATTGTGCTTGAGCATTAGGAAGTCTATTGGAAGTGTCCTTGAGCATTTTATAAGAAGTTGTGATTATAGTGAAATCCCTTGGAAGTTTAAGGGGACTGAACTACTCCTGGATTGTAGGAGGAACCAGTATAAAATTGATGTGTGTTTGCTTTCTCTATCTCTATCTCTTTATCTTTGTGTTTTGTACTTATTCGCTGCACTCAGACTCTGCATCAGAATCTGTGTATCTCAGATTCTGATTAAGTTGTTTTTAACCAAAGGAAAAGAAAGCCGCAAAAATCTTACACAATTCAACCCCCCCCCCCCCTGTGTGTGTTTTCTCACCTTCATACAAGACTACAACTGATAACACTTTAACTATAGTGAAGATCTCCTTAGAATACACATGAGTTTTCTTTCAACTACTTTATGCTCCACCAAAAATGATCACACATGTTCACTAGAAGGAAACTCAAAGAACATGAACCAAAAATCATAATCATTATGTGTCAAAGTCAAAGTATTACTGAAATGAAGGATCACATCATGCGTTAACTTATAAGCTACGTCCAAAAGATCCAAAGACAAATATCACTTGGATCAAAGAATCACCACCATATCTCAACAATGGCTAGCAATATAATGGGCACCCATATATTAAAACATTACAAAGTCCTTGTCTCGAGCGATGAGCCAATAACTTAGGGAGCTACTGTTACGATTTGGGCCAAGGCCCAAACCTTTAGACCTAAAGTTTACTATTTCCACTAAGGCCCAAAAAGGCATTAACATGTCACTACAATCTATATACACTAGTTAAGTGTTATGTCACATAGAATCGTACATTTAAAGCACCCTTAGGCCCTTTGCTTGATCAAAATATCTCCTTATCATTGTGTCTAAATGCTAAAATTAGCATATTCATGACCTAGGCCTAAAAATAAGGAATAACATACCGGAAAACAGGTACACACTCTCATTCAGAGAAATGTCCTCAAATCTTCTTGAACCTCTTTTACAGGAGCATTGTAGACTTACGAATTTGTAGTTCTAACCACCGCAACGGTTACTTCGTGTAACACCCTACTTCTATTAAAGTGATAAAACACGCTTATAATACAAATATTCAAGAAATAGACGTCACGTCTTCAATAGTTCTCAAAAACATGCATACTAAAATTTTCTCAAAAACGTTGCGGCAGACAATTAGCATACATCTCCAAATAGCCATGTCATAAGCATCATGAATACATCACCAAATAAATCTTCAATCTCAACATATGAGTAAAAATCTCAACAACATAGTCAACACCGATATAAAAGAAAGACCAAAATCCTAAATTAGGTCCCTATACTAAGACCCCAAAAGCGGTAGACGAGGTAGCTCCAAAGCTAACCACCAGCAACTCACCAAGCAAAGATAAGCTAATCCTGCACGCCGTCTACACCATATTTAAATATAGTGAGGTGGTCAACCAAACGACCACTGGGGGGTTAGTCCACAATTCATAATAAGCATAATCAAACATAAGCATTCAAAGATTTCATGCATAACACATGTACATACCCATCCCTCCTAGAATACTAACATCACATGAATATTATCCCCCATTCCATACAAATCATACTATCACAATTCTATCATAGCATAGCAAGCATATTCGATCTCTAATCACGTCATCAACATAAGCGCATCACTTAACAACATCAATCATATAAATCACATAAAACTCTTGCTTAATCAACTCAACAAATACATTTCATCATTTTAAAGCATAGGCGAATAAATCATCATTATCAAAGGAATCACCAAATCATATATATATATATATATATATATACAATTCTCACCTCATTACTATTACCAAAATAATTATCATCAAATAGATTCGCCAAGTGTATACGCACAAGAAAGTAAGACATACAATTAGAGCCTAGTTCAATTATTCACAACCATCAATAAAATCCACCAATGCACGTATACACTAATTCACATAATCACCACATTCACCAAATTTCACCAAGTATGCAATTCAACAAGTTCACAAAACCAATCAAGCACATATACACCAATTCACATAGTCACATAAGACTCGACTCATCAACATCAACAATGCATGTATGTTTTAGACTCATTTAGATGCATGTGGTACCATTGGATTCCAGAGATAATTTTACCATTAATGAATCCACCGACATATTCAACCCGCGTATTTTTGTCCTGCAGAAGCTATGTATCAACCCGCATTTTACATACTTCAAACCGGCTCGCATGACTATGAATACATGGACTTCAAGTAAGGACTTGACAATGCACGACTCAACTTCACATACAATAACATAATGTTCAACCTGTATTTCAACCCGCATATTTATGTTATTCACCAACAATTGCATTATCAAATACTTACATCCATACAATCAACAAGTCATCATCACAATCAACACAATTACAACATCATGTTTATCATCAAACTTTCATCAAATAATCATTAATTCATCATCATTAGCATAGTCATCAAAAGTCAATACTTTCAAAGAAAGTCAACACCTTGACCAAGAAGGCAATATTAAGGAATTCAACACAACAAACATCAACTCACCCTCATCTCATTCTACACTCATCATATAAACATGATTACAAGACATTCCTTAAGTTATCATACAATTAGGACACAATTCGACAAAGTCCGTCTATTGTTCACAACTTTAAAACAATTCTAGAAATTCAACCAAAACTAAGCAAACATGTTCAATTGCCTTAACAAAGCATATGCACTATTCACATATGTTCATAGTAGCTTAGGCATATGAGTATCCTAGGCCAATTCCAAGAAATCACAAAATCACACCAAGTTCGTCTCATTTTCATCACATTGCGAAACCAATTCATCATAAAAAGAAATTAAGTTTGATCCATCATTCCATAGATTAAATACTCTTAAACATCCTAATTGAACTCCTAGTACTCAAGTTTTGAAGTTTGGAAACATACCATAAGTTTTGGGTTGACTTCAAAATAGTTATGCTGAATTTTCGTAAAATTTCACCAAGACGTACTTGGAGTATTTTCATCATAACTCGAAATTTAAAAATCATTTTCAAGTCAAACCAAAGTTATTGGAAATCCAACATCTATATCTACAACTTTCATGTTTACACCAAAAGCCAATTCAAAACAGAAAAGGGTGAAAAGCAAAAAAAAATGCATATACCGAAGTTTTGACAGCACGCTCGGTCGTGCCTACAACATGCACGGTCGTGCAGCTCATTGCTGAGCCACACGCATGGTCCGTGTCTGTAGGGCGCACAGTCGTGCTCGTCTGACAGCACAGATTTTCTGATTTTTCCGCTTTCACTGTTTCGCGCATAAAATTCACACCGTTAATCCGTTTTCGATGTCGTTTTCGCCTACGCGCTCTTGACACTTAGCTCTATCATATTCTACTGAGAAATTCAAGTTTCAACTATCCCAAAATAGTTTTCAAGAACCTCACATAATCACTTATTTTCAAAAACGTTTAACGGTCGATTTTCCACACAAAATCTCGTTTTCTCGCAAACGACTCGACTAACATAACCTTAACTTAAAAACAGAAATGCTATAAGGTTTAACTCATTCAACAACACCAAAATCTCAGTCTACAACTTCATATATCAAAATTTCATTTTGATCCTTCACACATAAAACTTAACACAACTTCACAATTCAAACCACAACCTCACAAATCGGAATGCCCATGGTATAATTCATCAACAACAACATTTTACAACAGCCACAACTTCATCTAAACATGAACTCATCAACATCAACAACAACAACACCATTTTATACCAATTTGAGCAATAATCAACAAAAGTTCATATAACCACAATTCAAACATGTAAATTCAACAATAACAACATGTTTAGCATCAATTTCACATACCCAAACTTAGCATCAAAGTAGGAGCACAAAAATCATCATTAAATAAGCACTTATGAAATTAAGTAGAAAAAATGATTATAACTTAAATTATGAATGAGTACCATCCCTCTTACCTCAACTAAGCACAATTCTAGCATTGGCTTTACTTTTGCTCCTCAAATCTCTACCCTCTTCTTCCTCTCCAAGCACTTCTTCTCTCAAAACCCTTTTCTCCTTTCTCTAGCTCTTTCTCTCTACCTCTCTCAATATTTGTGAAAAATGAGTATAAAGTCTTAATTTCTCTTAAGACTAGAGTTTATATAGGCTTTACATGAATGGGCTCAACCCTTAATTGTCTTAATGGGCTTAAGGTTTTCTCTAACTAATGCATAAAGTTTCTACTCACTTATCAGATAAAAATAACGAATAGTTACCGACTCTTATTTAATTACCCCACTCACTAGTAACTTGGTAAAAATATTTATTGCCACCCAAACAACTAAAAATAACTCTCGTAACCAAAGACTATTTTACCCTTGCTCACCAAATGACTAAATCACCATTGTGTCTAAAATGACTAAAATACCCTTCTTAGGCCAAACTCTACTAATCTTTGACAAAATACACACATAGACAATTAATCACATACAAACACATATAAACACATAATAAATAATTAAAAATAATTCTAGCGAAAATCGGGTTGTTACACTTCGTCCACCACTAGCTATATATAACGTTTGATGACAATAACAATATTAGTTATATATTGTGTTTCATATATTGTTATTATTTTATCGCAAATGCATTATATTATATTGTAATGTTATTTTTTTTTTACTATCTTATTCATATAAAACACTATGAGAAAAGAGTTTATCTTACCTATATTTTATCATATCGATATTCATAACTTTTATCATATCTCTTACTATCATATATCGACTATCAAACGTGTCCTTAATGGATTACAAACTAAACTCATTGAAAGGCGATTTAATAGGAGCCTATGAATTTTGGATCTAATAGTCATCTATATGAAAAACAAATAAGGTAGTGATATATATCGGGAAATCATGTAGATTTAGAAAATTTATTCTTTTCCCCATTTCTTAATAATATATGAGTGATGCTCATTGGATTAGATGTTCTAAGGGGTGCCAATCTGATTGGGATGAAGGAAGTGATATATATCGAGAAATCATATAGATTTAGGAAATTTATTCTTTTCCCCATTTTTTAATAATATATGAGTGATTGTCATTGGATTAGAGGTTCTAAGGGTGCCAACCTGATTGGGATGTCTTACAGCCTTTTTGATGTTATTACACTCTTAATTCAGCAAAAAATAATTATATTTAAACCAATAAAAATAACACTATATATATGGTAATTAATTATTAATTGTTTGACTGGAAAAACAAAATAAATAAAAAAATTATGCATTTCCATATGTACTATTATTTTATTTTCTTTTAATATAAAGTTAACAAATTTATATATTTTTTCCAATAAATCCACATATGAAAATATATTATTGGGGTAAAAGATTTATGAAATTCAAATTTCATTTAAGGATCATTTTAGAGAGATAATGTATCTAATGAAGTCGACCACACTTATATAAATTACTGTTAACCAAGTTACTAATATTTCTGCTCAGAGATTTACTTTGTGGTAGTAAATTTTCTTTCTCAATACTTGAGGGTGTGAATAGGTGTTTCTTGTTTAATTTTTCTAGATTGTATGTTTAGATAGGTTCTTGATCTTCTAACTATCAAAGTAATCAAATTTAATTTTTGTGATTCTTGGATTGAATTGGTTTAGGATTTTGAAGATCTTCACATCAAAATGGATGGCAAAGGTATTGATAAATGCTTTGTTAACGGAGGTAAATTATTTGTGATCTATTTAATTTTATTTAATTTGGATTGAATTTATGAATTACATTCTTTCTCTTATTTTCGATTAAATTGTGAATATTTGTATAAGAAAATGATATTATTTTCATTTCGTTTGGTTTTATCTCTGGAGAATAGTAATTAAAGTAGAGATATCAAATGTAATATTAAATGAATTTATCGTAAGAGATTATCAAATCACTAAAATTTGTCAAAATTTAAAAAGAAAATTGGATAATTTCAAACATAATGTGAAAAGTGTGTATGTGTGTATGTGAGGTGTGAATGTGTGCACGTATGTGCGAGTGTGTGTGTGAGTGAGAGAGACAGAGAGATCAAAATGGTGACAAATAGATTATTAAAAAACTAATATTTTTTATTGAACTGAGGTTCAAGTTAGTTTGTCGAAAGGAAGAGTTGTTTCAAGGTAATGGAAGGCCTAAGAGTGTACAACTCATTCGATCTCAGAGGAACTTAACTATGTATAAATTACCAATATTTTGATTGCTCTTATTCTTAGGTTGACCATGTGAATAAGAGTTTGTTGTGATTTTCAATATATTAGAGTTAATCATATTCGAGTCATTGTTGAGTATAAAATGCACTAATATATATAATCTTTTTTGTGGTTCAAACGGCTTTCATTTGTTTCTACATTTTATTATTATTGTTGTTGAATTCTCTTTTAGTTTTCAACATTTTTTTCATTTAGTTTAACCATGAACGGGGAGGTTTTAATGGTTTGATTTCAGGTTTGATTTTCAAAACATAAATACAAATCTATTAATAGTATAAAATTACTTCATTTCAATAGAAATAATTTTTCCAATACAATGATCTAAAGACAGATAACAAAAGATCATTGGTTTTTCTTAATGTATGTATGTATGCATCTTTGTTTGTGTGTGTTTGTTTGAACTAGAATAAGCATTCTTTTATTACTGGAATAAAATCATTGCATTGAAAACAATAAACTATTTTCTCCTTGAAAGTAAATCTATTAACGTTATTGTTGGTACATCATAAGTGTGCACTCAATGATTATATGTATCTACTTATCTGTAATATACATGTGTATTTGTACTCCGTAAACTTCACTCTACTAATTTCTATATATATATATATATATATATAACAAAAAAACATTTGCAGTTGAAGTTGGTTCATCTTTAGCTGGAGCTGTCAACAAGATTATTGTTGAAACTTGTGGAAAAACAGAGGTTAGGCTAAACTATACACAAATTTAATGTGCTTGCATACTTTTGATGAAAACTAAACACTATAAGTTCTCTTATTCAATGTTTTATATTTTTATTCACATTTGTGAACAGGATGCAAATAAAATTCAACCAAATGACAACCCTGAAAACGATAAGAGTGTGCCACAACTTAAAAAAATTATAGGTTGTGACATCTACAAGGAATTCAAAGGGGTTAAAGTGCTTGGGACTGTAACTAACTACATGCCATCAGCGAATTTGTTTGAAGTATGGATTCATTCATTTATATATAATTGATTAATTGTGACATATGAGCTAATTATTATTCATTAATTTATATATTATTCACAAATATGTTAACATAATCAATTTTGACATTCTTATTAGGATTGAGTTCATATTAATTGTAGTAGTGGTGAAAGGATTTTTTACATGGATAATTAATCATAATAGTTAGTTTATTAAAAATTATCGACTTTAAAAAATTGACATGTATGTTTAATTCTTTATATTATACTGGCTACTATGAATGATGTTAAGAAAACTGTTCTTTCAAAATTTTGACAAATTGTTGATTTTACTTTAAACTTGTTATTAATTCACTTGTATGTTAACATTAGTTATTTGGATAATTAGGTTCTATACCAGAATGATAACCGAATGGAGTATTTGACCCTTGATGAAATTTTTAAAAATATGGCAAACAAGGAAGATATATGTAGGGTCCAACAAGTATCACCACTGCCACCAAGGTATAATAAACCAAGCAAATACTAATCTTAATTTTGAATGCCTATCAATTTATCAATTATACTATTAATAATTTTCCCCTTTTTTATCTCTTATCTGTATTATTTTGTGATTAAACGTATATGAATGCAGCAATAGTACATATATGGCTACTGAAATTAAAATGAAAAAGGTTGATGTAGCTGGAGAGACATCCACTTCAAAAAGGAGGAGGGGAAATTTTTCAAGTAAGAAGAAGTTTTGGTTAATTATGAACCTCAATATTTTATAGGATAATGAATTTGATGCAATTGCCTTAAAGAGACTTTACACGTTTCTAATAAATCATACATGATTCCAAAAATGCACATATGGATAGAAAAAATATTGTGTTTTTGTCCTTAAATACACATTTAGATAGATAGATATATATATATATATATATATATATATATATATATATATATATATATATATAAGTTGAACTATTTTTTTTTATGAATACTTTGTAAATTCTTTTGGTATTGAAATATGTTTTCTTTGTCTTAATGACCTTGAAGTCTCTGTATAGTACTTTACTAATTGGTACACCATTATAAATCATACAATGTTTTTTCTAATAATCAAAAGTTACTTAAGTTATGATTATGACATACATGGGATTGTTATTTTCTTGAAATTGTACATCAATTAGCTTAGAGATCACACTATCAAAGATGTAAAGCTTTTATAGGTGTATATTTAATGTATATATGTATACATGCACATATGTATGAATGTGTGTGTGTGTCATGATATATACACATACATGTATTTTAGAAAACTAACGATGTAATATCAATGTAAACTATTTTTATAATTATGTTCAATATGAATCAAATCAATTTAAATTATTTTAAACTGATATCACAACATAGGTTTATGTGCCTATATGATCAGTTCTCATTGAACCATGTAAATTTGATTCTACTAATTTCTAAAGTGGTTTTTTTTTTGTTGAAGTTGGTGCTTATTCAAGTGGAGTCGGCATGGACATTGAACAAACTGAAGTAACTCCACCAGAGGAGGACATGAATAAAGAAAATTCAAATTCTGCTCAAGCATATGTATGTACTTGAGTCATTTTTATTGAAATTAATCACTATAACATATGTTAAATGGTGATAGTTAAGCATTTTAATTTTAATATTTGGTTTAACACAAAAAGTAATACATTTTAATTTTGATTAAATTTGTTATATATTTTCAGACAAAAACTGAAGTGAAAATAGAGGGCAACCCGTGGTACTCAAAGAAAGTAAATGCGACTAAAACTGAACCTTATGAGCCTTATCAGTTTGTGGGACTATTTATCTGCAAGGAGCATAATGGCGTTAGATGCTTGGGAACGATTCAAGGCTATAATCCTGAAATGAATAATAAGCTCAGAGTATGGTTTTCTTTAATATATCCAACTTACTCAGTCAATCTCATTATAATTGACGCTTTTACAATGTATGTTTTCTTTAATTTAACTATGTCCATGAATACTAGCTCAACTGGCAGCAATGCCAAAATTTCTAGGTTGGCCGTCGTCACCGGGGTTCAAACCCCGGTTCCTCTCCTTGTGTATGTGAGTTTACAATGGTTATTCTCATTTCGTTTATCCATACAAGTAAAATAGTCGTCTGTTTTTTATTTTGTAAACAAAAATAGACTATTTATTAATATAAGGATATTATTGAAAGAAAAAAACTAATGAATATGTTTTCTTGATATTCTAAAAAGATAAATAATTTGAGATGAAAAATATTTTAAATATGACAATGATAATTACACGTAGTTTTTTTAGAAACTTATAATGACAAAGATGAAGTGTCAATTTAGTGCATGACAAGTTAATGTGTGTATTCTTTTACACTTGTTTTTTGTCCATAGAGTATTCAAAATGACTAATATTTTTAGTATACTAATTACTCTGAAAATTTCTCTTTAATATTGATAAATCGTGATTTGTTAAAACTTCTATATATAGCTTATAAATATATTTGAAATGTTGATTATTCTCTTCAGATAGATACAACTAGCTATGTAATTAATTGACTAGTATTCGGATGTAGGTTCAGTACAAAGTTGATGGTAGCATAGAATATTTAACTCAGATTGAGGCTTTGTATGCTATGGCAAAGAGTGAGGACTTTTTGACACCTCAACGAACACCAAATGCAAGGTATTTATAAACTGTTAACGAAATACGCTATAATAAAAAGTTGAATTATCAATAAAAATCAAAGACGAATGAGTTAGTTTCTAATTTTGTTGTTTTTATATTTAGTAGTCAAATTGAAGATGAATTTTATTTTTTGTCTGCAATTTTTTTGGGTAATTCGACTTTTTTAGTAGTAATATTGACAAGAAAATAGATGAATTTCTAGGTTTACTTATGATATATTCTCATCTATCCATTAAAGTAATAACAATATAGTTGATCTTGTTTTCCTTGTATGTACTACGTACAATTAAAGGAATGGTTCAAAGAGGAAAACCGGTAAGAAAAAGGCTGACATAGGAGAAGGATCAACTCCATCAAAGAATAAATGAATTGCATCTGCATCTTCTGGTATGTAGAAAGATCCTTAAGTTTTTTTCTTGTCTATAAAAGCTTCTAATAGCTAGTAGAAAAATTGTTAATGTGCTAAAGAGATGTCCATGATATGTTTTTATGAAGTAAATGCTACTATTAAATGAACTAAACTGAATCAGAAGGTTGAATCAGTTGAGTTATCAATCAATATTCTATATGGTTCGACTACTTTAGTAGCTTGATTGCAGTTTCTCTCTGATTCTAAAGGTTAACTTTAATCAATTGAACCATAACTCTGAGATCTCATTGGTTAAATATCTAATTCAATTTTAAAAGTATTTGTAATTCCAACTTTTTCAGAAAAGGAATGTGTAAATACAATTAGCATAACTTCTAAGTTTATGATTTACTGATCGACAAGAAAAAAAAATATCTTATAGACTTGCAAAAATTCTTGTTTGACAATATTTTTGTGGCGTATATTTTAGGTCAAAAAATATGGAGGAAAATACACAGCAATGGAGAATGATTGGTTTGACAAAAGCTCTTGAACCTGAAACTATTTCATGATATTTTCAAACTATTTTGCATCATCTTTAACTTTAATTTATGTTACTTTCGTTTATTTTTGTATAATTCCCAATTTAAAAGTTTGCAAAACTTGTCAATGTTTTTTCATTCCTTTAAACTGAATATAAAACTTGGATTGCTTTAAATATTGGTTCATGTTTTTTTTATAATCGGTTTTTTCTATATATATATATATATATTAATAAAAATCTAGTGGATGAAAATGACCAAGTTAGGCCTTCTTTAAGTTAGCATGGGAGTCATGTCAAGTAAATTTAAAGCAATTATTTTCACCATTAAATTTCAAAGTTTCCTATTTCTACGTGATTACCCTCGTATGTTAATTTCTCAACCACAATTCTATTTCTTAAGACAACAACATTATGAACAATCTTAGCAACATTATTGTAGCTCTCATTCCATATCCTCTCTACAGCCCCAAAACAGTAAATTCAACCCTATAGATGAAGAGATTATCCCCCTTACCTCGATTTCGTCGAAATCTCCGGCTTGGCTTGTTTGCAACTAGGGTTCTGTTTCTTCTCTGCGTCTCTCCTTTCTCCTTTCAGCAAAAAAAAAACTGACCAATCCATTTTCCTAATGTTCTATTTATATTCGGGTCAACACTCATCTTAAACTCGTCTAACGCTCGTTACTATTTCTTCTTAATTTGTGATTGCCATCAACCGTCGCGGTGAATGCGCTCTCTCTTCGTCATGAGTTTTTTTTGTTTTTATTTTTGTGAAAAGGGTACAAACGTAATGGAAAGGAGTCATACCAAAAGTGTGTATCGCTTTTATAGATAGTAGAGATAGCAAATATGATAATTTACGTAAGTTATTGTAAACTTAGAGTAATGGTTCTCAATGCATTATTGTTGTCATTGTAAGTATTTTACTTTCTAAATTACTTTCTTCTTTGCTTGATCTTCCTTTAGAGTAGCTTTTATAAAGTTGATAAGATTCCTTATGTTATGTTATCCATCATTCTTTGGTACAAACATATTATACCTTATCAAGAACAACCTCATTTCCTCATCTCATGAGGAGTAACAATCATCTTAATCATTTTTCATTTGAATTATCTTTTGAACCATAGACACTGAGGATTTAAGTTCAATGTTGTTCTTCTCTTTATTCTTTTTTCTTTTATTCACCTTTTCTCCATGTCTAGCCAAGCTTTGCGCTCTTGCTCATGCTCTTCCAATTGACCAAAAAGAGTTGCCAAGTCCAAAGTGTTAACAATTTGTGACTTCTTGATGGCGGAAACCTTGGGTTGCAATTCCCTAGTCAAACATCTCAAAAACCTTGTTATAATTTTCAGCATTGGATAAAGTTTTACCAAGTCCAATAAACTTATTCACAATAAATAAAATTTTATTTCCGATGATATGAATTCATAAATCCACGACGAGCGTGATGCAAATTTTAACGGATTTTTGCAAATAAAATACTATAGAAATACTAAAATAATATTGGTAATTTCCCTTCCAAAAAAAATGGTAATTTAAAAATATTAATGAGTTTTCTTGATTTTATAATATCGACCTTATGTTCTCTCAAAAAAAAAAAATATCGACCTTATGTATCAACTACAAATAAACAGATATGTGAGAATGTACAAATCTAGGAATAATTTAGAGACAAAATTTGTGTCATGAATTAAATTGATTATGTTTAAAAGTAAGTTGAAAGTAAAGTGATTTGTGTTTGGATACATTATTGTAAAAACGAGTTGAACAATAACTTTGAATATAGAAATCAATTTCAGAATTTGAGGAGCGAAGATGGAGCCTAAAGGAAGCACCGACCGAGAGAGGATGTGACAGTGGTGCAGAGAACATATCTTGTTGCACCACTACCATCCCACAATCTATATCACTGCGTTGAAATTTGGATAAGGGAGAAGGAGGTTGAAGTTTACTGTTTGTGTTTAGAGAGAAGGAGGAGGAAAATTTCTACAGAGAGAAGTCGGTTCAGCTCAAAAAGTATGGGATTCCCTTGTATATGCTATCTAATATGTATTTTTTCAAAATACTTAGTTTGTCACAATCTTAAATTAAAAGTATTTGAACATACACACATAAATAATAAATTTTAAAGAGAAATAATTAAGCCACATCACTTAATATCATTTATATATACATGTCCCAAATTTTATTTAAGTTTATGCTTATGTAAGAGTTGCTCACCAAACGCATCGTTTATGTTACTTACCATAGGAATGTTGGTGGTGACTGAAGAATCGTACTCCCTCCAGTCTCAAATGTAAGAAACAAAAAAATAAAATTGGTGGTCTCAAATATAAGAAAAAGTAGGGAACAGATTGTCTCCAGTGTAAATTTTCTCCAGTTCTCTCCTGTGATAGATCTAAGTCGTTCATTTATTGTAAGGACAAATCAATGGATTGGAATTAAAACACATGAATGGCTGTCGTTTTGCCTTTTGGCTTTTTCTCTCTTTTGTTTTTCGATTGGTTTTGACTTATCTCCTGTTTTTTCCTTTTTTCCTCACAAAACCCACCTCAATCTTCTCCGTTTCGATTTGGAGGTTAGAGTACCAATTGTTGTTGACATGTTTTCCGACTGTGATGAGAACGTCGATGATTGCTAAGATCTGATCGGAACCTTCAAGAAGGGGTTCGATTTCTTGTGCTAGGATTGCAAATTCTTTAGAACCCATTAGATCTCGATTTTGGAGAAGCTTTTCGGAGATTCATAGTAACCGTTCGACTTCTGCTCGAGTTGCCTTCATTGACTTGATATATAGTATATGGTATGTTTGCTTACTTCACTTCCTTCTCCCATTCTTTGCATATAATTTTGTCTGTGTTTAATTTTTTTCTTTTAGTTTGCTTCCATTTTCTTTTCAGCATGATTAATTAATTTCTTGTTGATTCTGACTTATTGAATATCAATTTAATTTCAGGTTTATTTACAGTTGGCTGACTTGAATATCAATTAGTTACTTGGAAACTATGATAGTTGCTTAGATTATGGTCTGACCAATAATAAGACATTTGAGATCGATGAGGTGGTGGAGAATATTAAGGCTATTTCTTGGATTTGGAGCTTGAAAAGATTAAAATTTGGATTGAGTTTGTATCATGAATGGTGTTGGAATGTTCGGAAATGCTTAAGCAGATAGTTTGGAGGGGTTTTGTTTCAGGGGTTTTGGTTCATTTTTGTCTGTTTTCAGCTGTTGTCATGGCCGTTAACAGCTTCTGCTATGTCTGTTTTTGGCTGCAGTTTGGTTATGTTTGATCCCATGTACAATTTCGTGTTCAGTAGGTGTGGCTTTGTGTGCGGGGCTGTTTTTTTGTAGCTTTGTTTTAGGCAGGCCCTGTAATTGCCTTTGCATTGGGGTCTTGTAATTGTTCTTTTGGCAATAAAAGAGGAAGAGCTATTAGTTGTATTAGGGGCTTTGCACATCAATGTAAAATTATAGATTTATAGTTATGGTTTTAACGTGTGATCTTAAGATCTTGTACTTCGAAATTTCGATTAATCGAATATAATTATTTGTATAGCTTGTACTCGTGATCAATGCAATATTTTTCTGCTTGTTGACAGTTTAAAATAACATATGAAACTGCTACTACAATAAAACTGCTGCTAGAATAGTGCAGAAAAACAGCACATAATTTCTGATATGGTTGTGCACTGCTAGAATAGTGCAGAAAAACAATACATAATTTATGATATGGCTGTGCACTGCTATAACATTGCAAAAAACCAAATTTTACAGATGCAAAACCAACATGTATCAACAATAAAAGATATAGAAAGTTTGATCATATTCAAATTAAAAACTGAACCTGTCAAATTGTAAAAATATTACAGCCACCAAAGCTACTACAATTTTCACCAATGTCTCACAAAATCGTAGACCAATCCACCAAAATAAAAGGCAAATAAAATAGTGGAGCGTACAAACAAATCCAGATACACAATAGTTTGTTAAATTAGCTACTAGTATGGAGCCACTATAACAAAATCTCAGGTTTTGCGATCAACTCTCCCGATCCCGTAGCGCTTGAGGAGACCATTCTGACTTGTGATTTAAAACTTGGTGGAAGTCTCCACTTAATGATTGGAGATATGTATTATTTTGTGCCTCCTATATTATTGACAAAGTATAAATGATGGTTAAAAGGATTCTAATAGGATATAAATGTTAAAATACAACAATGAAAACAGAAAACTTACCATTAATTGACTAGTAAAACTATGAGTATTTGAAACAAATTGAAGTGGATGTGAACTCGACACAACAAACATGTTATTTGGAACAACATTTTCCTATATAACAGGAACACACAATGAAATTTAACTTCAAAAGCTAAAACACAGAGATTTATTAATTGAACAGATTAAAAATATAAAAGCCGCAAATGAAATTACCTTCAGCCCATAGCCATGAATGTTTGGAACAAAGTGAAGTGGTTGTGAACTTGACGGACTATTTAAGCTATTTGGAACAACATTTTCCTATGTAAAAGCAATAAACAATTAAATTTAACTTGAGATGTTAAAACATAGAGGTTTATTAATGGAACAAGTTAAAAACATAGAAGCCGCAATTGAAATTACCTTTAGTCCATAGCCATGAGTGTTTGGAGCAAAATGAAGTGGTTGTGGACTTGGCACACCAGATACGTTATTTGGAACAGTAGTTTCCTATGTAAAAGCAATACATAAGTAACATTAACTTGAGAATATAAAACACAAATTGCTTAGTTGATCAAATTAAAACATCCAAGTTGTAAGTAAAATTACCTTCAGCCCATAACCATGATTATTTGGAACAAAATGAAGTGGTTGTAGACTTGGCACACCAGATATGCTATTTGGAACAATAGTTTCCTATGTAAAAGCAATACACAATTAAATTTAACTTGATAAGTTAAAACACAAATTGCTTAATTGAACAAATTAAAACATACAAGCTACAGTTAAATTACCTTTCCTCTATTTTGTGCAGTATTGGACATTTGACCCCCCTCTTTTCTTCTTTGGTTGCTTTTCAATACAACTTTTTGGACGCTTTCTAAAAATTTTCACGTCATTCTTTCTTTTTAAGCCTTTGACTTGTAGGTTATCATTATTGACTTGCGGATTATCATGATTGACTTGTGGATTATCATTGTCTGTTACCAATCCCAAGTTCTTACCGCAAATGTCATAAACTTGCTTACTCAACTCCCTTATAGCATTCTCGACAAAGATACGTGCTTCCTTACAATCAGACGCGCTTGTAGCTATTCTCACTAATTTAGGACAAACCTCTATATACCATTGTGCGCTATCAAGATTAACATCTTGGACATTTCTTCCATGTGTATCTTTAACACATCCAATCTTTGCTTCCCTTGTCCACCTTTTCAAAATATATTGGTTAGGAATTGATTTGATATCTTTCACATCAAGAACCTTGATTGCATGACAACACAAAATGCCAAAACTTTCAAACTTTTTACAGCTGCACGAAATCGTGGCAATGGAAGGATCAAACAAAACTTTGAACTCTTCATCCTCATTATGCATACCAATCAAATATTCATGAGTAATTTCACCTTCTTTTCCGTTTTTTATGTAAGCTGCAGAGTATTTGTCATATTCTTTTTGAAAAAGATCAAACATAGGTAATGTATATGTTTGTGCAGCTTGTTGCAGTAAAGGTGAATGCTCCATCTTCAACCTTGGTAATTTTTGCCTAGACTCAAATTCACATTGCAACTCATTATACCTTTTGTCATTGACCACTCTATCAAAGTGTTTGAAAAATTGGATGATGTCCAAGTCTGGTTTCAAGTAAGATTTCAAATCTGCATTGAAGCTTTCACTAAGTTGTGTACTTCGCATGCCAATAGTCACAACATTCTTCATATAACATTTAACCCACTTCTCTTTTATTTTATACAAACTTGATATCCACCCACTTTTTTTAAGATCATAATCATCAACCAATTTATCCCATGCTATTTCAAAATCATATTTTTCTACATATTTGTACATGCAAAACTTCAGGTCTCTCAACAAATTAGAACCATTCTTCATTCTAGCCCCAAGATGTTTTATGCCATTTTGCATCAAATGCCAAGAACATAGACCATGGTATGTTTTGGGCATTACCTCGTGCAAAGCTTTCGCCAATGCTGGGTCTTGATCTGTGAAAAGAGTTTGAGGCTTCTTATTCTTATGCGCCTTCAAGAATTCTCTAAACAACCATTCAAAAGATGCCGAAGTTTCATCGTAAAGAAGCGCAACACCAAAAATCACCACTCCTTTAAAGTGATTAAATCCTGCAAATACAGCCAAAGGTCTATATGCATTGTTAGTACTATCTGTAGTATCAAAAGTGACTACATCACCAAAGTATTCATAATCCATTATCATTCTTGCATCAGCCCAAAAAATATTTGTTATTTGTTCTTCAACATCTAATTGGACTCCATGATAAAATGATGGATTTTCTACACACTTTTGTTGAAAGTGGTGTAATATACTGCCAGCCTCCCCGTATGCCATGTTTCTCTTCCTCTTGTTGCGAAGATAATTCTTTTGATCCACGCGTGTGTAACCAAGGTTCTCTCTACCACCAACTTACCTACTCATTAGCTCAAATAAAGACCTTTGATTGATTCCTGCATCATCTGCCAAGTCAATCTCATGTGCTTGAATTTCAGATAATTTTCGTTGAGATGCAAGCATGTGAGTCGTCTCAGGAAGGTGCAGTTGATGATTATGCTCATCAAACAAATCATGAATTTGATACTTCCCAACGTCTTTTATGTATTTGATTCCCATCTTTACAGGGCATTCAGTTCTTGTTTCAAGCCCATGATTAGTTGTTAAACGGTCTCTTTTATCTGGTTTACGAAAACCTTCTTTACTACACACAAATCTTCCAGACAAAACCATTCCATCTTTGCTTTTGTTCAAGTATTCTGTTCTAACATTAAATCCTATTTTTCCACCATAATCATTCCAAAAATCCCTTGCCTCTTCCCAAGTATTAAATTGTTTTCCTAGTCGAGGTTTCCACTCAAATTCGTTATCCATGGAGATGGCTTATGGTGCAACAATAGAATCAATTGGAAACCTGCTGCAATAGTAAGACAAGAGTATAAAGCTACTGCAGCTTAAATAATATGAAATGATTGCTTGAAAACGCCATTTGTTGTCTGATGATTATTTTGGTTCTTTTCCCTGTTGAAACTAGTAATATTTTGTATTCAACACAATAGCATGTCTATTCAAAACTATGATATAACATGTTACATTGAAGTTGTTTATGACATATGGGGAGAAAACAAGAGACATATGTGGTAGTAGTATTGATGACTTGCTTTCAGAAACAGTAAAATCAAACCTAAAATCACAGACCTAAGTGTCGTAAAAATAACATATAAATCCACTTGTCCGCTTAATTTCATGCTCTGCTTTCAATACGCAGATAAATTAACATGCAGATTAAGGCCCCCAACAACTTAAAACTAGCATCATAGACTAAAAAACACAGTTGATAATCAAGAACCAAAATGACAGATTTGGTCACCTAAGTCTACTATCACCATTTTCATTCCACATAAACAAATTTCGAATGGATTGTTACCTGTTACCTTGAGACAATGAATTTGAGACAATGACAGAGACGATGAATGAATGTCGCAATAGGGAGAGACAACGTCGAATACTGGTGCGAAGACGACGACAACGGTGACAACGATGGCAATCAAAAAGCACAACGGTGGTAATCAATGGAGCACGGGGACGAAATCGTCAACCAAAGAGCACACAACAGCGCCAACAATAGTAGCACGTGACGGCGTCAACAGATAGCACACGACGATGACGTCAATATAGATGATGTTCAGTGTTCACCGGGTCTGTGTTGTTATGGAAGAAGATGAAGAGGTTTCTATTATTTCTACGGGAAGCCAGAACGTGAAAAGGGAGGGAGGGAAATGAAAATGACACATTAAAATGAATGAAGGGCTGAGATTAATTGAGGTTTCATTAAAAGGAATGGACGACTAAGATTGTTTCACCGGAGAAAACAAGAGGAAATTTCCACTGCAGTGGATCCTTTCCCATATAGTAAAATGAACCTATTAAATGCTATAATTTCAAGTTTACCTTCATTAAACCCACTTCATCATTAATGTCTTTACTACTCCAAGAAAGAGTAAAATTAGAAAAATATCACTTTTTATAATAACTTAAATGTGGTCAATCCACTTTCTTAATATGTGTGCATTTTTGTCGTAAAAAGAGAGAAAAACAAAAACGTGAAGAAAGGAATCTGATTTCATTTCATTTCATTTCATTTCACTCCAACCGAAACAGAGCAAAGGGTTAAATATGTAATTACACATCTCCATAACTGAATCATCATCGAATCTCCATTTTCACCCAATTCCGAAAATTAGGGTTTCGCATTCTCCCAATTCCATCAATGAAAGAAACCAACGGAAAAAACACTATCGAAAAACTAGATCAAGATCAAAATCAAATTCAGAATCAAGATTTAGGTTTCCATTTCTTAGAACTGAGTCGTAGAAAAGCGAAACTCGATTCAGAAGATTTTGAAGTTGATGATGAAGAGAAAGAGGAATCACCGAGTGAGTTGAATACGATAAATTCTTCAGGAGGTTTTGTTGTTGTTGCAACGGATAAGCTTTCGGTGAAGTATACGAGTGTGAATCTTCATGGTCATGATGTGGGTGTTATTCAAGCGAATAAAGTTGCACCGATGAAGAGGATTGTTTATTATTTTGAGATTTTTGTTAAGGATGCTGGTGTTAAAGGGCAGGTTTCGATTGGGTTTACGACGGAGAGTTTTAAGATGAGGAGACAACCTGGGTGGGTGATTCTTTGTTTTGGAAAAATCTGTTTTTTTATTTTATTATTGTTTTGTTGTTTTTGTGATGTTTAGAAAATGGAAATGATTGAATGTAACTAAATGTGTTGGTGTTGTGTCAGTGTCTGGCACTGAGACACATAGGTGACACCGATTGATCACGCGATTCACGCTTTCAGTTGTTGTTTTCAAACTTTAATTGCGAAATTGGGTTGTTTTTGTGACTAATTTGAGTAAAAGGAAATGATTGAATGTAACAAAATGAGTTGGTGTTGTGTTTGAGTCAGGCATTGATCCACACCTTTGATATGAAGTGTTGGTGCAACGCAGTTTACAGTGACATTGTTTGTGTGAATCTATTGGATGAGGTGTGTTTGTAAGTGTTGGTTTGAGAAAATGTTCTATATTTTTATTCGTAGTGTTTTTGCTCTTTTTACAAAATTGTAGTGTTTTTGCTCTTTTTACAATAACATTGTTTGTAATTGTTTGGTTTGAGATAATGTTCTATATTTTTATTTGTTTTCACTTTTAATTGCAAAATTGGCTCGTGTATTTTCTATGTTTACATACATGAAACACTGATACAAACGCTTGACACGATACTGACCCATGAACGCTAGTTATAGTTTGAGAAAGTAGAAATGAGTGAATGTAACATGTGTTGTGTTGAACACGTCACACTCTGTAGTGTTGGTGCTACATAGCTTACAATAACATTGTTTGTGCAAATATATCGGATTAGGATATGTTTGTAATTGTTTTTGATATTCATTTTGAATTGCAAAACTGACATGTGTTTTGGCTCTGTTCACAGTAGTATTGTTAATGGTTTTTTTTTTGCCATTAAAGAAGAATATTTATTGTTTATGGGGATCAATTGGGAGGATATGTTTTTAATGAGGTGTTGTTTGCTGGAACATTGTTTGTGTGACTAGATTGGATGGGAATATGTATTTAAATGTAATTATTATTGTTGTTATTTGATGATAGGTGGGAGGCTAATAGCTGTGGATATCACGGGGATGATGGTTTCCTTTATCGTGGACAGGGTAAAGGGGAAGCTTTTGGTCCAACCTATACCACTGGTGATATAGTTGGTGCTGGAATTAACTATGCAGCTCAGGAATTCTTCTTCACGTAATCCACTTGTTTCTTTACTTTCTCCGTTGAATCCTTTTCTGAACTATTAGGGTCTGTATGTAGTTTGAGAATAATTTTTTTGTTGCTCCTTTTTATTTTATTTTCCTGATCTTGTCACTTTTAATTACAAAACTGTCCTATTGTTTTCATTTCATTTCATTTCTTGTTTGTTTTTGTTGTTTTCTGTTCATAATATTGTGAAGAGAAAATGAAATGTAAACAGCTTGATATTTTCATTATAATAACTAAAAGGGAAAACAAGAAATGAAGTTGCCAAATGTTTTCAGAAAGTAAGCATGCTGTTTTTTTTTCATGTGGTTGATTATACAAAATCGTGGACAGTGTACAGTTGCATGTTGACAATCCATTCTTCAATGCACTATTGACTTTATTATATGATTGATTGTTCTTTTTTGCTTGTTTACACAATTATTCCCATTTGTTTCCATGATAACAAGATCTTTTTTACTCCTTTTGTTTGTTGCCAGTAAAAATGGACAAGTTGTTGGGACAGTTTTTAAAGAAATGAAGGGTCCCCTTTTCCCAACTGTTGCTGTTCATAGCCAGAATGAAGAGTATGTTGTACTTCTGTTTTTCTTCTTCGTTTAATGGAGTGGCTGCATGCTTCTTTATTCAAGTTCTTTATTTATTTTACAGATGTATAGTTAGATATCTATGTTCTGTGTATATGTGTAAAGTAATCTACCAGATTTTAGTAGTCAATTGCATTGAATTTTATTTTAGCATAAAAGTAGAACCTTGCTATTCAATTTCCACAGACTGTGCATGTAGCTTAACTTCTGAACACCAAAATGAAGCATCATTCTCTTTTCTCATCTCATAAAGCTGAACTAGTGTGTGAATAAAATTCGACGACAAAAAATAAATGAGCTAACAGCTAACTCAATGACTGACAATGTTTTGGAGTTAGTTTTAGCATTCTTATATACAAGAAAGTTTTGTGGGTTTTACTATCTTCTGATGGTCATTTTGCATTTATACTTTTTGAAATAACCGCCTCATGTGAGTCCCATCAAATCATGTGAGGCCCATATAAATTTGGCGGGACCCATTTTTGACCAATAAAAAAGTGTGTTGGAAAGTGTGTCAGTGTGTAGAATCTGAATGTTAATGTCATAATAGATGGGAGGTTTTCATAGTAAGTGAAAAATTTAGTGAGGGGACTGGGGAGTGTATGTTTAATTTATCTGAGTATGATTCTTCTAGTTTTAACTTTTAACTCCCATCTTAAGCATTTTTATTTATTTATTTTGTGACCTGTCATTTTGATCTTATGCGTACATTTTTGAATCCATGATTTTTTTTTTCTTCCTTACTTCCATTTCGATGGTTCTCCAAAGTTCAAACAGTACTTCTGTTTAGTTTCAAATAGCAGCTTCTTTTGATCAATAGTTGAGGTGTTTAATCTTGTGTTTCATTTATCTCTATCAGGGTACATGTCAACTTCGGGAAGAAACCATTCACCTTTGACCTAAAGGTGTGAACCTTTTTCCATATGTTGTTTCTCCTTGTGTATATCTTACTGTATACGGTAGCATGTTACCATACTCTCTATTGCAATGATTGAAATAGGTCAAACCTTTAAATTTACTTCCAACCCAGTGATTTATTATTGCAAAACTGTCTTTCAGCTAGCACCATGGTAAAGTAGATTTCGGTTGTTTTAAAAATTGTCTACTTATTTTATTGCAAAATGTTTCATCACGTGGTAAATAATATTTTTTATGCCATTTAATAATTGACCAAGATTCTTATAATTTATGATACTTCTTGATTCAAGATTCAGTGATTTGATTCACAATTTGATAACCATGTTGGTTTTCTAGGGCCTCTATTTTACATTTTCAAATTGATTTGTCCTTTTCTTGTTGAAGTTTAATTTCCTTAATAATGCCTGTAAGTGTGTATGTGAGAGGTTATCCATTAGCATGAGAGGTTATCCATTAGCACAAGAGGTTATCCATTAGCATGAGAGGTTATCCATTAGCACAAGAGGTTATCCATTACATTAGAGGTTATCCAGTAGCATAAGAGGTTATCATGTGTAGGCCCTAGGAGGATGGTATGTAGAGAACCTTGTCATCCATCCCATGAATCTAAGATCATTCTAGGGTTGGATAATAGATTAAATAATTTCAATGTGATTTTCTACAGTCACTATGATCAATGTCCCATAACCCTTTTTGCCTTACAATTCACAAAGTTTATAAAGTCTGTAGGATGTACTTCTCTTCAAGTCTTTAGCATTAATTGTTATCTTGTTGGTTTAGGAATATGAAGCACAAGAAAGAATGAAGCAGCAAATTAAAATAGAGGAAATTCCCGTGTCACCAAATGCCAGTTATGGGTGAGGAAAAATTACACTTAAAACTACTTTGTTATTGAACTTTATTTTTATTTACATTTTATTTAGATTAGTTTTTTTTTTATTCAGTTTCAATCATTTTAATCGTAATGTAAGCTTAGTATGAGTTCTAAAGGATCTTATTATTGAAGATTATATTTAGGGTTTATATCTGTCGTTGGTACCTGGTATGTTGGTAGCAGAGTAATATTACGTAACTCAGGACTAATTCTTTAGGAGCTTATAATGCACATGTTAAAATGCAGATTTCTTTTTCACTGTGCACATATTTTCAATGTTAACATAACTGCCTGGGTTCTAAATTTAATAAATGAACATGTCAAGGTGTAGTACGATTATGTAGTTCGTAGAACCTCAGTGCTCTTGGCAGTTTGATAGTGCTAAAAGTAATATAGTTAAAGCTCTGTTAAATGTTAATGTAATTGTACAAATTGAAGCCTAAACCTGTTTGATGAAATTGCAGTTACCTGTATATAAAATAAACACTAACAAACCATTGTTTTCGAATTCAATTTCTCCTATTGGATAAATCAATTATCAAAATATTCTAGACTTGTTCAAAATAGTATGAGTTTATAGCATAAAATTATTTCATTTGTAAGAGAGCCCGGGGTTTACCTGCGTGTGTTGAAGTAGATTTATGTTTCTCATCTCAAATTTTTCTTTAGTGTTTTGCTCCGAAAGTAAGAAATTTTTTAGTGGGGAATGCATCGTATAACTGGTTTGATTAATCTCCACATGGTTCAAGTTATGTTTACCTGCCATTTATAATTGTTACCGGAAGGATTAAGATTTTGAAGGAAATGATGGGTTGGATTCAGAAAAGCTAGCACCAGCCGCTAGAACATGAAACAGGTTACAGGACTTTAGGTTTCATTATGATGGTTGATTATTGTAGCTATAGAAAGAAAATGGTAGTATCATAGGTTTCAGGGGTGTTTATTTAGAAAGCACTGATGTGATACAGGACAGGTCACCAAAAAAAAAGATGTGATACAGGACACGTATGATAGGCATGGACAAGATAAAATTTTAAAATTAGAGCAGAGCAGGTTTTAATAGAACACATAAAATTTAATGAATATTAAAAGAGAGAATTAATGGTTTACAGTTAGCATGAGTCATTATAGACTTCTAATGGCCATCATTTATCTAATTATCATGGTTTTCCCATCTATATTAGTTTGTAAGTAAAAAAGCTGTGATGTACAATTGAGAGTATTTGTGAAATGTCTGACATGTCTTGAATACGTGTTCGAAATGAATATGACTATTATTTTCAAGTGTTTGTGTTTGCTTTATGGCTTTATATTTCGGTTGCTAACAGTGATCATGAATGAGTGTTAAAATGGAGAAAGGAGTAGAATAGACAGTGTACTGCTACTAGCAGTATGTCTCAGATTGAGTACTTTTTATATATGGACTACGATCAGATCCTAAATTTAGCTGACAAACATAATACAAGAATAAATGATCCACAAAATCTAAAACAATTTAAAATGTTACATGACTCAGACTGCTTTATTCTCCAAACACAAACCATGGGTTAGACGGTTCTGATTATTGAAATAAGGAAGTTATGTTATATCATATTTTAATTAATAGGGCAGTTATATATTGTTTTAACTAGTACAGTTATGGTTATGTGTGGCAGTTATGTATTTGTATTATAAATAGGGAAGTTATAGGACAAGGGAAGGGGAATCTGGTTATTTGGTAAATGATTGGGAATGTATTGTAATATTAATATTAATTTGTATTTTAGTACCAGTTTCTATCTCGATGACTCAAATATTTGATGCAGAGCCAAAAACTTATTATGGTATAGTAATTTACTGTGAAGTCTTATTCATACTGTTGCCTTTTGTGGTTTATGAAGGTTGACGTTAATCAATTTCACTAGGCTTTGTGACATTCATGACTTTTGTGGGAATTAATACTAATATAAGAAAGTAATTAATATGTGTTAATATTTCTGAGTAAACATTGCTTGTCACCAGAATTGTCCGTTCCTACCTGCTACACTATGGTTATGAAGATACATTGAATTCATTTGATGAGGCTAGCAGGAGTACCATTCCTCCTATAAATATAGTGCAAGAAAACGGTATTGATGACCAGGAAACAACATATGCATTGAATCACAGAAAGACACTGCGGCAGGTACATATTTTTCTCGCAGCTTTTCGGTATCTATCTATAATTATGATAGGAAACAAGGGAATGGTAGGAGGAACTTAGTTGATATGCTTTACTGAAGTATGTAATTAGACCTCAAATTGACCCTTGTCCTGGTGTTCATGGTGAATGGGAATGTTATGTCACTAAAAATGACAAATTTTATTCTGTTCAATTCTTAGCTTAGTCCCTAAGATTAACAATTTCTAGGGCCAAGTATCAAAGTTAAAATCAATATTTCATATTTTTGTTATCATATGATTTTGTTGCTTACTTCAAAAACCATTGCCATCATCATGCTCCAACAACCATTTTTGCTTGTAATCATTGTTTCTGGCACTGGTCAGGACTCATGTGGTGATACTTGCCCCTCTGAAAGTATCTTCTGTTAAATTTGGAAAGTATGAGCTTTGGCGTTGTTTAGTTTTTGAATCTCATGAATTGTAAATTGTAAATGAATAGGGGAGAGAGGGAGATATTGTTTATACTCAAACATTAAAATACAAGCAAAAGAGTCCTCTTACAAGGGGAGTCCCCAATATCTTGTTAGAAAATTGTCATTACTTGATTAGTTAGAACCGTCGAGTTATACTGTCAGCATCATATCAAGTGCCTGTATTGTTATTGATAGGCATTATTGTTGCTGTCATTTGTTTTGTTAATGTTATTCTGACACGCTTGCTGCATATAGTTGCTGATTTACGAACTTACATGGCTTTACCTACTTTGTTTCAATGAAGCTAATCAGGGATGGGGAGATTGATGCTGCATTTGGTAAATTGCGTGAATGGTATCCCCAGATTGCTGAGGTGTGCTCTCTCAGATTATAATGATTGTCTACAATGTTGTTGGTATCCTGGCTCTAATCTGACTTCAATTATACTGATTACTAAAATTGAAAATAAATCCACCATGGGGTATTATGCGATCTTTAACTTGTACTAGAAATTGCATTAAGCAAAGTCTTGATAGAGGGAATGTTTGTAATGATTGTAAGCGTAGCTAGTAGTGCTTTGCTGCACTTAAAATTGTTAATTGTTGTGTTCTGTTTTAAAGCTGGAACCATATTGTAACGGAGGTAATGGCGGATCCAGAAATTTCCTTTGGTGGAACCATAATGTAACTTTTTCAAAACTTATAACTGTAAATGACCAAAAAAACTCAATACATAAAAGTTTATACAAATTACAATTATCCTTTATGAGTTTTCATATTCTGAAAAATGTTCAATGATTTTTTCATTGTCAACATTATCAAATATGTTACTCTATATATATGTAATCAAACAATCATTTAGCCACCCATCTCACTTACGATTGTGCAGTTCATTCTTACAAAATTTTTGGCAGAGAAAGATCCAAGAGAAATTGGGATAGTCAAAAGTAGGAAACTGAAAAGTTAGACTTATGGTGAGTGGGGATATGTGTAAGTTAGTGGATTTAGTTAGTATTATGGGGGGTGAAAAAATATATAATAGTACTACCAATATTTTTTTTTGTGGGGGTTTGTGCCCCCAATGCACTACAAGTGCATCCGCCCCTTTATGGAGGTTATGTCATGCGTTGTTATTATTATCCTCTGATGGTCACTCATTCTGCTTTTATAGTCTTTTTGAAATAACTACCTCTGTCCAAAGTGCCAACATATATGGCCATGCTGAATAAGATTAAGATCCAGTTATATCTCCAAATTTTTTTTTCCCTTCTGTAAAAGATCCAAATATCATAGATCAAATTAGAGGAGTGCTAGTATCACATTCTCTAAGACACTTTCTAACACTCTTTTGTATTGGAAAAACTCACATGGTTCCCACCAAATCATGTGAGTCCCATATAGATTTAGCAGGACACAATTAAATTTTGACCAATAAAAGTGTGTTGCTAGCATTATAAATACTTTGTTTTGGTTTGAGAATCTCATTTCTGAGTAATAACAATCAATTCTGGCTACTGCAGGACAATACATCAGCTATGTGTTTTCTGCTTCATTGCCAAAAATTTATTGAACTAGTTCGGGTATGTTCCTTTCAATATTTAGTTTCATAACTATTTAAATCCTGTCCTATATTCTTGTACATCATTTGTATATCTACAATTAGAGTTATTTTTCTGTAATATTCTTTATTTTCATTTGATATTAGTAGTAAAGTATAGGTTTAGGCTGTTGTTTTGATTGACACTATTCATTTTTTCTTTTGTTAGTTGTTATTGTTACTCATTTAAAAATTATCCTTCTGTTCACCTAGCTTTATATGTAAATTGTATAACTTTTAAGACCTTGATATTTGTTGCATGTGATATTTAGGTGGGATCACTGGAGGAGGCTGTCAAATATGGAAGAATAGAATTGTCAAGTTTTTTTGGGTTGCCTCTCTTTGAGGATTTAGTTCAGGTGGGTTTTCTTACCGATAATTTGGTACTACTATTGATTATTTACTGCTAGTATCTCAAGTTGATACCAAACTGTCATAAGGGGTGTTTAATCTGCTGCTCAAAGCATATAATCATTCTAATCTTATATCACAAGGGATAAACATGTGCAATTTCATTTCCATTCAATACATTACGAGTTATGACTGTCCAAGATCATATCAGAGTTTTGCATGTCTATGTTTCCTGTTGGTATTAATACTTAAATTTAATTCAAGATTCTTTATTCTATCAGGACTGTGTTGCTTTGCTGGCCTATGAACGACCATTGGAATCTGCCGTTGGTTATCTTCTTAAAGACTCGCAGCGCGAAGTTGTAGCCGACGCAGTAAATGCAATGATATTGTCTACAAATCCCAACATAAAAGAAACGAAAAATTGCTTGCACTCCAATCTTGAGAGGTTACTAAGACAGCTCACTGCATGTTGCTTAGAGAGACGATCGTTGAGTGGAGAGCAAGGAGAAGCTTTTCAACTTCAAAGAGTGCTTAGCAGTGGTAAAAGAAGCTAGTGCTATATCTCTATTGATCTTCTAACTGCTGTTCATATCACCTTTTTGGTTTTGTAACAATGCCAAATGATCGGATTGATCTTCGGGTCTCGTATGCTGGGGAGTCCTCCCACCTATGTACATGTTGACAATCTTTTAAGGGGGTGGGTTGTGTATATGCATGTAAGCTTGTAACTTTTTAATAATCAAAACGATGGAAATTAGAAATTGAACTAGTCATGATTTCTATTTTAGCTGTAAAATATACAAGCTTTTGTTTCTGTTTTTCTTGTGCTTCTGTATCCAATTTTAGCTATAAAATAAAATTGCTATCTTATATTCTTTTATTTACTTTGCAAAAAATAAGTTTTTATATTAAAATAAAAATTATTTTTTAAGTAAAGTTGAAAAGAGAAATCAAATAGGTCCTCAAGTGTTATTTTTTCCTTTAATTCTATAGTATCACATATACAATTTTCCAGATACAGATTCTAATTGATTAACTAACTATCAGTATTCTTTAAAGAAAACTACATAAGTGATACAACATAAGGCAAAAATAATGATAAAAATATCAATAGTGATAGCTGAAACAGCTTGATCACTAAGCTTCATATTCTTCCCACCAAGACGATCAACCATGTCTGGAACAGGTTCATAATTCCTCAATGCTACCTCATAAGGATCCTCTAATTTTATTTTCAATTTCTCTTGTTGGCGACTTGCAACCTCTTGAGCAAGGGTCCAATCATAGAATCTCCTACTTTCTTCATTGCTCAGAACAGTGTAAACTTCTTTTAATTTCATGAATTTTTCTGAGGCTGTTTTTAGAGGGAGTGAAGTTGTGTCTGGATGATACTCCTTTGATAGTTTCCTGAATGCCATTTTGATTGCTTCTACATCAGCTTCTGGTGATATTCCTAAGAATCTGCACAAGTTTTCCATTATTCAGTAACTCTTGTCATTTAAATAAACAGAATTTAATAAGAAAAGAAGTTTTCTTATTATTCAGTAACAAGTTTTCTCATGAAACCAAATCTGTGGCAAGTTTTTCTTTTTAAAAAGAAAAGAAAGTTCTCATGTTTCCCTGAAGAAAAACAGAATTTAATAATAGTATCTAGACTAAACTTGAGTTTAAATGAACTTCATTCTGAAAAATTCAGTTTACAATGCAACACACCCTTAATATTTTTATCTTAACCGAAAACATGTATCGATTATGTCAGAGTTTGATCGAAAAGGAAGTAAAGTCCGACAAATAGTTGTTTTAGCCTTTTAGCCAACAATTGAACTCAAGTCATATCCAAACTATTCAACTTTAGCTGAAACCCTTTAGTTACACTTAGTGCTCCTTTGGTTTAGCCGGTGGTTTTTATAAAATCACCATAAATTTTCACATTTTTACAAAAGCTTGCTTTGGTAGCTTCAGGATTTTCACGTCTAGCTGGCCTTGGGACAAGATATTTGTCTTGCAAAACCTAATCCAAACATATACTTATACTAACTTCTAGTTTAAAATTGAATTTCAAGGCAAAATTCAGTTTACAATCGGACCTAACAGAAACAGTGAAAACTAACACAAACAGTTACAAAGAAACTCACTCATAATGAGAACCTTGAAAATTGAGCAAATCAGCAAAATCTTCACCCAAAAGCTTCTTCTTAGGTTTCTCCTCTTCATTGTTTTGTTGCTGTTTGGTGCTACCTCCAATCCAACCTTCATCATCATTCTCCCAATGAATTCTTGTGTCAACTCCAAACGGTGCTTTTTGGGGTCCTTGAGAGTCCTTAGCAGAAGCATGAACTTGGAAACTGATGTGAGAGTTAGTGGTTGTTGCTATCCTGAAAAATCTTATTCTTCTTATTGTTTTGGTGTTTCCTAAGATTGGATTGAATAGTAGAATTTGTGGAGAAGGTGTTGCTGTTGAAGCCATGAGGGTGGAACAAAAGAAATAGTTATGGTTAGATTTTGAAATGCTTAGGTTCAATACATGCCCCATGTTTTTTTTGACAAGACATGCCCCATGTTCTGTTCTGTTATTTTGTGGTTCACAATAAATTTGGGACATTGAATTTGCAATATTAATTTTAATTAAATTAAAGACGAATTATTTAATTTTTTTTTTTTTGAGATAAGACAAATTATTTAACTATATTCCAATATAATTTGTGGACATATATATTTTTGATTAATTACATGAATTATTTATCAAGTGATAAACTTATGCAATAAGCTGTTTAAATATTAATTTTGGTTAAGTTGGTATATATAGTTTTATTTTTGGTTGACATTGAGCCAGTTTGGATAAACAACTTATTAATTTGTAGCTTATCAGGATAAGCGTTTATGTATAAGCTTGTATAAACTATTTTTACAATAAAAGATAGAATAACTTTAGATTGTTTTTGTATATACTACTCTCCGTCCTATAATAACTGGGTCATTTGCAAAAAAAAATTGTTCCGAAAAAATTGACCAATTTCATTTTTCAATTACAACTCTAATTAATACTATTCTTCAAAAAAACTAATTAATACTACTTTCATCACTCCCAATTCAATATATTCTACTTCGTATTTATGATAAGAAGGAATGCACTAATACTTGACAAGACACTCAAAATTATTTTTCTCTCTCTTTCACTTATACACTTTTTCTCTCAATATGTGTTAAAATGGGACGGAAGGAGTATAAATTATTTTTATAAGTTATATTTGAAAACTTATGAAAACAAGTTGAAAATAGCTTATGAAAATAGTCAAAAGTTGTTCTCGTAAATTCTCCCAAGCAGTTTCAATACTGCACCCAAAAAATAATGAAATATTAAAGACATAAAGCATGAAATATAAACCTATAATCGTTGTATTTTTGATATTACAATTTATTATAATTTCTTCCCACACGTATTACAACATAATTATTGAAATTCTGAAGAATAATCTTTGTTGTGTATGTGAATGGACATTCACATAACATAACATCCATATTACAAATAAGAGTTCCATATTGCTTTTAACTTGTACATCCATTTGATGCAAGGAAAATAATAGTTTTAAATTATTATAATATTTTATCACATATATTACAACATAATTATTAAAATTCAGAAGAGTGATCTTTGTGTATTTGAACAAGACATTCACACCACAACTATATTTCATTGAGCAGTACAAATAGGAGTTCCATTTGCTTCATAAAGTACACATCCAGTTGATGCAAAACAACAATTACATTTTGGGTAGAGGTGTTGACCACCTGTAGAAGGGCAAGTCATGTATGCAACTGTATCATAGCAAAATTGTGGGCAAATTTTTTGTGCATCAACAGTTATCAAATTGCCTCCTAAAAGAATTGCACCTGGGATCATAAACAAGAAAGTCAGATTGATATATATATATATATATATATAATTTGATCAAATTATTTTTATTTTCGAGAAAAAAAGACTCAAATTAGCAATCTTACCAAAGTTTAATTAGGTAATTTTATCTAGGGCCCCTATTAAAGTATAAGGGAAGTACTTAAAAGAACCAATGTTTCAAACTTAATTGATAATTGCTTTTCTCCCTTTTAAAATTGTTCATTCCCTTAAAAATGTTAAGCGTGAGTTAACTCACGTTGGATATTTTTCAGTGGATCTTAATTCATGCTCGGCTTTTTAGATTGGTGAATGAACAAAAACAATAGAGAGAAAAGTAATAAAGTTAACTCACACTCGGCTTTTTAGATCGGTGAATGAACAAAAACAAAAGGAAGAAGAGCAATTGTCAAGTTAATTAGGTATAAATTTAAGTTAGATTGTTTGTCCACGATTTATATCTCAGCCCATCTTAAGCTCGTGTTTATGTTACATCAACCTTAATTACTTAAACCAAACAATTGAGTCTAATTGGTTAATGAACTTCACCAATGACGAATTGTTCGGGAGAAATCGAATTTGATTCTTGGATGGAGCAATTCTTGGTCAGACTATCCTTACCTCACAGTCAAACTCCGAAATACTAGGGTCATTTTTCCCTAAAAACCAAAAGGTTAACGAAAAAAAAGACCTTAATTACTTTTTGTTAAAGAGCCCTAATTACTTAATAATTATACCCTTTTTTTCCGAAAATATTTAGCTAAACATATCATATTTTATGCTTGAGATATTTTTTTTTATTTAAGTTTAGTGCACCGGTTAAACTAAATATAAAATAAAAAAAATAATATAATATTAATTTTTTAACAGGCTAAAATAAAATTATATAACAAAGGCTCTCCATGCGTGCTAGGAAGAACACAAACAAAATATCTAAAAGAGAGATTAAAAGAGAGAGGTAAAGAGTGTTAAAACAAAAAAGAGGTAAAGAGTTATGAGATAGTTCACATAAACTAACGAGTTTTGAATTATCTTCAACTTTTCTATCTGTCTCTATCATAACACACTCTCTCTCTCACCCTCTCTCCTCATAGAATGTAAGATTAAAAGAGAGATAAAAAGTTGAGACAGATGGAGTGAAAAATGGAACAAGGTGATCTAATTCAAAACTCGTGATAAGATGAATACTCTAGTTATATTTAGGACACATGTTAGTTTCAATGTTAAGTTAAATTTAGTGCAATATCTTTCAATATCTATACAAAAAAGTATAGCATAAATTGCTAAAACAACTAATTAAAAGAAGAAGAAAAATTTATTAAAAAAAAAAGAAAGAAGAAAAATGAAACAAAAACTTTATGTTGAAGGAAGAGAGATGGTGGGTTCAAGATTTACCACAAACGAGGACAAGAAGGATAGTCTCCAACTTTAAAGCCATGTTTCTTTGCAAAACTGGTGAAACATATGTCCATATTTATAGCATAAAAATAATATTAACGTCCATAATCACGCGTAGATTATTGGACTAAATCAATAAGAATATTCGCATTAAGGGTAGGTTTATTGAAGAAGATACGATCAATAATATAACATAAAAATAGGGGCAATGCTAATGAACATGATAAGAGACACTCATTAATAAATCTCATGAAATAGACTTAATTGTAGTTATGGTCAAATTGATTCTCTTATTTTATTTTAAAACCTTGCAGCTTTGATTTCTTTTATAAAATGTTGGATTAAAAAAGTTAATGATGTGATATATTTTAAATGATGTACGATTTAACATGGTGATATGAAATGATAAACACATGACTATTCTAAAAAACCATATTGGATCTCAATTCAATATTTGTTAACAATAAAATAAGATATTCAAAAATCTCCGTGAGTTTAACTCAACTGATAGAGATATTGCATTTTATATGTAGGGGTCGGGGTTCGTACCCCAGACACTCCACGATTAAATTGTGACCTCTATCCACTAGGCTACTTGACAAAAAAAAAAAAAACATTTTCAATCCTTTATTTTTGTAAGTTTCGTCAATAAAATCCAACCCAACCCCAAAAAAAATCCCCAAATTCAATTCACAAAGCACATAAATTCTGGTTGTTCCTCTTCACTTTCATCTTTCATTTTTTATAAGTTTAGATCCGTAGCTAGCCTTCGTGTCATGCTTGAGAAGGAAAAGTTTGGAACATGTTTTATTTCCTTCGTTAATTTTCAGATGCCATGCATGAAAGAATGAGAAATTGAGAAGAAGGAAAAATGGAAATTCTGGATCGGTCTTTTAAAGGATGAGATCGAGGTTAGAGTTTGATAAACAAGTGAGATAGGTTTTGTCATACCCCAAATTTTGACCACTTTTCTCTGTTTTTACCCATTTTATTCGTACTTTTAAAGTTCAGAATTTTCGTTGTTTTAAGACGAATTTTTGACATATTTTAAAATACCTCATTTTTTTGGTCCCGAGAGGACAATTTTAAGTTTTTATAATTGGTCTTATTTGGTTGTTATTATTATTTCGTTTTATTATTTAATTATAGTGTTTAATTTATTTATTCTAATTCTCTCTTTTTTAGTTAATTGGTCATTTTAGTCATTGTGTCCTCAAGGTTCTTGCAGCCCAAGTCAGGGGCACTTTGGTCCAGTGAATTTTTTCATTTAACCCTATTTGGTCACTATTTATACCAGTCCAATGATTGGAGAGAGAAGGCTGCATTTTCCCAATAACACTAACATTTTCGGCAGCCACACAATTTTGGATCAACACACTTTTCTCTTCAAAAAAAAGCTCATGAATCTCAAGAACACATACACATTGTTCATCACAAATCACAAAAAACTCACCAACACATGAACTCACCGATTAAACCACAAGTCTCATTCACAAAAACCAATCATCATCATCAATCCATAAACAAATCTGTTTCGGATTCAAGCTCAACAATCCAAACAAACAATTTCAAATTCAAAGACAACGTCAACCGCACAAACATGTGAATTCGAATCCACCATAAACCCAATCTACAGA
>Ga0228711_1000815_pt1 | contig 41966 bp, 23 predicted proteins | sample MedpolnodulmetaG_2_FD_177996 | JGI IMG/M metagenome (GOLD analysis project Ga0228711, IMG submission 177996) | Root nodule microbial communities from Medicago polymorpha collected in Santa Monica, California, United States - brown nodules | ecosystem: Host-associated > Plants > Roots > Nodule...
GGTTTGCGGCGATGACGGTTGGGGTGGAGGAAAAAAAGAGTAGAATTTGTGTTAGTTATTTGATCCTAAATTGGATGTTGACGATGATGATTGAAAAATTTCTGATTGTGTGTGGTGAAATGTACATGTTCTCGTTTTAATTTAGGTTAGATATGAACCATTGATAAAATCTAATGGTGTTATTTTTGTGGTCCACCGGTGAGGGACTTAATTGATCCTTCACCCTAAAATTCACCAGAAAATATAGATATAATTAAACAAGGACACTAAACATCTTGGTGTGGCATAATAAAAAAAAAACATCTTGATGTTGCATAATGACTAATGTTTGAATCTCTTTACTATTTGGTCTATAATTTGATCTTTAACTAATGTGGGTGGAAAAAATATATTGAGAGAAATTAATTCTTTGAAGGGATATTAATTATTTCAAATGATTAATCTCCATAATTACATCCAGAAATAATTAAATTTATAAAAAAGATTATATGACAAATCCCAACTGTAACTTAATTTCTTGGCTTATTCAATCACCCGGTCCCTTAACTTAATTGATTGTCTCAATTTAGTCCTCTAACTATAATTTGTATCAATTTGGTCCTCTATATTTTGCTCTGTTACTAGTTTTAGTCCTTTCTGTTAGTTTCTCTAAAAAAAAACGTTAACAGAAAGGACTAAAACTAGTAACGGAGCAAAACATAGGGGACCAAATTGGTACCTAAGTTAACGTTTTTTTGAGAAAAACTAACAGAAAGGACTAAAACTAGTAACGAAGCAAAACATAGGGGACCAAATTGATACAAATTATAGTTAGGGGACCAAATTGAGACAATCAATTAAGTTAAGGGACCAAGTGATTGAATAAGCCTAATTTCTTAGAATATTGGTAAATAACGAAAATTAAGTTCCAACTCCATTCTACAAGTCTTAAATTCACTAACAATGGGACAATGTTGTAGATTACTTTAAGTTTTGTTAATATTGTACTCAAACTCTATAAAAAAAAAATCGTTTTTCTATCGAAAAATGATGTCATGTTTTTTTTAGACAAAGTCTATAATGTATTTTGGTGATTAATGTGTTTGTTTTCTATTTAAATTTGATACACCTTAACTAACCTAAATTTTCATAATCATACCCCTACAAATACTAATTTTCATGCAATTGATAGTTACTTGTTTGTCGGGAGGTGTGTTATTTGATAATGTGCTTGTTTGTCGGAAGGTGTGATTAATGTGTTTGTTTTCTATTTAAATTTGATACACCTTAACTAACTTAAATTTTCATAATCATACCACTAAACCTTGTTTGCATAAACAGTCAACCAACATTTCGAAGGTGTAAACATTTGATATAATTCCTTTAAACCACATTTGCTCATGAAATGAAAAAGTTTTATTGAACTGATCAATAACACAGCTACCTCGAATCAATGCATTATATGTGTATACATCAGCATGTGAGTTAGCATTGTCAATGAAACCATGATATAACTTATAAACCTCATTAACAATTGTTGGATTCTTAAAAAGAGCAACAATAATAGTATTTAACATTGCTATATCAAGATTAACACCTTCCCTAACCCACTTCACTGCAGATTCAATGTCCCCTTATTTGTATCGTACATCCAATAAAATCTCATTACCAAATTGATCATAGGTATTCCCATAAGAATCACATGAAGTGTAAAATTTGATAGCTTCATCAAGTAATCTGAATTAAACTTACTCCACCAAAGTGTTTCATGTCAAAATAAAAACATAACAAACTTTTAATATTTTTCACAACAAAGATGTTAAAGTTAACCATATTAACACATAATAACAGTGTTAAATTTAAAATACACATATCACTTCTATAAAATTAAAAACCATGTGAAATAACTAAATTATTGAATTCCTTATAAACATAATTAAAAAATTCATCAAATTGGTTTGTATAAATATTTTATTTTAACTTGCACATTAATTAAAAAATAGTACCCCAACTATTTTTAAAATTTAAACTGAAATCGATCTTTTTATCAAATAAAAAAATCGACAAATTTAGTACAATAACATTTTCATCATTTACATAAGTGTTCTTATAAGCATGTTATATCTTATCAAACACATTGATATGCCGAAACCAATAAGTTGAGAAAAATAATTGAATGACCAAAAAATTCTTATTGCAAGTATAGTTGTTTTCTGATATTATCTTTGTATCATTTTGAACTCATTCACTACAATATTTTTCTGACCATTATATTGTAGGCTATAAAAAAATCAAATACAATGATTCAATAAATAGAAATTTTAAAATTCAATCAACTTCAACAATGTAACAATAACATTTGATGTAACAATGTTTAAGATATCCAAACATAATTTATTTTTTTAAATAAGGAAGTTCGTAATGTTGAAAATTACTAGTACACTGTACTTTTAAGCATTTCAATCTTATAAATTAGATTTTTTTTGTGTACTAATAACATTTGTTGTTTAACATATATATACATTGTATTTTTAAGCATCTCAATGTGTTCAGAGGTAAACGAAAATTTCATATTTACTGCGTCAATGTCTAGATAACATTCGTTGATCAAGATATATATAACACACACACGCACAATTATTAAGCATCTATACAATTATTAGGATATCTATACATTGTATTTTTAAACATCTAGATCTTTTCAAAGGTAAACGTAAATGCCCGATCTATCTATTGAATGTTTACCGACCACCCCTTGGATCCATAAACAATTTTTATTTATAAAATCATATCATTTTGTTGGTATTAAAACAAAACTAAAAGACTCAATACTTTCTTATTTCTCATACCCATGATCTTATTCATCTTCCTTTCTATGCATGTACTATTATTTTGATTGTGGCCTCCTCTTTTGTTCATACTTTGACTCGATTTCAATCATGTTAAAGTGGTTACAAATATGCACTCCTTTAACTCCGCCGTCTTCTTCAGCTCTTTCAACATTGCTCTCGTTAACATACATTCATTTAAATCCTTCAACATTCAAAATTTCTCATTATATACCACCAAATCTATATGAGTAGGGGAATATTTATCATCCACTATTCATAAATTGAATAGTTACATTATGGCGTCAAATTGTTATTATGAAGCTATAATTGAAAGGTTTTTGTAATTTATTATAAAGTGTGGAACAAGTTTAGTTGTTAATATGTATGCATTTTGCAAGAAAAATTATGTTTTCAAAGTTTGGGGGTTTTATCTATATTTATTCCATACTATCATATGCAGTATTTTAAGCTCCATAAATTTCTATACGATAATATGAAAAAAAATGAACGTGGTTTTATTTGTGATGACCCAAAGCAAGGTTGAAAAGACTCAAAATAACCAGACGATATGTTTGTGTTTTGCCTAAGTTAAACGTAGTATTAGCATTAAACAAGTAAACTATTTGAAGGAAGATTTCCTCACAAAGATACTATGAAATATTATCAACAATCTTGATGAGCTCTAGGGTCTGACTATGGTTTGTAAATACAATAAGAGGAACATTCTACAATCAACTATTAATCGTCAACCTTATGAATCTCTTTATGGAAAGTTATTTCAAGGACTTGGAATAATTTCCACTTAAATGTAGTGTGGCATACTGGGGTTAGATAATTGCTATTCTCCCAAACAAAATTGCTCATTTTAACATAAACTGCATAAAATAACCCCAACGTGACTTAAGTCGCGTTCAGTACATACCAACGTGAGTTAACTCACCGTTCTGTTATAGAAACATAACAACAACCATCCTAGTCACGACTTTTGATCTTTGTTTTTTAGTCAATTCATGTGAACGTACCCTTCATATTTTTGAATTAATTTTTACGCAAATGTTTAGAATATTATAAATCTCGCTCATATATTATTTTTAACAATGAGTTAAACATTAATTTTTAAGTGTTAAACACTTAAAAATTCACATTTAATCCACCCATTTGTTAAAAAAAATTAAACTTTTGTAATAGAAATTTCCATAATGTACTAAAAATTATTGTAAGTAGTAATTTCAAATGTCAAATGATCAACGTGAATTTACTTAAAAGTAGAGACTAAAAGTCGTGATGTAAAATATTTCAAGGACAAAAATTTGCTTAATCTTTTTAGAGAGATTAAAAGCGGAATTTGAGATATTTATAGAAACAAAAACTTATTTAACTCAGTAATTAATATCCACAACATGGAAAAATAAATATTAAAAAAGAATGTATTACTTTATTTATTTACGGTTAATTTAGTTTTTTGTCCATAAAGATATAGAAAATTTTGATTTTAATCCCTAAATATAAAAACAAGATGTTTTCGCATTCCCAAAATTTTTCTTTTCATTTTTTGTCCTTAATGGACATAATCTTGACACTTTTTGAAGATGGATATAACTTGGACGCATATTAAACATAAAAAGGATATAACTCTGATATTAACATGAACCTAAATTGGCTATTAGGGACCAAAAACACTTTTGGGAGGACAAAAATATCATATTTTTTATTTTAGGGTCAAAAATTAAAATTTGCTATATTTTTTGGACAAAAAATTTATTTAACTCATTTATTTATGTATTTTATATATAATATATTTTCCATTCAAATGTATACTATTGTATGCGCACGCGCTCTCTATATATATATATAGACCCACGCTATTTTTAATACTTAATTTGATAATAAATAATTCGTCTATGGTATAAATATTTTAAATTTAAATAAAATATATTATTAAAAACCACTCAAAGAGAAAATGCTTAGTGATAGTAGTTATACGCTTAATTGCAATTTCAGTCCTCTTTTTTCACTATTTTATAGATTTTGTCCTCTTAATTTACAATCTGACAGTTTTGGTCCCTCTATTATATTTTGAAACTAAAAGTTATTGGTAATGAGACGTGTTTTAAATGACTTGATAAATGATATGATGATAGAATATCTCAACATAGAAGAAATTGCACAAAATTTTCCTTCAAAATATCATTTAAAACATGTCATATTACCATACTTTAGACCAAATATTTAATAGATGGACCAAAGTTGAAAATTTTTAAAATAAGGGGAACAATTATGAGAAATAGTGAAAATAGAGGGACCAAACTTTAATTAATCCTAAATTATACATGTCTAATATATATTAAATAAAAATACAAAATAACTTTATTTTTTATAATAAAAATGCACACTCTTGAAAACACTTAAATAGAACTCTAAGAGTTTAGCCTACTGGTAAAAAGAGAGACTTTGAATCTAGAGATTCCAACTTCGAACTCCATTAAGGTCTATAGAAAAAGATAAATATAAATCTCTTTGCGAGTATTTTTTTGAGTCTCATGTCTCTCATGTTGTGGACTAGAGCATGATCCCATCACACAAAATTTTTCTTATAATAAACAATCAAATAAGGTGCATGTGATAGGCATTTATGTATATGTCAAGAAAAACAACACATGACAATGCTTGAGTTATGATAAAATAAATTAGGCTTAATAGCAGTTTTAGCCCCATAACTTTTCCAAAGTTGCGATTTTGACCCCTAAGAAAAAAAACTATAAAACCATCCCCTAAGTTTTGCACCTGTGGCAGTTTTGGCCCCCAAGACTAATTTTGACTCGGTCTACGCTGATGTGGCACCCTAAGTGAGGTGCCACGTGTTATTCTTTTTATTTTTATTTTTGCCTTGGGGGGCCAAAACTGCTACTGTTGCAAAACTTAGGGGGTGGTTTTGTAGTTTTTTTTTCTTATGGGGCCAAAATCGCAACTTCGTGAAAGTTAGGGAGCGGAAACTACTATTAAGCCAAAAAGTTATTAGTCAAATTCTAAATGTTAGTCAAACTCCTGTAAAAGCCAAGAAAACCTTCGATCCAAATTTCTTCGTGGGTAATGATATCACGAAATTGGAATCTCCCAAGATTGCAAACACTTCTCCCAAAAACGTTCATGATTATCACAATATCTCCAGAGGGATGCCACTTAAAATGACTTTGTGGAGTATTAATAAAACCTCATACAACTTTGACTTGTTTTTGTTAATCACATGCTCATTTATAACCCTCCAATTCCACTGAAGGCATGCAAATAGGAATTGAAGGATCAATTACTATTGTTAACGATGTCTTTCAGCCAAAGAGTAATTTATACGCAATCAAATAAGTTAAATGAACCAAAACCAAATAACACATGTACTATATTAAGAGAAGTTACAATCTCTCATAATATTAATGAACAATTATTGAAGCATACAAACATAAAAAGGAAAAATATTAGATGAGACCATACTTCCAAATTCAAGACTAATAAGTGGCAACATCAAAGTCCATTCTATGTTCAAGACCAACTTTAGTAGAGTAGGCTTCATGAGTGTTGTCTACTCAAATCTACGAATCCAGGGTAAAATCGTTGATATGAAAAAGCATGTTGCAAATCAAGTCCTTAATATGTCGAGGAACATGGGTAACAAGGTGATCCCAAGAACAAGGGTTGTGTAGAAAAAGGTCGCAAACTTAACATTGAGTTTCTTTGGTTTAAACAAAATGAACATGATCATATAAATGTCCAATACATCCCTTACACCACAAAGAAGAGGAACAATTCATATCCTCAAAATGAAACCATGGTAGACAACATCTCAAGCCTTGATGATCGAGTTCCAAGTGACAATTCCTTTAGGCATTTCTTCCTAAAAAAAGAAAAAGCTTGATTTATCTATTAGAAATAAGTTGCACCTAGATCTTCTAAGAAATTTGCAACAAAGATATATTGGCTTCGTTTGACTTCCTGATCCCCAAACCACCAAACTTCTTAGGGAATGGAATCTTGATTCCAATTGACATAATAAGGGTTTCCAAATAATTTTCTAGTAGTTTGTTTAATTATGTTGCAAATTCATTTAGGAATTACAAATACCTGCAAATAGTAGTTGGGAATAGAAGAAACAGTTGAACTAGTAAACGCAAGTCTACCAGGTAAGGGGAAAGAAGATTATTTTGTCTCAAAATTTGGGAGACTGTTGTTATTCCATGAAGAGGAATTAAAGATAATAACACTTAACATACAACATAATGAGTTCCATGGTAAAAGTAAGTAAAATATATATGTCGTTCAGATCTAAAAATATTCTACAGCATTAGCCAAAAATGGAAACAATCTGAATTAAGTTTAGCTGATTTCAAGTTAGCCAAACAAAAGTTATTCGGATTTAAAACTGACAAATATGACTCATGCAAGTCTTTTTCAAGTTCACTGAGGTTCATGAAGGTTGTGAAAGTGTAAGAATCAATCAATGACGCATGAAACTCGACAATTCAACAATATGACTTGTGTTCCATGTTTATAGCTATGCTAATGAGGCCAACTATATTTTCATGAAAACATTATATGAAGCAAAAATGCACACATGGACGAGGGAAAGGAAAATGTCGCGAGATAGAGGAAACAAGGTCAAATACGCGACGCTGCGTACACTCAACAATGCGAAAAAAAACATGCCCTACCCATGAGAATAGTTGATTTAGGCAAGTCAAGGCTAAATTTTGTAGGTTGCGATGGTTTTGCCGGTAGGATTAATTTTGTCTATAAATGATCATTGTGCATTTCTTTTATGGTACAAACAAATCATTTTTTCGCAATTTATCATGAAGATTGCTGTAAGCACTATCTTTTGAACACTCAATCTTTTACTAGGTAAAATTAGTGTTGGTCTCATATATTTTTAAAATGAGTCCCGTATAAAATGGTTGAACTCAATAAAAAAAGAGTGTTGAAAAAAATATGCTCCTAACACTCATCATTTATCATATATCTTTCTGCTTTAAATTTACTTATGTTTTCATTGGTTTAGTTATTAAAAAAAAACTCAACTACGTACTTAACTTAGATTTGGAGGAGTTAAGAAACCTGCATTCGGATGTCAAAGCTCCTTAATTGACGCAATATCATTTGAATAAAAAACGAAATCACAATTAAAAGTTATTAGTCAGATACTTAGCTAACTTTTAAATTCAACAACACGTATATATAGGATAGAAAACATAGTTGGTCCCTTTATATTACCAATCTTTCTCACTGTTTTCTTACGAAAGTTCATTTGCATGTTTTAAGTGATTTTTTTAAAGACATGTCATTGTTATGATTTTAAAATATCATTAACTTAATAACTTAACTATTTAATATTTAATTTAACAATTTAAACTTTAATTTGAAGTTAGGTTTAATTACATGTTTGATCCCTTATGTTTATTTTAGTTTTCAAGTTGGTCCATTATGTTTTAAAAGTTTCAAGTTGGTCCTTACGTGAGCAACGTTTTGGACCAACTTGAGACATTAAAAACGTAATAGACCAACTTGAAACTTTTAAAACATAAGAGACCAACTTAAAAACTAAAATAAACATAAGGGATCAAACATGCAATTAAGCCTTGAAGTTATATATAAATTAATAAAGATTGAATAGTAAATTATTAAACCAATAATATTTCAAGATCTTTATTAAAAAATATTTCAAGGTCTTATCAATGATATATCATCAAACATAGTATCTTGAAACATGTGGCATGATTTTTTTTTTTTTTACGTTGGCATGAATTTTAATAGAAAGCGGGGATTAAATTGATAAAAAAATATATTTAGTGGGGTTAAAACTCAAATGAAATTTTTAGAGAGATTAAAAGTAAAAATTGATATATTTAAAAGAGTTAAATAAGTTTTCCGTCCTTATAAATATAGCAAATTTTGATTTTCGTCCCTAAAAAATTAAATTGAATGTTTTCATCCTCATAAAAAAGTTTATTTTGTTTTTTGTCCTTAAAGTCCAAACTATGTTCATCTAAATATCAAGATTATAACTCTTTTATGTTCAAATTGTATCTATATTATGTTCGTTTATTATGTTCAACCTTTGTATATTCTTATTGTGTTCAAAAAAAGTCAAAAACATGTCAAAATTATATTCATTAGGGACCAAAAACAAAATAATTTTTTTTCTGAGGATGAAAACATTCAGTTTAATTTTTTAGGACTAAAATCAAAATTCACAATATTTATAGGGACGAAAAACTTATTTAACCCTGTTTAAAAAGATAAAAAAATGTTCAATCCTTTTGATTTTATGTCTCTTCCTCCTTATTTTGTGGTGTTCTCTCACTGTTATTTTTTTTTAACAAGTCAAAATGAAATATATTACTACCGAAAACGTAATTGTTGTAGCACAAGGAGTGCTAAACAATTCTGGAAAGAACAAGGTCCTGCCAAAGATACAAAGTTGTCAGTCGATGTCCATATATAACAGAGGACTCGACCGCCAATTATGAATACCATGACTAAAAACAACATTACTAACTTTTAACCACCACAAAGAAGATGATTTTACTTTGTCCAACATTTATGGTAAAGAGCTCTGCCTAGTTCTCTCACTATTATTAAACTCAAACATGGAATATAATTGTCTTTGTGTTGTTTAATCCCTTACAATATTTTTTCGAAAGTATAATGGCTCACTACATTTTTAATGTCAAATTCACCGAAGGGTTCATTTAAATGATTCAAAGTCATTATCATTCACAAGATTTTTAATGACTCCAAAGCAAAATGTTTAATTTCATATTCAATAAATAATTGATATATCTAATTTCAAATATAGATTAGATACATGAATTTATTCAATAAACCTAAAATAATATTTTTTACTTATAATTATGAATGACTGGATGTAGATAGTATAGTAAAAAGTTAAAACATATTTAGTTTAAATTTGAGATAAATATGTTTTTATTTTTAACTTTTGTTTATATATACTTAACAAAATTCTGACACTACCTGGACAAATGTCCTACGAGATGTCTTGGACACTAGTTAAAATAACGCAGTACAATAAATAATAAACAATAAAGTAAAGTGCAGGGAAGGAAGAACACAAGAGATTTGGTAAACCAGTTTGGTGCAACGTCACCTACATCTGGAGGCATCCATGGCAAAAAAGAAAATCTACTCTCAATAGTATTAGTTCAAAGTCCTACGTGAATAATCATAGTTCACCACATTCTCACCTAATCACTACATCTGAATTTATATCTAAGACCACCCCCTCACTTTCTTCTCTCAATCACATCCACTATGATTGACTCAATCACAATTACAATCAAACAAGGAGAACAACTCCAATGAAAAAAATCAACTCTTGCAAGATGCACTAAAGCGGTTTACAAAGAACAAAAATACAACTCAACTCAACTAAACCAAACCATTTTTGTGCTTTGATAATCAATGGCAGCACACAAAGAGGTATACAAAATAAAGTACAAGGCTTAACAAAGACACGAAATCCTAAAAGACACTTCTTTAAAATGACGGCTTCGATCATCTTTAATAGGTTTGAGTTTTCCTTTATATAACCAGAGAATGCATGAGCTTGATCTTCAACCAAGCTACAAATCAGTAGACCAAACTGTATATATGGTCTTCACAATTTTCTAGGAGCAAATATATTATTTTCTTAAGTGTCTAGGACATTTAACTTAGAAAATACGACATAGCAAACCAACATTGAACAACTTCTAGAAACACACGCCTCTTAGACCACAAGTTACGTGAATAAAATCTTCAATCAAATGTTCAAGGATTTCACGCAAAAATACAATCTTCCAAGAATGCGAAAAAAGTACTTCACCTTGTACAAGATGTCGTACTTACATGTTCAGGACATCTGGCACAACATCTTGCTAGAACTTTTTGTTTTAACAAAATGCAGCCAACACAACACTAAAGACCCAACAATCTCACCATTTGATAAATTTTGGCTAAAACAATCTTTGACTAGAAAACCAATGTATGCAGGAGGGATACAAATACAAACTTCCTTCAAAATCAACTTTTAAATCTTCATGAAGGAATAAACACATCTTCAATGCTACTTCATAGAATATTCTTCAAAAGAAATAACACACAAGATAAAATCTTCATCAAAAACACCAGAGGCACACTACAGCGGAATTTGGAAATACCCAACCTCACAAAACACTTCATCCTTATAGGAGAAATACACTCCAAAAAAAAAAAAAAACATATCCAGGGAGAAATAAACTCCAACATAAAATTGCATACCCATGGAGAAATAAACTCCACATAATTAAACTTCATCGGAGAGAAATAAACTCTCACGTGATAAGATGTCCATAACATTATGTACGACATCAGTATACCAGAAAACATACACACATGCATTCATACCCAAAACAAAATAAACCTCTAGAGGAGAGGCACACAACATGTCTTCAAGACACACAACACTAGCACATATTATCATGGCATATCAACAGGCTAGCATTAAAAAAATACTCCCCCTAAATGGCGGATCTTCAAAAAAGGCATATAAGCATGTAGTTATAAGCATAAAAAATACTCCCCCTAGGTCTTATCAATGATATGTCATAAAAAAAAGGCGTTTGGAATACAAAACGAGAATTTTTGTAAAAAAATTAGGGATTAAAACTGAAAATTGAAGATAAAAGGCAGGGATTAAACTTTTTAGAAGAACTAAAACTTAAAATTGGTATATTCAAAGGGACTAAAAACATATTAAAAAAATATGTATAAAATTCTATTAAATTATATACCAGATTAAAAATATTCTTAAATTTTTTGATTATATAATATTTCTATTTTTTTTAAATATGAAAATAAATTTTCGTTAATAACAACAGCACTAACGATATTTTATAGCAATTTCATATGTGATTTGAACTTCATACTTTGAGGTTAGAAATTCAAGATGTTACCACTAGAACCTCATGAACAATAACATTTCTAATTTAGTTTAAAATCATTTTTTTAGTTTACAATCTAATGACTAATTAAATAAAATATAGTTTTTTAGTCAATAAAAAGATTTAAAAGCAGAAATGATTTGCACAAAACTAACTTTAAAACGATTATTGTATTTCTTTGTCATTACATCACTGCAAAATCCTATAGTAACCATATCAAAGAATGCATCACTATTTATTCCTTGGCTTGATTCCACCAAACCTGAAGCATGTAGTATACGTATCTTGAAGATACAAATTAACATTCTCTTTCAATTTGAACAATAAAACCATTCAGAAACTTCTTGTTTGCATTGTCTTTTTTTTTTTTTTTTTTTTTTTATTGTGTTAGGTTTATGACCCCGGCCTTTTGTTTTTCTTTTTTCATAAATGAATTAGTGCACTTAAAAAATATATATAATTAATGTTTTTTTAGGGATCTACATTTAATAATTTTAGTGGTCAAACTTTGTAATAATTGGATAATTTATAATAAAATTTGATATTAATAATATTTTTTGATACTGCAATTTTTATCAAAAAATCATAATGATGCTGCCAATAATATTTGTTAAATAATTTAATCTTATTTCATAAAAATCCTTATAATATCTTTCTTTTTTTAGTGAAAAACCTTATAAATATCCGTAGGCATCCGTTCCTTTGTTACTTTCTTTATTTTCTTTTGTTTTGCTATTTTGTTTCGAGGGTTTTGGTTTAGCCCCCCTCTTGTAATTATCTTTCCCTTTTTAATAAATATGGGCAGGCGGTAGAGGATGGTGGGAGGTTGTGTTGGAACAAATTTTTCTCACCTTCAGGTTAGAGGTGTCAACCTAGCTGGGACGTCGAACCTTCCACTTGATGCCTTCTCTGCTCTTGATTCATCGAAAAAATATAGAAAAATAGGTACATAAGCAAATATTATGTCAAAGGTTACATACGATTAGCAAAAATCTTCAATAAATATTTGCTTACAAATTTATTGAAATAAAACCAACATAAGTTACAACCAAGGAACAAGGTATTATAGAGGGTTTGATAGTTTTACCGATTTGTGTTAAAGGTTAAATTAGTTAACGAGTTAAAAGTTTAGAGTTCAAGTTCATACCAGAAAAAAGAATGAGTTATTGTTTTTGTAAATTTTAAATCAATTTTGTGTGTGTAAACATTTAACCAAACATTTGAAATCGTTTTTAGAAATAGAAAAAGAAAAATCTGGAATATTTATCATCAATATAAAGGTGAAATAAATAAATCATATAGTGTGTGTATATTTTTTTTTTTTGAGGGAATATAGTGTGTGTATATATAATAAATCATATATAAAAATATAATATGTATGATATCTACATATTTTATCCAATAGTTAAATAGTGTCGAACTTTTTGGAAATACCGTATTTCACAATCTGAAATAGTTTAATGATTGGTCAAAATCAAAGCTTTTGTAAAAAAATTTAAAATTAAAAACAAATCTTTCTCTACAATATTAATGCGAAGTTGAATTAACATTAAGATTATCGGAATCACGACAAACGATTGCAATTTTGATAAACACCACAATTTGAAGTTTCGGTAAAATCATGAGAAATGGGAAAAAAATGTTTTTGAGTAAGTTAATCAAACATTTGCAGATTTGCTATATTGCATTGTCAAGAGAAATGGAAAATTTCTCTAAAAAAAAAAAAGAGAAATAGAAAAAAAAATGTTTTTGACAGTGCATTGACAAAGCATTCTGCTGCAACCACTTTCTCTTGAATATTTAATTATTACTATAAAAGTAAAATGAATAAAAAATATAATAAATTTGATCGTATAAGAATATATATAAAAATACAATATGTAATTATATCCACATCTTATATCCAATAGACGTGCCTCAATTGGTTAAACAATGTCGATGTTTTGAAAAAGATTGTGATTCGATTTTCTTATTACACAATATGAAGGAAAGGTAAAGGTATTCAAATTGCGATATAATCATTTTAGTTGAAAGTAGTCGATTAATATAACTCAACAGTGAACATCTATTTGCATGACCGTTAGTCCGAACATGTAACTTCTCATTTATTCAAACTTAAATAGTATATTTTAGCCAATAAACCATAAGCAATTTTTTTATTAATTGGTCAAACCCAAAACATTTTTTACAAAAACCCAAAACTTTTTATAAAAAGATAAGATCTAGAGAACAACAAATATCTAAAACACCAATAGTTGTTTTGTAAAAATACTCAAAGAAAAAAAGGAAAAGAAACTTCCTCAACATTTTTTTTAAGGAAAATCTTCCTCAACAATATTAACGTGTCTTTGGATTAATGTTGAGATACTCGAAATCACGAAAAACCATCATAATCTTTTTTATAAAAACTACACGGTTTCTATAAAATCAAGTGTCTCGATAATTTTACCAAACTACCATCAATCAAACATAAACGTATTTGAACGGATTCATATCTATTCTAGACATTATCATTATAGCATTAGGCTAAGGATGAAAACTTTTTATGTAGTTATGTTTTTTGAAGGAATGTAGTTATGCTAATAATGTATGCAATTGCAGTGTACATTTTATTTTACCCGAATCGACCATAACTTGTTCAAAATTGTAAGCTTAAAAGGGAAAAGACATAAGTTTGCACCCGTACCCATTAAAAGAGGGGCAACACAGTAATTTCGATGACATATTGGCATTTACGTAATATACGTAACTTCCCGAGGGTAGTTAACGAGAACAACCCCTATAAATAACGTGCAATCCATTCTCCTCTCTCCCTTGTCAGTTTCACATTTTCGCCTCTTTCACTTCTCTCTCCCAATTCTCATTTTTTCTTAATTCTTCAAAATATTGCCAGATTCCGGCAACACTTTCTCTCTCATCACCCTCTCCTCGGGTAAAATTTTGTTCATCCAAGCCACCACATAGTTTTCTCCGCCAAATTACAATTTTACCCCTCCACTTTTCACTGTTTACCCTTTTACCCTCTCATTTTTTTTACCACAAGACTTTTCAGTTTTGACCGTGATGAGATAAACTTTACCGTTGGGTTATTGTTTATTTGTTTTGAAATAATATTATATTATATTATTTTTGGCGTGGGTTGGTAGTGACGTGGCATGTGGATAAAGAGCCATGAATACCAAAACGATGCGTTTACCCCCTCGTCGAGTGTTGACACCTAGCACCACAACTACAAGCAACAAACGAAAAGAAAGAGATGACCCAAGCCCATTTGAAAGGCCCAAGCCGGATAAGCCGCTTTCAAGAACCGGTCCAGCGCCGATGCCGTCCAATCAGCTGCTAGCGGGCTACCTGGCGCACGAGTACCTAACCAAGGGGACGCTCTTGGGTCAGTCGTGGCTCCCTGGGAAGACGAAGGAGGAGGATGACGGCGGAGAGGAAGGTGAAGCCGCGACGGATACGCCGTGCCGGAGTCCGGAGATGAAGAATCAGAAGGAGGAGAGAGAAAGGTACGTGGAAGTGACGGGGTTGTTAAAGGGTGGTGGGACCCACCTTCACGGCGTTGTGAACCCCACCCAGCTTGCCCGTTTTCTACACCTGTGATGATCTAACAGACAATTGGAGGAGATAGAAAGAGAGAGTACACGTGGAATGATCCCATTGGCTCTCTCTTTCTTTGTTTTGTTTCCGTTTTAGAGAAGAGAGAAAATTGAAATTTCTCCTTCTTTTTTTTTTTGTTTAATTTATGATGCATGCAACTTGTATGTAACATGTATGTCATCATCATCGCTCTCATGGTGTATCTGTTGTTGTTGTTTACATGCAAAATACATGCTTTTTGTATCAACAATTATTATCTATTTTCCTTGATTTGTTTCCTCTGTCTTTCAATTATTATAAGTATGATTAAATTAATCTGTGTTTGATGAACGATTTGGTAATACGTGTGATTGCTTAATGCGAGTGCCACATTTTGACACTTTTTTATGTAGCATATGTTAAATAATTGGCGAATTGTTGTTATAGGATGAATTAAATCGGATAGAATGTGAGTTCTGTAATTTGTTGTCTTGAGTGAGATACTGGTGTTTTCTTCTTCACTTTGGTACGGATCATTGTTACATAATCAGAATCTGATGCGAATGTTTAGATTATGCACGCTTTTCATTTAATTTAATTTATAATATGTGATTCATTCTGATGGTTTTGGCACGCCATCTTAGAGTTGTAACTTTTCGTTAATAGTCGTAAAAGTTGTTTGTTTAAAAGATAAACGCAATATGGGTCTCGATGTTTTGTTTATTTTGATGAGAATTTCGAAGCTGCAAATCTTCATCTGATACAGATGGAGCTTGGAAATGGCGAAGGCTTTGCACTTGTCCAACTCCACGTGTTTACTTGGAACTGAGAGATGTGCTTTGTATTCCCTCTTGTCTCATTGAAAAAACCAATTTTTAAATTCTTTGAATAACTAATGTAAATCAAATACATCAATTATTCAATGAACTTACAAAACTAAAATTGGATGATATCACTAGTTTCTTCGTTATGATACAATGTTGATTCAAGCTTAGTAATTTGAATTATATAGTCAAAACTAAAATCAACATTTTTTCTAGATTATTTGATCAAAATCAAACGACTAACAATATTTCAAATGCATGATAATGATATTCCGAATTGGTGTTGACTTGTATGCTATAGACATTATTTTAACGGTCGATTGCGGATAGCACCAAAAATAAACGAAGCTCGTGTGAACACAGTGTAAACCTCGATTCAATAATTAATTTATTGAATTTGGTTTGTTAATCAATTGAGTCAAACTTCAATTAAAATTAATCAAAATTCTATAAATCTATAGTTTATTTTAAGAGAAAAACCAACTTTTACCTTAGAAAAGAAATCTACTAAAGATATTGTATTTATTGTTCAGATTAGATATTTCTAGTGTCAATATCTTGAATAATAAACATTATATCATGTTGCTTAAAAAAAATCATGTTGAGATAAAACTCATGTCATTTGAAAGCTAGAAATAATGCTAATTCTTATAAATACGATGAAATTAAATTAAGTTGTTTTTTAAGCGTCAAATTTAGTTTTGTAGTTTTTTTTTGTTGAAGGGAATTTTCGTTATTTAGTTATGTTCAACTTTTAAAAATCTCGCACTTAAATAAACTATCGTCAACTTTACTATATTGAAATTGCCAACATTAAAAAATTTACTCCCTTATGGCCTCTTCTTCTATTGTGGCATCAAAGAGTATTAAGAATTTGTGTGATCGAACAAAATTGACCATTGGACCCAAAACAAATTATATTGACCAAGCACACATGGTCCTTTGAATTTTTTGTCCTTTAGTTTATTTGATTCAAGCTAAGCGAATTTGAATCAAATTTATTTCTTCATATAGTCATTTTTTTATTAATTCTCTTATAAATTATATGTCGAATATAGAAGTTGTTGATGTTAAATCCGATTTCACATTTGTTTTTTCTTATAGGAATAAAATGAAAAAGTTCTTTGATATCGTAGAGTTTTGTTAGATGCAAGTATCGTTAAGTAAAATTAAGTTAAAATTTAAATTTACTTTAATATAAGTAAACAAAAAAAATTACATAACATTAAATAATTGAATAAGACTAAGAGTGTTTGCTAATAAAACATATAAAAATCCAATTTCCCACCTTCCGAAAATGTGGAGCTAAGGATACTTTGCATGCAATCCACTAGGAGCGAACACATGATCCCTCCCTACATAATGGTGCTTTGGGTGCTGCAATCATAAACCCCATATGGATAAAGTCGAGAGAATGCTTCCTGAAGTATACCATGAACTGCGTAACATATGCTACTCATCAGAAAACATGTTTTTGTATCTGTATTGGAGGTTGTATTGGTAAATTTGGTTTTGCCAATGCATCTTAAACATTTATCCTTTAGGTTCCACACATCCAGTATTATTGAGTTTGGTTCATGGTGGGTATAAATGATGGATGGTTTGATGGAACGTCTAACACTATTTGAGTTTGATCCGTGGCTACAAAAGATGACCGGTATGATCAATAAACATGAACACCACGTTATATTTATGTATTTTGCCTTATTCAATCTTACAAAACTAATTTGTAAAGTGAGACGTGTTACTCTTCATAAACTCGTTTCATTATATTTCAGATATGTGAGACTTGAGTTTTTCTCAATATATGCTTACATAATTCAAATTTCACTACAACTTGCTTTTCAGAAAGGTATTTTTAATGTGCATTTCAAGTCGAATAATAAAGTGGTTGTTGACGCTTTCAACGATTCGAGATCATTTGACAATGAGGTAGTCTTAATATCACAATATTGTGCTATTTTACCCACTCACAATGACAATCAACTTCCTTTAATATGGAGACAAGTAATAAGGTTGTTTATAGCGTGGATAACTCATCAATAGATGCTAGCCCATGACTAATACACCACCCTGCTTGTGTTTTCCTTCCTCGTTTTTTAAGAAGGGAAATTATTCTATTATGCCTAAAAAAATAGAGTATTTTAAGGTTTGATGAAGGATGAAATAATTTTTTAGTTTAAAAGATACTTTAATCCAAGAGCATTTCGATAGAATCGTGAGAGTTATATTTTAGTTAAATTAGATGTCTTGAATTTGAATTTAGTTATGAGAATGTAGAAGTGTTAAATTAGAGAACTTTTCTCAAAAAAAATAAAATTGAAGGAGAACTTTGCCTTCTATTACGTTTTTATACGTTCAGAGTAAATCCAGTTCACACAAAACAAAACAAAAAGTTACAAAAAATAAAATAAATAAAGGATACTTTGTATATATGTGGAATTTTTTTAGAGGTCTATTATATGTGGAAAGTTGATGCAGGTGCTCTCAAGTCTCATGATCTAGTCATCATATTTTAGTATTCTTTGCTTCTCCAAACGCGCAGTGTCTGTGTCTGCATATCCTCTAATTTCTAGAAGCTCAGAATTTGTGCTTTTATTTTCTAAACAATTTTGAGTTGAAAAACAAAAACAAAAAATGTTGGGTAGGATAACGCTACAACTGATTTTTTTTAAGGAAAAATATTGATATTTTATGTTGACCCAAATTTCACAAAATTTCATAATAGTGGTGGTCAATGCACTAGAGAAGAAATTAATGTTTGGGAATTGCAGTCAATGCGAGTATGGATACTGCAAATGTTGCAATGCATATCTTTTTTGTTTCATTTTTAATATTCGTTGTTATAGGAAAAATGTTCTTATTTATCTGTTATATTTTGAATTGATAAATCACTATTGATAAAAAAGAATTGATACAGCACTGTAGCAAAAAGGAAATTGATACCAAAACTAAATAAATTGATACAACGCTATAATTTATTATATCAATACTACCCTTAATTATTTATAGTAGAGAGACATATAAAGATGATATAATAAATACTTAATGACATTAGAAAAAAATTCATTCTTCTGAAAGTAATAAAATTAGTATTATTTTATTGGTAGGAGTAACCTTTAACATATCGTAAAAAAAAACTTTGACATTACGCATCTCCTATATGTTTCCTCTAAAAAGCTTAAATCTATCTCATTACAAACTGACTACAGTTTTAAATATCTCAAACCCTTTAGAATATCCTTAATATATAATATATTGCACTTTTAACAAAAAAAAAAAAAAGAGAAAAAAAGAAGATAAATCACACTAATATATAGCATCATCTTAGTCTACAGTACACTAATATATTTTGTTCTTAATAAACTATTTTAGGTGTATTTTGTTCTTAATAAACTACTTGAGGTGTTAGTTTAGAGCCAATAGCTTAATATTATAATTTTTTTTGTCAAGAGTTGATCTTATAATTTATCAGAAAGAAAGAAAAAAAGAGAGTAGACCTACGTGAATTAATTTTAACGGCCAATCGTATAAGTCTGGTGAGTGGCGTGGCCCACACCCGAGCGTCTTTGACTTTGGAATACAAATTCGGTACGTGATTATATCATTTTCTGAGGGGAAGTGTGTGATTACATCAAATACGGCTCATCTCTAAAAAAGAAATCATATACTCCTAGTTCATCACTTTTTTTTTTTGAATGAACAAAAAGTTAGTCTTACTATAAAAATAGAAATAAAAATAAAAAGTTAATGTGAAGTGATGGCCATTTAGTATATCTTTATGTGCAGTTGAAATAATTAATTTTTCACGCGAGAGATAATTGTAACACAATGTATTCTTATGACTATATTCGAATTTAAGATTTGCAGTTAAGCTGAAATTGATCAATTATCATCACATTCAAGTGGTCTTGAGTGTCTGCTGTATTTTTCTATTTACCTAAATGATGATACCTTCTTTTATTAAATCTAAAATATGTTTTTTTTTTAATTTTTATCATCATATTGATCTTTTGGAAATTACACTCCATTTGTTCGTTTTTAAACACACAAACTCATTGTTGTTAAAACGAACAAGGATGAATATGTGAATTGACTCACAATACTTAGGTTAATAGAATTAAACGGTAAAATAACTAAAATTTGACAAAATCAAGGTGATGGAAATACTCGAGCTTCGAGATATGTAAAATTGACTTCTAATATATTGATTGAAAATATAATGAAATTAGACTGATTTATCAATTTTAACCAAACAAACATTGCAACAAAATAAAAAAATCAAACATCGCACCATGACTACAAAGAAAACAATGTTGCATTCATGCAAAATTACATAAAAACGCGAAATAAAAATTAGAACTATGTGGAAATCATCCTACCTCTAATGGAAAAAAAGAAGAATAAAGAGAGGAGCAGAGGGAAGGTTGAGAGGGATAAATGAGTTATTTTTTGGTTTTTAAAAATCAAAGTAGTGCTAATTATTATTTTATCAAATTAATATCTAACTATTTATCGCGGGTAATTTTTTTTTAAAAAAATGAGATAAATAGGAAAAGAAAAAATTGTATTGATAGTAACAAAATTTATTGGTTATTTTACTTATTTATTTTTATTACATAAATAATTTTAAAATGTTAATTAAAAAAAAGAATGGATATAGTATTTACTTAAAACTCTTATAGCATTTGCACGATATCCATCTTGATGCTCAAGAGACTCTTATTATATTCTCAGAACCCGCACTCCTAAGTTCTTATGTAACCAGAACTATAAAACAAGCACTATATATAGAGGACTTAACTTACATGGTGAGAGACCTCAACACTACTACAACACACCCAAAAAATCTAGGATGTTATCCCTCATCAAGGGGCAACCCCTAAGACCATGTGTTAGACTAGAACATCGACGGATACCCACCGTGGTGCTACAGTTAAACTCTCCAACAACCTAGTTACACAAATCGCATCATCAATCACTTCATATAGCTTCAACGCTGTGCAGTGGTAACAAAAAAATGGAGCCAATGAAGGTACTTACAACGTCGTGTTCAAACACCTTAGCAACGGTGAAAGATCTACAAAAATGAGATGCAGAATACAACCAAGGCATGAAGATCAGGATCATATGAGATAAGAAGTAAAGGTGAAGGAGAAAAAAAGTACATTGTCAGATGAAGGGCCAAGAAGCTGAAAACCATCGACAAAGATAGGCCAAAGAAAAAGGGAGGGGGTAGTGGGAAAATGAAGATCCGCGAAATTAGACAACGACATGGGTGGAAACAAACATGTTCCTTCCTAATTATCCTCAACTCTTCTCTAACAAAATCCAAGTTCACCATTCCACCTTTCAAATCCACATGTACATTAATGGATGAGACGACACTTGGTGTTGTAAAGTGTTCGGAGAAACACCCAAGGATATCACTCATAGATGGATCTCCAATTTTCACGCAATATCAATTCTTGGGAACAAACTCTATGGTTTGACTTTCAAGCATGTTTAATCATTGCATCGTTGAGAGTGGAAGAACCCTTCATCATGGTGCCTTAGAAAGGGTTTTTCATCTAGCATGTTCAACGAGGTTCTAAGTCTAACAATCCAAAAACTCAGGTTTGTGGGCAATATATGACTCTAGGACGAGAAGCATATTGAGGTCGAGCGGTTTGTAAATTTTAACTATCAACGATTGACCAATTCTCCCAAAGCAAAAAACAATCAATATGAGTCACACTAAGTCGAAGAGGGGATGAGTGTAATTGTATACGAGTTTCTTGATTTTTGGGTTGAATTTACGAGTTCCTTGATTTTGCGGAAGAAGGGAAAAATAGTCCTTTTCTTGTTAGTTAAATTCATTAAGGGTAAAATCATATCTTCAAATCATTTCATCTGAGTCAGTAGTGGTTATTCAGAGTCAACACCTACCACATCGTTAAAAATTAGATATATCAACAAAAAATGAGAATAAAAACCAAACTAAAATGATTATTACTCCCTCTGTGCCTTTTTAAATGACACAGTTGACTCTGTTTCGTATACCAATGCACAATTTTGAACTTAAATATCTTTAATAATATATTTGAAAAAAAATATGAAAATTTGATATTTTGAAAATATTCATTGAGACGAATCTAACAACATCTTATATGATATTATTTATTTTTGTATATTAGTAAAAAAAAAATGATCAAAGTATGTTAAATCAATGGTACATATTTTCAAATAGATCATCTATTATAGAAGAGATGGAGTAATTACAAAGTCTGTTTGAAATAATAAAAAATTACATAGAATAAAAGTCAAATGCACCATATTTACATGTTTAAACCTAATTAATAAGAGAATTTCTACTATACACTCAACCAATACACCTATATGTTAAATAAATAGTTTAATGAGTTATTTTTTCTAGAAAAAATATATTTTCTATCGGTTATAATTATAATAATTATATTTTATTTTTCAAAAGTGTCGGCAAATCACAATTCAACTTTTTTTTAATTTTTATTTCTCATGATGGTGAATATTGATTATTTTTTAATAAAATGTTAAAAAATTAGTACGATTCATATAAATAATGAAATGATGTTTTTTCTTATGAAATAATATTTTCTAAAATATAAAAATCGACAAATATTTTTTTATTATATAAAAATGATTCTTAACTTATTGATTTATTAAATAGGTGTATTGGTATACCTTAATTTAAGGATGTATAGTAAGACTCTCGATTAATAATGGATGAAGTGGAAAGCGTGAAATGTGTGGGTGAAAATGTAGTTTTTTTTTCTTTCTTTTTTGAAGAAGTGACAACATAGTTAATGACCGTTTTTATTTTAATAATGTGAGCAAAGCCAGGCTGCCACAGCACACTCCAAGTCCAAGTAGTACAACTGATCCCACGTGGCTACTAAATGTAATCACCCTCCGTCTCCGTCAGCAGTAAATACTGAAATCATCCACTGGACCCCACACTCACAAACCAAACCAAACCAAACCAAACCCCTCATCCGTGTGCACCTTGTTCTTCTTCTTTCTTAGATCTTCCCACTTTACTTACAATTTCCATTTCATTTCTCATTCCATTTTCTCTATACAAAACTCAAGATTATAATAATTACTATAGAAAAGTAATTAAGGGAGAAAGGTTCTCTTCAGAGGGTACGTTTTTTATACTGGTTTAAAGTTCTAAGCATTGAATTACCTCTTGCTGTTTTATTAACTTGGTTTTATTTTATGCATCTCAATTTTCTGCTGTCGGTTGTCTTATTCAATTTTCCTCAATTTGCTCATATGCATCAACATAGTGCCTGAAATGGAAGTTTCTAATCTATGAGGGGCAAGATTTGACTGATATAGGAGAAGAGGTGAATCAGGAGAGCAAATGGGAGGAACATATGAAACACAACCTTCATCTGAATCTCTTGTCACCAGGGACTTCTTCTCAGGAATTGATAATTCTTTCTTACCTGGAAAACTTGATCAGAAGTTGGACACTGGTAATATAGAAGAAGCAGAATTATCTTTGCGAGAAAGTGGCGTGTTAAATTATGAGGTTCGTTTCTTCTAAATACTTCACTTTTCGAAGTTATTATGTGCATTTTTGGGTATGTGTTTGGATAATCGGCTTATTTACAGCTTCCATAAGTTATTTTTATAGCAAAAGATAAACAAGAACGTTAAATTGTTTTTGTATGTTGCTATAAGTTGTTTTTATAAGCTATATTGAAGAACTAATGAAAATAGTTGAAAAAAGCTTATCAAAATTGTCATAAGCTGTTTTGTGTGAGTGTTTTCAAGTGGTTACTGTCATTCCGTCTATCTACTAAAAAAAAACTATTGTTTTAAATTATTAGTGATTGTAGCTACTATTCTAATTTTGGAGAAAAAATATGTATGCAATCTACAGGAAGCTAGAGCATTGCTAGGAAGATATGAGTATCAAAAAGGAAATTTAGTAGCTGCATTACATGTCTTTGAGGGAATAGATATAGGTGTTGTGACTCCTAAGATCAAAATCGCCCTTTCCAAAAACAAAGAACGCCGCAAGAAACATTCCCATAATCATGGTGAACCAGAAATGTCTATACATTCTGTTGGCTTACTGTTTGAAGCACTCTTTCTAAAAGCAAAATCGTTGCAGGCTCTTGAAAGGTTTAAAGGTAACCTTGCTGGTTGTTTGATTCTTAGTTTTTCTCTTTTTTTGTATGTCAAGGAATTTGTGGTTTTTTGCTGCATACGGTACATCTTTTTCCCGTAGTCTACCTTGTTTTGCACTGGTGTGACTGTTTGAAAGAGCTTTTTGAAACATCTAATGGCATGCTAATAAGTTGTTTTCTGCTTATTTGCATTAGATATCCAAGATACTTTATGAAAACAAATTAAAATTTATATGAAAATTGATCGACTTTATTTTAACTTTTGTTATAGAAATAGCATATACGAAAACAGATTGGTTTCGATCACAATAGGACATTAGTCAAAGTGTAATCTAATATTTCAAATCATTCTTGCAGAAGCTGCCCAATCTTGCAAAGTTATTATGGACATAGTGGAATCTTCATTGCCTGAAGGCTTGCCTGATAACTTTGGTGCTGAATGTAAATTGCAGGAGACCGTGAGCAAGGCAGTTGAGCTGCTTCCAGAATTGTGGAAGCTTGCTGATTGTCCTCGTGATGCTACTTTGTCTTACCGGAGAGCACTCCTTCATAAATGGAATCTTGATCCAGGGACTATAGCAAAGATTCAGAAAGAATTTGTTGTTTTTCTTCTATATAGTGGAGGAGAAGTAATGCCCCCTAATCTACGTTCTCAAATGGATGGCTCGTTTGTTCCGGGAAACAACATAGAAGAGGCTATACTTCTTTTGATGATTTTGCTCAGAAAAGTCACTCTCAATAGAATTGAATGGGATCCTTCAATTTTAGACCACCTTTCATTTGCTCTGTCTGTTTCGGGAGACCTATCGAGTTTAGCCAATCATTTGGAAGAATTACTCCCTGGGACTCTCCATCGAAGTGAAAGATTCCATGATCTAGCTCTTTGTAATTACGGAGCAGGTAAGGACTTGGTGGCACTGGATCTTTTAAGAAAATTGTTGACTGGTAGAGAAAGGCCGGAACACGTTCCCGGTTTGTTAATGGCTTCTAAGATTTGCTGTGAGAACCCTAGTCTTGCAGAAGAAGGGGTAAGTTTTTCTCAGAGAGCGCTTGAGAGCTTGGATGGAAGATGTAAGCAGTTAGAAAATGTTGCAAAATTCTATCTTGGTGTCTCATCATCGGCACACTCAAAATTGGCTGTTTCTGATTTCGAGAAGTTTAAGAGACAATCTGAGGCACTTCAAGCGTTGGAAACTGCCGGCAGAACGACCGGAATGAGAGACCCTTTAGTACTATTCCATCTCAGTTTAGAATATGCTGAACAAAGGAAGTTAAATGATGCACTTTATTATGCAAAGTGCGTCGTAAAACTGGAAGGTGGTTCTAACGTTAAAGGATGGTTACTGTTGGCGCGGATATTATCTGCTCAAAAACAGTTTTTGGAGGCTGAATCTATTATCAACGCTGCTTTGGATCAGACTGGGAAATGGGATCAGGGTGATTTGTTGCGAACAAAAGCTAAAATTCAAATTGCACTTGGACAGTTAAAGAATGCCATTGAGACGTACACTCAGCTTCTTGCTGTTCTTCAAATTCAAAGCAAAAGTTTTGGTTCTTGGAAGAAGCTATATAAGGTTTGTTGTTGTTACCACTTGTACTGATTGAATATTTCTGCAGAATGGAATGCGTAACTCTTGTGACTATAACTATTAAAATTGGATAAATGTTTCACTGGTATAATTTTTTATGAGCTTATTTTTTTTCTTCTTCTGTTCTAGCTGTTTACCCTTTGATCTATACCATTTGTGATAGGGTAACCGAGATCGTGCTAGGAACTTGGAAGTGGAAATATGGCATGATCTTGCTCATGTGTACATCAGTCTTTCCCAGTGGCATGATGCAGAGGCGTGTCTTTCAAAATCTAAGGCCATCAAACCGTATTCTGCTTCTAGATGTCATGCACTAGGTAGATAAATATATACATGATTTTTACCTTTGAGTTTGCATACTTTAACATTTAACTTTTTCTTGAGATGGTAACGACGCCAACATGTTATTATCACTATATTTTATCTTTTTTCTTTTCAAATTTAACAGGTATAATGTATGAAGCAAAGGGCCTTTACAAAGAGGCTCTAAAAGCTTTTCGCGATGCTTTAGACATTGATCCTGGCCATGTCCGCAGCCTAATCTCCACTGCTGAAGTACTTAGACGCTGGAGTAATAAATCAAATCCTGCTGTCAGAAGTTTTTTGACGGATGCACTACGGCATGACAGATTGAATGCTTCTGCTTGGTATAATCTTGGTCTTTTTCACAAGGCTGAGGGTAAAATATCATCATTGGTCGAAGCTACAGAATGTTTCCAGGCAGCACACTCTCTTGAAGAATCTACTCCACTTGAATCTTTCAGATGACAGATTCTATAAAACCTCAAAGGGTTGTGTTCCAGTGCTAGAAGCAAGCATGAGATGAACAAAAAATGGTGACAAAACTATTCAAGCAGTTTTGTGATGTTGCGATTTACGATTAGTATATTCACGTGTAATATTCAATTTTATCAAAAGTCAATCAAGAAAGCAATAAATAAATAAATAAATAAAAAATAAATAAGGTGGTACCATTGAACTTGTCAAAATATTTGTATGCAGACAATTTTATAAGCGCCAAAGAAATACAAATTGACAATTATGATTTGTATTTGGAATATGAAAAGCACTTGCATCTATAACTTTCCATAAAAATAACGTGATTTAGGTCCCACTGCATGATGACAGCAAGGTAAACTGAAGGCTTCAAAGGTGGCATGATAGAGAAGCATCACCAATTCACCATGACAAGTTTGACCATAGAAGGAAAACAGTGCAAGCTTTGGAATAATTTTGTGAACGAATAGGAAGTACTCATCAATTTTTTTTACCAATATATTCATTGCAAAAATGAAATGTGCTCATAATTTCATGGTTATGATCCTCTCCGTTTAATTGTTAAATTGAATATAATAATATTATGTTCATTGTGTCTGACTCTTCCTAAATATTTGTTAAACGAAGAAAGACTCATAATTTCATGCCTTTCTCACCAATCTTCCAGACAATTAAAGATTTTTAGGCCCACCTGGCTTGTATGGTTGTGCTGTGATGCTAAGTTTTTCAAGGCTACTTTACCCTTACTCAAACGTTTTTCTTGTGAGCTTACCATCAAGCAATTAAAATGATGTCAATATTTCATTATAGTATTAAATAATTCGCTGTCTTTTTTTCAATACATGTTAATGAACATTAAATTGAATTCAATTTGAGAAGTTTTTCATGGTAAAAGTCTTCTGTACAGTTACGTTGCATGAAATAACCGGGAATGAATTCTCTAGTGTGTTTAAAAATTGCGATCTTTAACCAATCAATCTCATTTTATCTAAATTATTCATGCGTTTCTCTTCCTTGAGGAATGCTGATAAATCACACTTTATTCTCTAATATATATATGGAAATGCTAATCGGTGTCCCCGATGCAATGATTAAAGATACTAAAAAGTGAAATTATACAGTAGTTATTGCATTGAAAATTGTGTAATTAATACATAAAAAGTAAAAAATATTTCCTTTTCCTTAATCGGTGTTCCGGAGACACCGATTAACATGATCCATATGCAAATTACATACGAGGACATTCATTTCCAAAATAATTTATCGATTGTTGTAAAGATATAAATTTATGGATTTAATTTACTTGAGAAAATGTTTTCATTTTCATTTTCAAATATGAAAATGTACTTTACTTTACAACATTTTTGTCAACTTTTTCTTTTTTTTGAGGGGTCATTTTTGTGACCTTAATGAGGTTTGATTAATATACTGTTTTGGATGGAGAATATACTCAATAGTGCGAATAATATCCCCCGAAACAATTTCCTTAAGTTTTCATAGGATTTTTCTTCCTACAAAATAGACAGGATGTCGTTTGTGGATTGCTAGGAATATGTTTTGACATTCTTGTTTTTAATTTATAACAATTGATTTTTTGTACGGAAACAATCTCTTCCAAGAATTTGAAGATTCCTTGAATTTTGGGAAAACTATTTCTACACATAAAGGGAATATAATCCATTTTAGATCCTTCAAAACACTTGAATGGTACGTAAAAATTATGTTTGAAATTTTTATGGAGAATATAGAATCAAATATTAATATACTACTTTAAAATCGATTCTTGACAGCAAATCCTTGTAAAGATCCGTGAGCTTTCAACAGGAAAAAGAAAATAGCACCTTTAATCGCTTGCATTTCTAACCTTATCACTACTCCACCAATGCTGTCACTTGCCACCACATACACGACGTAGTAAAAGTCAACCATGAATTATTAAACAAGAGAAGCAAATGAAGTTTGTCAAATAGTCTAGTGGCTAGAGCTCGCACAATTAAATTATAAAAATGTGAAGTTTTTCATGTACTTTAAATGAACGACCTTTTCATATCGATTTTGTAAGGTTGATTATCCAAATTCTAAGATTGTATTGGAGACTACCCCCTATTTTCCATTGCGTCATTCTTCAAATGTTCTCTCTTTAATTAAACAATCCAAGAACAATATATATATTCGAGCTCCAACTTTGCACAATATGTTAAGAATTCATATTCAGTCTTAAATAAATTTATATGTCATTGTGAGCTTACCTCAGTTTATAGGGACAATGTATAATATATACAAAGTCCGAGGTTCAAACCTCAACCACCACAAAAAAAAATTAATTTATATCTATCTTCAATTTTCATCCACATGTATTAACAAACATATGGATATACAGGGGGCTGGATGGCTCAACTATTTGAAACTAAGTGTTGAAAAAATTGGAGAAACCGAGTAGAAGATATATATTAAGTTACAAGTTAATGTTAGTGAGACAGTAGCAATATATATATATATATATATATAGATCTAAGCATTTCATTAGAATGTAACTTTCATTTTGTAATATTTCCACTTTGATTATGGTTAAGAGTATCAAACTTTCTCTCTATATTTTCAATGGATAACATGTCTCATAACACCGAGTTCAAATTATGGTAAAGAAGAAAATACTAACGAAACGGCTAATTTACTAACATTTGAAAATCATTTATGCGGCCACCCAAAAATAAATGTTTTTTTTACTAACATTTGTCAATAGAAAAATAATACTTAGAGCTGACAAAACTACATGAAAAAAATGCTTCGAAAAAACTATATGTATAAGTAAAAAGTTTCATTACTTTGATTCTTCTACAATTTAGTCACTTAAATATATATAAGATGTCAGTTTAATTCTTTAAGTTGAGAATATCAATTTAATTAAAACCAATGAAAGACACACATTATTTAAAATTAAAATTGCAGTGCTAATTTTATAAAAATAAATAAATCAATTGACCGACATTATCAAATTTAGGCCAGTCCAAACACGAGTCCACGACTTTGATTTAGCCTCCAAAATCTGACCTTAAATAAAGGTCTCGCAACTAGGTCGTGTACAAGATTTTTGAGGCTTGAAGCGAAATATTTAAATATCACTAAATTATTAATTTTTTTTATATGGATCTTCAAAAATGTATTTTTTTTTTGAAAGGGGAGGACGTTTATAATGTTTTAATCAAGTATTTCAAACATTTTACTATCAATAGATAAGAAGACCAATTCATTCAATCTATCTTGTAATATTGCTAATTTCAAAAAACTTCTTTCAGCTCTAATAAAAAAAAAACGATTTAATCAAAAGAAAAAAACTGATTTAGACAGTAGCAATCGTCATAGGTATCACCATATCATAGTATTCTAATGGCAATATATACATTTGGAAAAGAATACAATTTTTCAATGATGAACTGAGACGCTTTTTTCGCAAAAGAAAAAATGGAACTTCGGACGGCATATAAGGAAAGTAGTGTAGTACAAGGAAGGTGGCCCGATATATACGTAAAAGTAGATCGGGTTGTAACCTCCAGACTTGAGCGATCGAGAGTTATGGCACAAAAGGTTCGACTCGTAACTCCTAGTATAGGCATTCTTGGGCTTTTGAGGGATCTATGAGCAATTAAAGATGCCTATAGAGCAAACAGAGATCATATTTCATGTCCAGCAAGTGGTGAATGTGAGGCCTATAAAGAGGGATCTATGACTGTCTAATATATTCTTAATTTTTCGTAAAACTCGTTTTTATGTTATTTTCTCTTGCATAAAAGAAAAACAAAAACACACAAACACACACACACTTTAAGCCTTTAAATTGTATTGAGCCGGTTAATTTAGGAATTAAATTACTATACAGAAAATTTGAGTAACGGAATACTGATATAGGACAAAAATGCTCAGAGAATTTTCTGAAGTTTCTTCTCACTTGTCACTAGTCAAAACATTCTATCCTCATGCAGACAGAGAATAAGACAGACACACATGAGTAGAGTAGAATACAAATTGGACGTAGAATAAAATAAAGGACATGTACATGCAAAATATAAAACAAAAGAAGTTGTTAATTGACGAATATATCAATGAACAAGTATTGATTCTTACAATGAAATAAGCCTCAGCGGAAATACCCATGTCTTATAAAACAAACTTGGAACATAACCTTCAAAAAACCATATAATGAATTTCTTTCTTCACTTTTCATTAACACCAAAAAAGTCATTTCTAATATGCAAATGGAATCTTCATCTGCTCCCAGGTTCCGGTTCAGAGACCACTCACTCCCGGAGTCTCGAAACTCGATACACTCTTCAGAGCCAAGCTCCGATGATGTGGTTTCCGTCCTCTCACTTTCTAATTCTAATAACAGTATTGATCAACCTGATGACAATGCCAAACTTGATATTGAATCCATCACTGGAAGGGTACTTTCATATATAATTCATTTTTCATTTATAAATAACATAATCATCACTGTAACATGTTTCATAATATATGTTTTGGCTTAATAATGATGATGACAGGGCATCAAACATCTGTGTGATGAACTTCAAGAGCTCAAGGAAGCAGCAAATCTAGATTTACATAGAAATATCTTTGCTAACTATTCTTCATTCCTTAGGTAAGGTAATTAATTAATTCAGTTCTATGAGCTACTTTACAGATTTTCATTTATTATTTTATCATCATTATTTTTATTAATATATCCAAACACTCCTTGAGTCATGAAAATATACCTTTAGAGGTAGGTTTCTGAGCTTAGATATGAAAATTTGTTGCTAAATTTAAACCATATTTCAAATTACATTTACTATTATTTTTCTTTCAAACATACCATTGATTGATCTAGTACTAATTTGTGTTGAAAGATAAAAAGTCATAATTTGACACATCTATACACAAAAAAGACAATTTAGTAATATTCATGCATTACATACACATTAATTAAACTACAAACTTTTCTTAATACTCCATATATATTGAAAAGTATCAAAGGGGCTTATAAAAAGAGACGGACTAATATTTTTCTTTCATGTTTATGAAGGATATACTCCTTTATGTTTACATACCTCTTGATAGGTTGTAAAATCAGATTTCTAATCTTTATTCTTTTTATTGTTGAATGGAATATAATGTTGAGGTACTTATTTTTGTTTTCTCATGTGTAGAATACTAGAGGAAGTGACAGGAGTGGAGAATGAGCTTGTGCACCTAGAAAATCACTTCTTATCCCATCAAATGTTAGTCAAAGATCTTAACGATCGTATATATCCTAAGATATTGTCCATAAACTCAACCATTGAAGAATCTTTAGATTTTGTCGTACCATCTCCGCCAAGCGAATTAGAAGCTCTTATCAATGATGTTTCAGAAAAGCTGGATATTCTCATGTCAGAAAACAAACTAGATGAAGCCTTACAACTCCTAGAATCTGCATATGAAGATGAATCCCTAACTAATTGTGATGATGAGATAATCTTATATAACACTATGATTTCTGAGAAAAAGTCCATGGTTATAAAACAATTGATACAGATAGTTGAGAACAAAAGAATAGAAGGACCAGAACTAAAAAGTGCACTGGCTACACTTTGCAGGCTTGGTGATACTCAACTTGCTATTCATCTATTGCTTAAATATTACCATTTGTGTATTGTAAGTGGAACAAATAATTTGCAATGGGAAAATTCTTCAATAAACGAGATATATATCAGAAAGCTTGCTAGGTTTGTGTTTTCTAAGATCTCACAAGCGGCTAAGAGCTTTGTGATGTTATGTGGAGAAACTTCTACTTATGCCTCAGAACTTATGTTGTGGTCATATGAAGAAACAATGTCATTTATTACTTGTTTTGAGAAATTTGTTAAATGCACATCAGAAGTAAGTGTTGGTTTGTCCTCTGCCATAAAGGCTGCAAAGTTTGCAGTCATGTATTGTTCTTTATTAGAAGATCAGAAGTTAATGCTGCTGCCATACTTAGTAAAGCATCTCTTTCCTTGCATTGAAGAGGTTTTGAATACACACATAAACCACTTTAAGAAAGTGATTCCTATATTCTCAGTAAGTGATTCTTGGATTTTAGAGAAATACCTTGTGTCTGGAGTGTTTGGCGGAGCTGGACCTTCAACAGAACAACCTGATTATTGTCTGCTAACTTCTAGTGGCCGGAAGGTTCTGACACTATTACAGGTGTGTTCAATTACCATATATTATTAAACATTACTGATGTGTTTTAATTTTCTGTTTAGCTTTATAAAAGAAGCATTTAACAATTGATACACTGCATTTATGTCGGTCTAATCTCTAATGTGATACTATAATTTAATGTTGAACGTCGTTTCTACTTAACAACTAAACACAATAGATTGTAAATTGTAACTAACATAAATTATTTTTAAGAACTCATCCTCTTGCGTTGCACGGGTTCATAATAGTACATAACATATTTGATTGACAATAATCAGGCCATTGCAGAAGACATTTCCCCATTAGTTGACCTTGAAATGGGAAATTTAGTCATTAGTGGACTCAAGAATCTCTTTAATGAGTATATTATCATACTTGAAAGAGCCCTTACTTATGAAACAAGTGCAATGGAGCGAGATAGTTCTAGAATCAAGTTACCTGAGTCACTTACACAACAGGTTTCTATTTTGGCCAATTTGTCAACATTGGTGCAGTTTCTCTCTACTATGGTCAAAGATATCTTTAGCATGGATTCACAAATGGTGGAGAACCACTCAGTTGGTCTTAAGCATCATGAACTTGATGTTTTTCTGATGTTTATTGAAGAGGGCTTCAATAAGTTGAGAAATGTGTTCTGCCAGCAATTAATTCTCAGAGCTTTGTCTACTTGCAGTAGCCATGAAATAGCTTCAGCTATTCACTGTAATGACCAATTTGATGCTAACATGATCCACAATCCAATGCCTTCTGCCATATTTCAGGTATGTCTACTGATAATTCCCTAACCAATAGTTGCTTCAGATTTTGCATCTATATATGCTTATGTAAGGTTTTATATTTAGTATAAAGTCTAGTCTCGGTCATGTGCAGGTTTTATTTTTAGAGCTAAGGAAAATTGAAAAACTTGAAGAAGAAAATGTGTTTGAAGTGAATTGGTTGATGGAACTACTGAGAGAGGTGATGGTGTGTATGTTTATTTGGGTTTCCAAGAACAAGAAGATAAATGCAACAACAGAAGAGCATGTTAGCTTACAAACTGATGAAGCCAAACAGGTTTCTCATTTCCCTCCTAAGTTTATTCTTGAGTTTCAATATGAGAGTTTTAAAAACAACATGATTCTTAATTTCTTATCCATTATCTTTGTTCTTTGAGCAGTTTATTATGGATGTGCAATTCCTAGTGGAAATTGGAATGTATGGAGGATATTTCTCCACTGATCCTTTACTCCTTCTCACTGTCATGAAATCAACCTTTAACTCAGCTGGACTTGACCCTTTCAAGTAAATGCAAACAATGATTTCTAATTTTTTATTTTTATTATTCTTAGTTCTGTTAAATGTTAACATTTTGATCACAATCTCAAAGCATCCTTTACATGACTAATTTCAGAGATGCAGATAGTGATGATTGGGCTATTGACATTGCTACTAAAACAATTCAAAAGCTGTTGGAGACTGAGAAAACAAATTTACATCCAAAGGAGTCTATAGTTACCATCAAAGACAAAGAGGAGCTGCATGAACATGAAAACCAAATCAAAGAGTCTTCATATGAATGTAATTCTTCTGAAATAGGTGATAGAAATTCTTTAGAGGATAATGTAGACGAAGAGGAGCATGAGTCAGAAGTTGCTTTTGATGCAGAAACAGATTCATCAACATTCAGTCATAGGGAGGGATCATTAGAAGAGAGAGACTATGTTGATATAGATAACACTGATTTTGAAAAGGCAGCAGATGAAGGAAATGATGAATTGACTCTTACACCTTCCTCAGGTGTGGAAGGACAGAGTTCTGATCAAACTGAATCAAAATCAGAGGAGTGACACTTACTTACCACTGTATAATTTCTTTAAAATATATCTACATAATTTTAGCTTTCCACTTTTTTTGAGTCAATTTTAGTTTTCCACTTTAGTCTAAAGCCTATTTGACTTATTTGATGTCTTCATGCTAATGTAAATATGTGCATCACACCTAATCTCACGACCCAAATCCTCTAGGAGAACAAGTCTAACAACCAAACTTGACAAAAAACAAAGTTCCCAAAATAAATTTAAATTGAAAATCTCATGACCAAAAATAAATGGTACTGAACTTTGACATGTATTTTCAACATTTTAAAGTATCATAATTCTATTTACAAACATATACTTCCAACAGCAATTTTTAAAATGAGATTCTTGAAGACGTTATGCACCTCAAAATAAAGATGTCACTAGACTTCAAATAGCTGTAGAGTATAAAACAACCAAAAGTAGTTCTTGTTTGCTTTTGCAGCAAAGCTTCATCCCTGATTCTTCTACCACACCGAAAACCTGTGGATGCTATTCACCAGATTTTCGACAACTTTGGTTTCATTTTTTCGGATCCATCTATACAGAGAGGTTAACATGTGGCTGCTAATTTTCCGGATCCATCTATACACTAGTTCTACTACAAATAAGCCAATATTTGATAGAACTTTTGGTCATTTTGTTCGGGTGTTAGTGGATATGGAGCTCAAAATTGAACCAAAGTATAAAATCCTTATGGAGAGAACAATATTTTCTTTTATTGTTGGGATTGAATATGAAAACATGCATGACTTTTACAACCATTTTAATTATATTCGTCATCATGTAAGTTATTGCAAAAGAGTCAAAGTTGCACCAAACTCAGGAGGAACACGAACTTATCAACAAGAGAGAGCCTAGACAAGTGCATAGGAAAGCTTTTGTGCAAACCAAAGATGACATGAAGGTACAGAACAAAGAAACTGAAATTATCAATTTGGAAGAAACCATATGAAACAACAAACAATTTGGAGGGTAACATGGCTCAAAGAGTCTCAGGAAATGAAAGGGCACAAACTAGTGGTACAAATATGGAGCAAGACATTGAGGTAAATGCAACTAATAATGTGAGTATTTAAGATATGCAGCAAGGCACCTTTGAGGATGACCAAAGCCCCACTATCTTAGAAGTTTTGGATGCAACAAAAATATTGATAATGAGTATGAGGACCTTGAAGAGAATCTTGAAGTTTATCAAGAGATTAATGCAAAAATATCAAAGGAGGTCATTACCTTGAAGTTTATTACTCAACAACTGATCTCTGATATAGTGCACATCCACTTCTATGTGTTTGGACCTGACATTGTAGACTTGATTAGAAGCTAAAGGTTTAACACTCAAATTGTCACACCAAGATACATGTGTTTGAGGTATTTCAACTTTATTTCCTATAATATAGACCGGATTCAAGCTACCTCGGCCGCAAGATCTGCTAATGCCTTGTATTGTGATTCGGCGCTAGAACTTAACACAACTTTTTGTTTTCTAGAGGGATAAGTTATCAAACTATGTTCCAAAAATGTAGAATAAGCTTCTACCTCCTCCCTATGGCTACCTCTCTCTCTATGTCCCTCTTCATTGTAATCTTCCTGATGATTCTTCTACCTCCTTCCTATGGCATTATAGACTATAGGACATATTTCTAATTATTCTATACACACAAATAAAAGCGTCGAATTGATGAAGGAAGAAAAAAAAAAGTAAAAAATAATTTGGACCATTTCTCGATTTGTGCGTGTCATCCTTGCGCACAGGCCATGTTAATCTTCTCTGAATCATTCCAATTTTATCAGATGTCCCCGAAGGGATACTAGAAGAAGGTATTTCCGTGTTATATAAAAGCTAAATAATTGCAAAGGATAACCGATGTGGGACTTATTTGGTGCGTGCGTGCATACGTGAGACAATTAGGAAATGAAATGCAAATATACACTTCACTTACTAACTAATCAATCACTTTAATGCATCACAGAATAAATCTGAATCATTCCAATTTTATCAGATGTCCCCGAAGGGATACTAGAAGAAGGTACTTCCGTGTTATATAAAAGCTAAATAATTGCAAAGGTTAACCGATGTGGGACTTATTTGGTGCGTGCGTGCGTGCATACGTGAGACAACTAGGAAATGAAATACAAACATACACTTAACTTACTAACTAATCAATCACTTTAATGCATCGCAGAATAAATGAAGGTTCGTTCGTACGATTTCTCCATTCTCTTGAAAAGTGAAAACTACTATACAGAGATGTTGTTATTGATATTTTTAACTAATGTAAAACCATTGTTGCATCAATATATGCATTTGATGAAATGAAATACGGTGTTAAGCAAGAAATAGCGTATGCGAAAAATTTAAAATTAGACATTAGCAAAATAAAATAAAGTAAAGCAGTAAGTCGACAAACCTTTTCAGTACAGATAATCGCTTTGATGGTGCTGAAACCGAAAACAAAACATTAAAAAATAATCACATGCATATAATGTGTAAAAGCAAAAAACAAAAAAATAAAAAATACCTCCAAATTCAAAGTGATAAAATTATCAGCAACAACAATGGAGGCGGTGTGATCGGGGTTCATTATTCGATCATAATCATTGCAAATGATTTTGATGTCGTATTGGGATACTAATTCGAACTGATTCACTGAGAAACTCCTCCCCTCCCTGGGTTTGAATAGTTGGCCTTTCACTTGGATCATCATTGACACACATTAGTGGCCATCTCTATGCAGTCTTTTATTTCCTCTTCTGAATCATTATTGAAAGGGGCTCTATCAGATCTCTCCAACTGGCTCATTCTCCAAGTGTCTCAATAATTTATGAAAATTTGTTTCCTTTTATGAAAGATAAAATTGATTAAGTCATTCCGTTGGAAATTTTCTTGTAGGAAACAATTCCGTAAGTGTCTCAATACCTACAAGAAAATTTCCAACGGAATCAATTTCATCTTTCATAAAAGGAAACAAATTTTCACAAATTATTGAGTAGTTTTCACTTTTCAAAACACTCTCTAAGGAAAACTACTTCATCACACACCCCTTGCCAAGACACAAAAGTCTACGACTCTCGTACATTTCGACCCTAAAGATTTGTTTTGAACTCCACTGCTACCAAAATACCTCAAGCATGAAAACATTACCCCAAAGATCAGTTTTTTACTATTTTGCCATCTTAATTGTTGTTGTTGCTACCATTGCCCATTTTAGTGTAGAGGACAAAGGAGACTTCATGAACCAATTTCTGAAAGCGCTGACACGAGCTCCCGCAAGCTGGTCAAACAACACCCACCACTGCAAATGGATCGGTGTCACATGCCGATCGAATCGCGTTACCACCATCAAGCTTCCTTCAAGCTCACTAGTAGGTACAATCCCTATCAGTATCAACATTCTCACTAAACTCACACACCTTGATCTTCGGAACAATTCGCTCACAGGTCCTTTGCCTGAATTCCATCCTCTCATAATTGTGCTCTAAATTGTGGACCTTAGTCATAACAACTTCACGTCAGTCCCATAGGATTGCTTTAGAGTCATGTTAGGTTTAAGATACCTAAACATTAGCAATAATTTGAATCTCATAGCAATGAATTTTTCCTGATTTGAGTGATTCCAAGTTACTCCACACCATTGATTTTGAAGCTACTAATCTGATAGCTTCATTACCACTGGATATGTTCGAACTGTTTCCAAGTTTGGATATAATTGTGCTTTCCCACAACAATTTGAGTGGATTACTTCCCCTCTCGTTTGGTAATTCTAAAGTGATGTGTTTACGGCTCAACGACCAAGGGGAAGGTGCTGGGTTTACGGGTAGCATTACCATTATAGCATCAATGATTTCCAAGTTTACGGCTCAACGACCAAGGGGAAGGTGCTGGGTTTACGGGTAGCATTACCATTATAGCATCAATGATTTCCAAGCATCAATGATTACCATTATACTAATCTGATAGCTTCATTACCACTGGATATGTTCGAACTGTTTCCAAGTTTGGATATAATTGTGCTTTCCCACAACAATTTGAGTGGATTACTTCCCCTCTCGCTTGGTAATTCTAAAGTGATGTGTTTACGGCTCAACGACCAAGGGGAAGGTGCTGGGTTTACAGGTAGCATTACCATTATAGCATCAATGATTTCTCTCTGTATAGTAGTTTTCACAAATGTATGGAAACAAATTATACAAACATCCCTGTATAGTAGTTTTCACTTTTCAAGAGAATGGAGAAACCGAACGAACGAACCTTCATTTATTCTGCGATGCATTAAAGTGATTGATAGTTAGTAAGTGTAGTGCATGTTTGTATTTTATTTCCTAGTTGTCTCACGTACGCACGCACGCACGCACACATCAAATAAGTACCACATCGGTTAACCTTTGCAATTATTTAGCTTTTATATAACACGGAAATACCTTCTTCTAGTATCCCTTCGGGGACATCCGATAAAATTGGAATGATACAGAGAAGATTAGCATGGCCCTTGCGCAAGGATGACAATGACACGCACAAATCGATAAATGGCCCAAATTATTTTTTACTTTTTTTTCTTCCTTCATCAATTCGTTCACCTGCGTCTTCCTTTGATTCCCTTCGTTGGCTGTAGTTATTGGCTTCTTTTTTCATCATCCCATGTGCTTCGTTATGATGTTTGAAAACAAACTTTACTGGCTTTTCACTAATCTTACTCATGGATGCATAGTGTCTCACTATCATATGTTTGGTTCTCTGTGTTGTTGCTAATGTTAATTTAATAGTTTTGAACAACCTATTGTAATTGATAGTTTTATAATAAAACAACACTTTTATTTGTGTGTATAGAATAATTAGAAATATGTCCTATAGTCTATAATGCCATAGGAAGGAGGTAGTAGAATCATCAGGAAAATTACAATGAAGAGGGACATAGAGAGAGGTAACCGTAGGGAGGAGGTAGAAGCTTAATTAGAAATATGTCCTAGTCTACAATGGATGCAGATTTACAAAGAACCGGTTCGGCAGTGGGTTGAGTTGAAACATGATTTGTATTTGATGATCATGAATCCAAGTGTAGATGACTTGTATACTTAACCTACTAGCCGGTCAGTTATCTCTTTCACCATCCGACAATTGAGTCAACATGTCTCCGAACCTCAACCAACAAGTTCATTCACTACCAGGCCGCCATCAGAAGATTACAGTTTTTTTGGTTTTGAAGATTCTAATTCGGCTACTTGTCCTGCTTCTAGAATGTTTGTTGCTGGCTATCGTGCCTTAGCAAAGTATACTTGTGAGCTGCAGTGGCTCCCATTTCTGTTTGAAGATTTCTGCATTACTTTTGACAAACCCGCCTCCATCTACTTAGCTCACAATCCCACATTTCATGAAAGAACCAAACATGTCTTTATAAATTTCCATCTTATTAGAGAAAAGGTCCAGCTTGGACTACTGTATTCCCATAAAGCTATCATCAGACTTGGACATCTCAGGATTTTCAGATGAAGATTGGGCAACCAATAAAGAGGAGAGAAAATCGGTTGCAGGTTATGGTACATTTTTGGAACATAGTTTGATAACTTGTCCCTCTAGAAAACAAAAAGTTGTGTCAAGAACTAGCGCTGAATCAGAATACAAGGTATTAGCAAACCTTGCAGCACAAGTAGCTTGAATGAGGTCTACATTATAGGAAATAAAGTTGAAATACCTCAAACACGTGTACTGTGGTGTGACAATTTGGGTGTTAAACCTTTAGCTTCTAATTAAGTCTACCATGTCAGGTCCAAACACATGGAAGTGGAGATCAGTAGTTGAGTAATAATGTGACTATAGCCTATGGTCCAACCTCAAATAAAATAGCAGATTGTTTGACCAAAGCTCTAACAACAACGAAGTTTAGTCAGCTAAGGAACAAGCTAGGAGTAGTCAAACCATCCTCTAGCTTGAGAGGGGCAGATAAGGAATGATCATAGCCAGTTTGAAATTGTCTCCAACGGATAGCATCATATCTTAAATTTGTAGATTTTCTAAATCTCTTATCTTTCATCTGTAATTCGGTATTGTGTTATCTTATCCTAATGATTCTGTCTGTAACAATGATTTGTTATTCCTTGTTGTATTTATACCCTTAAAACAGAAGCAAATAGCATTTATATGATTAATCCAGCCTTCGGTTTTTTCTATCTTGTAGAATATATTACTCCTTTAGTTGCCCTTGAAATGGAAAGTCCGTTAGTGAGTGGACTTAGGAACCTCTTCATTGAGTATATTATCATTTTGGAATTGAAAGATCCCTTCTTATGAAACAACGTGCAATGGAGCAAGATAGTCCCGGAATCAACTTAGCCGAGTCACTACCACAGCAGGTTTCTATTTTGGCCAATGTGTCAATGTTAGTGCAGTTTCTTTCTACAATGTTCAAGGGCATCTTTTGCAGCTGCAAAGATTTGATGATTTCCTGTTATTTATCGAAGAAGGCTCCAATAAGTTGTGAAACGTGTTCTGCAAGCAATAAATTCTCCAAGTGTTATCTACTTGATGTTGCTATAAAATATTTTCACCTATTCACTTTAGGGATCAGATTGATGCTAACATCATCCACAATCCAATGCCCTCTGCAATGTTTCAGGACTTATTTTCATTGATAACACCCTGATTAAGATTTAAGACTATCGTTAACTTCGAAATAGTTGAACAAATTTTTTCTGCTATAGTCTTCTTTTAATTTCTTTGAAATGGTCACAGAAAATGCTACTGTAACCAACAATAAGCATCCCAATATGCTCACACAAGATTTTATATTTAGTGATTTAGTCTAACGTTTTTGTCTCTATCGTCTACAAGATTCTCTACAACCGGAACCTTTGATGCAAAGATAGTCCCATTGCTTGCCTCCCAAATCATCCACACAGTAACATGCTAGATAAAGAGTCAGACCTTTGACATGTTTCTTGTTCCTAGAAGATGAAGAGTTAGACCGTACATGCCAAATAAATTATTGGTTGAATTAGATAGTCAATAGCTAATTAGTGTAAACAACTATTGTTTTTACTGCTTCATGTATATAATTTTCAAAACATAAAATAAAAACAATGGAACATTTTGTTATAAAAACTGAAAACAAGTAATTAAAATTAATTTTTTTCTATAATAGAATTTTCATTTAATTGTAAGTTTCTATTTTTTTTTTTGAAGAAATCAAAATGGGATATATTAACAAAGGCGATGAAATCTCATC
>Ga0228711_1000816_pt1 | contig 41952 bp, 22 predicted proteins | sample MedpolnodulmetaG_2_FD_177996 | JGI IMG/M metagenome (GOLD analysis project Ga0228711, IMG submission 177996) | Root nodule microbial communities from Medicago polymorpha collected in Santa Monica, California, United States - brown nodules | ecosystem: Host-associated > Plants > Roots > Nodule...
TTTTTTTTTTTATACTCCCTCAGTTCCTTTTTAAGTGTCTTTTTAGAGTGAATTTTTGTTCCTATTTAATTGTCGTTTTGATATTTTAAGGGCACGATTTGTCAACTATACTTTTTGTCAATTACTCTTATATTTTTCAATAAAAATAATTAATGCTATATATTTGAAAAACTAAAGTTTGTTTGTTTTGTTTTAAAACAAAATTTGTTTCTTTTTATCTTCAAATTTAAACAAAATTTTGTTACTTATGATAATGGTTTCATGTGAAGAGTTAAAATTCAATAAATAAGATGAGTAGTATTTGTTAAAAATTTCAAGTGCAAAGTAAAAGGACAAATTTGAGAGAGAAAAAAATAAAAGACTTCATGAATGTTCAAAAGGAAGAAAGAGTGGAAGACTCATTGAAACTGTTGATGCGAGATGAAGAGGGAGAAATAGTTGAAGTCTTAATTTTGATTAAAGGAGCCGGATGAAAGTTAATTTTTTCTTAGAAAAATTAAAAATTGTTTGTTGTGAGAAAAAGATAAAGCACGCAAAAAATAGAAATTTGTTGGAGAAAGAGAGTAGTAACTAACAATTGTTTATTGCATATTAAATTTATTGGAAATATAAAGTGTGTAAAAAAAAATAGGAAATTATTAGTGGATTAAAATGAAGGTATAATAGGGAAAAAAATGTGCAAAAATACACTTCGTTATTTTATGTTAAAATTCTAAAACGACACTTAAAAAGGAACGGAGGGAGTAATAATTTTGAAAAAATTATGAATTTGAGAAAATCATAAATAATTTAACTAAGTATCTTATGAAAAGCACTTGAAGAAATGCACATAAGTATTTTTTATTAAAATAATTTTTTTTTATTAAGGATAAATATTTGCCATAAGTCTTGTCAAAAATAAAATATTTGCCATAAGTTTTTTACTTTACGAAAATTTACTGCATAAGTTATAAGTCCAAACATTGTTGCAATTTAAATAGAAAGTCGTCTATTGAAAAAGTCAAGTTTCACATGTAATAGAGATGATGTTCAAAAAGAAAACTATTCACCTTCCTGGTCAATTTTATAAGATGGGTTAAGGCTAATAATGTAATATGGGACTTAGATTGCATACTTATTTATCTTAAGTGGTGAATTTTTAGCCACTAAACTACTTGATTGAATTCATATATCATATTATATCATCCTGTTGTAAATTTTGAATGGCAACAGGTTGCTGAGATGTTAGCGAAGAGGGCTGTAATAGAAGCAGTAATATTGATTAGAGTGATTTTATGGCTTCTAGCAACGAGGTTGGGCACTTTGTTGATTTGTGGTTTGCTATGTCTCGGTAAGAAATGGCCTTTTATCAACAACTTCTCAAGCTTGTCTTTGGATAGAAGAGAAAAGATTGTGCAGAGGGGTCTCAAGCATAAATTCCTCACTCCTTTTAGACTCACATTCGTTTACATCAAAATCCTATGCCTCTTTGTTTTCTTCTCTTGGGTATATATTAATTCTTCAACCTTGCTATAAATTTGACTACAATCATACATAGCCTAAAACTCACACATAAGCTTGAGTAGGATTGGTTGAATTTGCAAGAGAATTTACACTCACAATACATCAAAATTAAACTTATTGAAATATAACAATACTTAAGAAAGTGGACATTTTGTAGGTTGATGAAAATGGTGATAATCCAGCATGGAAAGCCATTGGATACGAAGTATCAACAGCTGATGAGAAAATGACCAATGACACCAAAAAGAGACCCCTTGAAAAAGGAATTATTGAAACCATGCATGAACATGGCACAACTCTTCAACAATCTCTATCTAACAAAGGCCTCAATGTTACACTAGACTCCAAAAATAACATTCTCAAAATCAAATGTGATGCGGTAATTGTTGGTTCTGGCTGTGGAGGAGGTGTAGCAGCTTCTGTCCTATCAAAAGCTGGCTACAAAGTGATTGTTCTAGAAAAAGGAAACTATTTTGTTCCCAAAGATTATTCATCTCTAGAAGGTCCTTCAATGGATCAACAATATGAAAATGGAGGGATCCTAGCTTCTATTGATTCAAGAATACTTATTTTGGCAGGTTCAACAGTAGGTGGTGGTTCAGCTGTGAATTGGTCAGCTTGCATTAAAACACCAGAAAAGGTGTTGAAAGAATGGTCAGAGGAACACAAACTTTCACTATTTGAAAGCGTAGAGTATCTATCTGCTATGGAAACCGTGTGTGAGAGAATTGGTGTTAATGAAAATTGTACACAAGAAGGATTCCAAAATCAAGTATTAAGAAAAGGGTGCCAAAATCTTGGCTTAAAAGTTGATTATGTGCCAAGAAATTCACCAGGGAATCATTATTGTGGTTCATGTGGTTATGGTTGTCCAAAAGGAGAGAAACAAGGGACTCAAGTTACATGGCTTGTAGATGCTGTTGAAAAAGGTGCTGTGATAATAACAGGATGCAAAGCTGAGAGGTTTTTGTTTGAAAATAGTTACAGGAATGGAAACAACAGAAAGAAGAAATGTTTGGGAATTTTGTCAAAGACTTTAAATAGTGGAGTAACAATGAAGCTACAATTTGAAGCAAAAGTAACAATTTCAGCAGGTGGAGCACTTCTAACACCTCCATTGATGATTTCTAGTGGTTTAAAGAATAATAACATTGGTAGAAACCTTCATCTTCATCCTGTGCTAATGACATGGGGTTACTTTCCGGAATCAAAATCAGAACTCAAAGGTAATTAGAAATATAAAAATTATGTTTAGTTAGTATTTTTTTTTATAAACATGTTATTGGTGCGAATTAGTCACCGACTTCCCTCGGTCTCCACTGGGGGAGAATCCGGCTTGTCACCTAGTGAGATTTCCTTTCCCAACCAATAATTTTTCCATCTATAAGCCTCGAACCTGAGACATTGTTTAGTAGATTTTAGTTCAGTTCCACTCGTAACAATGTACTGTTAGTTAGAGCTTAGTTAGTTAAAATTTTAGCTCTTTTGTTAATCTTTTTCCTGAGCTCTACATAAAGAGCAGTGCGTAATCATTTTCATTATTGTCTTCTAATCAATATGAAATCTAATGAGTTTTTTTTATCTATCAACATACAATGTCTAATTGATCGAAATTCAAACAAGTATCGCTATATCATGTAGGACCAACATAAACTTAATGAAAATCGTTTAAGTTTCAATTAGAGTGTACAATGCTAGCATAATTCTTTTTCCTAGGAGCTGAATCTTTATCTATTCGATCCTGTGATTCCTAACAGGTAAAGCCAATGAGGGAGGAATAATCACATCTGTCCATAGAGTACCCTCATCATCAAATGATGATTCAATATCAGATACAAGAGCAATAATTGAAACACCATTATTAGGACCATCATCATTTTCAGCACTATATCCATGGGAATCAGGACTAGACTACAAACAAAGAATGCTAAATTATCCAAGAACAGCACATTTCATAACAATAATAAGAGACAAAGCAGGTGGACAAGTAACAACAGAGGGAAGAATCAGCTACAAATTGAATTCAATCGACAAAGAGAATATGAGAGCTGGCATACAACAAGCACTGAGAATTCTAGTAGCAGCAGGAGCAGTTGAAGTAGGAACACACAGAAGTGATGGTCAAAGAATTAAGTGTAATGAGAACACTAGCGAAAAGGAAATTGAAGAGTTTATAGATAGTGTTTATCCAATGGAAGGAGCATTGTCACCAGGTGAGAATTGGAATTTGTATACTTCTGCTCATCAAATGGGGAGTTGCAGAATGGGAGTGAATGAAAAGGAAGGTGCTGTTGATGAAAATGGTGAAAGTTGGGAAGCTGAAGGGTTGTTTGTTTGTGATGCTAGTGTGCTTCCAACTGCTATTGGTGTTAATCCTATGATTACTATTCAGTCTACTGCATTCTGTATTTCAAATAGGATTGTAGATTTTCTTGGGAGGGGTCAAGAACCACAAGATTTTTGATTTTTTTCCTACTTGTGTTTGGATTCCCTTTGAGTTTGATGAAATCATGGTAAATGACAATATTTTTTGCAAAAGTTGCACTTTATACGGCTGTAATAAAATTACAATATCAACGTGCCTCTGACAAACGCACGCTGATAAAATAAAAGATCACCAAATTATGGTAATGTGAACTCAAGTTTGATTATGAAATATAAGTATTAAGTTGTAATAATATCTGACAAATATATAAATTTTATGTATGAGATGGAAGTTTCATATTCAAGCATCATTGTGTTCTTTAGGATATTGTTGATATTTGTAAATAATTTTTCTTCTCTTTTTTAACGTCACTGCAGTAGTTGGGGTTGGCTTAGTGGTTGGCTTGGGATCTTGGAGTGTGTTCCACTCAAGGTCTCAAGTTTGATTCCATCATCTTCCTCTTCACTATTTATCTTGAGATTCCATCATCTTCACCATTTATCCTATATATATTTAGCAGTGATTCTAACATGAATAAAATATGTTTCTTTTAAACTTCTTTCAAGTTGATTCGGAATAATTGTTGTTACATGAAGTTGGTTGAGTTAACAAGTTTGTTTGTCCTTGAATTGTGATCAATCGATCAGCTTCATCCTCCAATTAATCGAAATACATTAACACTCCCTCAATGATACACACGTCAACCAAATTGATTCCTCCGTCAAGTTTTGCCATTAGGGGCACTGACGTGTTAGGAAACTTGATGAGTTGTTCCATTCACATGTATTCCACGACTGCAAGGACTAAATTGAAAGATAACACATTTAGATAAGAAAACCGTTCACTTCCCCCTTTTAACCATTTTGTACCTTTTTCATTTTGTTTCCTTCCTTTCATTTTTGTTTCAATTTAGTCCTCCATGTCTTCTTCTTCCCGCTAAAACCACAACCATCATCTTCCTCACTAAAAACCCTAAGATTCCATCATCGTTGATCATCGTTGCAAGGATTGAACATAAGGAAAGGTAACGATCTGATTAGGTAAGTGATTTTCCTATCGTTTTTCCATATCGTCATTATGCTCTGATCGTCGTTTTTGTTTTCAAGTAATTCATGTGTTATGTTGTTTTCATTCATCAGTTTTGTTCACCATGCCCATCTCTTCTTATTTCTAATATGGAATATTTCATTTTATTTTAGGGTTTTCGTATTATATGGTTGTTTTTTATTCTTTCCTTGGATACTGATGAACATGAGAAACGTTAGTACATTTGCTTTATATAGTTACTATATTTGGCACTTGTGTTGTTGGAAGACATTAATTGTGTTGTTGTATTTTTTTGTGCTGTCATATTGGTGGTGGTGTTGTCTAGGTTGAGTTTATGAATGTTGATTACCTTTGTAGGATGGAAGATTACGTAACGTTGATATTACATTGCGGGTGGAGGTTTAAAGCAAGATGACAGGTGGAATGAAACAAACTCATCTGGTGGTTTTGGCTTTCAAATCCATCTCTTTGATTACTTGCAGCCTAAGAAACAGATGAAAGAATTGCAAATTGATGATATCTTGAATGAATTTCAAAGTTACTCATGTCTTTAGAGAGGGAAATCAATCTACCGATAGTCTACCCACTTTAAGGTTATCCATTCCAAATCTTATTATTTGGACCGATCTTCCCATGTCTATTAGAGAATGTTATGTTAAAAATAGACTTGATATGCCCAATAATAAGTTTGTCATTTTTTAGGAAGTTTTGGTTTTATGTTCCCCTCCTTTTCTTTTTGTCTCTTGATCTTTATTTATTTATTTTTGATGGTGGTCGGGGTTCGAACCTCGGGCCTTGCATATATTATGCATTGTCCATATGATCAACTGACATAAGCTTACGAGGACTTTGATCTTTATATATATGAAGGTGTGAGGTAGCGGAGCTTTTTCTGCGCCTCTTTTTTGGTATTAAAAAATATCACTAAATTTAAAAAGAGGTAGTGTTTAAAGTTCATTCATAAAATCAAAGTGATACTTTGCAAATCATAGTGGACATAGTGGTCGCGCGTAGCGTAACGGCGACGAACCGCAACACTAATCGTCATAGCGGCGCGAAATAAAATAGTGGCCGCTTCATTCGCTATTTGATTTTAGTAAAAAAAATTCAAATTGACCTTATTTTTAAAACTTTTTTGGAGCATTTTGTGGATTCGGTAAACCCTAACATTGTTTGATGGTTTCTCTCTCTTTTTATTCTTCCTCTAGTGTATGTATGGTTTATCTGTTCTTTTTTTCTTTCTTTGTTTTTTTTTATGGTTTCTCTTGTTTTATGTTTTATTTGTTTGTTCCTCTGTCTTTTCTTTCTTGATGTATTGATTTATGAATGTTTAATGAGATTTGAGTGTTATATTTTATTTTATATCAAATATGAGTTTTTTTTCTTTGAGAAATATATAAGTTTGTACTTTATAGTATTCATGTAATTTGTCCAAAAAATAATCAAATATCAGTGACTGTTATTTGTCATACCATTATATGATATCCCATTCTCAGGGTAGACCGCTACGCACCACTATCAGATTGACTAAGATGTTGCACATATAGTATGCGTATTTCACCTTATCCGATTGCCAACGCCGTGAAGTCAAGTCCAATTAATTTTGTGTCTTTTTTTTTTTAATTCAAAAATTGACTTGTAACTAATTAATTATACAACAATAAATAAACAAATAATCTACAATTATTAAATAGTATATCCACTAAAATTTTTATTAAAGTGCATATGTGGATTTAGAGATTTTACATGATTCTGTCCTGTCTAATTATTTTGTGTCGGAACCAGCTGTACCTAACTTTCATGTCAAGTGAAAGTGTCTTAAAATATTTTGAGGTATGTTGAAAAGCTTAAACTAAATTATAATTAGACACGCACGGGTCATATCGAAGATAATATTTGACAAAATAGTTTAGATGAATGTCATGATTTTCATATAGTATTTCATACTATTAAGAAGCATAGACGTTGGTATTGTACCATAACATAATATTTCCATGACATTGTCTTTGATACCGTAACGTAAAATAATAGGTTAAGTATAGCGAGACGGGTTAACATTTATAAGTAAGAGATTAGGTTAAGTATAGCGAGACGGGTTAACATTTATAAGTAAGAGATTAGGTTAAGTATAGCAAGACGGGTTAACGGTTACTCCTTTTCAAAAAAATAGCATATAATCAGGAACATAATTTTATTTTACTTTTTAGATAAACATTAAATGCAAAAGTGTGGAGGGAAAAATTAGATTAAGTATAGTAAGACGGATTAACATTTATAAGTTAGTTTAGATGAATGTCATGATTGTCATATAATATTTCAAAATATTAAGAAGCATAGACGTTGGTACTGTACCATAACATAATATTTCCATGACATCGTCCTTGGTAACATAATAGGTTAAGTATAGCGAGACGGGTTAACATTTATAAGGAAGAGATTAGGTTAAGTATAACGAGACGGGTTAACGGTTATTCCTTTCCAAAAAAAATAGCATATAATTAGGAACATAATTTTATTTTACTTTTTAGATAAACATTAAATGCAAAAGTGTGGAGGGAAAAATTAGGTTAAGTATAGCGAGACGGGTTAACGGTTATTCCTTTCCAAAAAAAATAGCATCTAAGTAGGAATATAATTTTATTTTACTTTAGATAAACATTAAATGCAAAAGTGTGGAGGAAAAAATTAGGTTAAAATTAGGTTAAGTATAGCAAGACGGGTTAACATTTACTAGATTTTTGACCCGTGCTCCACACAGGTTTATTGTAAAGGGATTGACATACGAATAATAAAATGCAATATATAACTGGTAACAGTGAAAAAAATAACACGTGATAATTCATAGTAGACAAAATAAAACACTTCATAAAATGTATGAAATCTGAAATATTATAAAATAATTTTTTTTTGGTAATCTTATCAATAATTCGGTAAAAGAAATATGAAATTTTTAGTACATTGGCATGTAGTTTCATCACACATTGCAAAATACTTCCTCATATACGACGTTAAACGTTACATTGGTATCTTCACCATCTTGATCAGTGATCAATATCTTTAGTCCTTCTCTGGATGAAACTCTTGAAACAACAACATACAACTGTCTGTGAAAAAATGCAGGTGTTGGTAAATATGAAAATTAGGGTAGCCGAGTTTACATGGAAATTAGGGCATTCTGTTTGTAAACGTATTAAATAAGTGTAGAAAATATTGTCAAAAAAAAAGGCAACAGGATAGGAATGAAATTGGTGCGATGCATTTTTTTAGTAAGTGTACAAAATATTTCCTTCAAAAAAAAAGTGTACAAAATATTGTCAAAAAAAAATCCAAAAAAAAACAAATGTATAAAATAGAAGGCATCATAACCTGATCATTGATATGCTCATATTGAGTGCAACATCATAATTTCTAGAACAAACGTGCAACATCAAAAAAAAAAGGCAAGAGGATAGGAATGTAATTGGAGCGATGCATTTTTTTAGATGAAATTTTTTAGGTTAAAATGAGAGGGAAAATATTAGGTTAAAATGTTGCAGACCTAACAAAATTAATAAATAAGAATAAGTAAGAGAAGGGAAAAATTAGGTTAAGTATAGTGAGACGGGTTAACAGTTATTCCTTTCCAAAAAAATAGCATCTAATTAGGAACATAATTTTATTTTATTTTAATTTAGATAAGCATTAAATGCAAAAGTGTGGATGGAAAAATTAGGTTAAAAGTAGGTTAAGTATAGCGAGACGGGTTAACATTTATAAGTAAGAGAAGGGAAAAATTAGGTTAAAATTAGGTTAAGTACGAGACGGGTTAACATTTATAAGTAAGAGATACTACATTTTGATGTCGAACTTGAAAATTAAATGAGGTATTAGATAATAGCTATCAACTGTGATTTATGTTTTCTTCTAATGATTACACCGAGAAAAAAACTCTGTCTTTGATCAACTATGAATTTTTTTAACTACTTCAAAGAGTGTTAAGTAGGGTGATAAGTGTTTTCTAAACTAGGGAATTAAGAAATGTATAAAAATAAGGTAAAAAAAATGTAAAGGGATCAATTTGTAAAAAGCTTGTTTGATTGATTGTGTGTTGAATTTTTTTTACAAGTGGGGTATTTATAGGAAAACACTGCTCGTACTGGCCAAAACCAAGTGAGCTATGGAATTTAGCCTTACTCGCCTAATTACGCAAATGGTTCATGAATTCTCCCATTGTTGGGGTTGGGGTACATGGTGCCTCACATTTAGCTTGATCTTCCCTCTTTCGTGACATTTCTTGTCTACTCTATCCACGCGTGCACAACTTTCTCATAACATGATATTGTGCTTATATGCGGTTGGTGGCGCTACAAACATGAAACACAAGTAAAATGCCAAATTGTCAAGGTCCACTAAGTTTTGATCGATTTTAATTCAGTAGACTTGAGAAAGATTCAACTAACTCGTATTCTAATGCATTTGCACTCTTTTATCCTTCCATCGAATGAGGAAAACTAGCATGACCATAAATTTGTCTGCCAATTTTGGCTAACAAATTATTTAATTATATATATTCAAAATTATGTTAAACAAAAACTCAACCGAATACATGTTAATTGTGCCATAGTCCAAGTTGCAACTTGAATGGATAACTACAACTTATTTAGTTGTGTGATTCATTTATTTTTCTTGCAAGTTGATGCATTTTGAGTGTTGAAAATCAAAGCGACATGATAAATATAGTTAGTTGAATTATTTTTCTATATGTGCGCTTTGAGCTTTGAATTATTTGATTTGATAGTTAGTTGAATTATTAACTTTATAAAATTTATATGTATGCAGTTATAGTATCTTTTGTCTAGAATTGGTTATTTATATTACATTTTGTTTATAATGTTAGTCTTTTTGACAAGTTCCATAAAAAAAATGTATCTTGTTGAAATGATTCACATAAACATGTCAAATATGCCCATTTCATTTCTTCCAAGAGAAGCATACTTGATCATTTTGACCCAAATCAAAATTCAGATAAAAATCAAATAGAAATATTGTATATTCAGTTCGTGCAAATTTGAAAATAGAATTTGTGGTGCATTCTAGCATTTTCTTTCTAAATAGGTTAGGATAACATTGGACATGAGTGAGCATACCAAATAGGGAAATAAATGATTAAATGCTGAGTAATGACATGATGGGACTAGGCAAAATGCATGTTATCACAATGTCGGTTTTGAATTAGGTTTGTCTGGTAGTATTATGGCAATTGACATTAGTGGCAAATATGCTAGTTACGAAACAGAACGACGTCCAATGCAGAATGCCAGCTAAAATGCATGCAAGCCATTACCTGTACCCGTAATTTTGGTACCATGGGTAGTTGGGTACAGCTGAAATCTATATGCACATGGATTAAATAAAGTTAGGTTTATCTGCCGTGTAAGTAAGTCATCTAGGGCTCTCCTTGAAAGCTTAGAGAGGAATAGAGGAAAACCTATCGAGGGATGATTTACACCAAAATATAGAGATCTTTCGATAAAATTCAAAAGAGTGTTTTTGCAGAGAATAATAAGTTAATGTTTATGATTAATATTTTTTAAATTTTATTAAATTTTTTTGAAATCCTCGGAACTCATCCTCCAATATAACTTTTTGGTTCCTCCGAATTAGATAGATTTTGTATTAGGAAAAAAATTAAACCCCTCAAAATCCTCCCGTCTCAGAACTCTCTATTCTATCCAGGCCTCTTTTTTCCTTTCTTTATTTACAGACCCTCTTCTCTCTTAAAACACTCAAACATAACCTAGGTGAATATCATATACGAGAGAATATTGCACGATAATAATAATAATAATCTTAAATCAAAATATCTTTAATTTTCTCAATATATAGGATGAGTGAATGAGTTTGAAAACTTAGAAAAGTGTTATGAATTAGGATTTAACATTTTCATAACGAGTTTAGACTATTGTGCACATGTCTTAAAGATTACATTGGCATATATTAGGATGTGAGTAGAGTGGAAAACCAATTAATATAAAAGGACAATTTATATGATACAATCGAAAATGTGAGTGTATATTTATATTTGGTCTTTCAATTATTAGTTAAAAGAATTTTAAAAAGAAACCTATCATTTACAATTATAATAACTAAATCTTAATTATAAAAACTATCAGCAAAATTTAATTTTTTTTTTCTAAATGTTTACTACTCTTATTAGTGAATTTTAATTATTTTTTAGGATAAAATGTAAAACATTGTGTATGATTCTTTATTTTATTTTTTTGAAGGAGTGTGATTCTTATAAATAGTAAAATGGTGTTTTTTTTTATGAAATTATATTTTCTAAAAAGCAAAAATCCACAAATATTTACTACAAGAAAAAATGCATTTTGTGACCTTTAAAATGACTGATTGTGATTGTTAGAAGGGTCGCAAATGTATATTTGCGACTGTTCCCTTACAGGCGCTGATGTTGGGGTCGCAACTGTCTTTTGCGACAGTTGAGAGAACAGTCGCACCAACAGTCACAATAGCTATCGCGGCAGTTCCCAACAGTCGCAATACTATATATGCGACCCCTCAGGACTGTCGCAAAGTAGGTGGTTTATTCCAAATAAAATGGACTTGCGACCCTTCACAACAATCACAAATATTTCGTTTTTAAAAAATAATAATAATAATAATTGAATGGGGCAATTTTTGTTGACAATTTAAATAAATATATTAATAAATACTTAAAATACATACATACATACATACATATATATATATATATATATATATATAACTAAAAATATCTAAATCCCATAATAATAATTCTTTCAATAGTAACAATCAAAACAATAGATAAATCCCATAAACATTCAAAAACCAAAACACTAGTGGAAATTTAAGTCACTGAAGGTGCATTACAATTCTATTCACAATAGTAGCTCCTGTTCATAACGTGTGGGAAGCTTTTTCACATGATTATACCAGACAGCTACATTTTACCCATCCACTGTCCCCCAGTCGACAACCGTTGATGCCGGTTGCTCCCACCACTCATCAAGCTGCAGAAGAAGTTGCAATGTAAGAACAGAAATGAAAATTTTAATAGTTATCAACGAACACATAAGAATGCACCAAGAGATTGCATATCAAATTGAACAGGCAAAGGGGTAATAACGGCAGCAGACCAAAAACAACACACAAAACCTGCACTAAAACTGAACAAAATGAAACCCAAAACTGAAGGGAAACAACAGCAGCAACAACACAACATAAAAACCATAAAATATGCACAAAATTGCAGCTCCAGCAGAAAAAGACTAAAAAGACCCACATACAATAGACCCACATATTACACACGCAAAACAGGCGCCCAACGTCTAAAAAGACTGCAACACATGAACTAGAGAATTACCTTGTTAAACAGAGAATCAAGCTGCGAAAGCAACTGTAACATGCAATATTCAAAGGGAAATCAAACTTATTTTCATATGATCAATATAATTTGACGACTAAGTAAATATATTTAAAAGGGAGATAAATATGATGAAGCTGAAATATTCAAAGTTTATGATTTAGATGACAAAAAATTGGGGTTAGGGTTTTGAAATTGTGGGAGGGAGAATGAAATGAAGAAAGAGGGAGTGACAAAATATTTGGAGCAAAAGCTTAGATAGGAATGCGCTTGGAGAAAGAAAAAAAGCAATAAAACCTACGACTGTCGCAATAACAGTCGCAAATGTTACTTTGCGACAGTTCCAAGGCAAGGTCGTAAATGAGGTGTCGCAAAATGCATTTTTTCTTGTAGTTTCATATAAAGAAAGTGTATCGTTACACTTTAATTTATGAGTCAACGGTAGAAGCTCTCATTTAACAAATTGTTGAAACATAGGGATAATGTAACATGTATATATCAATGCTAAATTGCATGATGTTGCATGTGTCGAACATACTAGGGGTGGCAAAAACGGGTTTGGGTTGCTGAACCGTTTAACTCGTTATTTTAGACGGATTGAGTCGATGTATTTAGTATTCTTGTTGGTCTGTTCCGTTTAGACCGTCAAAAAAACAGGAAAGGGAAGTGTTGACCCGCAAGCTCTTTAAAATTTATTTTTTCACTGCACTATTCAGTAATAATAATGACCTAAACCCAAACTTTTTTTCACCCAGGGAGAACTTGTGCTTGTGAACTAAAGTGAAATCTGATATAGAAATTCATTGTTGCCTTTAGAATTGTTGGACTAAGATTCAGTTTCTTTCTATTCTATTGCTTGTAAATTGTTGTTGATTATGTTAGATTGTTTATAATGTCTCATTTATTAGTTAAGTTGTTAGGAGTGACATTGAGCCATTGTCGATGTTTTTACCCCTAATTTGTTAGTTGTTATTTTTTCTATGACAATATCAATATCGCTCCACTCTTAATTATAAGCAAAAAAAAGTTAAAGAAAGTTGATGTATCTTGTTAAAATTTTGAACGACATACATCAATTTTATTGACTATTTTTTCTTATAATTGAGACTGGAGTACTTTTTTGTCAAAACAAGCTATTAAAAAATTTGGGAAAAAAATTGTTAGACGGATTAACTCGTTGAAGAACAGGAGGAGCTAAATGTTTGAGGCTTTGAACCCACGTTACCAAAGACATTGATCATGCCTTCGTTGTTCTACAAGAAAATGAGTGCGTGAAGGTTCTTGAAATTGAAGAATCCCTACTCTAATTTTGTTGTTTCCGAAGTGTTGGAAGAATTCGTCATATCTTTAACGGTGAAATTGTGGAGTTATGTTTAGGGCGGCGGCGGCATGGCTTCTTCGTCGAGAAACATACTAAACAAATTAGTTACACTGTTAACAACAAGATTTAGTATTTTCAGTTACATGATGAATATAGAGTCAATTTCGATCCCGGTGGAAGAACACCTTCGGCTTTGTTCTTCATTTTCATTGTTCTCTGACACATTTATTTCCATCTCTGGTGGATACCTTGGGATCGAGGAAGGAATTGTTTGTCGTCTATCTTGCCGGAATCCCTCGTCGAACTCGCCAACATCACTAACGATCAAAGAGTTTTTGAGTGAAAGGAATTATGATATATGTTGTGTTGATTCATGATTCCATTCTCCTATTCTCAACACATCAAAGAGTTATGACAGAGAAAAGCTTATTTGGATGAATTCACGTTTGCATAATCATATTTTTCTAGAATTGCATCAAAAAGCGTGTTTTGAAGAATCTCTTTTTTCGTGTTTTCACCATATTATCTTGTTTGCATAATCGTGACTTAGAATTGTGTTTGCTGAATCATGTTTTAGGCAGAAAAAGAAAAGACGCGTTTTAGATATTTTGCTTTTGGTTCAGTTGCATTTTACTTTGTTCTCATATCAATTTCTCTGTTTCTTCGCTAGCAGGAAGAATCTGGGTTGGGTCTCTTCGGCCTTGTTAAGCTTTATTATGGGCTATTCAATGGAGCATTTAGACTAGGTATGGGCTACTTCACTCATTTTACCATTTTTTTTCCATAAGTGTACCCCATTTTCCTTAGTTTATACACTATAGTTAATCATTGTATTTTCATTGTATTTCAAACTTAAATTAGTGAATTTCTCACTTTGAGTTTGAGGGGGACTATTACACTATAGTTAATTAATTATAGCTAATTGATACGCTACCTAGTGGTAACAAGACTAGAAAGTTAGTTAAGGAGTTTGTTACTCCAAGTATCTCTATAAATAAGCTACACTATTGTATCTCATATCTCATATTCATTATTTTATCGATCTATACTCACTCTACATGAATATCTAAGAGTATCTCCCTCATGAAACTCTTATTCTTTCTAATCATTATGATCTTCTTCCAAACAATTTCATGATTCATGATAGTGCCTTCACTTATCCTAATTAAGTAAGACTTCGTCATCGTTTTTTGTAAATAGGTCATTGCAATACACAAAATAGTTCATAAGGGAAAAACATGAATTTAGGCGAAGAGTTTCTGAAGTGATGTATTTCAGAGAGCTAGTATTTATACAATTATCAGTGCAATGTGGATTAATTAAGTATCGATACAATCTCAGTTGTTTAAAATATATTAATGTATAATAGACTATTAACCAAAGTGTCAACGAGAATATGAGATACATAAATCATTATAGGTATGTGTAGGATCGAGACTAGTTATCTCATTAATATCGTAGTAAGTTTGCTCAATTTATCTATCATCTATTTATTTCGTTTATGAGAGAGATAAACACATGAACACATTAGTGAGATCCATTTTAATAAGTGAATCATATAACGAGTTCTACTATTCTTCGATTTGTGTTTTTCTCTCTTATATAAATGAACGATACTTAGAGAGTAGACAAATGGTGCAAATTAAGATTTCATTAATTTGTACGTGCTTTGTTTGAAAGTGAATTTACGGAGTGTGTCAGTAGAAATTAATTTCTTTTGTTAACTCTTAGGTTCTCTAAATATTCGATTGAGTGATAAACAAAACCTGACCAAGAATTATTCAACTAAGAAATCAAACTTAAATTCCCTAAAATAATATGTCTTGTACCCATCTTTTTTACGAGTTTAATATTCATACACTTTTGATATACACAATTTTTACATATACATTTAATGATGTGTTGTCACATCGGTTGACGAAGTATGATAAAATTAAACTTTTTTTTTATTAATTATTGATCTAGGAAATTGAGGAATTACCAAAAAAAAATGGAATTCCGCTCCTCTCCGAACAAGTTTTGTTCATTCCCAACCAAAATGACCAAATTGCCCTTGCGTGAGTTAACTCATGCATGTGTAAATCTCCGTGTGAGTTTACTCATGCAGGAATTAACACCTGCGTGAGTTAACTAACGCAGGGGTATTTGTGGAAGTTTGGTTGGGAATGACTAAAACGTGTTGAGAGAAGAACAAAATTCAAAAAAATAGTAATCGCCGTCCATATTTTCTTAGTTATCTAACGGTCCAAATCAAAGAGACCACGATATACCTTTTTTAATCTAGAACACAGGGAAACACATCTCGTCGTCTTGCTGACACTTGGCCTGTTACAGTCACCGTCGCTAATTTCCTCCTTCCATCTTCGTCTCTCTCACTCCAGCTATCACTTCTTCGTTCGCCACACTTCAAATTCGATCCCAATTCTCACAAAATTCGCTTCTAAGAAAGAATGTCAGAGCGTGACACTGGTTGGGATTTTCACCTCCGAACGCTATCTATCAGCGCCAGAGATTCCAACACCGCTAACGATCCCGCTTCCGATCCTTCTCTTCTTCATTCCGTACAATTCTCTCTCTCTCTCTCTCTCTCTCATAATATATATGATATAATTAATTGTTTATTAATTATAGTTGTTATTGTTTTGATTAGGTGAAGAAGCTTCATGAATTATGCAAAACCGAAAACAACGAGGATTTAGTAGCTAGGCTTTATCCTCAGATTAACAAGATTTTTCAACGTGCTGTTGCTTCACTTTCTCAATCTCAAACCTCCAATGGTCTTCTTTTACTTGTATGTTTTTTTTTTTCTTCCTTCTCAATAGTAAATTTATTCTAACATGTGTTTTTTGTTCAATTCAATTTGATTCGGTGTTTTGTTATTTGGTTTTCAGGCAATTCTTCAGTTTTATCTGGACTTTGGGGAAGTTGTTCTTCATGATGCTGATCCTAGTCTTAGGACCTTTTTCCGATCGTGCTTGAGCAGGTAATTATATCGTTATGTGTGCACGTGTGTGAGCTGATAGAAGTTAATGTTGATTATTCAAATTTCAATATTACATTGATTACTATTACTAAGATTGATTTTACTTAAGTTTAAGATTAAGATTAATCTAAACTGTCATGTACAAAACTAAGATTGAATGAACGAGTTGCAATCGACTCTCTCACTTAAGAATTAAGACACCATAATTTTGTTGTAGTTGATGAAATGGTTGTTTAAGTTCATATGCTGATTTAGCCGCGCTTGTTCTCTTGTGCGGTGATAGACTTGTTTGATGGTTTGAGAGGAGAAAGATAAGGGTTGGAGTTGGAGTTGGAGAGATAAGGGGTTGCGAGCTCAACTCTCCACTAACATTCTTAACAATTAATTACTAACATTTGCTATTTGAAAAAAAGTGTATACCCAATCCATCATGAATAACGATGCTACCAAAAGTGGAAAGGAAAGGAATGGGGTGTGAAGGGGTTACCGTAAGAGTTTTGGGGACTCTGGTGTTTAGTACATGTTTCATGTTTGAAATCAGAGGTTAAGGATTAAAATAAAATTTAAAGGAATAATTATTTCTGAATATCAACATTAGAGAGAGTTGGGGTAGAACCTATAGTAGAAAAATGGTCAAAACTCAAAACTAAGCTTAGGTGGTTTGGGCATGTAGAGAGAAGACTTGTAGATTCTGTAGTAAGGAGAGTAGATCAGATGAAGAGTAGTCAATCACTAGAGGCAAAGGAAGGCCTAGAAAAACTATAAGAGAAATATCTAGAGATTAATATGAGTTGGATCAAAATATTGGTATATGATAGAACATTATGACGTTGTTTGGTCCATGTATCCGACCCCACTTAGTGGGATAAGGCTTGCTTGTTGTTTATTATTCTGAATATGTGAAACACTTGTCAATCTTGCTTGCAAAAACTCAAATCAAGCACAAAATGTATTTTAATTATGAATTGGAAGTGCAGATTGCACAATATGTCACAGAAATCCAGAAGTCAAAAATACTCACAAGAATCTAAATTGTCATAACCAACCTGTTTTAGACTTCTATTGGAGTGAGATTACAAGGCTCAATCAAACATAACATCTAGTGGTTGATAATATATGACAATGAACATAAGCAGAAGACTGAGAATATATCAAAGAAATATGGAAAGCAACTCTTCACCGTTGTTGTTCCTTCACACCACCATTACTGAGAAACGAGAGCAGGAGAGGTGTGAACCACAGGTCAGGGAGTCTTGATGATTTGTTGGGCATGAGAAAATCTGGAAAATTTGTCCTACTCAGTCTCAATTAGGATTCATGATAACGTTCACCCCTAAAATTGTGTGAAAAGTTATTCCAGTAGAACTTGCGCTATCTTTCCTGACCAGCCAAACAGTAGTTAAGAGGGGAGTTTTTGAATTTACGTCTGAAATCTTTATCCCCCAAAGTACTACCGTACAAACCACATCTTAAGAAAGGAGTTTTCCCCTATATCCGCTTACTCTTACTTGAGGCTGTTATCACAAATGTTGGATTTATCATTCTATTGAATTATTTGTATCCTGTTTCAGGGAGTTTGCTGATCCTGTCGTCGCAGAAGCAATGATTGAATTTCTCATTATCAACAAGAAGAGAATTTTAACTTCCTTCCCTAACTTAATGCCTCAGGTATAACCTATGCTTTGCTGCACTGACGATTCTGATGAGTGCAAAATGTAATAAAAAATTAATGGTTTATTTGAGTCTATTTTCGTAGGCTTTGTTTGCGAGTTTGTATGGGGAAGGGATGTGAGGGTTTTGGATAAAAGGAAGGATTAAGTGAAAAGAATGGTGGGGTTTGGGAAAGGAGGGCTTTGGGGGCTTTAGTTTTCTTCATAATACCAAATCTCCCTATTTTGGGGAAACTCAAAAATGGTATTGGAGAGGAGGGGTTATATAAATTCCTCAAATTCAATTTATGTTGTTATAATATTCTTAAAATTAAAAATATATTAATTATAAGCACTAATTTATCATTCTCTAAAAAAATACTCTTTCAAATAATGTGAAAGACTTCTCAATTTAGCCCTATGTTTCCCACCCCCGAAACCCTCCCCTCCAAACTCGCAAACAAAACCTTAAGGTAGATTCTTTTGTTTAAACTATTATTTTTATGTATTAAATTGATTGATAGGTAACCCGGTTAGTTATACAGTTAAAACTAGTTAGTTACAGGAGAAAATGGGTAATGGGCTATGTTGCATAGGTACATGTACGGTGCGGGTATGAGAATGTGTCATTTTAATTTAAAATAAAATTTAGGTACGGGTATGTCAATGAAAAAATTTAAAAGAAAGATAGAGGTAGAGAATTTGTATAAAGAAAATAGAGGGAGAGAATTTATATAAAGAAAATAGGGATAGACACTTTATGCACATAATAATAAGGGACAAGTAGGAAAAGGAAACTGATATAGGCACTTATTTGAATTTAAATTGAAAAACCGAGGAGCAAAATTAAACATGAGGCCACAGTTAGGACCCTCATTTGATATATATGGGATGCATAGTGACAGTGCCTTTCTATTGGATTTCATCTATGTTTGTTCTATTTGCAGTTTTTTCCATTGTTGTTAAAGCTCATAGCTTGGAATGGTGAAAGGTATGTACTTTTTTACTTGGATTGATTTGGGGGGTGGGGTAAAGGGAACCTAGATAATTCTTTTTTCTGGCATCTTCTGGAAACAGTTAATATCATCTATTATAGGTGATCATTTCCCAAATCTTGAAATGCATAAGGATTTCTTTTCTTTCTATTTTCTTTTTCAAACATTAATTTAAATGGAAAGAACTAGTATCTACAACAGGGATACAAAACTTGAAACTAAACACTGTACAAGGTTGGTAAATATTGAAAAGGAAATCTGTTTAGTTGCTTATTGCAAGAAATTTGAAGTTGAATTGTCCATGATTTTTATTTTATTAAATGACCTGTTGACAATTTTCAAGAAGGATTTCTCAAAAAAGAATTAATGGAATCAAATATAATTGGTTCTTGGTATCATTGTTTGTTTTTATACTAGTATAATAATGTAATATTATTTTGTTTGTGAGTTTCTTTGTTGTTGTAACCAAACACAATTTGAATTTTTTGAACCTTTATTGTGAATTAAATAGTTTCGCTCTCTTGTTATATTGCATATGAAAACTCTTTTTTTTTTAAACGGGCATATCTTGTACCCGGTACCGGTATCGTACCTATGCCTATGCATCCTAGGTTTTTCCCTTGCATATATACTAATGGACAGGATAGGTTTCTGTATTGATTTTTTTGTTTTCTTTTATTTGTATCTTCATTCTTTAGGATCTCTTCGTACTTTATTGCCTTCATCTTTTTATCTTAACGAAGTTATTCTTTCATCTGAAAAATAAGGAAAAGTATTTCACTTTTCTAGCTTACTAACTTGAAGTCTTGAACTATTTTTCACTTGCCATTTATTAGGAGCTAAAATTTCTTAATTCTGAGACAGCTTGCGTTGAAATAAGTTTAGTATTTGACATTTGTATAAGGTCCTAATTTGTCGTACCTACATTTGACCTGTTTTTCCCTTTTTATGGCATAGATATCTCACATGACTTGCATTATGTTGAATTGTGGTGTTAGAGTATTCCAAATAGACAGGGGATATTGCCTGAATATTCTTTTAACTACTCTTGCAGACTAGAGAAACAAATTTTAAAAGCCTTTCCGGGATTGATGTCACCTGGGTCATTTATTCCATTGTTTCCGTCTTTACTAGACTTGCCTAGTAAGTTGAAGTTATACGACCATTTATGTCTTGTGTACCATTTCATGTGTTAGAAAAGATCAATATATGTTGTTTGAATATATAAAAAACATATTAGTATGTGTTAGTAACAGGCCCCTAATCAAATTAATTGGATGCCATTTGTATTAAGCTTTAGAAGTTCAGGATATAATGATAATTGATAATCTTTTTCTTCTTATGTCCTTTAACAATAACTTAATCAATTCAACATTCTGTGCCCATCTTTGCTAGTTTTGGTAGTGGCATTGGAGAAGGTGGAAAAAAGCTCTGGACCATTAATTGGAAGCAGCATTGCTTCAATTCAGAAAAATACGGCTCCTAAGGTTATCTCTGATGCTTTGAATTTGTGCGAAGTCCATCCATAGTTGCATCTGTGCATAATATAAGTGAACTTAATTATTTTTTATTTAGATGCTACTTGCCCTTATGGATGAAGCATATACTGGTTCGACGATAGAAGATGGTGGAGGAGATTTTGAATCTGAGGATAGCAGTGCAATTGATGTGACTGATCCTTTGTTCCTTGAGATCTTAAAGGATGAAAATGATGGCATCGCTGTATGTTTACCTTTGATCTTGTTATTCACCATTCTCAGTCCAATTTGTTTTGATTGTCACTTTGAAGATCAAAATTCAAGTTGTTACACATTTTTTCCTAAGCCGTCGTGTTTACTGTCAATAGTCACTTAGCACTAAAGTATTTATAAAAAGTTCACTATCACTAATAAATAATAATACTCTCACTCCAAAAATACACACGCACGCGCGCGCGCATATACACACATTTTCTAGTATCTACACTTTTAAAGGTTAATATCCACCCCTGATAATGAGTCCTCTTACATGAACATGGGACACTCACTCAACTCTAATATAATCAACCACATGGCATCTCTTATTTTTATTCTTCTCATTTTCCAAATTCAAGTTCAAAATGGTTGATTATTCCAACATATGAAATTCAAATTAAATCCCTGGTAATTTTTGTTTTATATTTAAAGTTTATTCTCTGAAGTTTAATTTTCTTTGCATAACATTTTGAAAAATAAAATAAATGCCAACAAACTAAATTTGAATTTGTATCATGTTATGCATAATATATTTAAATATAATCTACACACACATAATCTATTTATTTACTAAATAATTTTAACATTAAAGTTTGATTGAAAGAAAACCATGTACGGGATACAGACTAGTTCAAGATTGTGTTACTCCTAATATGTTTGATATTATAACTCCATAACAGTTCAAGGTTATTGTTTTTGGGATCTGAAGCTTAACTTATGATATTCAAGTAAATTCCATTTTATGTTAGGAACGGCCCTGGTCTTCACCAGTGATGACCACAATATTACAGACTGCAGCGAGTAATCCTTACTCTGATAGGCTGAAAGCAGTACTCCACCTGACACCTCGTCTTCTTGATGTCTACTTTTCCATAGCGTTGCGCGATGTAAATGATTGTAAGTTTTGTTAATACATATGCTTATTTGACTTGGCATTAGTGTATTATCTTGAAAATTTTATTGTGAAGGTATATTCATCACCTGGCGTTGTTGATGTTTCCCCATTCTCTTAAACATTTTCAGCTTTGATCTGTGCGTTGCTTCCCCTGCTTATGTCAAGATTTGCAACAATATTTCCAGACAAAACATTCTCTTATGAGGTATGAATTACATCTAGTAAAAACTATGAATGCTATGCTTGAGTAGTTGGTCAGCGTATGTGGAAAGTCAATGCAAAATAGTCAAATATTAATTAACTGTTTTCCTATTTTATTGTTAATGCCTTCTGTAGTAAGGTTGCACCTTTTTTTGCGTCAAAGCATTAACTTTTGGGACACCTTTACCTTTGCCTAACTTGATATTGTTATAAATTACAACTTTTAAATTTTGCTTTTGTGACTGAAGTTGCTGTTTCATACCCATTGCTTTGCATTCTAAGTTCTCTGTGCCTTTAGGTTCATAAGCGGCTTTTGGAGTTCATACTCTCCACATTTCAGCGCTACCCAAACTTCATTGCCCTCTTAAAGGTATCTTTCTGACACTATACTATTCTAATTTTTTATTTTACACGCAGTTCAACTTTTAGTTAGTGATCAGGAATTCAGCATGTATTTACCTTAGGACAAATAGCAAGATCGTTAATTTTGTGAACATAGATTAGGCAATGTGACAGCATGTTGATTTTTTTTGTTGAAGGGTACCACTAATACATCTGATTGATGCCATTTAAAGTTGCATTCAATTTTTGTATTTTGAAATACTGTTTTGTTAGTCACTTTTGTGCTGTGATTTTATAGCATTTGATCATTTTATGTTTCAGAAAACTATGGCTTTTGTCAAGAACTACTAATTCATAAAATCTTAAGCTGTTAGACTATGGCTTATGTCAAGAAACAACTCTCCTGAGAGCTTAAAAGTTGCAAGGCAAAAGCTAATGAATGATTTTATATTTAATATGCACCAATCATCATCATTTGAGATCCATAAGGGCTTGAAGAACTGATGATGCACAAGCATTCTCTAACTTTTGCCGAAATTCAATCTTTACAAGAATGGGGGCAACAAGGATCAGATCTGGATCGTTTAGTTTTATAAGCCCTCATACCATGTCAAGAACCAGCCCTTTTGAACTCAAGAAGTTCATGAATGACTTTATATATAATATCTCATGAATTCGTTGCAGAAACCTATAATGGACAGACTTGGAGAAGCTTATGACAGCCCAGACAAGGTTAGTCGAGAACTATTTTAACTAAATGTGGGAATGATGCAACTATCTTGGATTTAAAATCATTGAATTTTCATTAGACAGAATTGGCATTGCAATTATGTTGGGCCATTGGAGAGCATGGTGGTGGTGGTGGCTCTCACAAAGATGAAGCCCGTGAACTTTTTGAGAGTTTAGAACTTCTTCTGTATGAAAACCTTTCCTCAAGGTATGATGTAGCAAAAACCTTGCTTATTCCAGTTCTGGGATATTTAATGGGTAATTGTTTGATGAATAATCTTTTGTTTACTTGGAAGTCGTCTGGGCATGGCACAGGAGGTATCCCTTAGTTCTGATAAGGATACCTACAGAAGGTCATCACAGTCCAGGCTTATGTGTTTTGTTGTGACGGCCATTGCAAAGCTTGCTACGCATCATCGTGAATTACTACCAAGAGCACGTGTATCTTTGGGCAAGGTATCTCTGTTTGTAAGGAAAAACATCAGAGGTCATTAACATAATTATTTTTCTAATTAAGGATGTACTTTTCAGGTTGCTCGATCTCGAATTTCAGACATGAGAGTTTGGAGGCGTGCATGTGATTTCCTGGGGTTGATGAAAGACCCTGCTATATGTTCATCCATATTAGGGCCGTCGCGATCTTCACAAGGTACCACACAGAAAATTGGGAGCATAAACTGGAATGAAGGTGCAACAAAGATGACCGCGCATATTCCATTTTACATTCTAGGTGAACAAGAAGGTAAACGATATTTCGCTCCCTCTCCGTTATTCATGTATCTCTGCACACTCGTATTTAAGAATGCACATGGAGAAAATAATGATATTTTGTTTTCCAACTCCCTTACGTGGATGAACTTGCTCTTGTTCTGTCATATTTCTGCATGTGGTTTTACTTGTACCAGTCCGAATTTTGGTGCTTGAAATAAACCGTATCTTTGCTGCTTATCTTTTTCCTTTTGTTAAAATGTGTTACTGTTGCTTACTTCTGGATTACTTTCTCATTACAGGGCCACCTTTTCATGATTTCTCTTTCTCAGATATCCTTTCAAGAAGATGATGGGAGTGGAGATTCTACTAGGTCTTTTGTTTTCCTGTCTCATTAATTATTTTTGTTATCATTTTTTTTTATCTGTACATCAATTAAACCCTCCCATTATTGTCACCAACCTTAGTTAAGAGAGGAGTTTGGATCATCAACTTCCTCTCATGCACAAAAGGACAGTTTTAGAGAAAGATAGTGGACAGATAGAGTGGTGGAAGTTCGCTCCTTTCGGGCGTCCATCCCAACACAACAACTGAATATTGGTGATGGGACTCTCCATAATCACAATGCCACACAACAAAGCAATTCAAGTTCTCAGGCATTGTGCCTTACATCAATGACTTTTTTCCTCTGCATGATCCATACAATCAATCAACTAAGACCGGTTTGAATCAACCATCCAAACTGGAAGGGTTGGGATTGAGACACAGATAGACTTGGCATACTGCTCCAACTTCCTGATCATTTTCAAGGTCCAAGCAAAACATACAAGCCTTTAGCTTTAATTAAGCTTAATATCTTTTGGAGCTCGGAGCTTTACCATTCCAACAATGACATCAAAACACAAAAGTAACAACAAAAAGAGCTAGTACATGGTAAGATCATGGAGATCTTCGAAAACAAAATAGCAAGGCAAATGATGCTCCCTTATCTGGAAGCTATTCAGGATAGCAAGGCAAAGGAGCACCACATATCTGCTAAGGTGCTCAAATTGCATGGAGGCTGCAAAAAAATGGTCCAATGGAAAGGCCTAGCGTGATCGAGATTTACCTTGCGATTTGAACACATTGTGTTTAACATGAAAACTAGTGTTGTCACTACAACCTCAACCTGTTATTGTCAAGATAGTTAGATGGACAATAATAATATACTTGAATATCAATGCGTGTTTCAGGGTGAGACAATGGACTAATTCGTCACCTCTCGCCGTGCCCACCCCAACTTTGGTAGACATGTTGGTTTGTTAATAACAAAAAATGCATGAAATGCGTTGATTGGCAAGTGATCAAACGGTCTGCAAAATGTAGCAACATTATATATAAAGCAACATAAAATTTAATAAAAAAAATAAAAAGGAACTCGACGTGCCAACTTGTCATGTCTCACTTTTGCTCCAATTTCTTGATAGGTTATATAGGGCGGGTCAAGATAAGCCAGAGGGTTATGCATCTCAACTCGTCCCCAAAAAAAGGCGAGTTAAATAGATTAATCTGGCACAATCTATTTTGCTACCCTTGCATGTAGAGGGTACCTCCTATTTTGGTTGTGGTGGTGCAGTCAACAAAGCCTTATTTTAAAGCTAGTGAGAATATCTTAACTTGGATAAATGGGATTGATACTCAGTCTGAAATTTGTAATTGAAGAGTCTTTGTATGCTGCTAATATTTAACGATTCTATAAACAATTTTTTAATATCAAACAAAATAGCATTAAGAAAAAATAAAAGGGTTTTTTCATCCCAATACAAATACAAAGTACTACATATTGAGGTAACATCAAGTTAACCAAAATAAGCTACTCAAAATGGTGACAACCGAAGAAAACATTTAAAAATCAAAAGTACAATGATGTAATAGACTCTAGATTATATACGTATCACTCACCAAAAGACATTAATCATTATTTACCTTGGTGAAAAATCATATACATGACTATCCCTTGATTTCTCTAACCATCGACGTAAAGTTAGAGAGACCCTAATTCGAGAAAACGCGCAATTTTTTTAAACATGGATTTTGTAAAAATAAAAATAAATTATCACCTAAAATTAACAATAAAAGTTTGCCATGTCCATTTCACTCTCCATTTAACATAGCTTAATTATCCGGTACGGATATCTACATATATGTGTACGATTAAGGGCCCGTTTGGATTAGCTTATTTTAAAGCTTATATAAAACAGCTTATGCAAATAAATAAGTTTTTATGTATTATTTATAATTTTTTAAGGTAGTTTATGAAAAACCCGTTTATGAAGATACAATTTTCGTTAGTGAGAGTTTATAAATTAAAATAAAAGCTTACTTATTTACATAAGCTATTTTTCATAAGCTCAAACCAAACGGGGCCTAAATCTGCATTCGTATTCATTAAATAACGGATAGTTGAAATATCTATTCATTTTAATCGTAAATATTCTTTAAGCTACCTACATCGTATCTGTGGCGGATTTTATACGTGGATATCTGCAATACGATTTTTTTTTTCTTTTTCATCCCTAATTGCTCATCTTCGTCTCTCTTCTCAGCATCCCACTTAAGAAGACAATGAACTCAATGCATCCAGTTTGGTATTTTTCGTGCTGTTCTCAAATTGAAATATTCATGACCCTTAATTTTCAAAAAGTTTGTTATAACAAAAAAAAAAAAAATTATTTAAAAAAAAAAAAAAGAATAAAACAAAGGACGAAAAATAAGACCAAAATAAAACAAAAACAGATTATACAAATGACCAATAAATGAAAGAATATGCTTATGCATGTTGAAGGTAGAGGTATGGAATGAACCTGGGAAATAGAGGCTCTGGGCCACGTCAATATTCTTCAGCGAAGCTGAGCCAATTGTGCTTTGGCTAAATGTGACTAACTTGTCTTCTGTATAGTATATACATATAGAACTATACGTATATATATATAGTTATACGTCGAGAGATATATGAAAGAAATTGGTACCCCAATCATGTTGGAGTGGTTCTTTCCTCTGACTTCAACCTAACCCAACGTGGTCAATGACACAAGTGAGATTAACACAAAACTAATACGGTTCTACCCCCAATCAATTATGCATATGTGTGTTCGAAGAAAGTTGGAAGCCAAATTTAAATTGATAATCTTATATTCTATTTGATTATTTGTTTTGTTTTGTTTTTTTAGTCCATCATATAATTAGCCCAAGATAAACCATGCTCTTAACTATTGCAAAATACATAAAGTAGAGAATTGACATTATTTACACAAGCTTTGGATTTTTTTTATTTTTTTTTTATAAAGCTAAAAATTCAATATAAAAGCGAGGTGATGCCTGAACCTCGTACAAGAAAAAATCCAAAAACATCAATACAAACAAAACCTTCCCAAACCAACAAGGAGGGAGAGGAAACAATCAAGACATATGCAGTCTATCAAAAGGCAAAAAGGTAAAGTGAAACATCCCAAGACTCAAACATATTTGGGATTGCTTTTAATTACACCCTTTATGGATCGAGTTTGGATGTGCTCACTACTTGTGATGCCACCTCTTATGTTTTCTAGACTTCTTGCCAGGTTTTGTAAACTTGCCTATCTCTAAAGGAGTGTCTAAATACTTATCAGCATCAGGAGGACAAACCTCAACGTCTTCAGGTTCTAGTATGCTGTCAGTATCTTCATCTCCCCAAAACTTACTCAACACCTCCCATCTTTCAAACAAGTAGCAGTGGAATATTTAGGGCCAATAGTGAATTGTAACTTTCTCTTTTCTTGCCCTAAGATTTCAACATTTGTAGTAATAGGAGAAATGATTGGCTGCATTGTTAGAGAATCATCAACAGTAGGGTCTCTAGCAGTACCAAATGACACAGCAATAGTATTGGGGAATGACATCCTCCCAATGTTGCTATCCTGAACTAAGGAAGAAGGATCTGTAATGGGGAATTGCTGCCTCCCATTAACAGAGTCCAACAAAGGAGTGCTTGAGCATAAAGCAACAGGTTTAGGGTTCTTTTTACTCAATTTACCAGAAGCCTCTATGTTAGTGCTTTGAGTCAAGATCTCCTTCCCTAGGGAATTGGCCTCCACATTTGGATTTTTGCCAATGTACATATCCAGTGTAATGGGAGTGGATTCCTCTTCATTTGGTTGAGCTACCCCTGTAACATGTTCAGAGCCACTTGCAAGCAATTCAAAAGCATTGTGTAGATTAAGACTTGAGTTATTTTCATTGTTAGGATTCTGAGCATGATGTTCAGTATGTAAGATCTCCAAATCATTGTTTTCAGGAGCTAATAATTCACCCTCCTCAAAATCATCAGCTGAAACAAAAGTGGCTTCATGTGTGTCAATATGAGTCTTAGCAGGTTTATTACCAACTGTTATATTGTGAGCTTTAACACTAACATTAGCATCAGCAACCTTATGCAAAGGAAGCTTAGTATTGTTTCTGTAGGATGTATCAGGTTTGGATTGAACCTTCTGATTCACATTGTGAGTGCTTCTTTTAGTTTTAATATTGCTATCAGCATGCAATTTTGAGCAAGAATGGATACTATGACCTATGGTTTTGCAATTAGCACAAAACAGAGGAACTTGTTCACATTGTATCATAATAGTCAGGGCATGCCCTTCCCTCTCCACAATCACAGACTCAAACAACTTCTCTTGCAGATCCACATCAATTAATACCCTAGCATAAAGTCCAAAACGCCTGGTTTGAGTTGATTCATCAATGGTAAGGGGTGTACCTAAACCTGAGGCAATTTCAAAAATTGTTTGCCGTCCCTAGTATTCTTGTGGCAAATGCATAAATCTAACCAAAACATGTGCGTGAGTTTGTGCCTGAACCTTTGGGATGAAGTCCTTCGTCCAACCATAGAAACGCATGAACCCAAGTTTCAAATTAACAACCCCACTGGCCCAAACCTGCTTCATATCCTCAATTGAACTAAAATTAAGCTCAAAGAAACCCTTACCAAGGGGAATCAAATTCCAATTGCTCAATTGGGGCCAAAAATTGTTGAGCTTGAGCTTCAAGGCTTGCGTCGTTAATGGAGAATCCCCTTTGTGTAGTGTCAAACGACCATGGAGGTTGAACCTGCACGCAGCCAAACCAGATTCGTAGGCAGCTTGTGAAATTTTGATACGAGCTGAAGCTCCCATAACCACCATGGGAGGTAATTTTATCAGAGAAGTGTCACCGGAAGAACCACCGGAGAGAACCTGAACGAGGGACCTACTAGACTTTCCAGATTCTGGTATGAGCGCCGCCGTAGGCAACGGCGTATCCAAACGAGCCCGAAAAGAAACCAACGGAGATGCGAACCCTCGCAGAAGGTGCGAAATTAGAGGGGGTGAGATCAACCACCGTGATAGAGGAGAGAAACGCCACGAAAACGTGCAGAAAAAGTCAAAACTGAGCTTCACCGGAGAGTTGTAATGTGGCCGGAAAAAAACGGTTACGGTGGTGACTTTTCTCAGAGAGAGAGAGAGAGAATTAGAAAATCCATCCTCTTTGTTTATCTTTGGATGTTATTTATAATTTACATAAAAAATAATTATTATTGTTCTTTTTATTAGGGGCCCAAATTTTAAATTAATACATAGTCTTCAAATTGTTTAAGACGGCCCTGCCATAAGGGTCTACACGATGTACGTTGTACCATCAACACACAAACATTACCTTATGCAATCAATCACCACCATGTGGTGAAAATCAAATGGTGATCAGACGATCAATGTGCAAATCTCTCAACGACCTAAACAGAATTTTCACCCATTTCCTATGAAACCTCAGGTGAAAGGTACACGCTATTTTTGTTACCTCTCACTCCCATTACAGTGTAGCTGCCGTCCTCCATCGCATTTCGACTTCTCCGGCTGTATATGAATTAAAAAAATTCTATTTGCAATCATCCAATTATTTGAACAAAAGTTTGAAACTGCATTTTTTTAGAGTTGTTTAAAAATGCACAATTGAAACTAACTATGCATGAATATTTTGATGTGATGTAACATAGAAGAGCCTCTTATTAGTAGCTAAACAACTCAAAGTTGGTTTCTTAAAACTTTTCCATTTGATATGTTGTAAATAGAGACTCTATGCTATTTGATGTAAATGATACTCTTTATGCATTATACAAGCACAATTATAAAGATGAAAAGGTAAACTTATTTAATTTCGTTATTTTTCTCAAACTGGACCTTTTCTTTGATGTGTTATTTCCCTATTACATGTTCCTTTATCCTTGCCACATCAGTGTGTGTTTTTCCCTCCATTCTTCTCTTCAAGGAATGCCTTAAATAATCTCCATACAGGACTTTCTGGTACATCTTAGGGTTTTGAGCATCTATCATATGATCAAAGGGCTCAACTTCAACATCATCTCGAGGGAACACGAATGTTGCATGAGAAGTCCTTCTCTTGTTTTTATTTGTCATTGCTCTGTGTTCTACACTCTTGTATCTTCCATTACTCCATATCTGCTTACATTGAAAAAAGGAATAAACTGAAAGTGTTGATATATAACCAAGTGACTCTTTATTTAGTGTTGATTATGTCATTATAAAAATAGTTCATATATGCCAATTGGAGTTGACACATATGAAGCACAAATAGAGACACTGAAATCGGACACGACACAAACAATAACACTAGACAATAACAATAATAATAATTTAAGAAAATGAAAGTGATTAAATGTAAGTGTATGTGTCGGACGCCTAACACGCCTTCAATGCGAATTGTCTGTGCAACATATGTTGACACGTCTTACACCGAAAACCGTCATCGATATTTTTAGTTTTCTCTACTAATTTAAATATTTTGTTTATCAAAAAAAGAAATGATTGAATTACCTCTATTACATCTCCAACATTGACAACTAGAGCATCTGATATTGGAGTAACTGGTACCCAATTTCCTTTGTGTCGAATTTCTAACCCAGACACATCATCATCTTGCATAAGTAAAGTAATGGTGCTTGAGTCGGAGTGTGGACTCAAACCTAATACATTCTCAGGTGTGTTGCAAGGAGGGTAATAGTTCACACGTAAACCTTGAAGTACTTCTTTATGCAGTCCAGCAAGAACATGCTTCTCCAAACCCATAATAACAGACAAAGAACTTAGAAGTTCTCCACCAACTCTTTTCACTTCACTTGAATATGTATCTACTATCTCCCTGCATTACCATATTAATTCCATTTAAATCACAATATAACTCTCTAAAACTGACGTTTCTGATTGAAGGTGTCTGACGTCTGATAGTGACATTGACACATGTATTACTTTCAATTAATTTCATTTTATTAAATTATTACCGGTTCCGACTTGTCAGTGTTAGTGTTTTATTCAGTGTTTGTGTTTGTGTCAGTGCTTCATAGCAAGATTTACATACATGTTTTAAAGAATCAAAATCATATTTGATTTTAGATTTAAATTGTAAAAAATGCATATATACTTGAATCCCTGTGGTGTTTTTGGCCAGAATTGAAGCTTCCTGAACCGTGTGGGATAAATGAGTAAAAACAATGTGTCTGTCCAATCAAGCGTCTGCTCTTCGGAAACTACATAAGCATGACCGTAGCCATGTACGTCGTTTGAGAGCATTGCATACTTTTCCTTCTCTTCAATTGGAAGTTTGAAAAACTTATCTGCTGCATCTTTCATATTCTGCAGAATTTCTTTTTGCACACCATGATTCACTATCTGCAAAGGTATTTCTAATTTCAAACAAAATCTTATTTACTCTAACAAAGATGTCATTGCATTAATGTGAACTGGTTGGACCTATTACTTTTGTTGTTTTAATCCGAGTTTTAAGAAAACAGATGAACAACTATGATTTATACTCTGATATCGGAAGATTTTTGACGCCTCCTCAACTACAACGTGATACAATTAAAGCTGCATCAATTGTTTTTACTGCGATTTTCTACAATATAGAGACTTGTGTTACATTGCAGCTGGATTAAAATCTTTATTGCTATCAAAGTTGTTGTGGTAGAAGTACACTGCTTCTTTGTACTACTTCTGGCTCTAATTATAACTTATTACCTTTTAAAAAAAAAATGTTTCCCTAAATATAAATTCGGAGTTGTACACATCTATATACAAACGAGTATTTTAGCAACATCCACGCAAGAAATGATAACAAGGGACCGAGTTACTACATGTTTCTGTTGGTATATTTCTTCCCTATAACTCACAAATCTGTAATTTCAAGAGTTACCTGAAAGAAACCCCACTCCCTGCATGCTATCTCAAGTTTCAGTAACTCCTCCATGTTCCCATTTGAAAGCAGTGTTAAATCAATGACAGGAATCTCCGATGAAAGGTGAGGCGTGTAATTTACTTTCTCCATTTCTTCTTGATTCCTGACGTATCTCTTAGGAACTTGCAAAGGATTCATCTTCACCATTTCTTGAACATTTGGTACTGGTAAAGATGGAGCAAAAGTTGGTGCTTCCTCTATGTTGATACTCATGGTGTAGATTGTTAGCTTTGAGATTCGAGAACTTTTAAAGGGTTATGTGTAAAGTTTTTTTTGTTTGTTAGAAGAGGGAATAAATATACCTCTGCCTAGCCAATCCAAATAGAAAAATCACTTTAGATTACTGTTATCTACATTGTTTTGCATCTATGGAATCTATGCCTTGGATTGGAGTTTCCAAATTAAATAAACTTCAACTGCTTGGGTAAGCTGGGATATGAACAAAGTTAGGTTATGTAACGAAAGAAAAATAATGCAATTTGCAAACATATTTTATGGTTTATACAAAATTAATCTCATAGTCTTATTGCCTTTTCATGCGCTGTGGTAATGGACTGCTGTCATATTTCACAGCGAGCAAAATTGATCCTTCATATACGGTAAAAATAAAATAGTTGTCTTAAAATATTTTTTTGGTCGCTTGACGTATTTTTAGGTTTCTTTTGGTCCGTTAACTTTAAAATGAGTCATTTTGGTCTCTTAACCTAAATCTGTTAATACAAGTTAGTTCTTTTTGTCTAAACTGTAGTCAACTGATATTTGCAGTGTCACCTTAGCTATCTATATATGTAAATATTTTTTAGTTTAGACACTAAATTAAAATAAAGAGTGAAAAATAAAGCAACCAAAACCAAAGGGCTTCTTTTTCTGAAGACAAAGAAGAACGAAGCTAGACGAAGAAGTTATCGTTGGTGATAATGTAATCGCGGCGATGATGAGATATTGAAAATGATGTCTACATTGAGAGATGAATTCAATAGTGTGGTAGTCGTCTAATTTTGACACAATTTTATTGGGTTGTTCATCAATTTTTTGGGTTTGTTCAATAAATAGGTGATGCACTCTTCCTGTTTTTTTAACGCATAGACTTATCTTTGTATTATAGGATGATCTCCAGGTAGGTGTATTACAATTAGTATTCCATATTTTTCAGTTACAAATTTACAATAGCAACATGATGCATGATTATAGTTTCCAATTTTGTTATCTTTCTGTTGTTTTACTATGCAATTTGATGTTCTGAGAGCTTTGTTTGCATACCAATCAATCTGGCTTTATTATTTTTCGCTAGTGTGAATATTGTGAAATCAATTACTTCATAGATGTTCTTATGTTTGATGAAAACTTGAAAGTCTCTAACAGTTGGTAATTAATTTTGTTGATGTCTCTTACAAAATCCCAGACTTATTTTATTGCAGGGAGAAACAATAAGGTTTTTACAAAATCCCTATATCGATTCTACAAAAGTAGTTGAGTAAAATCATTCGATTTTGATTGCGATTTTACAATTTTCGATTTTGCTATTCCCTTTTGGCCTGAAGTAAAGTCCCGATTTTGACAACCTTGGTTTCTAGGTAACAATCAGTTCATATGTGTTGTTGGCGACCACTTCAAATCCATCACTAGGATCACCATTGTCGATGCCTGCTTCAGCTGCAGGTCTTGTGCGGTGAAAAACAGGTTGTGAAACAGATCGGTTCGTGAAACCGGTTATATTTTAGACCACTTGATGTTAGAACCTTAAAACCTAGAGCTTGTAATACCTTGTAGAAAAGTTTTAGGGTAATGTAATATGCTTTATTCATCTGATATAAATACACAGAGAGTACACACAGATTTTAGGGAAACAGAAGCAAAACATACAATAAAATAAAACAGAAAATATTCATTGTTAACAAGCTGACAATCACGAAATCTTCGTCTTTTTCCTCTTTATATTTGAGTTGTTATGTCTCTATTACATGTTCCTCTATTACATGTTCCTTTATCTTTGCCACATCGGTGTGTGTTTTTCGCTCCATTTTTCTCTTCAAGGAATGCCTCAAATAATCTCCATACTTGACTTTCTGGTACATCTTAGGGTTTTGAGCATCTATCATATGATCAAAGGGCGCAACTTCAACGTCATCTCGAGGGAACAAAAATGATGCATAAGAAATCCTTCTTTTGTTCTGATTTGTCATTACTCTGTGTTCTACACTTTTGTATTTTCCATTACTCAATATCTGCTCACATTCAACGAAGGAATAATATTCAGTCACTTATTTTCAAAAGAATTAATTAAGTCACTATGTGTCGATGCTACATAGGTTGACAAAGTAAGTTTGACTTTTCATTTAAAATTGTTGCTGCGGTTTGTCTTTCTCTCCGACCATGGATGATGTGTCGCACCTAATTTAATTTTTTTATAATAAAAAAATGTGTTTATAAAAACTAGTGTTTGGACATAAGTGGTTGATAAGTATAATTAGTTTCATTTAAGAATGAATCCGTTCGGAAGTATCCAAGTTTAAATGTAATTTCGAACAATTCTGTTAGAGTTTACTTACCTCTCATTCGAACCTCATATTACCCTGACCCCTTTTTCCTGAAAACCTAAGGGGTTAACACACAAAAAAAATAAAAAATACCTCTATAACATCTCCAACATTGATAACTAGACATCTGATATTGGTTTAACCGGTACCCAATTTCCTTTGTTTCTGATTTCTAATCCAAGCACATCATCATCTTGAATAAGTAAGGTAATGGTGGTTGTGTCAGAGTGTGGACTCAAACCCAATACTTGCTCAGGGTTGTTGCAAGGAGGGTAATAGTTCACACGTAAACCTTGAATTAATTCTATATGCAGTTCAGCAAGAGCATGCTTCTCCAACCCCATGATAATAGACAAAAACTTAGAAGTTCCTCACCAACTCGTTTCACTTCACTTGAATATGCTTCGATTATCTCTCTGCATTAGCAAATGAGTTTCATCAAAATCACAAAATGTCCATATATATATTGTTTAAAAACTTAAATATATGTACATATTTATTTTATTTTGGATAGGCAATAGTGATTTATGTTAGTTTTTAGGGTTTGAATTTTGAACCTCTTAGTTTTTATGTCTTACATACTCTCTCTGGTCACATTTATAATCGATTTTTGTTTTTTCAGATTCATTAAATAAGTGATGTATTTAGACTATGTTATAATTTAGATACATATGTTATTTAATGAATCTGAAAAACGAAAATTTACTTATAAATGTGACAGAAAGGAGTATAGCGGAAACTTTATATTTGCTTGAGACTAAAATGATATTTAATTCTAGATTCAAAATGTCAAAAGTGCATACTTGAATCCATGTGAGGTTTTTGGCCAAAACTGAAGCTTCCTGTACCGGTTAGGGTAAATGATTAAAACTAGTACATCTGACCAATCAAGTGTTTGCTCCTCAGAAACCACATAATTTTGCCCATAGCCTTGGATGTCGTTTGGGAGCATTGCATATTTTTCCTTCTCTTCCATTGAAAGTTCAAAAAACTCATTTGATGCATCCCTCATTCTTTGTATAAGGTCTTTTTGCACACCATGATTCACCATCTGCAAAGATATATATTGAAATCTTATAAAGCACTTGATTGTGACATAGTAGCTAACTAGTTAGTGTTCTTAAGTACGGAGGTTCATGGTCCAAAAGCTTAAACTAATGGACTCATATTCTTCATCGTTTATAAACATTTTAGTTATCATTGTTCCCTCCTATTCGGGACTTCTTAATTTTCAACCTCTCCCTCATGTCCAAACGAGACTCTTTCTTTTTTCTTTTTGGCTTGTTTGTGACTTGGATGGTACATAGTAGAGGTGAAAGTAAAAGTGTAGATGTGAAAATGTGAGTGAAAAATGAAGATGCAATAATTTAAATTACAAAAAAGGGTAAAACCAATTTTATTGATTTGTAGGGGTGTAAGCAAAAGTGTAGGGGTATAGGGTAAATTTTTCTAGTCTTTTTCCTTTTGGGTTTCTCTTCAACATATCATCGAGTTGTTTGCCTACTTGTACGTTCTAGATATTTTTATTTTTATGTGGTTGTTGAGTCTCACGCCCAATTCATTACTTTTCTTTAGTAGACCTACTTTTGATACTAGTTGGATTTTTTTTTTGGGTGGTGGTCAGAGTTTGAACCATAGACCTTACATATATTATGTATTGTCCCTACCAATTGAATTAAGTTCACGATGACTAATACTAGTTAGATTATTGCACATATAGCGGTTTAGAGTGTGACATAGTAGTTGACTAGTTGGTGTTCTTAAGTGTGGAAGCCTATTGTCCAAAAATTTCAACCAATAAACTCAAACTCTACACCACTTTAAACACTTTTGTTATCCATGTTCCCTTCTATGTTGAACTTTCTTAATTTCCAACAAAGCTGGATCCCTAGTTTTTTCTGTTATTTCTTACAATATTAAAAATAAGAATCACCTAGCAACTGCGACTTAAAATCTTTATTATTATTAATATATTTTTTATTAGTTTTATTACTATTATAGTATTATTATCATTAATTTTTTGTGTATAATTCAGGGACGAATTCAATGTGGGGGCAATGGGGTCTGACCCCACTTGTTTATTGTATTTTTAACTCAAAATTAGATATTTATGCAGCTTGACCCCACTTATATAGTATTATATTGTCTTCATATATTCCATTCATAACACTACAAAAAATTACAAAACTAAGAAGAATCCTAATGAGTGTTCTAAGAGCACTAGTTAAGAAATCAAAGGAAATCATTTTTTTATAAAAAGTTGTTGTAATTATTATATCGATAAAAATAACGCTTATTTTTAAGATAAAATCTTTAACCAATTCTCTTAAAGCATATCATTAGCAAGACCATAAAACTACTATTATATTATAAACTATTCTTATATTTGTTGGAAAAAGCTCTATGACTAACGTTGGTGGTTGAAAAAATAATTAATTATGGTTATATTTTTTATACTCTGATAGAAATGGAAAAATATTTTAAAAAATCAACATTTTAGAGCAATTATAAACATAAGTTATATAATTTTTGCACGCTTACGCGTTTATATAGTTTTATATAAATTTTCATGACATAACTTTGACTTCAGTTATTAAAATTTCTGGATCCGTCGCTGGTATAATATATTATTTCTTTGTATTATCTTTGTCCCTAATTATATTCATTGTTTTTCTTCTAAATATACTATTTAGTAATGCTATTTATTTGTTTTAGAAGATGAAATATAGACTTAGACACGTCTATGCACAAAAAGATATTTTAGTAACATTATATATAAAAATAGACATATTAAATAGGCAAAAATTATATGCTTTTGTTTGTACATGTGTAACTCACAATTCTATAGTTGATGAATTACCTGAAAGAAACCCCACTCCTTGCATGCAATCTCAAGTTTCAGCAACTCCTCCACGTTCCCATTTGAAAGTGTTGTGTAAAATCAATGACAGGAATCTCAGAAGAAAGTTGAGGCATGTAGTTTACTTTCTCCATTTCTTCTTCATTCCTCACATATTTTGTTGGAACTTGCAAAGGATTCGTCTTCACCATTTCTTGAACATTTGGTACTGGTTAAGATGGAGCAAAAATGGGTGCTTCATCTATGTTGACACTCATCTTTAATTTGCTTGGTGGTGTGGATTGTTAGCTTTGAGATTTGAGAACTTTTATAGGGTTTTACATATGCCCCTACCTAGTCAATCCAAATAGAAAAATAACTTAAGTTGTATTTTTTAAAACTTGTTTTTTTGTAGTTTTATTTTGGTTTTGGTTAAGAAGGAATCTTGGAATTATCTAGAAATAAATATACATTAGCCTAATCAATCCAAATAGAAAAATCACCTTAGTATACGTAGTCTTTTAAATAAACATAAACTTCAATTGCTTAGGGTAAGCTGGGATATGAACAAAAGTTCGCTCATGTAACGAAAGCAAAATACTGCAATTTGTAAGCATATTTATACGAATTAGTCCATCCATATACAGTACAAATAGAATAATAAGCTGATTTTTTTTTTTTTGTCGGTGAACGAATTTTATTTTAAGGTATATTTTGATCCTTTAACTTTAAAATATGTCATTTTGGTCTCTTAATTTAAATCTGTTAATCCATTAAAAAACTTAAATATGTTAATACGATAAGACAGGGTATGTTTGTTATACCCTTCATGACTCGTTTAGGAATAACCAATTCGTGGGGTGTTGGAATATCACATGAGGGACTATAACAAATCCAGGTATTTGTGATGGCCACAGAACATAATGTGTTTTCGGGGTTGTGCTTTTTGGCGGCTATTTTGCATTTGGTCTATTGGGATCTAGAAATCTTTTGTGATGAACGTACTAGAAAACCTTCTTTGGATTTGCCAAGTTAGTTCTTTCTATCTAAAGTGTGTATTCAAAGTCGGACTTACGACATATATATATATATATATATATATATATATATATATATATATATCTTTATTTATTTATTGAAAACTCACACATACGAGTGATAGAGTCGGGGTTTGAATTTCAATCATGACGTTCGACCTAATAATTTAAGTTAAAATTTATGGAGTATAGAGTTTATTTAAGTAAGAGTAAAAATAGAATAAAAAAATTATAATTTATTTGACTCCACTTATTTCCATTCCACTTAACTTGTACCTCTTGAAAATCTTCCATCTAAATTTTTAGTTGGATGTTTTGGGCTTCCTTTCGACTATATTTGGATTGATGTAATAAGATGGAATGGAATGACATAGTGTTTCATTGTTTGGATATATTAAAATAGGATGGAATGAAACATAATGGTATTCATTCTATCACATTCCATTACATTTCTCTATTTTGCTTCCCCTCCATGTTAGGAGGTATGAGATGGATTCTTTAGTTTAATCAACTTTATAAATATTTAATGACAGTTTTATCCTCACTTTTAAATTCTACCCTCGTACATATAGCCACGATAGGATATACGTTACTATGACGGTCCATGTGATGTATGTTGCACCATCAGCACGCACACTGCCCACTACAATCACTCATCACATTCACATGCATGGTGAATATCAAAGGATTATATATTGATCACCAGCGAATATTTTAACGATCTAAATGAGATTATCTACCATGTTCTTAGCACCACTAACAACTTTGAGGAGTGAGAGAGAAGTCACGCTCTCTAGTGAAGCTATGCACCAAAAACCTTGTTAACGGATCATGTCAACGAGAGGAAATTGAAGCCGAACATGGGGCGCCACAATCCCACTAGGATGGGAGTTATCATGCACTACCTATGAAACTGGTCGAATGGAGGATTAAGCATTGCCAATCACGTCGTTTGACTAGTAGGCAATAGTTACATTCTAAATACTTTGTTCATACATTGTAACTAACATGTATAATCAAACAAACAAGTTTTTTTTTTTGCAATTTATCCCTTTATCTTTATGATTTTACTTTTATGTATTTCTTAGTGTAGCTTAATCCCAAACACAATTGTACCTAAAGCTCTGTTGAAAACATTACGGAACCCATAACTGAGGGACAAAATTTCTCCCTCAACGCCAATCGCTTGAAGCATGGGGAATCAACATAGGCCAATATAGGTTGCCATCAAGCAATAAAGTATTATGACATGGTTCAATTTTTAAGCAGGATAAAAATGTCTCTGAGTAGCCTATGCCATAAGTGAAACCCTTAGTCACCAAGAGAGACTCATACCTTTTAAGAGATTCGTCTGAATTAAAACACCCACTTATATCCCACAATCTTCTTGCCACCCAATGGTGTCATAACACTTTAAGTTTTGTTCTTTTCTAGAGATCTCATTCCTTAAGAACAAGTTTCCTCGGTTTTGTAACTTTTAGAGCATTATATACATTCTTTGCAATCTATACACTAGACAATTGAGATGTGAAAGAAGAAAAAGATGAAGGCAAATTTGAATATGAGATGAAATTGGACATATGGTGTTTATTGCAGGATCTAACATGTTTCCTAATGAATATAGGAACATCTATATCATAATACAAAACATGACTCTCAAACAGAAATACACTTGTCATTTTTTATTTTAGGATATTGATTCTCTCCCATCTTAGATTCATACCAACAATGAGATGTGAACTTGTTACCTTATTTATGGTTCTCTCCCATCTTAGTTTCTTTTCATGACTCCTCAGTATAGATTCATTAGTCATCTAGATCTTCATCATTACATTTAATAAAGATCATCCAACATCAGCAAAACCCAGCAAAAAAATTCATCCAAGCCCAGATTTTTCAAATAAAAAAAACCCTCACTCTAATGATTATTCTTCTTCCTCTTTTCCACCATGACCATAAATAAATAAAAAAACACCCAAATTCTTCTTTCTCATGAAAAAAATATTGTGAGTGGGTGTACTTATTTGATATGGACCCAAACATCACTGTGAATAACTTAACTTGGTTTTGATGGTCTAAATGGTTGTATTAGAAAATGGGAAGGTTGATGTCTTTGAAACATTTCCAATTATCCTCAAAACACAAATCAAACTCTTGACAAAGGTTCATCAATTCAATGTAGTTGCTACTTACATGCATCTTTGTCATTCTACTTTGAGTTCCACAATTTCGATTTTTGACATAAATTAGAGAAGAATTTTGGATATCCGAGTAGTTGTCTTCTACAACATCCCATACTTGTTTTGTTGAAGGAAGAAACATGAAGGTTTTCTAATACCTACTTGATGAGTCATTAATTAGTGTCTTTTATTTAATATTTAAGTTTATTTTAATTAAATTTAATATGTTTTTATTTCCTTCTAGAACTATTTTACTTCAATTGCAAGTTATTTTATTTTAGGAACAAATATTTGAAAGATGGAGTCTTGGAGCAAAAGAAAGGAGAATTGGAGCTGATTCATGCCAAAAATATGAAGATCTCATACAAGAATATCTTGTGCAAAGATTCATGTCAAAAATATGAAGATCTCATACAAAAATATCTTGTGCAAAGAATTTGAAGATCTTGTATAAAAATATAACAAGTGGCGCACCCCTTTTGCCCTTTTGCTGCTTTTGCTTCTTCGACAAACCTGCCTATTTTAGTATTTATGACCTAGAGCCCATGGTTTCTTGTGCAACACTTTAGTGATTTAATTCTTGGGGCTCAAGTCAATGTTAGACTATAAATAGAGCAGCCATCTAGTTTGTAAAACCATCTTTTGTTCTTGGAATAAAAAGTTCACCTTTATTTTATTGTTGTTTACTTTTATGTTATTCTTCTTCTTCTTCTCTTCTATGTCTACAATGAACGTGAGTGAGTAGACTCTTCTTGTCTTGGGATTGTTGGATAAGTCTAATGACGTAATCCTAATCAAACTAAGCCTTAAACCCTAATTTTATGTAAACATAATTTCTAATCTATTTCACCGTTCTTATAATCAATAACAAATATTAATCGATGGATCGAAAGACGAAGTTTATTATTTGTTATTGATTCATCACAAATATTAAGCGATGGATCGAAAGATGAAGTTTTAATATTGGAACAAGTGAATATAGACAAGGATTGTGAAACATGAAAATATGGAAAAGTTTTAATATTGGAACAAGTGAATATCCTTATGGTTTGCCTATTTAGGATTTAAGTCGGGATTTTGACAGCAATGTTCTAACTCGTTCAAATATAAAGAATACAAGTAGAGATTTTTTTTTTTTTTTGG
>Ga0228711_1000817_pt1 | contig 41937 bp, 15 predicted proteins | sample MedpolnodulmetaG_2_FD_177996 | JGI IMG/M metagenome (GOLD analysis project Ga0228711, IMG submission 177996) | Root nodule microbial communities from Medicago polymorpha collected in Santa Monica, California, United States - brown nodules | ecosystem: Host-associated > Plants > Roots > Nodule...
CTATTAACCCCCTTGTTTATTGATAAAAAGAAAAAAGAAGTGATGAAGTAGAAATAAACCTCGATCTGAAAATATAGAAAAGTTTCGCGTCGCTACTTGCAGAATCCAAAACCCTGCAACTCTCTCTCGCGAACCCTAGCGTCGTCTACTCCATCTTCTTTGCTCTTCAATTCAGGTATTTATTCATCTTCGTTTCTTCCTTGTATTTTCGGTTCATTCTATTCGCTTTACCCTATTTTCAATTTGCAGAAGATTTGATTTTTTTTTTTTTTTTTGTTTTTTTTTTTAATTGCAAAGAGGATAAATAAATAAAACTTTTTTTTTTTTTTGAATTCAGTGGTAGCAATAATGGAAGAAGAAGATGATTATGAGGAGTATATCCCTGTTGCCAAGCGTCGCGCCATGGAAGCTCAGAAGATTCTACAACGCAAAGGGAAAGCAACTGCTGCAATCGAAGAAGATGATTCCGAGAAACTAAAAGTCGTTGAAACTAAGCCAAGTCTACTTGTTAAGGCATCACAGTTGAAGAAAGATCAACCTGAGATCAGTGTCACAGAACAGATTGTTCAACAAGAGAAGGAGATGATTGATAATTTGTCGGATAAGAAAACCCTTATGTCGGTTCGTGAATTAGCGAAAGGGATTACTTATACTGAGCCTTTGCCTACTGGTTGGAAGCCTCCTTTGCATATAAGGAGGATGTCGAAGAAGGATTGTGATTTGATTCAGAAACAATGGCATATAATTGTTAATGGTGAGGAGATTCCTCCCCCGATTAAGAATTTTAAGGATATGAGGTTTCCGGATCCAATTTTGAAGATGTTGAAAACCAAGGGGATTGTGCAGCCAACGCCTATTCAGGTGCAGGGTCTTCCGGTTATTTTATCTGGGAGGGATATGATTGGAATTGCTTTTACGGGTTCTGGTAAAACTTTGGTTTTCGTGCTTCCGATGATTATGATGGCAATGCAGGAGGAAATTATGATGCCGATTGTTCCTGGGGAAGGTCCGTTTGGTCTGATTATTTGTCCGTCAAGGGAATTGGCTAGGCAAACTTATGAAGTCATTGAAGAATTTTTGTTACCTTTGAAGGAAGCTGGATATCCGGAGCTCAGGCCTTTGCTTTGTATCGGTGGAATTGATATGAGATCGCAGCTTGAGATTGTCAAGAAGGGGGTTCATATAGTTGTTGCTACTCCTGGGAGGTTGAAGGATATGTTGGCCAAGAAGAAAATGAATCTTGATAACTGCAGGTATTTAACGTTAGATGAGGCTGATCGATTGGTCGATTTGGGATTTGAAGATGATATAAGAGAAGTTTTTGATCACTTCAAAGCTCAAAGGCAAACTCTCCTATTTTCTGCTACTATGCCAACCAAAATTCAGAACTTTGCTAGAAGTGCTTTGGTAAAACCTATTATTGTCAATGTGGGACGTGCAGGGGCGGCAAATCTTGATGTTATTCAGGAGGTAGAGTATGTCAAGCAAGAAGCGAAAATAGTTTACCTCCTTGAGTGTCTTCAGAAAACTCCACCCCCTGTTCTTATATTTTGTGAGAATAAGGCTGATGTTGACGACATTCATGAGTATCTTCTCTTGAAAGGAGTGGAAGCCGTGGCTATTCATGGAGGCAAGGATCAGGAAGAGAGAGAGTATGCCATTTCATCATTTAAGGCTGGAAAGAAAGATGTGTTGGTTGCAACTGATGTTGCATCCAAAGGTTTAGATTTTCCTGATATTCAACATGTCATCAACTATGACATGCCAGCTGAAATTGAAAATTATGTCCATAGGATTGGACGTACCGGAAGATGTGGCAAAACTGGTATAGCAACAACATTTATAAACAAGAACCAAAGTGAGACAACATTGCTTGATTTGAAACATCTTTTGCAAGAAGCTAAGCAGAGGATCCCCCCTGTTTTGGCTGAGCTGGTTGATCCAATGGAAGATAATGAAGAAATCACAGGCATAAGTGGTGTCAAGGGCTGTGCATATTGTGGCGGGCTTGGTCATCGTATCCGTGATTGTCCTAAATTAGAACATCAGAAGAGTGTGGCCATTGCAAATAATAGAAAGGATTATTTTGGATCTGGAGGTTACAGAGGGGAAATTTGAAAGCTGTTGGTCCCTTGTTTACTAATTTGTCTTTTAATGCTTCTGGCTTATATCTGCAGATTTTAAAATTGTATGCCGTGAAATCTAATTACATTCCTCCCTAATATTTGCACTAGTGTTTAGGATATGTATCAGATTTTCTTAGAATACTACTGGCCCACGTACTATCTGCAACATTTAAATTTTGTACCATACTGAATACCTGTACTGGTGCTTTTGATAAGAATAGAATGTTTGGACTGAACTGAAGATTGATTTTCATTTGGTTGATTCAGTGTAGTCAGGTGATTTGTCTGTACCCGATGCCTTCTGCTCTCGTTTTTTGTCGAGAATGTTAATATTGTTATCAGATATATTGCCACGTAGCAACGTTAAAAATCCAAAAAATTTCTCTAAAATGAACCTAAGGGTATTTTACCTTCAGGGTATGTTTGGATTGTTGGCGTGCAATGAAATTATGTGGAATGACATTGTTTACGTTGTCTGGTATAACTTTTGAATATACATTTCGTTGACGTGAGTGTTGTTTTAAAGTGTGACGAAAAGATTGTTTTTTATTAGTGCCTTCAAGCATTGCGTCCTTGTACATTTCAGTGTTTGAGGCAAATGAAGATTTTTGTTGAGTTCATGGTTATTGTTATGAACTTGTCTTTTAGATTGTTCTAATCTTGATATTAAGATATTTACCTACAACTCAAAATAAAGTGCCGATTTTCAGCTCATATTGAGATTCTTGCGGGGAGTTGTTGCTATAGGCCTCGTTGCAGTATATGTCTAGCTGCTTTTACTCAACTGTCATTGGTATTATCTTTGGCAATTAGATGGAAGAGAATAGTTAGGAGTCTTTACTAGAATGAATGATGCCGGAACGAGCATGGTTATTTATTCTCCCACCGATAGCATTTTTATCTTTGTTTCCAATCATTTCCACTTTGCAGTCATGCCTTCAGCTCTGGTCTAGAAACAAAGTTAATGCTGAGACATAACTCTTCCTCTTTAATATTGTGACTATGCATGGCTTGTATGTTTGAGATTTTGTTTTTTGCTCTTGCATGTTTGACATGTATACTATTTTGTAGCACAGTGCTGTCTTGGCCGTACATTTAATGCAAAAGAGAATGGAAGATGCTGTATTAATGGATCTGTGCTGGTTTTGCATGGTTGAGCAGTTTAGTTTCCACCATTTTTAAAGATAAATGTAATAGAAATTTTGGTAACTTATAAAGCTTTTTTCTGTTTATGCGATTCATTGATTGATTGAGTAGTCTTGATGATTATATGATTTAGTTGATATTTATTTTTCTTTTACAAGTAAAACACTCATGTTGATTGTCAAATATAAAAAACTCGAGCAAAAGGTACTTCAGTTACATTAGACAGTTCATGGTGAACTAACTATTATGTTAGGCATTTTGTAGTTTTCATTTTTCGTTGGTTTTGGTTGGTTCTCCTATTGCAGGATGTGGGACGGATAGGAGGGGAATGAGAGTGCTGTCGGGATAGAGATTTTGCTTCTGTTTTTTTAATAATTGTTCCAGTGTTGTGGTGCTGTCAAAGTGCAGGTTGCAGGAAAGGTTTGGGCCGCGTGGTCTCAGTTTTTGCGTGCAGGGGTTTGGCGAGGCTGGGGTCAGTTTGTGAGGTTTCTGTTTAGCTGAGGTGGCTGTGCTGGAGTTAGTTTTTCAGTCTGTTATGCATATTGCAGCCTGAATGTTGCTGCACAGCTGGTGTGACGTAGTGGGCAGCTGCTAGAGTTTGTCCCTTAGAAGTTTGATTCTCGGAGGCGTGTAGTGGTAATTTTTCTGCAAATTCTTTCCCGGCATAAGCTACTCCTTTAGGGTGGTCATTGGTTGTTCTGCGGATTAGGCTTGTGATTCACTCAGCTAGTGTCTTGGAGTGGTGGACGGGGTTTTTATCTTTGATTATGTACCTGCATGTTTTTCAGCTTTGTGAAAAGTTTTGCTAAGCATGCTTTCTACTTGGAAGAGGCATGTTTAAGTTTCTGTCCTTCATTTGTATGTCGTTTACAGGAGGTGTATATGGTATCTTGGTTGTAGTGTTGATTTGTTGGCAATCTGCAGCATATTGCAGTGGTACCTTGTTTCAGCTACTGTATTGGTGCTATCTTTTTGCTTGGGTGTCCCATGGTCTTGGTTTTGGCGCATTTTCTGCTGTTTGTGCTGTCCTTGGAGTTGGAGGTGAATGTTTTGGCCTCCTGTAGGAGGCATATGTTGGAGCTTAGAGGTTGCTTTGGTCTTCCTGCATAACGCCGGCTGCCTCTCGGAATTGTATTTTAGTGAGGCGGTCTTGGGAGGCAAGTTGGCTCTATGCTTGAGATTTTGGTTATAAATTGGCGTGGTCCGAGGCTAAACTGACGCTATATTTTAATAAAATTCTTTTTGCCTCTTAAAAAAAAAAAAGTGGCTTGTTAGGGAGAGCAATATATATGTTTGTACATCATTGGATAAATAGTTAATTAAGCGCTTTTTATATAGGTGTTATATATAAGCTATTTTTGCTATAAAAGATAAATAAGTAAATTATTTTCATAAGTTATTTTGGAGAGCTTATAGAAATAAGTTGACAACGCATAATAGATATGTCATAAGTTTTTTTCATGAGTTTACATAAACAATCTCACAAATACTTATGTTATTAGATAAGCTCAAATAAATAATGTAATTCGGTGTATGGTTTGATACTTATGTGGTTTTAGATTTGTTTACATTTTGTTGTTTATATATTTAAAGTTTTAATATTTCTATTATCTATCTTTTTACTTCTTTTTTTGAGCAAATCTTTTTACTTTCTAGACAATAGTTATTATGATGGTCAATAGTTATATATCCATTCTGTGATTTTCATTTCTTTATGTTGTCATAATGATGTTGATGACATTGTTATGTAGGCAAAATCACGTTATGTACTATATTTGGAATTGCTTTTTATTTGGTGGTATATTTTCACAAAGTTATAAAATGGCTAAAAATACTGTAGAAAGGTTTGTGATATATATGAGAAAGGTATAAATGATACTTGATTGAACGGTGGTAGTGGGGAGTGGTTTGACATAAAAAGAAGAAAAAAGACCGAATGTTTTTTTTACAGATAAAAAGACTTGAATGGTTACAGAAAGGTAATTAATTTTGCAGACAATGGGATAAAATAGTTGAAATGAGTCAATCAAAGCACCTATCTTCCTTCCCATTTGATTAGCTCTTCTACGGGATGATAGACACCATAATTGGCCAAATGAGGTTATTTTGAAAATCAACATAGTTTGGGTCACTTTCTCGAAAAGTTCAAGGATTTCAATTTAAAATAGTAATAATATCATCATTTTCATCCTAAAGAAACGAAAGAACTTACTTCAACTTTTTCAATTTCCAAAAGTCTTTGAACATTTTCAATTTTGAAGTCTTTGAGAGTTAGACCACATGTTAGACAAAGTATTATGTAGTGATCCTTTGTGGATAGGCTTGTCTGTCAAAATTTTCCCTACAAGCTATTTTTAAATATCTTTATATTTCTTTAACATCATCTTCAGCAAACATAATTAATGTCTCATCTTGATTATATTCCACGTAATTCAGACATTGCTCTGCAGAGTTGTCAATATTGCAGATGCCAGTGAAAGAACAAGGAATCAAAAAGATGGGATAGGATAGAATCCAAATGTCCAAACCGCCAGCAAGATATACACACTAGGCAAGAAGCCTGCAGAGAAACCACACCGGTGAAGAAAGACTAGGACCATGGAGTCTCAGAGCAAAAGGAGGATGCTATTTCAACGAGAGAAGGTAAGTTAGAAACTAGGATAATACTATTGCAGGAGCAAAGGGAAAACCATGCACAAAAAGGATCCACCTTTACAAAGAACAGAAGGAATAGAAGAGGAGAGTCAATTGGTCTGAGCAGATAACATATTACTGCATGTTGTAGTCCTAAAACCATCTTAGACCAGTTTAATGTGAGTATGCAAACACATACAAAGGGGCCTTCTGTGACCTATGATAACTTTTTAACTATTATTAGTGTTTTTATTATTATGCTTACTATTGCCAGAATCAGAACAAATGTATACTTACCAGACAAACACAACAATTTATTAACACAGCCACAAACATTTTCCTGAAATTGGGTTTCTTAACTGAAACCAGAAGACAACAGTTTCAAAATGTTACCAGCAACACCATAAAATTTTGACAACTGCAGAAATGTGGAGAACCTTTTAAACTGAAGATTAGAACCAAGTTACAAAAAAAATAATGTAGTTATTATTTATTAAACCAGCAAGGAAAACATCAACTTCAGGCATTTTGCTCTTCTTTGTAGTGCGAATAGCCCCAGTTATCGTTCCTAATCTCATCATCAAATTTCTTCTTTAGCTCAGGATGCTCGGCAAAGTACTCATCTGCTGTCATGGTAGAAATCCTTTTCTGTGAAAACAAACAATGGTATATGAGAGAATATCCAATATTACATAAAACTGAAAAACCATGTGGTGATTTCTATTACCTTCAGCGATTGTACATTAGCAATTTCTTTTTCCAAACGCTCAGATTCTTTCAGAGATTTCTCCTCTGCTTCCTTAAGCTCAACCAACTTCAGCAAGAAAACACATATATCACTTAATAAAATAGAACTTGATTGATAGAGAAAAGTTGGACTAAATATGTAACAAAAGTTCTTACCAGTGCATCAAATTTAGGCTTATATTGAGGAGTTACTGTGTCAACAAACTTGGGGATCTCAATGCCTACAAAAGAAGCATAACATCAAAAGTTGAATTAATGGTATGTAAAATTTGAATGGCGGAATGGTCAATATCAACTCCTCATCTCTCTCACTTGATATGCTCTACATCCATAAATATTTAGGCAATAACTGATACACACATGATGATTTCAAGCATAAATTTCAATAAAGAAACAATCATATTTTCCTTACATCAATTCAAATGCACAATTAATAAATGCAACGATGAACACTACTCCGCTCTTGCATTGCAGAACACGGAATATATCAGCGAGCATACATGATACCATATACAATTTCCAGATTTTATTCCCAAGTGAATAGGTCAAACAACAATATTTTGAATGAGGCAAAGTTATAGGAAATGTTGTCATGGGCATGACCAGTTTCTTTTCTTATGTACTTCCTTTTCAATTTGAGAAATAATTGAATAACAACTGAACAGTCCCACAATCCATAGTTTCATATATCCTAATGTAAATTTTGGTGTAAAATTTTGGCGTTAAATTTTAACATGCATTAGGCTATAGATTACAGTGCAACAACATCAATTTCAGACAGGGGTGTTCAGGGTTGGGTTCTCAATGTTAACTGCACTGAACCTAACTGAACTGAAAAAAACATATCTATAAAACTGAACTGAACAGATACTTAATAGCTTGAATGGATCCGAACTTGCACTTTGGTACATTTAACTATGGTTCATAATTATATAACCGAACTGCCAGGCTAAGCAAAACTGTAACTAATGGGTTTTAAAAATATACATAGCAGCACGATACAGGTCCTCCCCATCATCATGTTTTGCGAATGAGACAAAAAGATATTGGTCTATTTTCTTACAACCAAAAAGATAATCTTGATAGCTGGTAGAGTTGCCTTTGACTTGTGTGTACACCTTTTCTTGGTATAAGAGTGTACACACTGTACACTTGCACATAATAAAAATAGTTACTCACTATACACACTAATAAAAAGAATTGATCAAAGTAAACAATTTTCTATTAGCCAACTGTTTGTAAAACTACTTTTCGTCACCATCATGTCTACCTATATTAATTTCTCATTTTTACTGTATGAGATGTCAATTGTGCTAAGGGAATTTTTCCAAATCGTCAGCATTGTGAAAAAAGTTTAGTTGAGCTGTAAGCATAATAGAGAGAGACAGGAGCTGACAACAGTTTGGTTTATATAAGGATCAGGGCAGTTCACTGATCATATTTTTATGTGTACACCTTTTCTTGTGTGTACACCTTTTCTTGGTATAAGAGTGTACACACTGTACACTTACACATAATAAAAATAGTTACTCACTATACACACTAATAAAAAGAATTGATCAATTATTCTTACAAAAATAAAAATACTAATAAATGCTTATATTTTTTTCTTCCATGAAATACAAATTAAAGAAAAATGTTTTCATAAAATTGAAAGATTAATTTTCAATACATATAAAAAAAACTACTGTAAATATTTGTATTTTGGATTTATACTATTTCTACTCTTATACCAATAAAAAAATAATTTTATTTATAACTTGACAACAAAAATTGGAAAGTAAACAATTTTCTATTAGCCAACTGTTTGTAAAACTAATTTTCGTCATCATCATGTCTACCTATATTAATTTCTCATTTTTACTGTATGAGATGTCAATTGTGCTAAGGGAATTTTTCCAAATCGTCAGCATTGTGAAAAAAGTTTAGTTGAGCTGTAAGCATAATAGAGAGAGACAGGAGCTGACAACAGTTTGGTTTATATAAGGATCAGGGCAGTTCACTGATCATATTTTTATGCAGCAGTTCAGTTCGCACAAAATGCAAACAGTTCAGTTTTTTTAAGGATCAGGGCAGTTGGGTTCTCGGTGCAGTTCAGTTTTTTGGTTATATGAACAACCCTAACTTCCGAGGATGGCTTTTTTGAATTATATAATATTCTTCCCTATGAAAAGAATATGGTACCATTGAATTCAAGAATCGGATCCAGTTGAATTTATCAATATCCTTCTACAACTTTACCCCTAAAGAAGAGGAAGTGCATGGCAAGAATCAATTCTATCATGTAATTGTCATCAAACGAGACAAGCTCTAACTATCACAAATGGATACACCATTGACAAATAAAAAATACAAATATAAGGGGCATTCAGTGTAGAGTTCAAAAACATACTCTCATAATGCTGCTTGTACATATCGACCAAACGAGTGCCAATTCCTTTTCTATAATATTCCCAGTCTATGGGCTCAGGCTCCTGCGATTAATAAGAAATGATATACATAAGAGCTATGAAGCATAGACACAGACACCTGACACATCAACACCGGTAATAATTTGATAACTCTACAAAATTGGATGTAATTACAGGTGTGTGACCTTTCAGACACACTAACAAGTGTCGGACATCGGACAAGCCTTCAATTAGAAGTGTCGGTGCTTCAAAGTATGAAAATAATTTGTATAGCATTTCGAATACAAGATATATTAAAGACGCCTCTAAGCCTCGTAGCTAAATACATAATACAGCAAAACTAGTATTCAAAACATGATGAAAGGTGTACAACTAAATGTTACACAACAGAAACATTAATTTTTTTAGCATCAAAAACACGAAAAATAATTTCTTGAACCATTTTCCAAAAATCATTACAGAGGTAGAAGATGCAATAACTCAAAATGCACGTCTTGGAATTAGCTTAATGCGTTCAAACATCTCAATAAAATGATAAAAAAAAAAAAACCTAAAATGCACCAAAACACGATTATCATCAACCAATTCAAAATTGACGATGAAGAGAAACATAATACGACTTAAACTAATTCAAATCTATAATCACTTTTTCAATTTTAACCTAAAAGTCCAATCGATCTAGCATCTAAGAACAAAATGAAGGTAAATCGGAATCATAAATACAATAACGAGAATGAAATTAGAGAGATCTGTGAAGGAATCTAGCTACCTGGCTGAACTTTGTTTCAAGTTGAGTGTTAACTTCGTCGAAAGCGCGACGAAGATTGAAGAATTCACGACGAGCTTCATCGGTGACGAGAAGCTTAGCCATTCCGTCCCAATCGATCTTCTTCCCGGCCTTGAATGCTACATCTGTAACTTTTTTCACTGTTCCGCTCATTTTCGCTTTCGCTTTTCTCTTTTCTCAGAACGCGATTGTGATTCTTGTTTCTGCTTATGCTCTGAATTCGCCTTCGCACCTTGACACTATCGTTACCAGAGGTACCAATGTCACGTGGTAACTGGGCCGGGTTCTTTATGGGCCGGACCATAAGATTTTACCATCGGGCTTTAACTTTGGAAAAATGGCATTTGAGAGTATTATTATTTTTCCCGCCCTACCCATTTCTCGCACGCCCTGTTTTTTTTACAAAAATACCCATGAGGTTTTTTGGATTTTAAAATCTGAAATAATTTTTCACTAATTCAGATTTTATAATCCGAAATATGCTTATGTATAATCGACAATCAAAATCTCTCACATTTTAGCAATTTTGAATTTTGTTTAGCAGTTTTGAATTTTGCTTTTAAAAACAACCAAAAAACCAAGTAAAAATAATGTTAAAAACCTGTCAAATAAAATCATCAAAATACCACCAAAAAATATCATCAAAAATTCTAAAATCAAATAAAACTAATGCAATTTTTTTTGGGATTTTTCTGAGAATATGAAAAATAAAAAAATAAAAAATGGGTCTAAATGATGAAATTTTGGATTTTGAGGGGAAGAGTCACATAAGAACAACTAGATTATTAACAATGACCCAAAACAAATGGATGAGAGTTATGAAGAATAATAATATCTTTAAAATGACTCTCCATGTTACAAACATGTTTAAAATTTTTGCTGATACAGTTCAAATTATATAATCCGAACTGTTTTTCCCTTGAAAAGTGGTGTTTAGGGGGTGTTCGGATTCTATAATCCGAAAAAATCAAGTGACGCACCCTATTTTTTTTGAAGTTTTCAGATTATAGAAGAACTCATTTTTTCACCCTATAACAAAGGAAAAACTTAGTTCGGATTATAAAATATGAAAATCACAGGGGCAGTTTTGGAAGAAAAAAACACAAGGCGCGTGAGAAAGGCATAGAGTGGAAAAAATAATATTCATTTGAGAGTTGCTCTTCTCCCATTTAGAATTGTTCATTCCCCTAAAAATGTCCAACGTGAGTTAACTCACGTTCGACTATTTTCAATGTGAGTCAACTTACATAAGGCATTTTTCAGCGTGAGTTAACTCATGTTGACACGGAAATAAGCAAAAATAAATGGAAGAAGAGCAATTTTCATGGAATTTTAATTAATTCTCTCCTTTATTTAAAGTTTTGAATATATGCAAGGTTAAATTACACCAGGGATCCTTTAAGTTTGAGGCTTGTAACAAATTGGTCATTTAGGTTATTTTGGTCTCACATAAGTCATTTAAGTTTGAGCTTTGTAACAGATTAGTCATTTAAATTATTTTGGTCACACATAAGTCTTTAAGTTTATAAACGTTAATTCAATTTCGATGGGCAAGTCCATACAAAGTTTTGCTCTTGTTTAGAACGGGGACCCCGCAAGTGGGCAGTGGAATTGGTCCCCTCGGATTAGTCGGTCCTTGGATTGGATACAGAGTTTTAAAAAAAATGTTTAAAAACGTTTTCAATTTAGTTATTTCGTTAACCAAAACGATGATGTCCCAGAACGACTAAATTGAAAACGTTTACAAACTTAAAGGACTTATGTGTGACCAAAAACCAATCTGTTACAAACCTCAAACTTAAAGGACTTATGTGTGACAAATTTTTTTTTAAGGACCAATCTATTACAAACCGTAATTTTCCATATATGCATTCAAAAGGTTTTCAATATATGGTTTTTTATTTATATAATCGAATATTTGATTTTAAAACTGTTTTCTTTTTCTGAAATTTTATTTTTTTACTAGATTCTGAAATTATATTTACAAAATAAAAATGTGGTGTTTACGCCTACATCAAATAAGATAGAAAGAAAGAATTTACCGACATAAATCAAAGTGAAAATAGCAAGACTGATTCATAGATGTTTACAATTTATCGTCTTATCCTACTCGAGATGAAACTCAAACAAATATTTTCTTAATTGATTTAGAAGTCTACTCTATAAAAAAAAAAGTCACACTTTAAGCTATAAAAAAATGATTTGGATCCTCTCATGTTTTGTTTGTTGAAAGATTCTTGTATATGTTATGCATTTGAAAATTTATTTTCTCTTTAATAAACTATATTTTCAACATGGTCCCTCCAAAGGTTAATCCTTGACTTCATCCTTTATTTGAAGTGATACTTATATTTAGAGATAGGTTTTTTCTTTCCTAAAAACACTGATAAATAAAGATATAGATAAAAAAAAAATTAATGATAAATGTTAATATTTTTCGTCTTGTCGGTATTCGAACTTTGAATATTTAACTTCTTTAACCTCTTACCTCAAGCAAGTGAGCTACCAATCCTCCAAAAAGTTAAAAAGTTATGAGTTTGATTAGTTAATGGTTTGGTGGAAAATGTATCATTGGAGGTTCTAACACAAATAAGTGTGTGTGAGTGTTATAAATTCCTAGATGCATAATTCAGTTCAAAAAAACAAAAAATAAAACCAGTTCCTACTCATCGAAAAAACAGTTGATGTAAAATTCATGGAGTCGAGAGATTAGCGGTAGAATGTTCAATTGTGTACTATTTTTTGTCAAGGTCCTTAACTTAAGGAAATTAAAAACCGGGTGAAATTCATGTTAATTAATTAATTAGTCATGCGTCTGTCCAAAAAAAAAAAAATTAGTCATGTCAATGATGCAAAGTATTCTATAAGATTTTAAATAAAAACAGTATTACAATAGAGTACGTAACACATTTGAGCTAGTCTAATGATGTTTGGTTTAAAGTTTCATGTTTGATTCCCTCCACAAGTTAAGAATGAGATTCAAACGTGATTTTTTAAAAAAACAAAAAAAAAACTACTGTAGAGTGCATTTTAAAGTAGAGTAACACAATCATACTCTGGTTTTCTTCCAACAGGCCAGTCGGTCAACTATTCTTATGATCTCAACGGTCAACAGGAGCTAGTTCAGTTTAGGGCAGTGAGAATGTATCTTGCACAATGCCTTGAGTTAAGGACTAGATATTTCTTCATCCTTTCCCTCAGCACGACTTACACTTGGTACTGGTAGTGCTTTCATATTTGTTGATTTCCACTAGATGGTTGAATAATATAGAATGCTCTTGACTCCTTATGTAAGATGTACGTCTAAACTCAAACAACCCTTACTAGTAGTACTTATTTGACGGGGTGGATAGTGACACATAGTGGAGATATAACCAACAATGCGTGCACACAATATATCTAATTAAGTCACAACATTAGTTTTGTGGCCATTTTGGTCATTGCTACTTTAGGGCTGCATCTTTATTTTACTTCTACCGATAGTAATCATTATAGTCCTTTTCAAAAGCTAAAAGTATTAAATGCACTAATCCCTTCTACTAAATTCAAGGGTTTCACACAAAATCTCCATAATCGTTAGTTAGAGAGAATTAATTAACAATCAAACAAGCCTAGTACTCGGTCATGCACGAGGGCTGCTAATTGAGGAGTTCACCATTCACTGAATCATGCATATGCATACATTGATTAGTATTACAATCGTGTGGAATTACTAGTATATGAAGAAATTTCTGATTCTATCCATTTGCTATATTTACATTAGTTTGTTTATCTAATGTCACGGAAGAACATGTGTTTAGTTAGTGACTATAATCATGAAATTGTAGAATCAAGCATATATGGTTTAAATTAAGACTCGGTTCATTGATTCCCTCATACAAATTCAAGTCATCTGTGCCCTGACTTTGAATTGCATCACAAAATACCAAGCACAACCTTTATACGTAACTGAGGAGTTATTTACCAAGATACAAAGTCGCTCGGAATGTCGAGAAGCGTAGAAGAAAAAATTATATAATTCACATGAAAGACTAAAGCTGGCATTTTGAAAAATAAGATTAAACTCACATGCTTTATTGTATCATTAAACTATTAACAATAACTTATCGAGGAAAATTGAGATTGAGGAATGCTAACACTGCACTCTTTAACAAACATATTTTTATACACATTCTTTTTGATGGCTTAAAAATTCATCCATGCCCCACATCAAATCATTTGCATTTCAAATAAATTTTGTGAAACCCATGTAAATTTAATCAATCAAAGAGAGTGTATTCTTTTGACAAAAAAAAGTGTGCTGAAAATGTATGTTAAATAATATGTTGCTAGATTAATTCTAGTGTACATGTACATATGGATGCTTTGTGAACGAAGTTTGAACAAACCAGTTAATTTAAAGTTTAACCAATAACATTGACTATGTTGGTAATAATTTAACTCGTCTCCCATAATGACATGGTTTGAATTCCACAACTAACTAAAGATCTTGTTGATGGATAATATATCAGTATTTTAGTAAGCATTTTATAAGTATTGTAGCGCTCCTTAAAAAAAAAAAAGTATTGTAGTGTTTTTCAGGTGAATCCATGAAACTTAACGTATGTGCTTTATACATATAACTTGATTAAAGCGAGATAATAATGATTATTTTACACATAATTTTGGAGAAGTTTATTTCATTCACTATAAAAAAGAATGTAAAAAATTGCTTTTCTAACGTACAAAACTTCATAAAAATACATGTAAATGACATTTTTGCTCCCAACGGTAATTAACTACCGCTGAAATTATCCGACGATAGTTAACTACCGCCGGATAAATTCAGCGGTAGTTAACTACTGTTGGAGCAAAACCATCATTTACATGTGTTTTTAGAAAGTTTTGTATGTCAAAAAAGCAACTTTCAAAAATGTATTCACATGCAACTTGTTTAAAGCTAGATACTAATAACCATATTATATCCGTCAGTTTATACAAAAACTCGAGAGATTCAAACTTAGTACACAGAGGTTAAAATGCTAAACTTTTACTATTGAGCAAACACCTCAAATATGACAACAAAATTAATTACCAATTGAACTAAAAATATATTCAAAACACTTAGCTTGTTAAATCACAAGTAATTATATATAGCAAAATATATGATGAAAACCTGGTTGGGGTTTCGATCCCCAACCATATGTGATACTTTTATATCAACAATTGTCTCGAAAGTAATTTATCAAAGTAAAAATGTATATAAATTTGGAGGTTTGGCTATGGGCTTAAAATTTCAGTGTCACAATTGTTTGATGGATTGTATATTATGAGACATGGGATCTCCTATCCCGAACAGAGCACATGGTTGTCAAAACAATATGGATACTCAATATATATACTCTTCCTTTTTAGCGGAAGTTGTAGACAATGAGATAAAGCATTAAACACTCTTGGTTTGTGTTTCTTTTTTCACCCCAAGTGGCATGCATAAATGACTGAATGAGGGTTGCAACTTGCACGTGAGAATTGAGATGACATTATAAGGTTGATTTAAACGACGACGTAGCAAGAGTTAGCAACGCGTTTTTTTGGGCAACGACAAGAATTACAAAAGGCTAAAGTTTCAAATGAATAGATTAAAACAAAACGCGTTTTAATTAGTACTTAACCAAATGATGGAAATGTTCCATCTACCTAATCATTTTTTAAGTCCCCCAAATCTAAAGAACTGTTCTCACTTCTCACTCAATATATTTTATTGGTCAGTGTCACTGCATGAAGTAAAATTAGTATAGCTTGGGATAAGCCAACTCATGAATAATACTTAAAATTCCCTTTGATGCTCATAATAGAATCAACATATAGTGGGTTATCATATCATCGCTATTAATTCATTATAATATAACATAGTGAGCTAATATGATACAATAAGCAGGGCTGAGGCAACTTCCAAATCTGCAAGGAGCAAATGATAAGTGTAGAACCTTTACTACAAAGTGCCACTTTTAAATTTTAAGATTAATTATATCCTTGATTTGTATTTTTTTTTTGGAAAATTTCCCTATAGTTTTTTTTTTGTGCTGGCCTACGTTTGAATCCCGGACCTTGCATATATTATGCATTGTCCCTACTAACTGAGTTAAACTTTTTAAAGTGTAGTATCCATATAAATTTCACCAAATAAGAGCATCTCCAATGATATATTTTTTTTATAAAACCTACTTTGACTTTCATACACTACTAAAAAAAACGGTCTCTCAATTCCACATCATACTTATGAAACTCTTACCCATTTTCTTTCAATAATAAGAAAATTATACAATTCTTAAACAACTCATATTTTTTATATTTATATTCAATGTTATTCTTGGATAATGTATCTTATTTAAGATACATTAACTATCTCTATGCTACCCATTTTGACACATCATGGTTCCTCTAATGGATTGAATAATTAAGATATAGGTTCATCAACGTATAAAGTTTCTATGACACCTTCGTTGAAAAAGCTCTAAGAGAGTGTGTTAAAAGTAATGTTAAAAAAATTATTAAAAAATTATAAATAAGTAAGGTAAAAATTGAAGTTCTACACTACGAATGCTCTAATATCTTCGGTGCCGTTGCTATCTAACTCCATCCCAATTCATGTAAACTTTTCATTTATTCAAGAATAAAGGTGAAAGGGGCTTAGCAATGCTATGTTATTGCAGACAGAAAGCTAAATTTGTAGTTTTGTGATGTTATTAGATGATAATGAAACTCTCTTTTGTCAAAATATGAAGCAACTTTCACATTGTCGACGGTTTGACAAGAAAAAGAAAGGCTACAAAACTTCATTTTCTCAATTAAAAAAAAAAAGTGAAAGGAAATAGAAAAATTAGGTGGTCCCAAACAGTAGAAGACCTGTTTCAAGTCTATGCTGACTAAAACTAAAACAGCTATTTCTTGTACTAATTTTCTTCTTCTATAACCCTTTTCTCTCTATAATCATTAGTTTAGAGAAGACCGCCATCAATTGTGTTTTTCTTCTTTTATTTTTTTTTTCCATTGTCAAAAGGTTTGGCTCATGAAGTGACTAATGAGGTATCAAATACACCATGACCCGTATCTACCATATAACTAATTAATATGACTTTTTATTACAGGAAAAAAAAACTAATTAATATGACTTTATTGAAATATTCCCTCAGTTTGATTTTCATTAGCTCTAGTCTTCCTCCACTTGGAGTTTGGAAATTAAGTTTTACAGTTACTATGGAAAGAAAGACTAATATTCTAATTAATTAATACATATAATTCATATAAATTAACTAAGATACATAATAATAATAATAATTATTCATATAAATTAATTTCATGTCCAAAGAGGCTCCCAAGCAGACCCAAAATTGTTGTCCTCTAAAAAGCAACTCATATCAACATGAGGTTGAGGCTGATTAATTATCATGTCATGGTCTGGTGATGACTGAGTACTCATTTCCATGCAAATTAGTGCCACTAAATTTGCTTGTTGGCAATGCATGTTCACTAACTCAGCTTGTGCTTTGGCTAGCTGTGTTTGTAACTCACTAACTTGTTTTTGAAGTTGACATATTGCACCTGCACACCCATAAACTGGGTCCCTTATCCTTGCATTTGCTTCATAAACCATGCTGCTCACTGCATCTGCTCTCTGAGGTTCAGGTAGTTCCTGAAAAATTAATGGAATTTTATTTTTGTTAATTACTAATGAAACTCTTAATTAAAAATGAAGTCATGATTTGAAAATGGACAAAACTTATGTGCAGTTGTTTAGGTACTTTTCGTACTATTTTTCACTTAAAATATCTATAAATAGCAAGATTTTCTCTAAATTTCTTATAACTATAAGCAAAATGTATATAAGTTAATAATAATACGAAGACTAAAGATATGCATGCTTTGGAGTGACCAGAGGGTGTAGACTTTGCTTACCTGACACTGTGTGTGTCTATATATATATGTATATATATATGCGCGCGTACGCGTGTGTAATATCAAGTTTCAGTCTAGTAATTTTTATCTTTATTTTTTCGTTTATTTAAACTATGAAATTGATATCAAGTTCATGCCCCATTGACCATAATCGTTAGACATAATGAAAAGATTCCAAAATGTGGGCACCTAATTATTTTTGACTTGTGATAAGATATAGTGGTTACACTATGGCCAGGGGGACTAAAGAGAGAAAAAAATTAAGATAAACAAGCAATATGCAAAATGTTATTTTGACTTGTCCATTGCTTTTTTTTTTCTTCTATGTAAAGATAAAAAGGTAGTGGTTGGTTAATGTAGAATGTAAAGAAGAGAGAATTATGCATAGCTTTGATGTGTTAGGAAGTTAGAAAACAACACATCATGCATGCCCATCAATTAGGTATGCTCTCCTTTTGTTATCTTTTCCATCCACTTTTTGACCAAAACCCATGATTTTGTTCCCCTAAAAATGTTATGAGACAATTCAACTAATTTTTTGTTATTTTTCAAGATAATGTCATGCCTTGAAGGTGTGAATGGATTGGTCATAGTCACAAACAAGGCAACAACAATAGAATCGCACGTATTTGTTTTAACATCATAAATATAAATGCCCAATATGTTGAAAAAAAATATTTTAGTAATGTGCAAATTGGTTTGTAACATGATGATTTTATTGTTGGTGAATTATGAATGTATGTTACCTGCAAGAACTTAATGATGTTGCTAGCTCCAAAGACTCTATGAGCAATGGTGAACTTGAGTGGATCAGTTGGAGGAAAATACGGAGCTAACACACACTTTTCAACACACCTGCGACGGAGAATCTTACAGGCAGCACAAGGGCTAACAATAATTGGTGGTGGAGGAGATGGTGGTTGAGGAGCGGCAGAGGGAGGAGAATATTGAGAAGCTGGTGAAGGGAAAGGTGTGGGAGATTGTAAAGGAGGGGAAGAAGATGAAGATGGTGTGGAGTTTGATAGCATGGTGTGAATGGGAACATGAATTGGGATTGGTAGATGAGGAGGAGAAGAAGTGGTTTTCATTATGTGTTCCATAGTGTTGTGTGAGAAACAGAGGAAAAACAGAGAGGTTAATATTGATTCAATGGATACTTTATCTCTTGCTTTGTAACATGGTATGGAAACTAAAGGGTGTGTTTGGCTATATATATAGACCAAAAGGGAAGCATGTGGGGTCAGAGTTGGTGACTTCATCTCAACGTATTATGGAAGCAATGATGACGATGTATTTTGATAAAGCCGTATAAAATATCATGATTAGATACAAAAAAAAAAGTTTTATATTTAAATTTAAACACGGTGACACACTTGCTATAGATAATTAGAACACTTCTAGTACAAATTGGAGTGTATGTTGTTTTGGTCTTACCCCTGGAATTTTAGAAAATGGACTCACATAATCTAAAATTCAATTTAGAAATAAATAAAGGAAAATATTAACAATTTAGGAATATTATCTTAGAAATTGTGTATTATACTTTTGGCAAATGCTAACTGGTGTCTTCGAAGACACATGTTAAAGAACTCATTATAAAAATATATATATTGAAACTCGTGCGTTCAACTTCTTAAAAGTTAAAATATTATATTTTCCAATGCAAAATTGTTTTTTTAGATTTCTTAACATGTGCCCTTAGGGCACAAGTTAACATGACACTATACTTTTTGAAAGTTGAAAAAAATGATTTTTTGAATGCAAATCTTATATTTTCCTTTTACTTTTGGTTTCTTAACTAGTATCCTAGGGGTATCGGTTAACAAGACCCATAACTAAAGTATGACTAAATATTGTTATAATTAATATTTAAATTTGACTTTTTCCGAACGATTCATACATAATTAGAGTCCAATAATCGAACAAACTCAATCACTTGGTAAGAGATATCAATCCCTTAAATAATTTTTAATGTCTATAAAAAAATTGTCCTAGAATTTTAGAAAATGGACTCACATTAAAATTAGTTGTTCAAATAACACAACTATGAAATAAGTGTTTTTTTTTTCATTCATTTATGAAATATGTGTTTATATTGTTGTAAAAATATATAATTTTATTCAATAGTTAATCATGACACATCACACACTCAAGCTGTGGTCAACGAAATTACTGTGTCTTTTTGTTTTGGTCAGGTCACTGGTGTGTGAAAAGTGAAAACTGGGAGAAAACAATACGACTATTCTGTTTATTTTAGTTCATTATTCTTTCAACAGAATTGTTTTATTAGGAAGATGACTATTTAATAATAATTTTACCAAAGAATAAATAAAACATGCAACGAGAAATTAGCGTATGAAATGAGACTTGCATATATATACCCGTTGTTTTCTTTTGACGCGAGTATATGAACTGAGAATTAATCGATATAGTGAAATTATGAACATTGTCAAAAAAATAATACTAATAGTAAAATTATGAATAGTTGGACTCAAATAAAGGGTGCGTTTGTTTCAGTTTAAAAAAAAAAGATTTTATGCTAAAAGAATTTAGATCTTTTTAGAGATTTTAAAAAAAATTTGAAGTTATTTTTGTTTGCTTACTAGCTATAAAAAACTATTTTTTTTTAAAAAAAGAGTTTTAACTTTTACATGTGTTACCTTTTTGTTGTTGAAAAAAAATAAATTTTAAGAAAAGCTAGCTAATCCTAATAGCTTTTCATTTTAGAATCAAAATAGATTTTTGTGATAAAATGATTTTTCTAAAAATCCTAAACAAACATTAAAAATGAAAAAAGTGATTTTTTTAAGAAAAAAATATTTTTTTTTGAAAAAAATCTTAAACAAACGGAGCCAAAAAGTCACTTTTATAATAGCTTTTTATTTGAGTTTGGGTTGTCATTAAGGATAGGTTGATTAGTGATTAAATGAAGTTTGGACCACTTATAAGAGTTTACGTGATTGAATTGGCAAAAAAACGTTAGATGATGAGAGAACAGCTCGATGCGTGCAACATGAAGTATTATAATTTATGTATGTGTTTCATGTCACACTTTAATAAATAAGAAAGTATATTTTGGAAAGAGTGTGGCAGCATAGAGTAAGTTATAACATAATTTTACCAGTAGAGATCATGTTAATTAGTTTGTATATATAGCTAAAGAAAAACTAAAGCATTTTAACGTAAATTTGGTACAAAATGCTGTAAAAGTTTATTATTTTTCTTTGCATTACAAACGTGATTTTTCTATATCAAGATGAAACATGTATAAGTAATCATTTATAGTTGGATGTTATCATTATGTTTAGTTCCACAATAATCACATTACAGGCGTAAAATAATGACGGTAATAATTATGAAATGGTAAAGAATAATAGCAAAGTAAGTAATAGTAACGTTTATAGTGACACCTGAACTGACAAATAAGGTAATCAAAGATTGAAATATTCCCATATGATGATGATGACTTGCAACTATTTCATATCCATACGTACAATTAGACTCTGCTAAAACTTGGTATATTAGTATATTCATTTCAATGTATACTAATAATTGATGAGTATATTCACACTAACAAAGATGATACTATGAAATTTGCATGTAAATAAGAAGGGATGCTTAGAGCTACCCATATAAAAAAATGTAAGAATTAGTCTCCGTAAACTTAGTTAAATTGATATATGTTGCAGTATATCGATGTTAGAGTTCGAACTCAAATTTTTCATTTATTCAAATTTCGGGTAATTTTTTGTTATTAAGTAACCAAACAAAAGATATTAATTTTATTTGTTCAAAGGGTTGCAATCGACAAAATGCTATTTAGGATCTAGGATCAAGTTGATTTTGTTCAAACTGCTTTTCCTTGTCTATCGTATTCGCACATGTTTGTGTGTATAATTTGAGTTAGCGTGATTCCCATGAATAGACTAGTATACAATTTTGATTATGGACATGAATTATTGAAATACCATGACTACATTTTAAAATAAGATATTATAGATCGATGTTGAATGTAGAAATTTTGAACCAAGTTGATTTTATTCAATTTATCATGTGTATTTCTCATGATGCAAGCTAGATTTGATCCTTTTGGTCTAAATCATCGGGTTACTAAGAGAAAAAGTTCAAATAATTCAAAATTCGGTAGGAGGTAATTAAAATCTAATAAAATATTGTTTTATTCATAGTTTGAACTTACATACCTTCGATCAATTTACCCTTAGTTGAAATTATTAATCACATGAATTCAATCATTTGATTTAGTTATATGTTTGCTGATGAAAAAAAGCTAACTTCGAATCGGCTATATCAAAACTGAAAGATGTGGCTTTAACTAACAATCAACTGTCTCCGTAAGCTTAACTCAGTTGATAATATAAGGACGATACATAATATATGCAAGGTCCGAGGTTCGAACCCCGGAAAAGAAAAAAAAAACTAACAATCAACTTGATAGGGTATGTAACAATCTTTATCTTTTTAAATTTTTTTTATTTTTGTTTTAAATTTATGTTCATTTTAGATTGTTAATTAAGAGGTGAAATACTCATGTCGTGAGCAACTGTGATAGAAAGAAGATGAAAGATAAAGCTAGAATAATACATCTTCTGAAACAATGAAAATGGTGGTTTTGATATTTTCAAGATTTTTGAAAATGCTAATTATATTTCAAAAAATTGTAAAAGAAAACGGTGAGAAAAATATAAGATCAAATATTATCTTATGTTTATTAGTTGAAGTGAAAATAAAACATAGAAAAGGAAGCAAACACGCCATAAGTTATCATGTGTTTCTCTTTTTTCTAGTATTTTTTTTTTCTTAATTAGTATTTGCTTGCCTTAAAAAAAACAGCATTTTAGTTTAGATTTTATTAGAAAAAACGATAATTTTAATTTAATGATCCGATTTGAATGTTTTTTATTTAAGTTTAATTTTGCTTGCTATTTTTGACCGAAAATTACAAGAATAATGCTCAATTTTGTCATCTTGTGGTTTTGTTTCAAAAAAACGATCAATTTTGCTTAGCTAGCATGATTTGATCCCAAATTTAACACGTTCTTTAAATTAAACTCCAAAAGTCTATCCACATTTTGGTCAAAAAGAAAAAGATTCTATCCATATTTATTCAACGTTATTTTGTTACATGGCACGCTCATAGTTTTTTTTTTAACAAATCGGAAATAAAAAAAAAAACCTAACAAAAGTCGAACAAACTCAACGCGCATTACATCCGTTAAGAGAATATATGCCATGTCAGGGGACTTCATGGAAGATAACAAAATCACTGTCACTCATTGTTATGTTCAATTAGAGTAAGGGTCACACTCCTAGAATTTAGAGGTAAAGAAGAAAATCGACTAATTTCATTGATGATTGTAATAGAGAAAATACAAGATATTATATATACAAATTATTCTAGATCTTTCTTAACAAATTAGTGAGTCATCAATCTTCTAGAACCAATGAGTCACTACTAAATGACACAATCATTCCACTTCTTAGGTGTAGTATGACTACGATCCTTTTGGGTCTCCCTAATTCATTGGACTCAATCTCAAATCTCACTTCATTGCAACTCATATCCTTGCTCGTATCACTCATAACACTCTTTTTAGTTAGAAAGTCAGTTGCATCATTACCCTCACACAAAACGTGTTGCAAATTAACCATCATATCTTAAAGTAGAAATTGCTTAATAGCCCATATCAAATTTTCATATTTACGAAACACATTCAAACCCTTCTGAAGGAGGTCAACCATAGTTAAGTTTGAGAGACAAAACACTTGCTTGTTGCCAAAATCTCAACACAACTTATGTTACCGAGAAACCCATGTAGAAAAGGTCATGTATGATTACATATAAGACTGCTAAAACCATCCAAGATAGATTCAACGAACATGTTGTCATCTACGTTAAGACTCACTAAACCAAAGTTAGGTCGAATCCAAGAGACGACACGTACATGCGATTGAATACGACGGGGATCAGGAGAAGTAAAGGCTTTAAGAACATAATACAAAAGGGAGAATACTTGAGCACCGATTTCCTGAATGCCTGACATTTTTAAAAATATATATGTTGTGAGATCACAAAAATTAGAATTGAAGTCTTTCAACCATATGTGTAAGCTATCATGATCAAGAGGATCACAAAAATTAGAATTGAAGTCTTTCAACCATATGTGTAAGCTATCATGATCAAGAGGGGCCATTGACTGATGGAGGTAAAATGACCACACATCCTTTGCTCGTCAACAAAGGAACAAGACGGGAAACATATCCTCAATTTATGTGTTACAAACAAGGCATAAGTTAGAAAATAAAAGGTTTCGAGACATTAAGACATATGAATGAAACGAAGTCATGGCACGCTAATGGTTGAAAATATTCTTCGATTTTAAAGATTGTGATTTTTTTTGTGTTAAATTTGTTTTCGGTCCTTGTAAATATTTAAACTTTTCCTTTGAATCCCTCTATTTTTTTTACTTTTGGTCCATACATTAAGTCAGGTCATGTGTATCTTTTAAATTTTTGAATGAGTTTTTGCAGGAATGTTTAGAATATTATAAGAATATCTCTAAAAAAATTAATTTTTTTATGCAAACATAAATTAAATATGAATTTTTAAACGCCAAAAATATAAAATTCATATTTAACTTATGTTTTGTTAAAAAATCTAATTTTTTTAAGAAATTTTTATAATATTATAAACATTCTTGCAATTTGTAAAAAATATATTCCTGCAGAAAATCATTCAAAATTTTGAATGATATACATGACTTAATGGAAAATTAGTGGCTAAAAGGGCATACAGAAAACTTTTGAAGGACTAAAAGTTAAAAAAAAAATTTAAGATGACTAAAACAACATGTTAGAATATTTATAGGGACGAAAAAAATATTTAACTTTTTTTTACAATTCGGATTATACGTATTTGGTTGATTATCTTTTCATATTTCCGTTAATCAAATCTCTAAAAGTGTGCATGTGGATTCTATCCACAGACAAAGATAACTTGTATATGATCAACAAACATAAAGAGCTGGATCCTCAAAGTCTTTAAAATCATGAAATATTGAAACCGTGTAAAACTTGAATTGATGAAATTATCTTTCTTTTTCCTCTTGTAAGTTAGATTCCAAAACATAGGGCAAGGATAGAACAAGGAAAAATTAAGCTAAAAGACAGAGACATCTGCTACATCAGCAAAGGGGACCAAGGACTTGTAATTTTATCTGGCTTATAATATTTGTACCTAGATCGTGAGATTAAAAAATAATAATATTATTTTTTTGACAAGAAAATAATAATATTATGTAGAGTACATAACAATGTTTTTTTAAAGATGGTCTTGAAGTATAGTTTTAAAATCAATGATCTCAAGTGGTAAAGGGACAATTCAATAGTTATTATGTTCGTAAATATTATTCAAGGAGAATTCTTTAAAAAATATGTATGTGTTTCTTGAAATAAAATGAAGTACAAAAGTTTTAATTAATATGCATAAGTGATATTAATATACATCTGAGTAAATTAAAGTCTAAAAATGTACCAAAGATAACTAAATTAAAGTTTAACAAAGGATATGACATTTTTTTATTGGTTTATTTTTAGGTAAATTCTTGGAGTTTGTTTGAGTACTAGTATCCTATAGACTAAATTTATTTTAAGATAAATTAATGTGAAAATATGACATATCATTAAATGATTGGATGATGAGACATATTGAATCAAACTCCAGGAGCACTATTGTGTTTAACATTATTTTTATTCTCTCCATATAGATAACAAGTAACAATATTAAATTATTATTAAAAAACAATATTCAAAGCATTACCCCTAATATTTCAATATTTACCATATTTTGTGGCATCTTAATTCAAATGTATACCATGTTCAAATATATGTTAACGATCTGTGCAAAGAATGCATGCAATATATTAGCACGTGTAATTGCGTGTGTTCGATAAACATTCCCAATTTTCCAAAAGCTAGCTACGAAACAGCCATGCATACAAGAACACAATACCTTAAGGCATACGCAATGAACGAACTTATAAGACACATTTGATTTTCCACAATTTACCTGTCCACAAATAGATGTAATATGTCCCCTCTAACTATTGCAATTGCACCAAACATTTTTTCCCCTTTTATTACTATGTAAAACTTTTAAAACAATTTGCCCCCTCAAATAGATAAAATCCTTCCAATGGATTTTAGTCTTTTTTAAGATAAAGGAAATATTCAAGAAACTCTCGATTCTTCGATTATGATAATAGACTGTAGAACATCAATTTCAAAGTCAATTAAGAAAACATATAAACTCATCCAACCGTATTAATGTGACGTATATATGCATAAGACTTATATATTTCTAGCATAATAACTTGTTCATGGTTTGCTATGAGAATAGGCACTGTTCATTAATTCAAAGTCAATAAATAACGTTCATAATGTGTTTGATATACGTTCATGTATGCTGGTTCATCTCCCCCAGCCCATAAACTAGACTGTAATATTGGAAAATGTTTAGGTAGCTTACAATCATGGTTAATATATATTCATAGTTCAAAATGACCGGTTTGGTCTTCACTTACCACAATTAACAGTAATAGACTTAATTCAAAAACCTGATGCATTAACAGTTAATTTTGTTCCCTTCATATATATGGTATGCAAATTCTTAATGTGCAAAGAATCCGTTCCCAACTTTGCATGCCGCACTATTCAAATGCAGACATAGTAGTCACTATTATTATAGGGATTAGGGACGATGTTCTACAAATAGACACATTTGAATTGAAATCTCTTTCATGCATAATTGTCATGTGTTGATTTACAACATGTGCTTTTTTTACTTTGAAATGTTGCAAAAAGAATTTAGGACGTGTAACATGCTGTTAGTGCCATCTAAGAAGTTAAGCAATTATAGTCAAGCCTAATCCTCGAAAAAGTCAAACGTGCCTCTTGCCAAAAATACCTAAGCTTAGTCATAGTGTCATACTATATGCAAAGGATCTTTTTCACCTTGTTGGGATAATCATGTTTTCTTTCTTGAGAACCACCAATGGGAGCTACTCAACTTTTTAAGAGATAGACAAATATAAAGAAGTAAAATATAATTTTAAAATTAATATAGTAAATTTAATTTATAAGCAGAAAAAATCAAAATAATTTTACTTACATAAAATATAAATTAAAACAACACTATCGACAATAACAATTTAATAAAAAATTAAGTTCGATGATGCTTTAAAGTCATATTCATCTATATAATTGACTTTCTAAAGTCATTTGAAAACAAAAACTTGTTGTCTATTTTATTTTTGAGTGTTGTCTTTATAATTTTTATCGTTGACAAAATTTTCTTTATAGTTTCTAAAGATATCGAAATTGTCAAAATAAGACAAAATAAATCATAAAAAGTATTAATATTTTGAGGGTTAAATATGTTTTTGATCCCTATAAATATACTAACTTTTCATTTTAGTCCCTCTAAAATTTTCCTTCAACTTTTAGTCCCTCTAAAATTTTCCATCTTTACTTTTGGTCCCTCTTTTAATGTAAACTCATATGTAGAATACATATTTCTGAATAAAATTTTGCAGAAAAATTCATAATATTATAAGAATCTCTCCCAAAAAGAATTAGATTTTTTATAACAAAACATGAATTTAATAAGAATTTTTATATGTTTGACGGTTAAAAATTCATAATTAACTTATGTTTTGTTAAAAATTTCTAATTTTTAGGGGGAATTTTTTTTACAATATTCGACATATTTCTGCACAATTTCATTAAAAAAAAATACAAAAATTAACTTAAAAATAGGGACCAAAAGTAGTGATTGAAAATTTTATAGGGACTAAAAGTTGAAGGAAAATTTTAGAGGGACTAAAACAAAAAGTTGGTATATTTATAGGGACCAAAAACATATTTAATCGATATTTTGATTATCTTATTTCTACCATTTTTTGTGGAAAATATTTTTTGGTTAATCAAAGCTACCCCATAGATATTCATAGTTGCGCCCCTATTGAGAACGTCTAGTTTACAGTAGAATTTGACATAGAGAAATTTCATGAAAAAAAAATTAATTTTAACTTTGGTTCAGGTCAAATCTTTCTCGAGTTTGAAGATCTCCAACACAAAGAACGTTTAGTTCAAAAATAAAATAGTATGTAACACAAAATGAAAAGGAACACAAACCAGGGGAAAGAATGTGATTCTCCGAGAGACGAATAAATGTGAGGGGCATGTGTGTGCGAACATGAGAGTCGAGAGAGACGTGCTAGTGGAAACTCCAAACGACAAGAAATGTGCAAAGCGAACCAGAAAGAACAAGAAACATGTAGTACGAACACGAGACAAAGAGAAATGTATGTTTTTCTTTGAGTTTTCTAACTTCTAAACGAAAAGGACGAGACAATGTCTTCTAACTTACTTTTAGGGTTTTAAATTTTGAGTGATACGACGATACGAGATCCAACATGTTTTGTTTTTTCTTCAAAAATTACATTAACTCGTGAACTCGCATCAGACTTGCGAGTCTACCCGAGTTTGACTGAGTCTACAATGAAAATGAATACGAGTGCGCGTCAGCTCATTTTGGCATCCTAGAGTTGTAAGCTCCTAGAAGTTTATGAGTTGACCTGCGAGTCTGACAACCATGTTGTAATTTTTTTTGGTATTGATAGTTGATATCCATGTACGTATAGAATTTGTGAATTGCATATGAGAAGTCCCCCCAATGGATGTGATATAAAATGAAAATGTGTTTTTACATAGTGATATTTTTTATATTATAAATTAATTTTGTAAGAGTTGAGTCATAAAAAAAACCTAAAATAATATCAAATTCCATTCAATATCCATTGAACCGCTCATCATAAGATAACTTTGGGTCACATTCAAAATGTTGAATCCTTTAAGTGTATGTAAGGCAGTGTGTTCATATGACCCGCATTAAATCTAATAAGATTTAAAGATGTGTTTATAATTGACGAATAAGTCACGACTTTATAAATAATATTTTAAAACTGAGTTAGTTTCCATGCAAATTTGCTAAAAGCATATACATTTTAGAAGTGGAGCTCCTCTAACTAATAATCACTAGAATATTATTCCAACTTCCAATCACCATCCCATATTACAAGGAGTACTTGAAACATTATATTTTCAACACTCTTTAACATTCATTTTTTTTGAAGAGGTTAAAATGAAATATATTATCAAATTAAAATGTTCTTCTTAGCACAAGGCGTACCAAGAAAGAACAAAAGAGTCATTACAATATGTAGAATCTAAAAAACGAAAGCACCAAAGAAAAACATGTATTATTAAAAGAGAGTATTCCTAACTCTCTACATAATACTACTATGAAAATAAAAGCATTTATTTAATTCGAAAACACATCAATCTATCTGAATTTCCTTTACATAAAAATGAAATACCAAGCTCTTCGAGTCAAAAAGAAAACCACATAGGAGTTCACCAAAACATAAAAAACACATAGGATGCTTATTTAGTATGTACCATGTAAGATGGCTACGTTACATATGCTACCGCATAAGAGACACTAATATTCTTTAACCATCACCATCCCCAACTACTAGTTTACGTGGAATTGCAATGGAAATGATTCGTGCCTCCTAGTGGCTTATATACTTGTGGTTCCGGGGAAGAGATGCTTTAATTTTGTGGGCAAAGCCAGTTCTTTAAGATTTTATTTAGAAAATTTGTCGTTTAAGTATCAAAATATGCATTATTCAGTCATTGTTTTAAATTATGTTTAACTATGTAAAAAAAAAACTTAAACGTAATTATTAGATGCTCACATGTATATAACAGGATTGATGTAACATGTCCAAAACAACAAAATTTGTTTATTATTTGGTTTTTTATTAAAAAATGTAAAAATCTCAAAAAGACATAAAACCCAGCAACCTCATCTTCTTTGGGTCAGAATAATACCACATCTATGAAATACCAAACTCCCAGGCAAGGGCGGACCTACCATAGCCACACCGGAATATTACCTTTTTTTTTATACACTAGACCAAAACAACTAATTATATATGATATATGTCACTAGCCTATCACATTTTTATCCATGGTCTAGTGGTAGATAAGCCTTTAATGAAAGGAGCGTCTTGTGTTCAACTCCCAATGCCTCTGCTTTAAACCTTTTTTTAAATGATAAAAAGTGGGTAAGAAGGGAATCGAACCTGAGCCATTTGGGTTAGACAATACTACCTAAGCCATTTTGCTACAGTGCTTTTTGTAGCACCCCTGCTTTTCTATTATAATTTTTCTATTAAAATTAATCCAGTGAGGTTTAATAGGTGTAGTACTAATTATTATTAAGAAGATGCTATATTGCACGAGTGTTATAGTGTTGTCGAGAAAATAGAATTATGATGATGAATGGAAAATGTTTTGAGAGTTGGAATAAAATGAAATAATATAGAGTCGGGGTGTAGAAAATAAGTTTTAAATAAGTGGGGGAGGGAGGGAGTAAAAGGATAGTGGGCTGAGGAAAAAAAAGTTGTCAACAAGTGAATGTCCCAAAATATAAATAGAACCATAGAAGTTAGGGAAGTCGGTATTGCTGAACATAGGAAAGAAAGAAGAGAAGAGCAGAGGAAGAGAGAAACCCTAGTTGCAACAAGGTCAAGCCAAATCGGAGATTTTTGAAGAATTCGAGGTAAGGGAGAGAATCTCTACACTTTAGGGTATTTTATCTTTGACGGGGGTTGTTTAATTCTTAATTTGATGTTGTCGTGATGTTGTAATTTATGCTGAGAGAATGGTGAAGAACATAAGAATAAGTGATCATGAGACATTGGGAATGAATAAAATTGGTGTGGGGTTTTTAATGTGAGAATATGGTTTTGAAAGAGTGGATAATTCAGTAGAGTAATGGGGGTTTAGTGCTTGAATGATAAGGTATCCATAGGATTTTAATTGGGGATGAAATTGTTGAGTTTTAGGTTGAAAACAGAGCGGGAAAGGTTCCCCAAAGTGAAATCGCAGTGAAATTACGATTTTCACTGTCAGTAAGGGGTGCACGGCCGTGCCATAAAGGCACACGACCGTGCATGATCTCACTGACTACTTTTGTTGTTTTTGCGTTTTAGGGGGCGCACGACCGCACACCCTTTCCAGACTTAGAAATACTCATTGTTTATGCTTCAATAAAATTAAATGATGGGAGTCTAATTAGGTGTCATAAGATGTAGTTCCTTAAATTCATGATGGAATCATTACAAAGAAAAGTTTAAGAGAGCGAAAGACGAGTTAAAAAGATACGTGGGTAGTAGAATAAGGCAGGGGACAATGAAAAATGAAGAGGTTATGTATAATGATGTTGCTAATGACGTTGTATATTATATATTTATGATGTGAATGAAGACGTGTAAAATCTGGTGATGATAATGATGATGTTTGCATTATATTGATGATCAGAATGATGATGTCCATATTATAATGATGATGTTTATCTATGATGACGATGAGAAATGATGATGATATGTTATCTTGACGTTGTGCATAATAGGAGAGTCTTGCATTAATATGTGAGTTGTTGATGATGTGAAGACGTTTATTACTTGTTGAGTTTGTCTCCATCATGCATTTAGGGTTGAGCCTAGGAAAAAGATGTAAAGATGATGGGATGATGATGATCATTAAAATTCAGTAACACAACTCTGGCAAAAATGATGAGTAGGTGTAGTACCACATTCATATAGGTCATAAGATGGGTCCATATGCATTTAAATGATGACACTTGTACTTGATGCTAAATTGTGAAATAGTGTGTGATGTTGAAATGTGTGATCTGTTGAGAATAAAAGATTGATTGATATTTATACGACAATGGAATATTATCATTATCCTTACTTTAATGATTGTGCGTGTTTTTGCTAATAATATGTGATGTCATCCCTTTCTTGTTGTTGTGTTTTCATGGTGACTGTACTTATGGGGTACAGACACTCAGGTTGATGAAGACTAGGTGCAGGACGATTCTTAAGGTGGAGATGGATGGGCTTTCCGTTCCCTTCCTTCCTTTATTTAGATGTATAAACATGTAGTCACTATGAGCTCTGATGCTTGTAACACCAGGATTGGGGTTGACGTCGTCTTTTTTGTTAATTGTCTTTGAGTTGAATCTTGAAACTATTGTTATTTCCCTTTATGATGTTGATTAACATGAATAATTTTATTAATGCAATTAGTGAATTGTTTTCCCGCTGTTGAAATTATTATTTAAAAGAAATTTTATGTTATTATGTGATGAAATGTCGATTTTAGTAACATCCTCTTTATTACATATATTCTTATTATTTAATAATCATCGTCGGGAAATAGGGTGTTACACTTTTTATGTCATTTTTACAATTTATTAATATATATAGTATTTTTAGAGTTTCTTTTCATAATTTAGCCACACCAAACCACCATGTATGGATCCGCCCCTGCTCCCAAGCTATGCGTAACCCGTGATAAACTAACAATAACTCTGCATGGAGGATGTTAGAGAAGCCTATGTTTCCAGCAAAGCCATGAATCCAAGCACCATCCTCATTTTTAAGCAAACCTCCAGAACCAGAGACACCATGATTGCTAAGGCTACTGCCATCAATATTCAAAATCATGTCATTACCACCCTTATCGTTCCACTTTATCACACGCACGAGTGGAACTGGATACTATTTGAAGAAACACTTAACTAGAAGATTAGCATAGTTGTTTGTACACATTCTAGTAGATAAGGGAGAAACAATCTCGTTTGCCATACACAAGCTATTCCTAACGCGCCATAACCACCGGCATATAACATAGACCTTTTCTTAATGAATTAAACAGATTTTTTTTAGTAAAAAAAGTATAAAGCCGTACACATTTTGAGACTTAAAAGACCAATATAAAAAGAAAGATCAATCCTCTTGACCAAAAAAAGAAAAGAAAGAAAGATCAATCCGAAAAAAATATCAAACTTAAACAACCACATTGCCAATTTTTGTGTGGAGTAGAGCACAATGAAATTTAGAATATGCTCATTATGAAAATACATTTTTTTAATATATTTTAAATAAAAATGAAGTAAAAGTAAATAATTTTTGTAATTTATTTAAATAAATCGTCAAAGTCGCTCATAACTCCAATTCCACCGAAAAAGTCCAAGGAATGTGACATATGATATATAGAAAATAATACCTTTCTATGGTTCCACATCGTATGGAAAATACACAAGTGTGTAACATGGGTTTGTTTTGTGGTGAGGATAGTTGGAAATTAGCGAGTATTTGTCTTGTTATTCCACACTCATTTTTGTTTTTATGCTTCATGGCAAGTCTTTCTAACTCCAATACTTTATAATTTAATTTGGTCCATCCCCAAACGTAGTTTCTACTCTCCACATAAACTACTGCTACTATGGGCCATCAGACTTTCAACTCGTGTTTAAATAAGTATCTATTAACATGCATATCGATGATGATTTTCTTTTTTTGAGGGGTCGATGTTGATTTCTTTAAAGTGGTGGTGATATGGATGTTTAATTTGATTCAGTGAGTGGCCAGTTGTTTTTAATTACTACTACAATTCTTCTTTTTCTGGCCATTGCCATTTTTACTTTAAATAAACTTTCAATAATATATTTCTCAAAATAGGTATACAAATATTTAATTAATGAGATGTAATTAGAACCAACGGAGGTTGCGTTTAGCATAAAGAACTATAGACTCTCATAATGTGCCGAATCAAAGTTCAATCTCGATTGTGGTAGATATCCACATTTTTTGTTGAACATACCTCGAATATGATTACTTCAACTTGATTAAATTTGTGATAAACTCAATCAAACTCTTAACTTCATATCAACATGTTTTTTATTCAATATTTTACAAATAGGGTTGAAGATCGAATCTATAAGACCTCTTGTTCATGGTTTAATCCGTTTAATCATGGTTGAAGCAAATAATATACTTTAGTATAACCCAACCAAAATTTGATTAGTTCTCGGTTCAATTGGTCAAATCGCTCCGGACTTAAAACATTGATTTTTATAAGAGAGATTATATTTGTACAATTATTTTTGGACGAATTTTAAGATAAATCTCTCTCATACTCATCTTGTATTCTTACTTTTTTTCTTTCTCTACTTTTTTTATTCCAAAAAGTAGGAATAAAAGATTGTCATAAAAATTATCTAAAAATTGTTATACATATATAATACAAGTATCATTTCTCTTATCATAAATATTAATAAATGACTCTACACTAGGGTAATGAAGGTATTTTAACGAGATTTCAATATTTAACTAGTAACTGCTGAAGTTGTCTGTCTGTTCCGAGTGGCAGGGTTTCAAGTTGCAGCTTCCAGAAGTAGTGCTATGGCATTATGATGGGCAAAAAAAATGAATTAAACAAATGAAAGAGATGGACCTTAACCCTTTCTAAAGTTCAAATAATTATAAATGAAAAGTGAGAAAGTTGCGAGTACATTTAAATGGGTCCTATTCACCAATCTAACCAACTTCATTACTATATTGATTAATTTTAATCAATTTCTAATACCTGGACAAGAAGCTGTCTCCTGTTAGACAAACACTACCTAAGTTTCATTAAAAATTATTTTATTTTCAAAAACAAGTGGAACTATTTTAGTCATCATCATTATTTTTTTCCTTCAATAATCATCAACTCTGCTTTCCTTCTTTAAACATTTTTTTCTAAAACGTTATTTTGGTTGCATCTATTTTTTTTAGCATCTAAAAGAGTCAACTAAAATATTGCAATAGAAAAGATAAATATAAAGCATCCACCGGGGTAATTAAAATTAATATTAAGAATATATATATTTTATTTACACAATTTTACTTTAAAAAAAATGGAGAAGAGAAAAGTAGTGTTAACATTAGTGATATTAATGCCTATTTTACAATTGTAACATACGAGATTTGAGCCAAGAAATGTATACATTTTGAACAAATGTTAAAATATTGCAAGAATGACTCGATTTTGTGAGGAGTGAAAATACGGCTTCGGCACTATTAGGCAAAATTAGATTCAAGTAAAATTAATATATTCCTTAAAAAAAAGTAAAATTAATATTCAATTTTGTCCATTAGAATCAAATTCATGGATATAGGTTGGGCAAAGTGAAGTAAGGCGAAGTCTTTTTGTCAAACAAACGGATCAAAGTTTTGAGTCGTCATTCATCTTTTTTTGTTTTGTTTTTGAGGTTCAACCTTGAACAATAACACCATGGTTACCCTAAATTTTGGTACACCCAAAATAATTTATGAGACTTTCAATCAAATAACTTGTTGGATAAATTCTATTTATGAGACTTTCAATCAAATAATTTATTGATTGAAAATGTGCTTATTATGTTTCTCATATTTGATTTCCCGTGCTAATTTAGGTGGATTAATTTAGTTTTTTTTTTTAAATATAATTAATTTAAGGAGGAAATCTGGATTGCTTTCACACAATATCGATCCTTATATATACTTAAGCATCACCACTGCTGACCTTATGGCAATATAAATGGACTAATTAATGTAACTTTGAAAAATCGTCAATGATTCTCAGTCTACCATGGAAGCTTAGTTTGTTTTATGAGGAATTTTATCCCTACGAATCAAATTTTTAAATACGTTATCTAGATTATACTTTAATATATTTTTATACCTACAATTCGATTGCAGACCCCAAAACTAAAACTGGAAAATAAAAGACAAGTGAATCTACAAGATTGAAAATTGTAATTTAAGCTTTCATATTATAATAATATGATTTTTTATAGGCAAATGTTAGTAGTAAATTTTAGCGGCATAAATCAAAACACTAGGGATAAATGTAATACACTTCTGAGAACATATAATGTAATTTTTTTATGTTAAAACTTTCATTTAGAATTTCAATTATAATTTATATAAGAATAGAAGACAATCGAACAATAAACCGCGTTGTTAATAGAAAGAATAAATAAACTCCTAGCTTCCTAACCGGTCAAGCCTATCTAGTTAGAAAATTATATGTCCCAAATGTCATACACTACATGCTATATCTTCTACAGCAATACCTAAATTAGGATTAAGAAAATAGAAAACATGACAAAAGAGTTCTAGAAAAAGTGTGCTTTTAAGCAAAAAATGATTATAATAAAGAAATAAGCACCACTAAATGTAGCATTTCAACATCATGTGTACCATGCAGAATGACTTAAGATTATATTAAGACAAACCAACATAAATTCCTTAACATCATTGCTGAAAATGAACCAAATTCAACAGAAATCAACATGTATATTTATTAATTCAGCAAGATCATACGCGTATTTAATTAACAACTAAATTAAGCAGCTCACGATCCTTAAGTGTTGTTCAACTATTGGTGGAACAATAACTGATGTAGTCACCTTCAGAAGAAACAATGTGATATGATTCCATTTGTCCATTGGACTAACATTAGTGTTGCAAAAATACTGGATTCCAATATTTGTGGGTTTAGGAGAAAAAAGGTCCACACGTTGTTGCTTAGTTGGACTTGTTTCTTGACTTGTTTACGATAATCACACGGTTATTCATCCTTTCACTTATAGGTACACTTCAATTAGTTAATGCTCATGTTTATTTTTCTATTTTTTTAATAGAAGAAATGATAAATAACTATTGAAACTCATACAAAAGTGGAGTGGTCGGGTTCGGATTCCAATCATAGCATTCAACCTTGCAATTTCGGCATTTTTGCCGGTTGAGTTAGGACTTGCGGACTAATGCTCATGTTTTTAAGTATGACTAGTACAAACTCCTACAAATGAAAACCAAAAAGATCATGTCTCGTAAGTACAACTCATATGGTAAAAGACGGCAACAATATTTGATATGTTGGAACACAAATTTAAACCGGCAATTCTTGACATTTCAACACTTAATGTGTATAAGTTTCGTCGCTAGACTCTTTGGGAAAAAAACAAAAGTCACTAGGGTATAAATCAAAGATTTTTGAATTAATAAAGGATATAAGGCTGTAAAGTTTGGAGTAAATTTGAATCAAATTAGTCTTGATACAGGGCCCAAATGAGAGGAAAGAATATTGATTAGAGATCTTTATATGCCTGATCAGGAAATAATCACTCAAATTATTTTCAACCAAAATTTTCCAAGTTCTTTATATATTTCATACATTTAAAATAGATTGAGCATTCTCAGAAAAAAAAAACATTATTATTTATTTAGGGTGAGACAATAACAGTGTTTGGTTAATCTTAAAAAATAAATAAACAGTGTTTGGTTATTAGTTGGCTCGTCATAGGGTTGAGAAACTCATCTATTTTGAATTATAAAATTAAAGGAGTCAAAAGACCAAGGTTAAAACTCTAGTTAAGAAGAAAATACTAAAGCAAAATATATATATCGTCATTTGTCGATCCAAACAAAAAAGGTTGTCCATCATAGTGAGAATAGTGCATGTCTTTTACATGTGATATCTAAAAACAACATGATGATTTCTAACATTCTCTCTAACATTTATTTTTTATTGGGCAAAACTTATGTGGGTCTCACACTTTAGAAATGGATCTCACGTAAAGTGGTGAAACCCACATGAGTTTCACCTAATAAAAGAGTAAATGTTTGAGAGAATGTTAGAAAGAGAGTGTTCCTAACATTTCTCAAAACAACATTTATGTTTGTAAAGCCCCTTGGAAGAAAAAAAAAAAGGAAATTAAAGCATCAAATGATCTAAGGCCGTCTATTTTGAGATTAATCTGCTCACATTACAGTTCAGATGATTATCACTAAATAATCTCATTGTTGATTTTTCCGGACGATAAAGATGAATAACCATGTCACATTTATCGTGCAAAATCCAAATCCTTACTTTTGGACCTAAAAGATGTCCAAAATGGAGTTGGAACCCTCATGGTTCGCTTAAGTTCACAAATGTGTTGGACTGTCTCATTTATCATTGACGGTCCAACGCCTTTATAGATTTTAGCGAATTATTAGAAAGTCTCATGCATGATAGCAAATAATCATAAACAAAAAATAAATGTATGCGAATGCAAATATTTCAAACAAGCACAAATTTTCCACTGAAATTAATAGAAGTGATCATTACAAATACATGCAATGCAACTAATATAGATTCTCCTACATTAAATGGCTTACTTTCTATTTCACAACTTTTCTATATTATAAAGAAATTCATTATTAAGTGAAAATGCTTGCAACTATGTAGCATGTCAGTCAGAATATGGTTGGATGGCACTTATATATACATCACATAGTCCTTTCCTGCCCCATTTCAACCGATCAACTACCAAAGTTGGTTCAAGTGAGGATGACATTTCATGTTGCCATTATCTCTTTCTGTTTTCATACTAGATGCTTCTTTTCTGTCACATGTTGGCATATTGCATGTTTCTCCAAAAATCCAAGCACCACTTCCATCTTTATCATTCTTTTAAAGTGAAAGGACAAGGTAGGATAAAGTAATAAGCACATAACAGGACAATACAAAAGGATCATTAAATTGTAGCTTAGCTTGTGACCACTGCATGGCAGCTTTATAAATAACATGCAGTATAGTTAAAATTACATATATATATATTTTTCCATTATTTCTACTAACATGATTAATCATTATCATTTTTTGTATTTTTTCTTCCATAATTATATATCTTGATAGTGATTTCATGACTTCTGTGGTCTCAACTATGATTAATGTAAAACTCTTGATAAAAAGATGCATCTTGTTTAAAGTAAAAATGATTGGCCTTTTCATGTTTTCAGCACCAGGTCAAACAATAAGACATTGTACCTCAAAATGAATATTAAAAATAAAATTAATTAATTAAAACCAAATATTTAGAGAATATTATTAGTGCTGTTTTGCAAGCAAAGGAATTGAAATTGGATATGGGGTGAAAGGTAGGCCTTAATGTTAGAGCATATTTAGACACTAATGCACCCTCTAAAATTATTTAAAACCTTTGTGAAAAAGGGTTTCAAGTGGAGTAATTTGGTAACTAATTATACAATAAAGATTGGTGTCCCTAGTTTGACAAACTCTAGATTCTCTAGGTTGAGATAGTGCACATTGTTCTGATTGACAATCTCTCCCTGTCTACATTAAAAATGATAAGATCAAAATATCATGGTAATAAAGCTTGCTGTGGGACAGAAGGCAGAATCTAATACAAAGTCATTTTGCAAGTAATAATCAAACAATTCAGGTTCATATTATTATATTTTTGTAGGCTTAATCAATGGAATGAAAGGGGTCCATGAGGTGTAAATTTATGTGGAAGTGCCAACGGTGTACGTGGATGAAAAAGTTTTTGTTTGAGGGAGAGTATATCCTAACAAATAGATGAATTCATACTTGAGGGAAAGATTGTTTGTATATAAGTGTATGAGTCTCACTTGCATATATATTTCTCAATTCTTACACTATTTTATTCGGTCAAGTGAACTAAATGAAATAAACTAGGACTTACATTGTATTGATTACAACGGTTGTTAAAACTCTTGAAAAAGAGTTTTATTGCTCATTAATATAGTTCTACTCAGCTTAAAAAATTAAACTTTGCAGCTGCGTGGAGGATACACCAATAAAATTATTGTATCGATAGTCATGATTTTCTACTAGGCTAATTTCTTAAGATAATATGAAGCATGGGACTTCTGAATTATATTTTCCATCAAATTAACTTTAGTGTTCATGCCCTATATATTGTACACACTTGCAAAAAGGATAGTAAGGTACATATATACACAAAAGTGTCTCAAGGTTTATCTGATCATAAACTATAGATGAGAAAGAGAGACAGATGTGTTATTTCAACCACAAGTTTGCAAATGATTGCCGACATTTCATCAAGTACCTTTTTTTTTTTATTTCTTGCAAAGGAAGTGAACCTAAATCATTGAAGGTTTAAAAAAGGGGTTAAAGTTTGTAAAAATTTACTAGCTAGAAAGCCCAATATTCTGGGTTTGTGATTGCTTCGGGAATCAAAATGATTCAAGATCTGTGTTAGATTTCTGGGTCCAAAAATAATACACTAAGGGAATCAAAAAATAGTAATTTGAGGTTCCAAAAGAGGCATTGTACATAAATATTAACCACTTTTCCCATTAAAGCTTACCAAACATGATCAAGAACCAAACCAATTCACCTTTTCTCTGTAATGAAAATCATTAAGACACAAATAAAAATATAAACAAAGTCCATCTTTTCGATGCAAATGAACTTTAACATCTATTATGGAGATGCCCTTACTAACTATTTTTTGTCACATCAAATGAAAACCCTTAGGTATAAATATATAAAGGGTAAGAAAGTTAAGATTCCAATTTCCAAATGCAGTGTCCTCGGCATAAATAAGGAAAAATTTCGGATTATGAGGAATCGAAAAAGCATAAAAGGTTCTATATATGGTCATGTAGCAAATGACATAACTTGGCCGGGAAATCAAATCATAACCAATCTGTTTTTTTCAAAAATATAATATTCATGGTCATGAATGATTATTGGGTATGCTATCTTTCAAATGTTTCATATATAATCTTTAGGTATTGTTTGCGTATTTTCTACATTTTGTGCTTAATTATCGAAATGTGAATGTGTGAAACATAAATAAAATGTCATTTATTTTTGTTTACAACTAAGGTCAACGCCTGCACATATGAGCACTTTATTCTTTCATCATACATGTAACAATATATCACGTCTTAGCTACCATTTTCCTCATCTATAGTTCCATTTCACAAAGGACAAGCAACTTTTTCATAAGAGAAGAATGATTGTCGACTAGTATTATTTACTTCATAAAGCACTAATTTGGTAAGTTCTGTGTCTCATGGAATCTAAAATTCTACCGGACTAAATGTTTTCGAGGTACAAAATCTAGTTGACCAGTTCAATCGACAGCTGAGTTCAACCATTGTGAAAAGCATTTTTTTTTTTTACCAACCATTGAAAATCACATACAATTTCTTTTTACTACTACTAGCGCATTGACAGACATGTTAGTGTGATTGTCTGCTGTGATTACTCAAGAAAATTTCGTTTTCTCAACGGATAAAGAAAGATTAAATTGTAAATAAAAGGAAGGTAAATTAAAAATAATAATGTTGCACTTAACTTGGCATCAACCAACAATGGGTTGGTCTAAGTGACAAGGGACTTGAATTCTTTAAACAAATGGTCAAGGATTCACTTCTCGGCTCTTGGGTATAAAAAAAATTTAGTTGAAAGAAGATAACCCATCTTGTATGTCTCATTGGTTTTTCGACAAAGATTAATCATTGTTAATCGACGGTGAAAACTTCGTATCAATAACATTACATGATAACCCATAAAAAAACTAAAAACTTGCCATAAACTTTTTCTATTTGTGTCACCAAAACTTGGTTTCCCATTATACATGAGAGTATAGATTATTCTTTATTTTCAAGATGTTATTCCATTCGCATTATATAAATTTAATTGTCAATCTTCATTTTTGGTGTTCTTTTGACCCCATTTACCATTGATGGATCTGTTGCTAACCCATCTTAAATTTTAGCTCAGTCATCATGATCACTTTCGCTATTCTACTTGCGGTCATGCACCCCCCCCATCTCTATGTTTTGTTACCCTTAAAATAGTACGTATTATCTAAAGTATCTCAAACCCCTTACCAATAGCTAGGTGACAACTGTGTCAATTTATAAAGAGAAATAATATTTGAACATCCATTTTGTGACAACTTTTGATCCAGACAAAATTGAAAACTCTATTTTACTAGTGCACATGAAATTAAAAAATTGCCTTCATTTAGAGCCAGAAAATGGTATCAGAGACTCGATTCTCTTTTTAAAATATGAAATTGCCCTCATTTGAGTGGGAAAATGGTATTACAATAAAGTTGATTGGATTTAGAGATATAAAGATAAGGGTTAATAGGTCTTTACCCCCTGTAATATAGGTCATTTCCGGTTTTACACCTTGTAATTTTTTTTGTATTTACCCCTTGTAAAAAAAAATTGTTTTGATTTACCCTGGGCTAAACAAAAACGAAAATTTCTTGAAAAAAAATAAAATTGGTTTTTGTTTGGCCTATTAGGGGTAAATAAAAAAAAAATTA